>Ga0307375_10001559_pt1 | contig 24876 bp, 24 predicted proteins | sample TR1MG_FD_202531 | JGI IMG/M metagenome (GOLD analysis project Ga0307375, IMG submission 202531) | Soil microbial communities from Risofladan, Vaasa, Finland - TR-1 | ecosystem: Environmental > Terrestrial > Soil > Coastal area > Acid sulfate soil | place: Finland: Risofladan, Vaasa | collected...
ACAACACACCCTTCCATATCGAAAATCGCTTCTCCATCGCGCACGCCGGTGAACCACTGACCAGTGCAAAATCAGTTTAGCATCTACAACTGTAGTACTAGGCCACTCCGGCGGTGCGATCCCCCGATAGGCAATCCGGTACCAGAACCACTGGCGCTTCGGCAGACGGAAATAATCAACCATCCCCATGCCGCCAAATTTACGTCCCGCAATCGAGCCATGATCGAAGCCCGCCCAGATGGACTCGCCCGAGCGCCAAGGTAAGCGCCATGGATAGGTTTCGCCGGTGTTCTTATCTGCGCCAGGTGTTCGCGCAAGGTCGGTGCCCCATCCCGGATCGTACTGGCCGGGGCGGTCGGTCATGGTGGATCCATACTCTGCGACGAAGTTCGGGATTCTCTGATTTGCGAACATAAGCGCTCCATCGCCGTTGTAGCCAACGATATCGCCGATGTGGTCTATGTTGCCCCGTTGCGCGCCATCGATGGAGGCGGGCCGAGTCGGGTCCAGTTCGTGGGTCAGCGCTACCTCGTCAGCAAGAAGCTTCCGAACTTGAGGCATCGTGCCTCTGGCAGAAAAGAAAACTTCGTTGTCCATGTCCCAGGCAATAATCGAAGGGTGATTGCGATTAATGCGAATCATCTCCGCGAGCTGCTGCTTCACGCTCGCCTCAAACGCTGGTCCCTGCGCCGGATCGGTGGGATACGCCGAAGCCGCCCAGGGGCTCTTGAATCCTGCCGTTCCCCAGAATGGCGCCTCGGAAAGAAACATGATCCCATTCTTGTCGGTTGCTTCGGCGAAATGGGGATCATGCGGGTAATGTGAGCCGCGGATGAAGTCGAAGCCCGTATCCTTTATAAGTTGCACATCGCGGTCGATGGCTCTGTTAGTTACCGCGTCGCCTCAACCCGCCTGATCTTGATGAACATTCGCGCCCAGGAAGTAGCGATGCTTACCGTTCAAGAAGAAACCCTTGTCTGCCGTCCACAATATCCAGCGAAAGCGAAATTCCGTTTCGTATCGATCGACCACTCTTCCCGATACCGACACGCTGGTGACAGCACGGTACAGAACGGGAGTTTCGGGGCTCCACAGCCGCGGTTTGGCAATAGGGCCCGATTCCTGCTTCCCGATTATCGCTTGGCCTGGACCTACCGTCAGCTTCCCGTCAGACAGCGTACTGACTACCGCTCCATGATTGTCGAGGATCTGTGTCTGCAGCACCACGTCTGCGGACTGGGCGCTATCATTGCGCACTTCTGTTTCCACTGCTGCTCGTCCCAACGCGTCGGATAGCTCCGGCGTGGTGATGCGGGTGCCCGTCCACGCAACGTGCACGCTATTCGTCACCGTCAGCCACACATCGCGATACAAGGCGCCGCTGAACACATGCTCGCCCGCGCGTGGAGCAAGCGTGGCATCCCAGTTGTTATTCACGCGAACCGCAATCACATTCTTGCCACGGTGCAAAAATCCGGTGATGTCCACGGGAAAGCCGGTATAGCCGCCTCGGTGATGTCCTGCTGCGGAGCCGTTCACAAAGACTTCGGCTTCCTGAAACTCACCTTCAAACTCCAGCGAAAGGCGGCGCGCGGTCGGAACCGCGGCCAGAGAGAGCGTCTTTCTATACCAGCCATATCCAACGTAGAACGAAGGCGCCCGGAAATGTGGAATGCTGAAGCTGTGCGGCAGCCCGATCGCTTCCCATTTCGCGTCGTCAAAAACCAGAACTCTGGGCACCAGGCACATCGCCCAGAATGAACCGCCAGTCCGCATTGAAATTCACCCGAACGCGATTGTTGCCCTTCACTGCCGATGCAGAAAGAGGCGCTGCCATGGCCAGACGAGCCGGAACCATCCCGGCGAGCACAAGGAAGCCCAAGATCAATCTAAGCGTAAGTATTTTTCGCACGTTGGTCCTTCTACGCAAACCTCTCGCGGGACATTGGGCCTTCACTGGCACTTGAAGCTTCGGGCGTCTTGTGTGTCTCCGCTTCCGGTGTACTGCGCGTGTTTGGGATAGGCGCATAGCGGGCGGCTGCGTCCGGGAAACGCGGCGCCGGTGGCAACCACCGACTCGGGCGCCTCGCCCTTCTCAACCCACCCAACCAGTGCGCTGAGCATGTCGAAGTGGTCCAGAGAGGGGCCGCCTCCGCAGTGAGACATTCCCGGCACAAGGAACATTCGGCTCCATCCAGCCACCTTGTCCGCTCCACCATTCGTTGCGGCCAGCGACTTGTAGTATCCGAGCGTGTCGAGCGGGGAAAACCATGGATCGCTGTCGCCGTGAAAAAAAATTAGCTTCCCGCCGTTCTGCGAAAACGTAGACAGATTCGTCGACGCCGGCTCAACGAGCGAATCAGACGCGTGCAGCGCCGCCGCATCCACGTCGAGTTCAGTAGCAGTGGTGTACGGGCCGAATAGCCCATTTGGGCTCAGCGCCAGCAAACCGGGTATGCCGGTTTTCGAAGCAATGCCCGCGGCGTAAAGAAAGCCAGGGTAGACCTGCGTTCCGTAAGCATTCCTTGGCCCTGCAAACGTTTTCTTGATAGCTGCAATTTTTCAGGTGCGATGCAGGTGTCGGCCTGCCCGGGTTTGCAGGCAAGCACCGCAGGATCGAAGTCGCACCCGATTGGATCGAAGATCATTCCGTCCGCCACGCCATCGCGCGCGTCGCACCGCTTCATCAGCCCGTCCATAAAGACCTTGCGATCCTTCTCAGTCAGAAACTTATCGATCTCCGGCTTACCGGACACGTCTTTTGGCGACGCCTGGTTGTAGGCCACAGGAATCCACTGTGCAATCGCGACGTTCGACAGGCCCGTACGCATCGCCGGATCGCCTGAGACAATCCCGTTGAACACGGTCGGAAACCGCTGTGACAGGATCATGCCCTCACGGCCGCCGGTGGAGCACCCGACGAAATAGGAGTAGGCGGCAGGCCTCGCGTAATAGCGGTCGATGATTTGCTTGGCGACTCCCGCGACTTCGGCGTTTGCCATGTATGCGAAATCCAGATAGGCCTGTTGGTCGCGCATGAAGGTGAAATCGAAGCCACCGGTCTTTGCCTTGTGCGCAGAGCCCGTGCTGGCAACAGCGAAGCCCTGAGAAAGCGCCGGCTTGTCTCCTGCGTAGCTTGCCCCGGTCGGTTACGCCACCACACCGTTGTCGCCTCCGCCGCCCTGCATCATAAAGTCGCCGTTCCAGGCGCTCGGCTCCGGAAGAGCTACAGAAAACCCGATGCCGTACTTCACGCCATCAGCTCCCTTGCGCCTATTGATCACACCGTCAATGCGGCAGTGCGCGGGAAGGGGCCCGATGCCCGACGCCCCGGGATAGGCAGGCGCAATCGTCTTCCCCGTCGGAACCAGCTCGGAATCCGTGATCTCGACTCCGATGAGCGTTGCGCTTTTCAAGGCAGCGCAGCGGTTCGATGATTCAGATTGTGCCTGTGCTGCAATCGAACATGACACCAGCACGAGGATCCCGATTTCTGAGTACCTCATTGGAATTGCCTCTCAGGAAGTCCGCGTCCGCTTGTTGTTAAGATCTGCGGAAGTCTCGGCTATACCGACTCCCCAGCTGCTCCAGCAAGATGAATCAATCGTTTATTCAGAGAGTTGCATCGCTCCTGAACTGGTCACGATCACATCTACTTTTGCCAACCACTTATGGCCGGGCCGGAGGCTTTGGCGCCGGCGCAGGAGCTGAGCTTGTTACGTATGCGGCCGTAACATCAAGCCTCGCTTTCATTGGATCCTTTTCGGCTACCGGACCGTTCTCAGTGAAATCCATCAACATATCGGTTTCGGGCGAGTACCGTGGCCACGCCGGCGTGTTGCCCGTGCTCGGATCGCCGGTCTTGGCGAATGAAACCCAGTAACTCAACATGGCCTGCGCGATCTTTTCATCCTCGGGCGCGAGCTCGCTACCATACTTCGCCTGCACGGTGTCAAAGACAAACGGTATCTCGGTGGCATGGGGCGCGCCCGGCCATTTGCTGCGCATGGATTTTGCGACATATGAAAACCTGTACTCGTATGCAGGGAGGCCTTCCGAAGCGAATACGCTGACTACAAAACGAGCAGGCTCAACCATGAATCGATCCATGGAGACCTGGTACTGAACGGCGCGCAAATCGCCCTTCCCCGTGGGATCGTAGGCCGCGATTGCTTTCTCGCGATCAGCACCGAATGGCGCGAACAGCTCTTCCTTATCGCGCGCGAAGCCGAAGCCAATATCCATGCTGTTGGTCCCGATCATGATTGGGACACGCCAACCGGCGCCGGACAGGTAGACGGATTGCGGATCGGCAAGGACCACGCGGCCGTCGATAAAGGGGCCTGCATATCCAGGTTGATTCATGGTTGCCATGTTGAGATTTCCGAGTACCTTTCCGGCGGAGAGATGCCGCAATTTGTCCAGGGCATCCTTATCGGTTCCATCCACTCCCACGCTGCGTGCGAATTCGATGCCGACCGATTCGGCTGAGGCAGGTCCGTTCGGGAGGGCCGTGTTGAGGTAGCGCTGCCCGCCAAGGTTGGTGCGGCCGCCGCCGGACTCAATGATCGCTTTCGAGAACAATCCTTGCGACAGAGGCGAGGTGAGCAACATGCTTACCGAGAATCCGCCCGCAGACTCGCCAAACACGGTCACGTTGGTAGGGTCCCCCCCGAACGCGCCGATGTTCTTTTGAACCCACTTCAACGCGGAGATCTGGTCCATGAATCCGTAGTTTCCCACCATCCCGTCGGCGTTCTCCCTTGTGAGTTCAGGAAACGCGAAGAAGCCGAAGCGGCCCAGCCGATAGTTGGCGCTGACAAAGATCACCCCCTTTTCGGCGAACTTGCTGCCGTCGTACACCGCGGGCGAGCTGCCTCCATTGACGAAGCCACCACCGTAGATCCAGAACATGACCGGCAGCTTCGCGTCCGCCTTGGTGCCGATGGGACGCCACACGTTGAGATAAAGGCAATCTTCTGCGGGTTTGGTGCCGAGCGGAGCAGCGTCGCTGGGGAATGGCACCTGCATGCAATCTGCGGAGTAGGCGTTGGCCTGCCGCACATCGGACCACGGCTGTACAGGCTGCGGAGCGCGCCAGCGGAGTTCGCCGACGGGGGGCGCGGCGAACGGCACACCCTTGAATGATTCGACAGCCCCCTGCGTAACGCCCTGCAACTTGCCGGAATCTGTGCCGACTACGCCGGCCTGCGAAAACAAGGTGGGCACTGCCATTAAAGCGATTGCTGCCACGGCGAGCTTCTTCAAACCATCCATTTACAGCCTCCGGAACGCGCCACTTTGTGCGATGCACGCGACTATAACAGTGCCAGGAAGTATGAGTACAATTCATTGATTCGAATGGAGCAATCGGATTTGCCGATCACCTGTTTTTCACTTTTCTGCTGGCGTGTGCGGAAGCTGAGCTGTGGCCTGCATGCTTTCGAACATGGAGTTTGTGCAGGAAATGGCGCATCAGGCTTTCGGAAGCAGGCGATAGAGTGGCATCTTTTCTTTGAAGCAAATCAATCTGGCGGTTCGCGAATCGGTTGTTGAATGGAACTATCATGATGTCCGAAGTGTCAGTGCCGGCCGCCGTCTCCGGCAGAATGGCTATCCCCAGATTGGCGCGAACGAAGGCCAGGGCAGTTGCCATGAAATTTGTCTCATAGCGAATGTCGAGAAGCAACCGCTCGCGATGTGCGATGGCATCAACTGCCTCTCTCACGCTGCTCGCACGCCCCGGCAAAATCAATCCGTGAGCTGAAGCTTCGCGAAGTGTGACGGCGCGCTTCTCAGAGAGCGGGTGCCAAGGAGGCGTAAAGACAACCAGGCGATCCTGAAACAGGGGAGTCGCACGGAGTTCTGCGTCGCGCCCGTGGAGGGTCCCGATTCCGAAGTCAACCTCTCGCTTGAGTACAGCCTCACGAACGCGTTCCGCGATCATGTCGGAGATTTGCACGCGGATGCCTGGATAACTCTCGAGGAAGCTTCGCACCAGTTCGGGAAGGGGCCCAGCGCACACGGTGGGAAGAGCAGCGATGGACACGAAGCCGGTTGCGGCGGAACTCAGGTCGCGTGCATGTTCAACGATGGTCTGCGCATCATTGAACAATCGTTGCAGCGGGCCGAATACATCCTTGCCGGCGGCGGTGAGAGTGACTCCACGCTTGTTTCTGTCGAAAAGACGGACGCCCAGGCTCTCCTCAAGTTGTTGTACCTGGACGGTCAACGCCGACTGCGAAACATGCAGGTCGTTGGCGGCGCGTGTGAAGTTACGCGTCTCTGCAATTTTGAGAAAAGCACGAATATGACGGAGCTCGTGAATCATCGGAAATCGAGATTATAGGCTTCCGATTTATGCAATGTACATATTGAGACGCAGCTCTCTATACTCGCACTATTCGCGAAAGGGCTGCACAAACGGTCGCTGAACATGCTTGCCATTTGGGGTCTGATCACTATCCTCGGCATGATCGTGGCGATCGCCAGCCGCCACGTTTCGCCGCTGATTGCCCTCTTCCTGTTCCCGGTAACCGCCTGCCTGGCGGCGGGCTTCGGGTTGAAGACCGCCGAATTTGCGCTCTCCGGGCTGGTATCGATCGCGCCCGTGGTTGCGATGTTCCTGTTTGCCATCCTGTTCTTTGGCGTTTTGACAGATGCGGGGACGATCGAGCCTTTCGTCACAATTCTGCTTCGAGGCATCGGCAAAAACCCGGTGCTTATCGTTCCGGGCACTGCTCTGCTTGCGCTGCTGCTACACCTCGACGGCTCCGGCGCAGTCGTATTTCTGGTTGCGATTCCCGCCTTGCTGCCGCTGTATCAAGAACTCGGAATGGACCGCAGGATCCTGGCATGCGCGGTTTCGCTGGCGGCAGGCGTAAATTTTCTGCCATGGACGGGACCCACACTTCGCGCTGCTAGCGCGCTCCACACCACTCCCATTGCTTTGTTCAAGCCTCTGATTCCTGTCCAAATTGTGGGCCTGGTCTATGTTTTCGCTGTTGCCGTGTATTTCGGGCGCAAAGAGAGCAGGCGCATTGGACAGACGAATTCAGAGTCCATGCCGACAAATGCAATTGCGACGATCGCTTCTCCCCGTTCGCGTGTTCGCTTTGCCTGCAATTTAATTCTCGCCGCAGCAGTCCTCGGCCTGGTGATCAGCGGCAAGGTTGAGCCTGCAATCGCGTTCATGTTGGGCACGATGCTGGCCCTGCTGCTCAACTTCAGAACAGTGCGCGAACAGGGCGCGGCGATTGATCGTCACGCAAAAGCGGCGTTGTCTATGTGTGCCATTCTCTGTTCAGCCGGCGTGTTCACGGGAATACTGAAAGGCAGCGGCATGCTCGCCGCCATGGCGAAAGCGTCAATCGCACACATACCGCCGGGGTTCGCGCCGCACATTCCCGTGGTGCTCGGCCTGGTCGCCATGCCGTTAAGCCTGCTGTTCGATCCTGACTCCTTCTACTTCGGAATTCTTCCTGTGCTTGCTGCCGCAGTTCAGGGCTTTGGACTGCCCGCGGCGAGCGTCGCGGAAGCCGCACTACTGGGGCAGATGACCACCGGCTTTCCCGTAAGTCCGCTCACGCCGGCCACGTTTCTTGTGACGGGTCTTAGTGAAATCGAGTTGAGCACGCATCAACGATTTGCTGGCCCATTCCTGCTGGGAGCGTCCGTCGTAATGACGATCGCGGCAGTCTTGTTTCATGTCATACCACTGTGAAGTAACAATATCTATGCCATCCGCAAAAGCACGAACGTTGTCACACTTCAGGTGAAGCTGGTTAAGAAGGTTTACTCAGGAGATCGCAGATGAAGAAGGTCAGAATCGGCGCGGGAGCGGGTTTTTCAGGAGATCGGATCGAACCCGCGGTGGAACTCGCCGAGAAAGGACATCTCGACTTCCTTGTCTTCGAGTGCCTGGCCGAGCGAACGATCGCGTTGAGTCAACTGCGTAAGCGTGAAGATCCTGACGCTGGCTTCGATCCGCTTCTCACCGAACGTATGCATGCCGTTTTGCCGGCATGCCGCCGTAATGGAGTTCGTGTGATTAGCAACATGGGCGCAGCCAACCCGCGTGCCGCCGCGCGAGAAACAATCGAGATCGCTCGAATGCTGGGACTTCGCGGATTACGTGTCGCAAGTATCGAGGGGGATGACGTTCTGCATCTCAAAGGTGCCTTCAGGCCCTTCGACGATCAGCCGCTTCCCGGTAACACGACGATCATATCGGCGAATGCATATTTGGGCGCTGACGCCTTGGCCGAGGTGCTGGATCGCGGTGCAGATATTGTTCTTACGGGAAGAGTGGCCGATCCTTCGCTATTTTTAGGAGCATTGATACACGCGTTTGGATGGGAGAAGGAATCCTGGAACTTGATGGGCAGGGGCACTGCAGTAGGCCATCTGCTTGAGTGCGCTGGGCAACTTACAGGCGGTTACTTTGCGGATCCCGGATATAAAGATGTGCCGGATCTGGATCGGCTTGGGTTCCCGCTGGCAGAAGTTTGCGAAGACGGATCCGCGTTCCTGACCAAGGTTGACGGTTCAGGCGGACTCATAACCCTGCAGACATGCCGCGAGCAGATACTGTACGAGGTTCTCAACCCGTCCTCGTACGTAACGCCCGACGTCATCGCTGACTTCACAGAGATCCGCTTCGACCAGCAGGCGCCTGGCGCAATGCGTGTGTCCGGTGCAAAGGGGAAACCGCGCCCGCGGGATTTGAAAGTCTCGATTGGAATTGATGACGGATTAATCGCTGAAGGTCAGATCTCGTATGCGGGACCCGGCGCGCTTGCGCGGGCCGACCTCGCACGGCAGATCCTCGAAAAGCGCCTTGCGCAAATTGGAGCGGAAGATCCAAGAATCGACCTGATCGGACTGAGCTCGATGCACGGCTCGCCGGCGGATTCACCCGCACCCTACGAAGTGCGGCTGCGTGCTGCGGCACGATTCAGGCAAGAAGTGGGCGCGAAGCGCCTGACACGTGAAGTGGAGAGCCTCTACTTGAATGGGCCCGCCGCTGGCGCGGGAGTCACATTCGCGATACGGGAGAATATCGCCATTGTGCCGGCGCTCATCGCGCGCGAGTTCGTCACCCCGAGCATCTCGATGGAGGTGGCTTGATGAAGCTGCGAACAATTGCGCATGCGCGCGCTGGCGATAAGGGCAACCTGGTCAACATCTCCGTGTTCGCTTATCGCGATGAGGATTACGCGATGTTGGTTGAGCGCGTGACAGAGGAGCGTGTGAGCGAACTATTCCGCGAACACATCACGTGTCCGGTCAAACGGTATTTCATTCCTAATCTGTGCGGTCTTAACTTCGTTTTGAAGCGCCGGCCAACCGACAGCGTTACACGCTCCCTGCGTCTCGACGCGCACGGAAAGAGTCTCAGCTCGCTCATGCTTTCACTGGAGATCTAATTAGGTGAAATCGAAAAGATTGATAATGGTGGCTGCGATTGCGACATTGAGTACCAGCGTTGAGGCGCAAACAGGACAAGGTGCGTGCGAACGGCTGTGATCTCTCCATATCGGCTCATCGCGCACCCTAAGAACTTGTTGAAATAGGTACGGTCGCCACACGGTGCCCAGCCAGTGGACTACGACAATCCTGAGTTGCCGCCCAAAGGCTGGGGAGCCCCGCGTACGTCGTCCGCGACCGGAGTGCTTCTGGCCTGTCGATGCTCCTGAACTCGCGAGGAGTTTGGTTGCCGGTCAAGGTGGCTGAAGAGTCCCATGCCAACTCAAAGCTCAAATGCTGGCCAGATCCTCACCGCTTAGGAAGCGGGCTGCAACTCCTTGCCCTTGGTCTCGATTGCACCGAGCAGGTTTGCCTTACTTTCAAGAAACTGCTTCAGTGCGATAGCGTTGTTGTACTGGGTGTCGTGCGCGCTGAATACTAACGTCACACGGTCGCGTCGAGCCCGAGCCAGTAGCGACCGCCAGACAGTAGGATGCTTCTCTAGCTCACGGAAGTACCGCTGACGGAACTCGTCCCATTTTGTTGGGTCGTGATCAAACCACTTTCGCAGCTCTGTACTCGGTGCAAGCTCTTTGAGCCAGCCTTCAACCGCCAAGTCTTCTTTCTTGATGCCTCGCGGCCATAGGCGCTCAACCAGGAAACGGACTCCGTCTTCTTCAGTCCCGGCTTCGTATGCTCGCTTGACCCGAATCATTTAACATCCCTCCGCGGTGTGGACGGCGTAAGCAGCCTGCGTGTCCCCAGATTTGTCCATTGACCATCGACTAACCGTAGAGCGCTCCAGAAATTTGTAGAGATCGATCGAAGAGAACGTTATCTTCCAGATGTACCTCCTGGCGGATCTCTCCGTCCAATCCCTTTAGCTTCTCGCAAAGTTCCCGATAGGAAGGACACTCGGTTGCGGTGCCGTTGTAGTCCTCTGTAACGTCCCGAATTCTGGACAGGAGATCCCCTACCGCACCATGCTCATGTGTCATGTGTGCCAAATCATTGCGTACATTGTCCAGGCGGACGGTCGCGGAACTGCTGCCTACATAGGCCAGTTCAAGTTCTCGAATCTTTGGGAACAGTGTTTGCGCCTCATCGGTAAAATGCGACGTTACTTCATGCGCAAGCGTTGCGGAGAGGTAGGCGAGGTGGAGTGCATTGGGATGTTCCCGAAGATGGCACGAACTCACAGTATGAGCAAGCTGCTGAATGCACGGGAGATCATGTTGAACCAGAATCTTGCGGGTTCGCAACAGATTTCCCATCAGCACTTCCAGGATTGGGTCTGCCCACGGAGCTTTGATTGTGCTGTTCGAGTCAGCTACGCGATTCAATTCGCCGAGAACTCCCTTAACGGGCAACCCCAGATGCTTGCATATTGCTTCGACCGTATCTCCTCCATGGCAGCAGTATTGGATTCCAAGTTGCTCGAACACTTCGATTGTCGAAGGTTGGCGGTTGGCTATTTCACCGACAGTCTGTTTGGCATTGATCATTTTTGTCACCCCTGCTCAGACTAGGTGCTCTATAGGGCTGTCGCAGGGACTTAAGTCACTGTTCAGCATCGTTCTCAGCCAAAGCTGATCCGGAGCGGGTTGGCATCGAAAGAAATTCACCTGAACAAATTAGTTCGGGCGAGGTCGATGACCTCGTCGCCGCGGCCATTCAGAATGGCCTTGATCATATAGAGGTTGAAATCGACAATCTGGTCCAGTTTGAGAGAAGGCGGCATCGCCAACTCCTGCCTGTTCACCGCAATGTCAACCAGAGCGGGACCATCATGCGCCATCGCCTGCTCAAGAGACGGACGGACCTCTTCCGGATCGTCAACATGCAGGGCGAACAATCCCGCTCCTTGAGCAATCTTCGCAAAATCAGGATTGACCAGGTCTGTTCCGTGCTTAAGGAAGCCGGTCGCTTTCATCTCGAGCTCCACGAACCCCAGGGATCCGTTGTTGAAGACAACGACCTTCACATGCAATTTCAGCTGCCGCAGCGAGAGGAGATCCCCCATCAGCATGGAGAAGCCGCCGTCGCCGGATAGCGTAACAACCTGACGGCCAGGATGAGAGATCTGGGCTCCAATGGCCTGCGGCAGTGCGTTTGCCATCGATCCGTGGTTAAAGGAGCTTAGCAAACGCCGACGGCCATTCATGCCCAAGTAGCGCGCCGCCCAGATTACCGGCGTCCCAACATCTACGGTGAATATGGCGTCCTCAGCGGCGACTTCATTGAGGATCTTGGCGACGTATTGGGGATGAATCGGACGTTGGCCGGGTTTCCCTGTAGCCAGATCGTCCAGTCCTTTGCGGGCTTCGCGGTAGTGATTAAGGCAGGCGTCGAGATAGGCGCTGTCGGCTTTCTGATTGATGCGCGGAAGCAATGCGGAAAGCGTCTCCGCAACGCCTCCCACAAGACCGAGGTCAAGGTGGCTGCGTCTTCCCAGTTGTTCCTCGCGGATATCAACCTGCAGAATGCGGGCATTCTTGGGATAAAACTGCTGGTAAGGGAAATCCGTTCCTAACATCAGCAGCGCATCACAATTCATCATGGCGTGATAGCCCGAAGCGAATCCAAGCAGTCCCGTCATGCCTACGTCATAGGGATTGTCGTATTCAACAAACTCTTTCCCCCGCATGGCATGCACAATTGGCGCCTGGAGCTTTGCGGCCAACTGAATCAGCTCATCATGAGCGTCCGCACAGCCTGCGCCGGCCAGAATGGTCACTCGCGTCGCACGATTGAGTTCGGCCGCCAGTTGATCCAACTCCTTCGGGCGGGGGACAATGTGTGGCTTAGCAGACGTGAAGTTGACATAACGATCGTCATTTTCCGCATTCAATAATGCGATATCGCCGGGCAGCACAACCACGGCTACGCCGCGCTTTGACAGGGCCGTCTGGATCGCGATCTCGAGTGTGCGCGGCATCTGTGCAGGGCCTGAGACTAACTCGCAATAGTGGCTGCACTCTTTAAAGAGGTGTTCAGGGTGGGTTTCCTGGAAGTACCCGCTGCCGATTTCCCGCGATGGAATTTGAGCGGCAAGGGCCAGGACCGGCACACGGCTTCGATGGGCATCGTAGAGTCCATTGATGAGATGGAGGTTGCCCGGCCCACAACTGCCGGCGCAGACGGCGAGCTTTCCAGTCAATGCAGCTTCCGCCCCTGCCGCGAAGGCTGCTGTCTCTTCGTGGCGCACGCCCACCCACTCGATTCCATTGCGTCTTCGCACAGAGTCCGTGATGCCGTTCAGGGAATCGCCCGCAACTCCATAGATGCGCTCCACACCTGCCGCTGCAAGAACCTCTACAAATAGCTCTGCGATCTTCTTTGTCACTCCTGGACCCCTCTCGGATTTTAGATTTGTCCACTGAATATTGCTGAGGACAATCTCCGTAAACGTCACCCACTCAGTCGTAAAGATTCGCTCTGTCCCGTAGTTGCACGGTCAGCACAGACGATGTACCTTGTCAGTCCACCCCGCACAGAAGGTGTGAGGGGTATTCAGAGCAGCCAAAGACGCTGATGTGACGATTGTCGCAGCAATGAATCAACCTTGGAGAAGTACAACTGTCCCGGCTTCCGTTACAACCAGACCATTCAAAGCGTGTTCGCAGAGGCATAGGCTCAATGCAATCCAAGGCGAGATCTTCCCTCGCAATGAGACAAATCAGATGAAGGTGCTTGATGAGCGCATTTGAAAAGAACCGCCACGTAACCACTAGTCACGAGAGTATGACTCGCCTGCCGGAACTCGCAAATGAGGTCATCCGAAAGAACCTCACCGACGAGTTGGAGAACCTCAAAAATGCCGAATCATGGCAACACGAAACCGGCCGGAGTTCGGAGACTATCGTGAAATATCCGGAATTTCGCATTGTCCTTATACGGATGAAACTGGGAAGCTACATGAGCCACCACCGCGCCGACGGGCCGATCTCCGTCCATGCAGTCTTGGGCAAGATCCGCGTACATCTTCCGGATGATCGGATGGAAGAACTTAAGCCTGGAGACCTCCTTGCTCTTGAACGCTGCCTTGAACACGATGTTGAAGCGCTGGAGGAAAGTGCTTTTCTGCTTACCATTGCATGGCCTGAAGGGACGGACCCCGATCATGCATAAAGCACGTCCGGAGGTTCAAGCGGCGGTGGCAGGAATCAATGGCTGAGGTCACGATCAGACTCGACGGGAAGAAGATCCAGGCGGCTTCAGGCTCGCTGCTCATCGATGTGTGTAAACGGACGGGGATTGAGATCCCGTCGTTCTGCTATTACCCGGGCCTCTCTCTTCAGGGCGCTTGCCGCATGTGCCTTGTGGAGATCACAAAGATGCCAAAGTTGCAGACCGCATGCACGACTGTCGTGACGGAGGGCATGGCCGTCACAACAGACAGCCCAATGGTCCGGCAGAGTCGGAAAGCCATGCTGGAGTTTGTTCTGCAGAATCACCCCCTCGATTGCCCGGTTTGCGATGCGGGCGGTCAATGCGAACTTCAGGATGCCACCTACACCTACGGAGCGGCAGAGTCGCGGTTGGTCGACATAAAGAATCATCGCGATGAGCAGCAGTGGTCCCCGATCGTGTACTTCGATAGACCGCGGTGCATCATGTGCTATCGCTGCGTCCGAGTATGCGGAGAAGGAATGGACGTCTGGGCATTGGGAATAGCCAACCGCAACTCGTCTCAGTTAATTGTGCCCAACAAGGATGAGCATCTGGAGTGCGAGGAATGCGGGATGTGCATTGATATCTGCCCGGTCGGTGCACTTACCTCCGGCCCATACCGATACAAGACACGCCCATGGGAGATGAAGCACACCTCGACGATCTGCACACATTGCGGAGACGGATGCACAACCACACTCGGTACCCGACCTGTTGACGGCAAAATGACCATCATTCGAGGGACAAATCGTGACAAAGGCGGGATCAACGGAGACTTTCTCTGCATCAAGGGACGTTACGCATTCGATTTTGTGGATCATGCAGAACGGCTAACCTCGCCTTTGATGAGAATCGACGGAGCCTTGAAACCGGTCTCCTGGGACAGAGCCCCGACAGAGGTAGCGAATAGATTTAACGCCGCCCGCCAGACTCCCAGCACGATTGGAGTAGTCGGTTCGAATCACACCACAAACGAAGAGAACTACATCCTTCAAAAGTTCGCGAGAACCTTGTTGAATACGAACAACATCGACCACAGGCGAACAGCGGATTACCCCCTTTTCTTTACGGCGCTTCGCAAGTATGGGGCATCGACGGCGAGCATGGCTGACGTATTAAGATCTCCGGCTATTCTCCTGATTGGAGGGGATCCAACCTATCAGCATCCATTGCTCGCTAGGCAGATTCGCAATAATGTCCGGCTCAATGGAGCACATCTTTATGTTATCAACTCACGAATAATCAAACTTTGCCGGCAGGCGAAACAATTCGTTCGGGTGCCGAATGGATGTGAAGGAGATGCCATCCGCTTGCTGGCATCCGGTGCTGAGGCTCCCGCCGATTCCGCCCTCAGCTCGATTTGTGTTGAGCTGGCAGGCCTGGCGTCGGCACTTCGGGCAGAACGGGATGTGGTGATCGTCTTTGGCGCCGAGTTGCAGAATCAGGATATCGAAAACGTGGTCAAATTCGGCACTAATCTTCCGGGGTCAAAGTTCATCTGTCTGAGCGACGGCGCCAACTCCCGCGGGGCCTCCGACATGGGACTAAACCCTGATCTGCTTCCCGGCTACGAAACAGATCGAAAACGCTGGAGTGAGGCGTGGGGTGTGACCACTTCCGAGAAGCCAGGAATGAACCTCCTGCGGATGGTGGAGGCAGCACAATCTGGACTCTTGCCTGTTCTTTATGTTATTGGCTCGGACCCCGTCAAAGACTATGCAATCGACGTAGGTGCGTTCCGGACCACGTATCTGATCGTTGAGGATCTTTTCCTCACCTCGACGGCGGCTATGGCCGATCTGGTACTTCCATCTTCATCGCCTTACGAGAAATCGGGGACCTTTACAAATACCTGCGGTGACTTGCAGGTCATCCAAAAGGCGGCTGATTGTATGGGGCCGAGAAGCGACCTTGAAATCATCCTGCAATTGGCTGAACGCTTGGGCGCCGATGTCGCAGCGTATCGCGGGAATGGCCCTGGAGTCCGCGGGGAGTTTGGAGACTCGAGAGGAGCTCAATGTGGAGAGGCCGATCGACAGGCGGTGTGGATGAGCGCGCAGGGAGCCAACCTGCGGATCACCACCTTCGACCCCGATTCAGTGCTCAGGGAGATTCAGAACTTGCTCCCGGAATATAGAGGGCCACACGTAGAGCTCTCGCAAATTGCACCTTGCATACAAAGCTCCGGAGAGGCTAATCATGCCGCCACTTTGATCAAGCCTTATGGGGATGATCTCTTCTCTTCGGAGGCATTCGGTCAATATTCGGCCAACCTGAATTCACTTCTGGAACGTAACCTGACTTTACCTTACGAATCCGAGATTGAGCTTGCATGAATTCGTAAGGACCTTACAATGCCTGGGACGTGGACTGGGCTTCAGTTCCCTTGTTTCGGCGCCGTCAGGGAAGACGTTCTAGTATGTGAACATGCTGGAAGCGGAACTGTTCGCCTTTCTCGAAAACACAGCGGATGCAGTCTTTGCCGTCCGGGAGGCGGGCGAGATCTGCTTCTGGAATCATGCAGCAGAGACTCTCTTTGGCCATCCCGCAGATGAGGTGCTCGGGAAGACTTGCTCCAAGGTCCTGCACGGGATCGGGGCCTTGGGTACAGATGTCTGTCATGAGGGGTGCGCTGCATTACGATGTGCCAAGCCCGCGAGTCATATACCGAATTTTGATCTGAATGTGACTACCCGCAGCGGTGAGCGGATTTGGGTCAATCTCTCGTCCATCTCTTTTCTGAACCGACGCACTGGCAGATCACTCCTTGTTCATCTTGTGCGTGACATCAGTGCGCAAAAGAAGCGCGAAGAGATTTTCGGTCGCATGGTCGCCATTTCGAAAGAAGTGGCCAATCTGGAAGACACCGTCAACGGAGCTGCGCCAATCGCGCCTCTATCCTCTCAAGAACTTGAAATCCTCAGAATGTTTGCAGTGGGTGCCGCGGCCCCGCGAATTGCCAAAGCACTGGGCATCAGCCCGCAGACGCTTCGGAATCACCTTCACCACATTAACCAGAAACTAAGAACGCATAATCGACTTGAGGCGGTCATGCATGCTCTCCAGCGCCGTCTCATCTGATCTCTAGACCCTGCTGCACAAACTCGCTTTGCGGATCGCGATGCAAAGGTATCTGCAGTTCGGTGGCAAATACGTCCTTGTGTGGCGCGCCTCCTTGTCAGCAAAGCAGCGGACATGGAGACGATGAATTGCCGCTTCGGAACAATCGAAACGACGCCAACTCCAGTGAACTAGCCGCAATGACAATTGTCTCCTGTGGGGGTACAAACGGACTATTGTGGTTTACGGTCTCGAACTCCGACACTGGGCTTACTCGTCGGTACCATCCCATTGTCCATGATCCTTGAAGCGACTCTTCGACCTCTTTGCTTCATGCGGCTGTGCTCTCAACCACCTGCTGCCGAAGCGACATAAGTTCGATCAAAACAAATATTAGCGATGCCGGCCGATGGCCGAGTCGGATCTTGGGTCACCAAGGAGGAGCGTAATGGCATTGCATAAGGTTCTCGAACTCGCGTCCAGAAGTGAAGGCTATGATCTCCTTTGATATCGCACATAGGGCAGTGCATTATCCTAACGACCGCCGCTTCCGAATCTGGATTCGTCCTTCAATCCTGGTAGGGAGTGGCTTGGTAATTCTGCTGGCAATCGCCGCCGCCTGGATAGAGATTGCGGTGGCGGGCATGCCTCACATTCCTCAAGTCCCCCAGATATATCCCGCCAACTTTGCGGGGCCACACGGGTTCCCTCTCTGGGTCCGTTACTGCCATTTCTTCAATTTTCTCTTTGTCATGATGCTGATTCGCAGCGGCCTCTCGATCTTGGTCGACCATCCCCGTCTGTACTTCAATGACGACTGTACTCCTGGAAGCGAGTGGATCCGGTTGACACCGCTCAAAGTTCCCCGCGACCGCGTCTGGACTGCAAAAGACGATGCGCGCTATCTTTCGCCTCTCGTTGGCACACCCGGCTACCGGCACACGATTGGAATCGCGCGGGTCTGGCACTTCATCAATGTCCACGGGTTCATCATCACCGGTGTTTTCTTCGTCATCATGCTCTTTGATACCGAACAATGGCGACGTTTGGTGCCCACGTCGCCTCTCGTGCTTTTTCAGGCATGGAACACATGGGTGCATTACGCAACATTTCATCTGCCAGCGGAGCCGAACGGCTTCTATGGATATAACGCTTTGCAACAGATTGCCTACTTCACGGTCGTTTTCGTGTTCGGCCCTTTGGCCATTCTGACGGGCATCGCGATGTCGCCAGCCGTTGTGAACCATCTCCCTTGGTACGCACGGATCTTTGGCGGCAGGCAATCGGCCCGTTCCATCCACTTCCTCACGATGCTCAGCTTCTTCGCGTTCATCGTGGTGCATGTGACTCTCATCGTGATGACAGGATTTGCACGAAATATGAATCACATCGTCCTCGGCACCAACGATCTGGGGACTAGGGGCATGACGCTGGGTTTCGTGGGCATTGCAGTCGTCATCCTCTCGTGGGTCGCTGCACACTACATCTCATGGAACCAACCACGCCGACTTCAGCACGCGCTCAAACTCGTAGCCTATCCGATGCAACTCCTCACGTTGAACCGACTGACTCCGCAACAGAAGTATGCCGAGCAGGATATCTCGCCTTACTTCTGGCCGAACGGAAAGATGCCGGTGAGGAGCGATTGGACGCATCTGGCAGAGAACGGCTTCCGAGATTTCACGTTAAAGGTAACAGGTCTGGTGGATAATCCTGTCGAGCTTTCCCTTGCTGAGATTGAAAGGCTGGGCGAAGTCGAACACATCACCATGCATCATTGCATTCAAGGCTGGAGCGGTATTGCCAAATGGGGCGGCGTTCCAATGAAGGCAATTATCGAATTGGTACACCCAAGGCCAGAAGCTAAAGTCGTCGCCTTTTTTTCCTTCGGTGAAGCGCTCTATGGTGGCGCCTATTACGATACACAGAGCATCGAGAATATTCTGAAGCCCCAATGCCTTTTAGCCTCTCAGATGAATGGTCAACGCCTCCCAGAGGTGTACGGCGCTCCGTTGCGGCTGCGAGTCGAAAACCAACTTGGGTACAAGATGGTTAAATGGATCGAGCGCATCGAGTTTATCGAATCGGAGAAGCAACTCGGCAAGGGTGAAGGCGGAACGAACGAAGACAACGAATATTTTGACCTGCTACCAAATATTTGAGAGGTTCAAGGCGCACATTGCAGAATGAGAGTGCAAGCGGCGGCAATGGGAGTCTTGAGCACGTTGCGGTGCTTCTCGATCGCGTGAGGCTGGCTTGGCTACTCGATAGATTCTCCCCACGTTTTGTGTGGTCTGCCTACGTATTTGTAAATGGATTCCTCACAATTGCACTGCTCGCACTGCTTGCGGTACTCACGAACAGTCCATTTGTATTCCCATCTCTTGGCCCGACGGCATATCTTTTATTTATCGCGCCCCTGGCTGAGAATTCCAGTCCGCGAAATTCGATTGTGGGCCATGCTATAGGTCTCATCTGCGGCTATGCCGCATTCGAATTGACTGGGGCCGCGACATTGCCTTTCGGCGCACATCCCGGCGTCTATTGGCCAAGAATCATTGCAGCGGCCCTTTCACTTTCGACCACGGGTGCGCTAATGATCTTGTTTCGTGCCGGCCATCCCCCCGCCGGCGCTACCACGCTGATCGTGTCGCTCGGCATCATTTCCAAGCCCAAAGAACTCGTCATCATCGAAGCAGCGGTCGTCATTCTCGTTGCACAGGCCTTCGTAATTAATCGGTTGGCTGGCCTGTCTTATCCCATTTGGAAGAGACGCGAGATCTCCCAACAGAAGCTCGCAGAAGGGTGATCGCAAGGTCCTTCGATGTCCACACTGCAAGAGGGCGATGCAGCGATATGAATCGATTTCACAGATGGTACTGCCAATCGGGTCATTGGAAGCGGAAGATACAGGATGAGATTCTTCCATGGGCGCTGCGGGATTTAGAACTCCGCGATTCGGTGTTGGAGATTGGCCCAGGACCTGGCGTGACCACTGATTGGCTGCGAAATCGAGTAAAGAATATGGAGTGCCTTGAGATCGATCCCGGGCTTGCGAGTTCTCTTGAGCATCGCTTGCTCAACACGAATGTCCAGGTGCAACATGGAGACGCTACCGCAATGCCGTACAATGTCGGTTCGTTTTCTGCGGTTGTCTCCTTCGCCGTTCTTCACCACGTACCCTCATTGATACTGCAGAATCAGGTATTCGCCGAAGCGCATAGAGTCCTCAGACCCGGAGGAATCTTCGCGGGTGTGGACAGCCTACCGTCCACACTAATGCGCATCATTCATTTGGGAGATACGATGATCCTGGTTGATCCAGCCACACTGAATGGCCGGCTTAGAACTGCAGAATTTACGTCGATTCGCATTGAATTGGGTGCCGGGCGATTCCGCTTTTCGGCGAGACGCCCGTATCCAGCGAATTGACATCTTTTCAATCGAAAGTGACATAAGTCGCTGTCGATCTCAATTGGCCTCTCTACGCTGTGGTTGAAGGAGATCGAAATGGCCACCACTACAACGCAGACCGTACGTGACATCGCGCTGGAGAGCCCCTCGTCAATACGCGTCTTCGAAAAGCTTGGGATTGACTACTGTTGCGGAGGCCGCATCCCTCTTTCTGACGCATGCGCCGCAAAGATCCTCGAATTGAATGCCGTGATTGTGTCGCTGGAGGAAGCTGCAAAACCGCCACCCCGGCCGCCGCCGACTGGGCCACGGAGTCGCTTGCCAGGCTGACCGCGCACATCGTCGACACGCACCATGACTATTGCAAGAAAGAACTGCCGCGCCTGGCCGTGCTTTCACAAAAAGTTGTCAACCGCCACGGAGGTACCTTGCCGGATGTGGCTACCATCCAATCGAAGCTGACCGAATTGAGTGAAGATCTGACGCAGCACCTGGCAAAGGAAGAGATCGTCCTGTTCCCTTATATCGCCAAGCTTGAGCGGGCCATGGCAGACGGCAGCGCCAAACCACGTGGATGCTTCGCTAGCGTCGCCAATCCGATTGCGATGATGACCCAGGAGCACGACGCTACGGGAATCCTGATGGGAGAGATTCGTCAGCTTAGCCAGGACTTTACGCCGCCTGGGGCGCCTGCCCGACCTTCCATGCGTTCTACGAAGGACTGCGCGAATTCGAACGGGATCTACACCAGCACATTCATCTCGAAACCAACATACTGTTTCCCCGAGCAATCGCAATAGAATCTTCAGCGAACTAGGCCAACCTTGCGGACCGATTTGAAGGAGAAATCGATGGACTATACATTTCTGGCAAATCTGCAACAGGAAATAGCACCACCAGAAGACGGAATCCTGAGCCGCATCCTGCGCAAGGACGAAAAAGTGACTATCACCCTTTTGGGCTTCTCGACAGGCCAGGAACTTTCCGCCCATTCAGCTCCGACGCCAGCCATTCTCTACTTCTTGGATGGAGAGGCTGAAGTCCAGTTGGGGGAGGATAAGGTCAACGCCAAGCCAGGCTCGTTTGTATACATGCCCCCGATGTTGACCCACGGCATCTCGGCAAAATCACCCGTCAGAATGCTGCTCATTCAAATAAAGGCTGGGATGAACTGACTCTTATGAGAGCCTATGAGTACGCTCCACTCGCAACATGCCCTCCAGAATTGCGTCTGAGGTAACAGCCAAGATTCCCGAGTTCAATGCTGCGGAATCAGCCGCGCAGCGGCTCAGATCTTCATCGAAGGACAGCACCACGCTCATACGGGTAGCACCCGTCACCTGTTGTCCAAGGGAATCGACCATTTGCCGGAAGTCTGGAATGCTGGCGGGAGCGACGGGACTCCAACCCGCGGCCTCCTGCGTGACAGGGCAGAGGTGTGCAGGAAATCTCAAGTGGCCGTAAAACCGACAATCTGGAGGCTACTCATCATTTCCCCGCTCCAGTATCGCGATGCTCATCCTGCTTCTCTAGAGCTATACGCGGGCAGCGTGGTCAGGCGTCGGTCTTCCACTGGGCCACCCACAGTGAAATGGTAGAAGCTCTGCCAATCGCGCGATGAGATGCCGAACACCTCGTGAACCGGATCATCGAAGTAGCAGCCGATCCCAGTCGCACGAATACCCGCCTCTTCCGCTTCGAGGTACAGCACCTGGCCCACGAGTCCGGCCTCCCAGAAGATATTTCGGTAGAAGCCGGCGCCATTAGCAACCAGACTGTCCATGTATTCAGCGATCATCCCCAGGCTGAAGGCTCCGTCCCCCGCGATCTCTTGACCGCAGGAGACGCTCGCGGCTAGTTTACGGCAGTCCCTCTCTTTCAGCAGGAATAGCGGAAGTCCTTGCGGACACGAAGGAGGGCGTAGCCACCGGAACTCAGGCCGCATCGCTTGCTTGAGCGTCTCCACCTTTTCCGGATCCCGAACGAGCATGTAGAGACCGGGAGACAAGCCGTTCACGCGGTGCACGAAGAGGCCTAGGTGGATGCGTGGGCGCCAGCGCAGGGCGTCCCATGGCATTGATTGTCCGTTTCGGGTGGGCACCAGACGAGCCATCATCCGGAAAAAAGTAGCCGCGGGAATCGTCGTGGCCCCGTCCATGCTCACCGCGCTTCTGCGCCCCAGAATGACTTTCTCCGCAGTGAAAGCTCCGGACCGAATAGGCTCCGCGAAGAGCTCTTCCTCCGAAGGGAAACAGGTGAATTCTCCGTCGGACGCAATCTCCGAATTCGTAGTGGCTCGAGCCACCTCGTCGATCGCTGGCCAATCGACGCCGTGCTTGGGGCTCAGCACGTTAGCCGTGCCGTACCATTGAGAACTGGACACCTGGGATATCAACTCGTTGGACAGGCAGAGGCCTCCGTCCCCAGCCCATCTGTCCCTGACTACAAGTGCCACTAGTTCAGGATGCTCTCGCTCCGCGCCGTCGTAGTCGGCCTCGCGGTCAAGCCCAAGAAGTTGTGAAACGGCGGCGCTACCCACACGATCGAGCAGGCGGAGTTTCCACCCCAGGGCAGCCGCCGCGAATCGCATCGACCCCAGCGCGTGGCCCACATCGTGTTGGCAGTACCGGAATGCGCGCTCGCCATACTTCCACGCCTCCCGCCAAAGAATCGACGACAGCCCCACCAGGAATGAGCCCTCCGGAAACCCTGCCGTCAAGCCCGCCGAGACCGATGGATCTAGTTCCGCTCGAAGCTCAAGACCGTGCTCCTTTGATGCGTAGTGGTAGACGCCTGGACGGTTGTTCATAGCGGCCAACGATGGCAACAGCACGTATCCCTCCGTCGGGTGCAGGTTCCCGCTCGACGGATTGGCGCGCAGAGGCCATGTGGTTCCCTCGATCCCTTTCCAGGCTGTCAGCGAGAGTGCGTAGCGAAAAAAGAGCGAGATGGAGTCGACCGAAAGCGGAGCGGGCCCCACGTTACCCGGAACGTAGAGCTGCCAGTAAGGCAGCGCTCTTCCCGGGTCGGGCAAAGCAAGCCGAAGCAGCGGCGCTCCGTTGTAACGGCGGAACGGGTCTGGCTGCTGAGCCCAATCCAGGTATCCAAGCGAGGCGGCATAGCGGTGGTAGTAGTGCTTCGTTCTCTCGTGATAAGCCACCACGACTTGATCGGCATCGAGGTCGTCCTTGTCCGTCTTCAGCGCAGAATCAGGAGAATCATTTGCTTGCCTGTTCATCGTTGCCTACCCATCCTGTGCAGGTAATTGCATAGTACAGGTGAAGGTCGACGTCGAACGCCTCCGATTTCGGGGTTCCGGACGTGTCACCGTCAATTACTACTTGTGGACTACCCGACCACCCAGTCAACATCTGTCTGTGGCTTTCCCGAAAGTGTTCGTCTCACCTGGACGAAAAAGCGGCTTCGCGGACAAATGATTCTTGCCAATTGTTTGCTGCTACTCTCTCGCGAGCGGTGAATCGCCATTGAACTCATCGACCGGGATCGGTACTGTCGGCCAGGCGGACGTGATGCGGCGGGGGAGCCGCGGGCGCGAGTTAGTGGGTGAGTTCGGCGGGGGTGGGGCGCCCGGGGTCGGTGGATTTGCCGTTCTCGTCCATTTTGCCGAAGATCATTTTTCCGCTGGCGGTTTGCAGGACGCTGGTGACGGAGATGTCAACGGATTTGCCGATCATTTTGCGGGCGTGATCGACGACGACCATGGTGCCGTCGTCGAGGTAGCCGACGCCCTGATTGAACTCCTTGCCCTCTTTGAGGATGAGGACGATCATGTGCTCGCCGGGGAGGACGACGGGCTTGAGGGCGTTGGCGAGGTCGTTGATGTTGAGGACCTCGACGTGGTGGAGGTGGGCGACCTTGTTGAGGTTGAAGTCGTTGGTGACGACTTTGGCCTCCCATTTTTTGGCCAGCTCGAGGAGCTTGAGGTCGACTTCGCGGATGGAGGGGAAGTCGTCGGGGACGATCTGGACCTGGATGGCGTCGCTGGACTGCATGCGCTGGAGCATGTCGAGGCCGCGGCGGCCGCGCTGGCGCTTGGATCCGTCGGAGGAGTCGGCGACGATCTGGAGCTCGCGGAGGACGAACTCGGGGACGACCATGGTGCCGTCAATGAATCCGGCTTCGGCGATGTCTGCGATGCGACCGTCGATGATGACGGAGGTGTCGAGGACCTTGGCGCTGCGGCGGGTGGGGCGCTCGCCGGAGAAGATGACGCCGAGAGCGGCGGGGTTGAGCAGGTCGCCTTTGCTGGCGCCGACGAGCAGGCCTACGTAAGTCATGAGCAGCAGGACGAAGATTTGCAGGACGGCGGAGGTGGAGCTGGGCAGCGGCGCGGAGCGCAGGACCAGGCAGAAGAGCGCGGCGCCGAAGATGCCGAGGACACTGCCGAAGACGGCTCCGATGAGGCGGCGGAGGCTGAGGGCGCGCACGCGCAGCTCAAAGACGATGACCAGGCAGGCCGCCGCGGCTCCGGCGATGCCGCCGATCCATCCGGCGAGGCCGAAGGGCTGGAGGAAGTAGCAAACTCCGGACAACAAGGCGACAAAAAGAATACGAATAAGTATGAGATCCATGAAGGCCCGCTTCCGCAAGCGCTGAGGAACGTGCGCCCGCCGGCTCAGTTGGGGAGTATGCCCGCCGGTGCCGGGGATCGTCAAGCGGGGAGTTGCTGGGGGAGGTGGTGAGCGCGGCTGCCGGGCGGGGCGGAGCGGCAGCCGGAGGGCCAGAGGCGCGCCTCAGGAA
>Ga0307375_10001563_pt1 | contig 24838 bp, 25 predicted proteins | sample TR1MG_FD_202531 | JGI IMG/M metagenome (GOLD analysis project Ga0307375, IMG submission 202531) | Soil microbial communities from Risofladan, Vaasa, Finland - TR-1 | ecosystem: Environmental > Terrestrial > Soil > Coastal area > Acid sulfate soil | place: Finland: Risofladan, Vaasa | collected...
GATATTCCGTTTTGAATGATATAAAACAGAAAGTGTAAGCTTGTGATGAGTTGGTTGTTAATATAACTAACTGTTAATAAATAACTAACTTTGAAATACTGCCGCCCGCATCTTGTTAAGATGTGGGCGGTTTTTTATTGTGCTTTTATCCTATGTGAAAAATAGCTATATAAAAAACATATATAAAAGTACTTTGACAAGATAGAAAACTTATATATAATTAGCATATTGGAGTAACTGATATGCGCGTTGAAATAGTTAATCATCCTTCAGGCGATCAATTGCCTATCCTTCTGGATGACGATGGATTACCAATGCCAATGCCCAGTGAGTTCGTTGTGGGGCGCAGAGCCTTGGGCACGAACACGTTGGTTAGAAACTTGCGTGAATTGGCCGTGCTTTACCAGTGGTTCAAGCGTGAGGGTATTGATCTATGGGAAAGGATTTCAAAGGGAAGGGCATTTACTGAAGCTGAGATTAGTGGCGGTTTGATTGAGAGCTTAAGGCGTGATTACTCAAAAGGTCGTAAGGTAAAAAAGTTTACAGTCACCCCGAACAGTTTCAATCAACGGTTGACTACGGTCCGTCAGTTTTTCGGGTTGTTCTTTGATATATATTTGGGGTCGATACCTCATGACGATATACGTTATGAGCGTATCAGAGACCAGAAAATGAGAACCATTAAATGGCTTGATGATTCATTTATCAATGCGCCACCAACGAATGCGAGCAAGCAAAAAGGGTTGACGCAGAAACAAGCTAAGTTTTTAGTTAGATGCCTTGATCCAGAAAAGGATGTGATATTCGGGCGGGATCCTGCTGTTCGTTTCAGGAATTATGTCTCAGTTATGATCATGTTGAATTATGGATTGCGGCCGGGTGAGTTGCTTAGCCTGCTAGTAGGGGATATTGAATTTGGGGCAATCTCAGCAATTCGAGTTACCAGGCGACCTCCCAATCCAAATGATAAACGTAAGCCAAAGCCACAAATAAAACGTAATGGGAGAGTCATGCCGATTGATAACGCCGCGTTAGCAAAACGTATCGATCAGTACATCATGACGTGGCGCGATAAATTAGAGGAAAAGGCAATTAAGGAGTCGGATTACTTGATCCTGAGCGATGAAGGAGAGCCTCTCTCACAACCAAGCATGGTGCAGCTATTTCAACTGCTGAGGAAACGGTTCCCTGAAGATTTGCCTTCCAATCTTTCAGCGAAGTCACTTCGACATACCTTTTCAAGCAATATGGAAAGAGAGCTAAGGGAAGGTGGGATGGAAGAGGGGCACCGTGCAGAGGCACTGGCTGAACTTCGTGGAGACAGTAGCTTGGATTCACAGTTAGTCTATATCTCGCAAGAAATTCAAGAGCAAACAAATCAAGCGATGCGGAATTACCACCGCAAAATATTAGGTTAAGGAGGTTGTCATTAACGCAAATTCATTGGTAGAGCTGATTGAGTTAAATGGTTGGCTCGATGTTCCGCAATCAATTACATCTAGAGAAGGACACTCCATTCAAACCTCGACGGAGGTATGGCATCTTCCATACTCAGCTAGAGATAATGCAAGTTTGGATTTTAGTAAAATTGTTGAAAATGGAATTCGATGGGCAATTAAAAGACATATTCAGGACAGATTAGAATTTACTTCTACCCATGCCGGATATTCTGCCTTCCAAGATGTATGGCGGGAATTGTTCCGTTATCAAGGTGATTTTGGAATTATTGAAGGGCTTACTCATAAGGAAATGAAGAAAAGGCTCATCAGTCTTTTTGAGAAAGCCCTATCAGAAGCACGTAAGAAACATCGTTTGTGGGCAATGTATCGTCCGATTCAGTGGTATGTTTGGTGCGCTGAGCACTATCCTGAAATTGGCTTTTGTCCGGCATACGCCTTGGAGTTGGATTCGATATCAGTTCCTGGCAATCCAAAAGGTGAAGCGGTGAGGATGGAGGATCCTGATCGTGGACCATTGAGTAGGTCTTTGGAGTTACCTTTGCTCATTAAGGCGATGCGCTTGGATAAAAGCAGTGAGTTATCCCATCTGCAAGAAAAGGCTGCACTTGCATTATCTATCGCGCTGGGAAGGAATCCCGCCAATTTAACTTTCCTTAAGGAAGAGGATCTTGTCAATCTGACGCCTGAATCAGATGATCCTACATGGATCATTAAAATGCCGAGAATTAAAAAAAGGCAGCTAAACCCAAGAGACGATATGTTGGATGAATATTTGGATCCAGAATTCGCTGGCTACTTGTTGGAGTTGATAGAGGAAAATAAGGGCATCGCAACAAATGTGAAGGTCAAAAATAAAACCTATGAAATAGACCGGCCGCTGTTTGTCAATGTGGCTGGCAATAAATCGGCCATGTTGAGTGGGTTGATTGATTCCTCTTTTAACATGACAAGTGCAGCTATCAGTGATTTGATTCAGGGATTTGTCAGACGTCACGAAATCATTTCCCCACTTACTGATGAGGTGCTTCGAATTAACGCGCGACGATTACGTTATACGTTGGGAACAGCCCTTGCTGCGGAGGGTATTAGTAGAAAAGAGCTTGCCAGGATACTTGATCATAGCGATACACAGCACGTAGAAGTTTATTTTGAATTGGCGGGTAGCATAGTGGAGCACCTTGATAAGGCAGCCGCAAAAGGCTTTGCCAAATACCTGAATTTGTTTAGAGGAAAAATAATAGAGGATGACTCTGAAGCTATCAATGGCGACAGGGATGACAAACACCTCGCTTTCATTGACGAATCAAATCCAACGGAATTAACTGATATTGGTGTTTGTGGAAAAGATATTATTTGCCATCTAGATCCTCCATATTCATGCTATTTGTGTGAAAAATTCCAACCATATAGACATGCAGATCATGAATACGTACTTGACTGTCTGCTTCAGGGTAGAAGTGATCGGATACAGAAATATGAAAATTCTCGTCTCGGTATTCAGCTTGACGATGTAATCTTTGCGGTTGCGAATGTAGCGGAGCAATGCAGGTTGGAGTTGAGCAATGGCTGATAAACGTTCACAGCGAAAAGCTGGTGTTGTGCAGTTCTTAACTCGATTAAATAAAGATCGGTTGGCTAATCTTGCTTCTCTGATTGAGAAAGCAAAGCAGCTTGAGATGGAAGGGTTTGACCCTAATTCTTGGGATTGTGATGTATGGACGATTACAGGTGGGCGTCTCCTGAAGCAAAGCGGGAAAAATGTTAACAAGTTGACGTTGGGATTCTCGTACACGCCGAAATTGGGTGTTGGACCATTGGTTGGGGAATGGGCGGATATTGTTAAAGCGCTGATGGTGTTGCGCTTTCATCGGGACCATCAGGCTGTAGAGAACCAACGTAATTTTATTTCAGCAGTAAGTTACGTGGCGTTCGAGATAGCTAAACGAGGTTTGAAGGTGTTTCAGTTGACGCCTGAGTTTCTTGACTTGGCATGCAAGCAAATATCCGAAGATTATAGTGATGGTGCTGCTTATAACATGCATAAAGCTATTGGGGAGTTTGCCGCTCATTGTGATGCGAATGGACTTTGCAATGTTATGCTTGATTACAAATTTTCAGGGATGAGGCGTCCGAATAACACGGGAGGAGTTGGGTATAAGCGACTCGATGATCCTGAAACGCTTACAACGGAAGGAGAAAAACTTGTAGATCCCAAGGTATTTAAAATACTTGGCGAGCTATACAAGAATGTACCTTCGGGTCATAAATATCGCTTTTACGTTTTGTTGTTTTCACTACTTGCCATGCTTGGGCGGAGGTTTAGTGAGATATCGCTACTTCCATATCAAGGAGTAAATTGGGATGCAGAAGGCCGTGCATTTCTTAACTACTTTCCTAGGAAAATTTCGCAAGGAGACGTTCATACGCCGTCGGAAAAACTTTATATTCCAACCGATATGGTCGATATCGTAGAGCCAATCATTGTTGAGTTGGATAAGTATTGTTCGGCGGCTAGAAATACGGCTGTAGAAATGAGTTTGGCGAATGGCCCGGATCTGACATTCTTGATGGGTATGTCAGAAGATCAGAGGTTGTACAAGAATGATTTAAAAAACTTTGGCATTTCACCAACTGTTCTGGAGTCAACTGGTTGGATCAGAAAAAATGGTTTTGCATTTTCAGAAGAAGGAAAAATGACAGCTCGGGGAAAAATATATGACGTTTGGTTTACTACAATTTCAGGTGTTATTGCCTACTGTAAGCGGGACTTCCATTCATACATGAATGAGTTAATACATACTGATCAGTTTGGAAAGAAATATTACCTTAAAGATATGTTGCTGGTTCGGCACCTCGGTTTGTCAAATGACACATATGCCCATTGGATCGCCACAAAGTGTTCTCACTCCATGGCGACCACTTTCTTGCGCTACTTTCCATCTCTGGCCGGAGAATATGCATCTTCAAGTATAGAAGTAGATTTTACGAGCCACCACTTTAGGCATACGTTGAACACGCTATTGGATGAGGGGGGGCTTTCAGACTTACTACAAACAGAATGGTTTGGACGTTCAAATCCTAAAGATACCAAGGCGTACCAACACACCAGTCGTGAAAAGCGTGCGCTGTTGTTGCGTGCAGATATCAAGGCGGGCAAAGTTGGCGGTCGTTTAGCCGAACAAATAAAGTTTATGCCAATAAATTTGCAGGATGCGGTTCTAGCCGCTCGTGTTCGTGCATTTCACGATGTAGGACCAGGCGGTTGCATACATGATTTTTCTCAAACACCCTGCAACCGCAATTTGCAGTGTTCGGCCGATTGCAATGATTACGTATGGGCTAAATCAGATGAGGGGCGGAAAGAAGAATTAAAGCGTTTATATGCGGTAACTGTGATTGCGCGGGAAACAGCAGAACGTAAAACTGGGGATAAAAAACCAAAAAAGAGCGCCGATTGGCTGGCGCACAATGATAAAAAACTTAAGGTACTGTCCAAGCAGATGAATGACTATGGGATCGAGCCATTTGATCCTCATGCATATTTGGAGAGGCATGCAAATGACTAAGCGATTTCGACGCATGAGCAGTGGCGATATCACAGCGGTTATAGGAGACCTTGATCGTTGGGCTGCCGGCCAACTGGGATCAAAATTGACATGGGCATTATTGGAAGAACGTTTTGGTTTTTCCCGGCAGTCGCTCCAGGCCAAGGCGGAAATTAAGGCCGCTTATGATCTGGCGAAAAAAGCATTATCGGGGGGGCTTGTTAAGAGCCGTAAACAAGCTTCAGAGGACAGCGAGGAGCTCACCAGGGAAGCAGAAAGGCTCAAGCTTGAAATCGCTGAGTACCAAAGAAGGGAAGGGCTATGGAAACAGCGTTGGCAGCGGATTGCCTACCATATTCGTGCGAAGGGTATTCAGATGAATGATGTGGATAAAGATACACACGGTCAAGATGGGCTGCCATCAGAACGTGAGGTGTCAAATATATTGCGGCCATTTGATAAAGAAATACCGCCTTCTGGTAGGGTTTGATGCACTTCGCCGATGCCCTTTTTTCGAAAGGTCAGACGCCCACTTGAAAAGGATTTAATAAGCGGCCTTGGTGCTTAACAGGGCATTGCCATAAATTGACAAAGTGCAGAAAGATTGAGCTTTTATGGTTCCAGTGACACTAGGATTCGTTGAATGCGGAGAAGGTGTTGCCTAAGAAAAAACGTTGAATGCTACGATCTCTTTAGCTGTTTTTCATGTTGGCGCAATGCCAGCAGTTGGTCCTCAACATTTTTTCGCAGATAAGTTTCCGATTCCAGTTTTGCAGAAGCAACCGCAGCGGTTTCGTGGAGTTGGCTTGTAAGTGTCATGGCTTGCCGGAGTTCGGCTCGAACATTTTCAAGCTCGGATGCGTTACGCAAAGCAGATTCCAGACGGATCTCGCACTTTGCCAACTCCCTTCTGGCATTTTCCGCGGCTAGACGCTCCTCTTTGAGTTCAGCAGCAATTCCGGCTACACCAGCTTCAATCTGCTTTGTTCGACCAGCAAGCTCGGCATATTTCTCTTGCCATGCAAGCAGTTCGATGGATTGATTCTCTAATTCGGCAGCCTGGCTTTCATTTTCGCTAATAAGGGTATCGGTCTCCGCTTGGAGGTCAGATAGGCGCATGGTTGCTTCGGCCGCTGATTCTTGCATCCTGGAAGAGATATGGCTATTAATTGTACGAGCAATGTTCGTATCGAGGCTGTTATCAAAAGTTGTATTTTCTTGAGCCTGTTCTCCTTGCCATTTCTGCAACAATTTGAGGATGGTGGCCATGCTGCCTCGACCAAGCTTTTCACGAATGTTACGAGTTGTGGGCTTGCCGCCAGCTGCTTTAATGCTTTCGGCAACCAAGGAAACTTGTTCGAATGAAATTGTAGATTCTCGTGCCATTGTCTCTCCAAATTGTTACGTTATGTTATGTTACTTAATGATACGTTATGTAATTGCATTGGGCAAGTTGAAGATCGTTTTTTTGTTTGATCCCTGCAAATAATTCGCGGACAGGAAAAAAATAGCGGCCAGAATTGTCGCCTCTGAACTTATTGGAGCCTTAAATTACGCTGCATGGAAATTTTCTCTCACCAAAATAAGCATACAAACCCAATACCTCAATGCCATTGCCCAAAGTTCGGGAGTGACCGATACTCTGTACTCGGCAGTCCAATTTCGATCCATTGCATCGTTCATCATTCGTAAAACATCCTTAATTAATGTCCAATCCCAACCTTTCTTCCTTCATTTGGTCCGTCGCCGATCTGCTGCGCGGCGATTACAAGCAATCCGAATACGGCAAGGTCATTCTTCCATTTACTGTGCTACGCCGCCTCGATTGCGTGCTGGAAGCCACAAAGCCCGCTGTGCTGGTCGAAAAGGAAAAGCGCGAGAAGGCAGCGCTGAATCCCGAGCCTTTCCTACTGAAGACCTCCAAACAGCTCTTCTACAACACCTCGCCGCTCGACCTGAAAAAGCTCATGGGCGATCAGGACCATATTGGCGAAAACCTGCGCGCCTACATGCAGGCTTTTTCGCCAGCCGTACGCGACATTTTCGAGAGCTTCGAGTTTCACACGCAGATCGACAAGCTGGCCAAGTCCGGGCTGCTCTATCTCGTCACCGAGAAGTTCGCCAACATCGACCTACACCCCGATGCAGTCAGCAATGATGAGATGGGCACCGTGTTCGAGGAACTGATCCGCAAGTTCGCCGAGCTATCCAACGAGACCGCCGGGGAACACTTCACCCCGCGCGAGGTGATTCGCCTCATGGTGAATCTGCTGTTTATCGAGGACGACCAGGCGCTGACCAAACCCGGTGTGGTGCGCTCATTGTACGATCCCACTGCTGGCACCGGCGGCATGTTGAGTGTGGCCGATGAGCACTTGTCCAGCATCAACCCTGATGCCCGGCTGGTGATGTTTGGGCAGGAGCTGAACCCCGAGTCCTACGCCATCTGTAAGGCTGACATGCTCATCAAGGGGCAGGACATCGCCAACATCATCTTCGGTAACACACTCTCCGCCGATGGCCTGCACGGCAAAGTGTTCGACTACATGCTTTCCAATCCGCCCTTCGGAGTGGAGTGGAAGAAGATCGAAAAGGAAATCCGTAAGGAGGCCGAGCAGATGGGCTTCAATGGCCGCTTCGGTCCTGGCCTGCCGCGCGTCAGCGATGGCTCGTTGCTGTTTTTGCTGCACCTCGTGTCCAAGATGCGCCCCGCCGTGGATGGCGGCAGCCGCTTCGGCATCGTGTTAAATGGCTCGCCGCTGTTCACCGGCGGTGCCGGTTCGGGCGAGAGCGAGATTCGCCGCTACATGCTGGAGAATGATCTGGTCGAGGCCATCATCGGCCTGCCCACCGACATGTTCTACAACACCGGCATCAGCACCTATGTCTGGATCGTCAGCAACCGCAAGCCCGCCGCCCGTAAAGGCAAGTTGCAACTGATCGACGCCAGCAGCTTCTGGCAAAAGATGCGCAAGAGCCTGGGCAGCAAGCGCAAAGAATTCAGCCCGGAACACATCGAGGACATCACCCGCTTGTTTGGTCACTTCGAAGAATCCACCCGCGACGGCGTACCGATCAGCCGCATTTTCAAAAACGAAGACTTCGGCTATCGCACCATCACGGTCGAGCGTCCCGAGCGCGATGCAGCTGGAAAGATCGTGCTGGCTACCAAGGGCAAAGGCAAGGGAAAGCCGATGCAGGATGCAGCCCTGCGCGATACGGAAAACGTGCCGCTCTCCGAGGATGTGGAAAGCTACTTCAAGCGTGAGGTGCTGCCCCATGCGCCGGATGCTTGGATAGCCCCCGACAAAACCAAGGTCGGCTACGAGATTCCCTTCAACCGTCACTTCTATGTGTTCAAGCCGCCGCGCCCGCTGGCCGAGATCGATGCCGAACTTAAAGGCGTCACCGACCGCATCCTTACTATGATCGGTGGGCTGACAAAATGAGTTTTCCGCGATATCCGAACTACAAGGACAGCGGCGTCGAGTGGTTGGGAAAGGTGCCCGAACATTGGGAGGTTAATCGTGCTCGCGATCTCGGCGTTTTTAGTGGCAGCGGCATCGACAAAAAGATGGTCGAGGGAGAACAGCCTGTAAAGATGTTTAACTACTTGGACGTCTATAGAAGCATCGACAAGACCCTGTCATACTCCCCCGATCTCATGGACACAACTGCTCCGGCGGAAAAGGCAATTGAACATGCAGTCCGGCGCGGTGACATACTCCTGACGCCAAGCTCTGAAACTTCAGACGACGTAGGGCACGCGGCACGGGTGTTGGACGTGCCAGAAGGCGTTGTTTACAGCTACCACATTCTTCGGTTCCGGGGGACAGATGCCACCGATCCGGCATTTTTAACCTATTCGTTCAATTCAGCACCGACACGCTCCTATTTTACGAGTGTTTGCACCGGCACAACCAGAATGGTCTTGGGGCGAGAGGATTTCAAGAGTGCCCCAGTTGCGCAGCCTCCACCCGCCGAACAAACCGCCATTGCCGCCTTCCTCGATCATGAGACGGCGAACATTGATGAGCTGGTGATAGAGCAGCGACGGCTCATGGAGCTGCTGAAAGAAAAACGTCAAGCCGTCATCTCCCACGCCGTCACCCGAGGACTGACCCCCCGAGCCCCCCTCAAGCCCTCCGGCATCGAATGGCTCGGCGACGTACCGGTACATTGGGAGGTTGTCGGCATGACGAAATACCTCTCTTCGCTCGTGGACTATCGTGGACGCACGCCGACGAAAGTCGATGAGGGAGTTTTTCTGCTCACCGCTAGAAACATCCGAGACGGAAAAGTGGATTACGCCGCCTCAGAGGAGTTCATCCCGGAGAACGAGTATGAAGACGTAATGAGGCGCGGAAAACCGGAGATCGGCGACGTTCTGTTTACCACCGAAGCGCCGCTCGGGCAGGTCGCCAATATGAATCGAACAGACGTGGCACTCGCGCAACGCGTCATCAAGTTTCGGGGACAAGCGGACATATTGGATAACTATTTCCTCAAGTATTGGCTCATGGGCAGCTATGCTCAGGCGGATATGGAGCGGCTTGCTACCGGCTCAACTGCCCTTGGCATCAAAGGAAGTAAAGTCGTCCAGTTGCGGCTCTGCCTTCCGCCCCATGATGAGCAACGAAATATCGCCGCCTTCCTCGACAGCGAACTCGCCAAGTTCGACACCCTCACCGCTGAAGCCCAGCGCGCCATTGACCTGCTGCAAGAACGCCGCACCGCGTTGATCTCCGCTGCCGTCACAGGACAGATTGATGTTCGCCAACTTACCGAAGAGCAAACAGCATGAGCATCCACAAAGAAATCAGTTTCGAGACCGAGATTTGCCAGAACCTCGCCGATCACGGCTGGCTGTACTCTGAAGGCGACTCGGCGAACTACGACCGGGCTCGGGCGTTGTTCTCGGCTGATGTCCTGGCCTGGGTGCAGGCCACACAGCCGCAAGCCTGGGAGACTCTGACCAAGAACCACGGCGCACAGGCCGGGGAAACGCTGCTTGCCCGCTTGCGCGATCAGCTCGACCAGCGCGGCACGCTGGACGTGCTGCGCCATGGCATCGAATTGCTGGGCCTTAAGGCACCGCTCATGCTCGCGCAGTTCAAACCGGCACTGGCCATCAACCCCGACATCCTCGCCCGCTATGCTGCCAACCGACTGCGGGTGGTACGGCAACTGCGCTACTCCTTGCACAACGAGAACAGCCTCGACCTCGGCTTGTTCCTCAACGGCCTGCCGGTGGCAACAGCGGAGCTGAAGACCGACTTTACCCAGAGCATCGACGATGCGATTGACCAGTATCGTTTTGATCGTAATCCCAAGCCCAAAGGGCAGGGTGCCGAACCGCTGCTGTCTTTCCTCAACGGGGCGCTGGTGCATTTCGCGGTGAGCAACAGCGAAGTCCACATGGTGACCAAGTTGGCCGGCCCGGCCACGGTGTTCTTGCCATTCAATCTGGGCGACGACGGCGCGGCAGGCAACCCGGTGAATCCGCAGGGCGGTCACCGCACGGCGTATCTGTGGGAACGGGTGTGGGCACGCGAAAGCTGGCTGGAAATCCTGGGGCGTTACCTCATCGCCCAGCGCGACAAGAAGAAGCAGATAAGAGAAATTATCTTCCCGCGCTATCACCAACTCGACGTGACGCGCAAACTCCAGACTGCCGTGTTCAAGGATGGACCGGGCGGCAAGTATCTCGTCCAGCATTCAGCAGGCTCCGGCAAGACCAACTCCATCGCGTGGACCGCGCACTTTCTCGCCGAGCTGCATGATGCGCAGCATAAGAAAGTTTTCGACACCGTGCTGGTGGTCTCCGACCGCAACGTCATCGACGCGCAGCTTCAGGAAGCACTGTTCGACTTTCAGCGTACCAGCGGCGTGGTCGCCACCATCACCAATCAAGACGGCAGCAAGAGTGGCAAGCTGGCCGAAGCCCTATCGGGCGACAAGAAGATTGTGGCCTGCACCATCCAGACCTTTCCCTTTGCGCTGGAAGCCGTCCGCAAGCTGGCCGCCACGCAGGGCAAACGCTTCGCGGTCATCGCCGACGAAGCCCACAGTTCGCAGACAGGGGAGGCAGCGGCCAAGCTCAAGGCAGTATTGAGTCCCGAAGAACTGGCGGAGTTTAACGACGGCGGAGAAGTAAGCAGCGAAGACATCCTCGCCGCGCAAATGGTCGCGCGGGCGGACGATGCCGGAATAACCTTCGTCGCGTTCACCGCAACACCGAAGAACAAAACGCTGGAAATATTTGGCACGCGCCCTGATCCCTCTCGCAAACCGGCATCAGACAACGTGCCATACCCGTTCCATGTCTATTCCATGCGCCAGGCCATTGAGGAGAAGTTCATCCTCGACGTGCTGAAGAACTACACACCCTATAAGCTGGCCTTCAAGCTGGCTCACGAAGGCAAGGAAATCGACGACAAGGAAGTCGAGCGCAGCGCGGCACTGAAGCGAATCATGGGCTGGGTAAAGCTCCATCCCTACAACATAGCGCAGAAAATCGAAATCGTGGTGGAGCACTTCCGCCTATACGTGGCCCCGCTGCTTAACGGGCAGGCCAAGGCGATGGTGGTGGTTGGCAGTCGGCTGGAAGCAGTGCGCTGGCAACTGGCCATCGAGAAATACATCAAGGAGCACGGTTATAAAATCGGCACGCTGGTCGCCTTTTCCGGCGAGGTGAACGACAAGGAATCCGGCCCCGATGGGTTCACCGAGAACAGCTCGGCATTAAACCCCAACCTGAAAGGCCGTGATATCCGCGAGGCCTTCAAGGGCGACGAATATCAAATCTTGCTGGTGGCGAACAAATTCCAGACCGGCTTTGATCAGCCGCTGCTCTGCGGCATGTATGTGGACAAGCGGCTGGCAGGTATCCAGGCTGTGCAGACCCTCTCGCGCTTGAACCGCGCCTACCCCGGCAAGGACACGACCTACGTGCTGGATTTTGTGAACGACCCCGAAGAGGTGCTTGCCTCCTTCAAGGCGTATCACACCACGGCGGAACTCTCGACGACGACCGATCCGAATCTCGTTTTCAATCTGCGTGCCAAACTGGATGCCGCCGGACACTATGACGACTTCGAGGTGGATCGCGTGGTGGCCGTGGAGCTGAATCCAAATGCCAAGCAGAGCGAACTAATCGCCGCGCTGGAGCCAGTGCAAGACCGTTTAATGAAATGCTACAAGGCCGCTCAGGTAGCGCTGAAATCTGCTCAGATCAAAGAGGACGAGGCCGCAACCAAGGCGGCACAAGACGAGCAGAACGCACTGATCCTGTTCAAGGCCGACATGGGAGCATTCATCCGGCTCTATACCTTCCTTTCGCAAATCTTCGACTACGGCAACACTGCTATCGAAAAGCGTGCCATCTTCTACAAGCGTCTGCTGCCACTGTTGGAGTTTGGTCGTGAACGCGAGGGCATCGACCTCTCGAAAGTTGTACTGACACATCACGATTTGAAGAACAAAGGTAAGCACACCATGCTCTTGGATGAAGGCGACACCCCTAAGATCGACCCCGTCACTGAAGCCGGTAGCGGCAGTGTGCAGGAGAAAGAGAAAGCTTGGCTGAACGAGATCATCGAGAAGGTGAACAGTCTCTTTGATGGAGAACTTACCGACCATGACAAACTGGTCTATGTGAACAACGTCATCAAGGGTAAGCTGCTGGAGTCTGAAACGCTGCGGCAACAGGCAACGAACAATACGAAGGAACAGTTCGCCAATTCCCCCGACCTGAAAACCGAGTTGATGAACGCCATTATGGGCGCTCTGGACGCACACACGCTGATGAGCACACAAGCGCTGAATTCCCCCACCATTCAGGGCGGTATGAAAGACATCCTGCTAAACAATGCTGGGCTTTATGAGATGCTACGCGCGCAGGGTATTGCGTAAGGTGTAGTAGTCGTAATTTGATCTGACAGGCAGTGTCCGAATCTTGCATTCTAAAATTAGTTAATATCCAATCGGAAATGACCGCTTTGTGGCGATCAATTTCAATGTGTAAACATCTGGTACCGGCACGCCTTTGAAAGCCCAGTTAACACTCCATTGGCGCGACTGCTAAAAACAGCTTGCAATATTCTTGTTGCCTACTACAATTAGTAGTAAATTAAATAAAAATCACTAGATATAGTTGTTTTTTATTCTTTTCACAAAAAGCAATCGGTGAGGACAGATGGGACGAATACATGTTGATCATGCAGATATTGCGCGTTTTGCTCAAGAAAAAGTCAACCTGCCAAAAGACAAAGCCGATGAGTATCGCGCACAGGCGCGCCGACTTCGGGAAAAGCTTGATGGTTATCTGGGGGAACATCCTGACTTTACACTAAAGAGGATGCTGATTTCCGGCAGCTTGGCCAAGGGCACAGCACTTCGCTCACTAAACGATATCGATGTTGCTTGTTACATTGCCGGGGCAGACAGTCCTCACGATGTAACTAGCCTTTTAAATTATTTGGCAGAACGGCTGCGTAAGGCCTTCCCCAACTTTAGTCACGACCAAGTCAAGCCTCAAACTTATAGTGTCACAGTGTCGTTTCTTGGGTCAGGACTTGATGTGGATGTGGTGCCGATACTCTACAGCGGCGATCCAGATTGGTTTGGTAATTTGGTCAGTCAGGAAGATGGTTCTTTCCTTGAGACCAACATCCCGTTTCATAAAGAGTTTATAGGTAAACGGAAGCAAGCGCAGCCGAATGATTTCGCGCAGGTTGTTCGTTTGGTCAAATTCTGGGCAAAAAACGTCAAGGCTGAAAGGGAAGGCTTTCGGTTCAAGTCGTTTATGATTGAGATGATCTTGGCGCATCTTTGCGATGAGGGAATGATCTTTTCAGACTATCCCGAGGCGTTACAGCATTTCTTCACCTATGTTGCTAACTCGAATATGCGGAAACGGATTGTTTTTGCCGACTATTATGTGCAATCGGAGGTCGGGAGTTACACAGATCCGATTCAGATTATTGACCCAGTGAACGCGAAGAATAACGTAAGCGGACTTTATACTGCTGAGCAAGCAGACATGATCGTGGAGGCAGCGCTCGATGCGGGTGATGCGATCGATGCTGCCTTGGCGGCCCCCACAAAACAAGAGACGGTTCGCTACTGGAAAAAAGTTTTCGGCCCGTCTTTCCAAGTGTGAGGTAAATTATGACCAACAGCTTTACCATCTCAGAAGCAACAACCTTCACGCTGACCGATTCTAAGCACATGGCCTCCAAGTTTGCAGCCGACCTTAAGCGCCTACAGCGATTTTATGGTTACCCAGATGACATCGCAATCGTAACTTACGAGACAGAAGTGATTGAGCTGTTGAAGCATGGCTATTTTGGTACCCTTACTGTCGGCTTTAAACGCGACAATAGTTGGATCGAGCCAACTTTGAGATATACAGCACGCGACCTCGCCAGTGCAGTTGCTAATGACGATGATCCTGGTCGAGTTAAGCCTGGCGCAAACATCGCGGGGGCATCGTTCTATAACTATTTAACTTATAGCAATGCATGGGATGCGCTGAACAGTACCGACAAGGAAGCTTTCAAAAAGCGCATGCCTTTTAATCGCAGTGGTGCGCCCGAGCCCACTATCAATGGTTATCTTGTCGATGATCGCATCTATTCGTCCGGCGGTCGTGCGCTGAACCGTGCCAGTGTGAGGAGTTATTGATGAGTACCAAGCCTGCCCTTGACGGATTGTTTGAACGTCATATCACCTATCCAGATTTCGAACCCCAAGAACGGTTGGCTAGGCTTGTTGGCCTCGATGATCAAAAGGTTCGACTCACCAAAATTTTGAGCCTACTAGTAAATCCAGCGGGGTTGGAAACATGGTCGAAAAAATACCATTCTGGAGCGGGTGGAATACTTAACTCGATCCTGCGCCGTCCCCCGCTTGTTGTGTTGGCTGGAGATGTTGGCTCTGGTAAGACCGAGCTTGCCGAGACGATTGGTGATGCTGTGGCGAGGCAAGAGAAAATCAGCATCACGTTATACCCTCTCAGTCTTTCAGCTCGCGGTCAAGGGCGCGTCGGCGAGATGACTCAATTGCTCTCGGCTGCATTCGACCATGCGGTCTCAGAGGCAACGAAACTGAAAAGCAATACGGGTAAAGCACGCGGTGCCGTTATACTGCTAGTAGATGAGGCCGATGCACTCGCGCAATCGCGTGAAGCCTCACAGATGCACCACGAAGACCGCGCAGGCGTGAACGCATTCATTCGTGGTGTGGATCGTCTGGGGAATGGACGGCTGCCAGCGGCTGTAATTATGTGTACCAACCGACTCGGCGCACTCGATCCTGCGGTGAAAAGGCGTGCTGCCGACATCCTCACTTTTAATCGCCCAAACGATGCGCAGCGCCGTGCCGTATTAGATAGCACCTTTAAAGGATTGGGATTTGCTGGGTCGCAAATTGATGAGCTTGTTGCTATAACTGGATCAACGAAAAATCAGGAATATGGCTTTACTTTTTCGGACCTGACACAGCGTCTCCTGCCTGCAATCATTCTTGATGCATACCCGTCACAACCGGTTGTTCCAGCCAGAGCGTTGGAGATTGCACGCGTCATGAAGCCAACTCCACCTTTTGAGGAGAAGAGCAAATGACTACTTGGTCCTTGGAACAGTTACTTGCCACTCTTCATAGTGATATCGAACATCGTTTGAAAAACGTTCGACAAAGTTTTGGGCATCCAGGAACCATGGGAGATGGGAGTGAACATGTTTGGCTGGAATTGCTCCAGAAATATTTGCCACAACGCTATCAAGCTGAGAAGGCGCATGTGGTGGATAGCAACGGTAAATTTAGTGAGCAAATGGATGTTGTTGTTTTTGATCGGCAATATTCACCATTCATCTTTCACTATGAAGGTCAGATGGTCGTTCCTGCGGAAAGCGTCTACGCTATTTTCGAAGCCAAGCAGACTATAAATGCTAGTCACATTGCTTATGCGCAAAAGAAGATTGCAAGTGTCCGAAACTTGCACCGAACCAGCTTGCCAATTCCATTTGCAAATGGGACTTATCCCGCCAAACCTTTGATCCCTATATTAGGCGGACTGTTGACGTTTGAAAGTGACTGGAAGCCGTGCTTCGGTAAACCACTAAAAGAAGCGTTGGCTGGAGGCGATGCAAATGGTCGTCTTGATCTCGGCTGCGTCGCAGCTCATGGTCATTTTGTGCTGGATCAAATGAAGGGATTGTATGAGTTCACTGAAGAAGGCAAGCCTGCCACTGCATTCTTGTTCAAACTTATCTCATCGCTTCAATTCAGCGGCACGGTTCCAATGATTGATATTCAAGCCTATGCACGATGGCTAACGCAATAGTCTAGTGACACAACTTGTAGTTGTTATTTTTTGCGATTTTTAATGCCTCTTTTGAATTTCGAGTTGGCATGCATTTTTTAGTAGAGTTGGATAGGGAAGGCTTTGATAGAGCTTTTTTTCGCTGGCAACTGCACCAGCGATGAATATTGCACTATACGAAATATTTGTGAGGTGTGCTAAATGGCAAGCTGCGAATCTGCAATCTGGGATTACTTGAAAAATATTGAGCCTTCGCCTACACAAAAGCAGGGCGCAGTTCGTAGTCACAATTATTTGCGAGATATACTTTGCACAGGTCAGTTTGCCAATCGTATCAAAACTTCATACTTAAGCGGGAGTTATGCGCGAGAAACGGCAATTGCACCACTGGATGATGTGGACATCATTTTTGTGGTGAATCCGAAGGAATGGAAAACCAACTTGTTTTCTCTGAGACCTACACCAGAGACTATATTGCGAAGCTTTGCTAACGCGGTACGTTATCGCTATCCGAATAGTTCGGTGCGAACTCAAAGGCGTTCTATTTGTCTGCAATTGAATCACTTGGATATTGATGTTGTCCCAGCAATCGAGGCTGATTCGAACGGGCAAATGATTTGGGTTCCTGATACGGGAACGGGTAATTGGATCAAGTCATCTCCAAAGCTGCATTCGGATGCGGCTACCAAGGTCAATCAAGCCAGAAGCGGAAATTTTAAACCGTTGGTTAAGTTGTTAAAGTACTGGAATTCAAATTTACCCAGTACTGCAACTTTTAAGTCGTTCATTGTTGAGACGATGGCTGTGCGCTTATTTCAGAGTGTGGATATTCCAAGCCTTGAGGAAGGATTGCTCAGGTTCTTTGATTTTATGGCGCATTTGGATGGCAAAGCACAAGTACATTCTTGGACTGGTAAATACGGCATGTCACTCAATTGGTGGGCGGCAGAAGTATATGATTTAGCTGGTACTGGTAGTAATCTTGTTGCCAATCTTGATGCTGACAGGCGGCATAAATTTATCGAACAAGCTGTAAGAAGTAGAAATAAAATGCTAGAAGCTCAGAGAGCAGTGAGAATCGATACTGCAATTAATAGATTTTCTGAAGCGCTGAGACTGTGAGATAGAGTTTATGGAAATTATTACCATTGATTTGTATTGATGTTGTATTTTTGGTTCTTGATACTTTCTTTCTGCAACAAGAAAAACTATTAGAAAACGCTAACTACCAGACGATCTGAATAAATTTGTACGCAAGCAAATTTCTAGTGGCCGCTTGGGCGTCCAAGTATGACTGCTATGTGTCGAGCTTAGACTGATGGCAGAATGAAATGCGAATGGCCGAAGTTGAGCCGGAAGCGGCCGGTTGTGTTAGCGATTCCAAACAGGCAAAATTCGGCCAAAAGCAGCCGTCAGCGACGGTCTGCTTTATGGAAGGCAGTTTGACCACATGAAGTTCGGCTGTGTGCCAGGAGCCGCCCTCACATTCGCATTACTTTCGTTATGGAGTTGTTATGAGTGATGATCCAGATGAACTGAGAGCTGAGCAGGCGGCCCGTCAAAATGATCCAAGGTTTGAGGCAATTGATGCGATTAATGAGATAGAGATTCATCTTCGATATGGCATTCCGAGCATCAAATTATTGGGATGGATTATCATCGTTTTGCTTGCTCTTATTCTTTGGCGCATTTGGTGATGGTTTCAAATGGAAGTTATGTTGCTGATGAAGATAAATTTAAGGATGATGCCTACCTAGCGTTGGCTTCTCGCTTCACCACGCGTGAAGATTTTGAGATCTTCTATTCGTCATTAAATAACTCGGCTACAAAGGATGAGTTTCTTCGCGTTGCATCTTTTTATCTCTTCATGGTGAAGAATGGGGATTGGCATGTTTCTGTCGAACGCTCAAATCCAACCGTTTATTATTTTACCAATTCCTTCAAATTGGTCGCCCTATTCTCTGTCATTGAAAGCCTGTCAGATAAGCATTACAAGGATTTATTCAATTGGCTAAATGAAGAGCCACCAGAATCGATTTTTCCAATTACCGATAAGGCCTATCTATCGGCATTAAACAAAAAATATAAAAGTGAGTATGGTTCAATTCATCGCTGTAAAGCGTTCTTTGAGAACCTACCACAATGCAGGCAGAAGGCATTATGCGAATCAATCAAGATAGATGGACAACCTTTAAAATCGATAAGGAAAGTTGCTGAATTTCTATACGAGAAACGTAGCAAATTTGTTCATGAAGCGCGACTTTTCTCGCAGATTAGCGACACTGCTGGAACCGTACTCTCAATGCGTGGTAACAAGGTTATACAAACAGAGCTGTCGATTGACGAGTTGTTCCAAGCCTTCGAGGAGGGGCTTTTGGCCTATTTTAGCTAAAATTCTTATTATTGATCCGGCAATAAATTGTTGAACTTATGCAGCATACTTTACCGGGACATGTTCAAAGTAGCGTTTCACCCGTTCAGGGGATTTCTGTAGTTTGCGCACGCCTAGACGCATATAAGCATTCTCTTTGTCATAACGCCCGTTCTGCGCCACAAACAGTTACACGCAACTGTTTGCGCGATAAAATCGCTACATGTAACTAACCCAACCAGGAGATTTTGCGATGACCGTCTTGCTGGTGTCCAGCACTTTGATTCATGCGCCATTGCTGTGTGTAAACGTTCAACCAAGCGAAACAAAATGTATGGGAACTTATATGTGGAATATCGCTTGCGGAAGACCATGATCCCTGTCCGCTGTCCATAAGTGCCTACTTCTTGCCACAGGCTATATCCAAAAACTCTTCCCTTTTACTACCCGGCTGGACTGCCTCCCACTTACTAGGATTCGAGTCACTAAAAACCACGGTACCTTTACCCATATTTTCAGAGTGCAAAGAGTAAACAAGCGTTCGAGATTGTTTTTCTTTGCAGTCGTATTCCTCTTGTGACTCGTCTGACATAAACGGCGCAACATTCGCGTATCTTGTAGCCGTCTTGAAATCAACCAACTGACTCATTTTCACAATGTTTCCAATTTTGCGGATAGTGGAAGGATTGGCGTAGCCGGTAGCATTATCATTGTTGTCAACCTTAATCCACTCCGACGTTGCACTATTGCTGCTCGAAGCCATCGCATTTCCGCTGATAACAGCCAGCAATATCATTGCTAAGTATTTCATGGTGCCTCCTCGAATGTGCGCACAATACAACTTTCATTACCCAGACCGCGCCATAATTATCACTGCTGCCAATTCCGCCAGTAATTCACCCATGGAAACTCTCCAAGAGAATGAAATCTATTCTACCTTGCGAGCCGATAAATTCTCGGATTAAGTGATATATTGTGCGCACATTCGAGGAGGCACCATGAAATACATATTTTTTATATTGTTATGTATTGTGAGCAGCAGTGCGATGGCTTTTAACATGAGCGGTGTGTCGCAAGGCATTCTTGATGCACAGGCAGCACAGCGGCAGCAGGCTATTCAGGATCAACAGCTCGAATATCAACGGCAGCAGCTCGAATATCAGCGCTTGCAACTTGAACAAATGCGACAGCAGGCTCAGCCTCAGCAAACCGCGCCGCCTTCTCAAAGTGGGAACATGAGATGTGGCTTGACTCCGTTACAGCCTATTGGTTGCTCGGTCGGCCCTTGCGAGTGCGACCAGATGGGACAGAACTGTCATTGGACATTTTATTGCAAATAGGCTCGATGTCGTGCACGCGCTGATCTTGCGTTGCACTCTTTCGAGGAGGCACCATGAAATACTTAGCAATGATATTGCTGGCAGTTATCAGCGTGAAACCATGAGCTATAAACATATTTACACGCCTTCACGCGCATGCTCTACGTAATCGCATTCTTGCTGCTGATTATTGCGTTAAGTATTCCTGATGCGAGGGAGTTGATTTTTTCAATTCTCATGCTGCCAATTATGGTAGCGGAAAAATTATTTAAATCGTTTAAGGAAAATCCTTTTTCTACGACATGGATGATTTTGGAATTCATATTTATTGTTGGTGGCATCGTGATGTTGGTCTGGTTTGGTAGTTGAGGGCAAAGATAAATCATGGCCGAATACAAGGAAATCATTGTCGCTCTCATCGCCGTGTTCGGAGCAGTGTTGCCCTACCTGCTTCAGAAGAACAAGGAATTGAACCTCAAAATTGCGGAGCAAAAACGCGAGGCATACACCGGTTTCCTGAGGAACTTCACCAAGGTAGCGGTGGCTGTTAAGTATAAGCATGGCAATGATGTCTCAGGATTCCTCCAAAACCAAGAGGATGCGGACCTTGACCGGATGTTAGCCCGAGATCAGCTGCTACTTTATGGCAGCGACGATGTCATCGTGGCATATGATGAATGGGTTAGATATGCAGATATAGAAGGCCACGATCTTAACAGGGAAGGTGAGCTAGTGAGTCTCATTTTCCTTGCCATCCGTAAAGACATCTTGGGCAAGACCAAAGTAACAAAGGAACACCTCGAAAACCTAAATCCCTTTAATCGGGGGTGATCTGAATGGCAGGTATGTGTCGATTGTGTGAGTTCGCCAATGTCCGCTTTGCGGCAACGAGTTCGTTAAGAGCTATGACCGTTATGGGTCGATAAGAGACATGCATGCTCCCAAATTCCCATCAGATTAAACGTCTGCTGTCAGCAGTAAAGCAGCCGCTCAGTTGTCCTAGCTTGAAGGTCCGGTGTGGCCGATTTTCAGACCATCTTCATACCAGCTATGGCCGAGAATCGGAATGTCATGGTAAGAAATAACTAGGGACATACCACGAATAAAAAATGGGGCCAATTGACCTACTTTAAATCTGGGCGCGAGCGTCATGACATTCGTTGATTAGGGGAGACCTAACAATTTAATTCCAGCTTGGCTGATCTAATTAGTGGCACGTATCTAATTGATCCAACCGGCAGAGTGTTGGACGAAATTGCTATCGCCGATGGTGATCTTCAATAGGCTGGGAGCCTATGCCGGTACCCCTGCTGGGATGAAGCGCGACACACCTTTTTTTCCCGCCAACTCTCAGAAGTCGAGGAAAACTTCTTGTTACATAATACGCGCAACATGAACCGTGTCGTGCATTGACAGGCAGTTAAGAACTCATCTAATGTGCATTCCAGAAGATGAATGGACTTCATAAAATATAACAGGTGGGAGCTATCATGAAACGCTTTGGGTTGAGTTTTATTGTAACGATTGCCATCACTTTGGTCGGGTGTGCGCAAATACCAAAGGAATCTGTAGAACTTTCAAATACCGTAGGGCGTGACATCAGTGCTATCCAAGTCTCACATATGGCTCTTATTAAACTCTATTTTGACGATAAGGAAGCTCAAATCAACAGATGGGTAGATCAGGTATATGCACCATCGCAGATCACTGCCGTTGTCGGGAATCCGGTGATTCGCGCAGAACTCGAAAAGGTAATCACTGAAGCAGCCAGTGGACAAAATCAAGATGTGCTGATTAAAAGGTTTGACTCCGTTATCACGCTGATACACAACGATGTCGAGAAAACTAGAAAGGAACTGCTAGAGCCGGTTCAATCAGCTCGCGAAGATACAATCGCCAAGGTGCAGGCGGCATACAATCAGGTTCAGTTAGGCAACAGCATAACGACTGGCTATCTTTCTTCCCTAGTTAAAATCTCAGATACGCAGAATCAATTACTTGCCAAGTCAGGATTAGGCGACGTGAGAAATAATTTATCAACTGATATGGTCAACTTGTCCGATGGCTTGGACAAGGCTCTTACGGCAGCTCCGGACAAATGTCATACCTTGGTAGGTGTTTTACAGGCCGTGTCCAAATTCACAAAGAAAGTAACAGCACCAGCGGCCGATGCTTGTAAATAATCTTCACAAAAGAAAGGAAATAACAATGAATGATGATGATTTCGCTAAGGCTGTTCAAGACGAACTGGATCAAAACAAGGCCAAGATGATGGGGAGCTACAATAAACAGTTAGGCGACCTGATGAAGCTTTCCGATGAACAACTCAGCGCCATTATTCCTAACGTCTCCAAAACCGAGACATACAACAACCTGATTTCTGTTGTAAAGGAAGCATCGAGAGCAAATGTTCAACAGGCGGATTTGCAAAATAAAATAAGCGCTCTTGGGCAAGATGCAGTCAAGCTCGCTAAGCTGGTTGGCTTATTTGCGTAAATTCAACTCAAGAGCAACTGCAATTCACTTTTGCAAATTTGGAACATTGGGACAGCGGCTCATTGATTTCACGAAAATAATGAGGCTCCGCCCCCATGTAATTCCGCCATGGAAGTCTGCTCCTCGGCCTTATGTGAAGCTTCACATAAGGCCGAGCAGCAGACATGAGCCATCAGCAATGCCGTCCTTGGTCAGTTGGATGCGGTTAGCCAAGCGAGAGGATAGATCATCTACGAAGGCTTGTACATATTCAGTATCGCGCTTACCAACCATGAAAGTAAATATGCTTGTGTTCATAAGTAATAATTGTCCAATATGCTGGCACTAGGATTTATAGTTCTCAGCAATATAGCTTGTATTATATGTAATACAGTGTTACCATTTTTGGCCGTTTTTCTTAATTAATTTTGAGAATAAAAAGGTTGCAAGCACTGAATTTGTTATATAGTTGTCACATAGTCGTGACACTGTAAGCAGATATCCTAGTTAATAGAGATATCTTTACGTTGTTCAGACGTTCGAAATTTTATATATTGAAGGAGTCAGATATGAGCACCAACGTACTAGATGTAGTACAGGCCAATCTAGATTCGCGTGGTACGCGGGATGTTAAGTTTTTATTTAAACGCGAATCTCTTGGAGTTCCGATGACGGATCTGGAAGAAGATGTGGCCAATGTATTGGGTAAATTTCTTGCAGGTAAATATAAAGTTGTTGAGAAATTGCCAAGCGAAGACTTGTCTCGCAATTAAAATCCTACATTAACTAATTATTAAGGCCCAGAAGCTGGGCCTTTTTTTATACCTATGCAACTCACTCCAAAACACAAAAAAATGTGCTTAGATACTGCACAGAGCCTCAGAGCAGTCTATTTCCAAAGCCACTACCGTACTAGCCATAGAACTATTAGTGTAAATTCGCTTTTACAGATCGTACAAAATACATACCACAAAAAAGTAATTTTGTCGTTTCACGAAGATAGTCACAAAAGCCATCATTTGTATAGCTTTTTGCATGTAGATGAAGATGGGAATTACAATATTTGCCTAATGTCAGAGATGACCAATTGTTGGAACAGATTTGCACTTTGCAAAGAGCTTTTTCATGTCATATTAGATGAAGAAAGTACAAGAAATCCTTCGATAAAGGACCACCTGCAAGACTATAGGGCAGCATTAACAGATTCAGAAGCAAGCGGCAGAGACTCTTCAAAAAGCGAAATTCTTACCGAGTATGCAGCTATGCAATATTTATTTCCATACGCTAAGAGATTAGTTAGTTTAGAAGAAATTGACACAAGAGTTAGCGCGGGAGAAGCGAGAAAAGTAGTATTTCTTGATGTGGCCGAGAAACTAATGGTGCCTCGCCTTATGGTCGAAGACTATCTCGGGACAGAGTTAATGGATTTATTTGATGCGATTTCATGGATTGAAAAGTCGGATGGCAGATAAATTTCTTCTACAATTGATTGGGCATCCCATATCCCAGACTGATTAACGGCCAAAATTAAGTTAAAAATTGTAGAGCGGCTGCAACGCAACTTTATGGTTTTTAGCGCCATTACTCTGGACTCATAATCCTTTGGTCCGCGGTTCAAGTCCGCGATGGCCACCAACATAAACAACGGCTTAAGGTTAATTCCTTAGGCCGCTTTGTTTTGACCGTGACTAAAACGTGACAAAGTAAACACGTTCCTGCCACGATCTGACTCTATGCGGATACGATTACCGCTGTACTGGGGGAGCTTGGAAACCATGGATTTTGTTGATGAGCTGTAAGCGTCCAGCCGTCCCATATTGATTGAGTAAGCGAAAGCTAAGAGCATAGTGTCCACCTAACTTTGGTGGGCACTATCATGAACATTTCTCCCTCAATTGACCGCCGTCGACGGCAACATGCACCTGAGTTCAAGCAGGGGCTGGCGGCGCTTTGTCGGCCAGGTGTCTCTGTTTCGGCGCGCTGGCACATGGCGTGAATGCTAACCTGCTACGCCGCTGGATCAACCAGGAACAATATTGTGAGAATCGAACACATTACTTTTGATTCAAAGCTTTGCCGTGGTGTTGAAGAATCAATGTAACGAAATGAAGTCGAAATTAGCGAAGCTTCAGGTAGCGTCGATTGCAGGCAGTGAATTGAAAGCACGACGGCGCACTTACCGCACGATTTAAACGTGGTGTTTGCGTAGCAGGTGTGAACTTTCGGCGTTAAGGAGCCATTTCGTTTCCGGCATAAAGGAGCCAGTAGATTGTCGGCATAAAGGCGCCACTTTATTTCCGGCGTAATGGCGCCACAGGATTTTCGGCATTAAGGCGCCACTT
>Ga0307375_10001564_pt1 | contig 24820 bp, 44 predicted proteins | sample TR1MG_FD_202531 | JGI IMG/M metagenome (GOLD analysis project Ga0307375, IMG submission 202531) | Soil microbial communities from Risofladan, Vaasa, Finland - TR-1 | ecosystem: Environmental > Terrestrial > Soil > Coastal area > Acid sulfate soil | place: Finland: Risofladan, Vaasa | collected...
CAAGCCCCTATAACTCCTATGGGAGCATCGTTTACAGAAAAGGTAATTGGGTGTGGTCTATTTACGAAGATATGGAATGCAAAGATTTTCTAATTAAAGAAGTGATAGAATGAAAAAGGTTTTCCAACGTATTTTAGATGATATCCTAATAAAGGACATTAAGAAAAAAGATCGCAAGAAGCTAAGAGCTTCAGTGTGTGAGCACAAATGGGAATATTTTGGTAGACCAGCCTGTTCAGCTGATTCTAAAGTATTAGATAAATTTCTATGCATGGAATGTGGGTTGACAGTGTATCGTCAAAAATCACCAATACACGAGGGGCGCTTTAGAGCTGGTGTTTGGACGACAAACGAGACAGTTACCAGGGAAATCATAAAATGATTGTACTTCCTACAATGCGCAACAAACCGATTGATTTACCGCTGTACGACCCAATTCACGGTTCAAAATTTAGGATCGTTTCTGCTCCGTGGGGTTTTCACGTACACCCCCTGCGCATTGGGCAGATTGAAGATAGTTTTGGCGGTCAGTCAGAAATATTCGTCAAGTGCCATCCTCCCTCGGAATGCGAAATGTGCCAACAGAATTATCAACATTTATGGAAACGGTACTACATGGTAGTGAATGACCGCGATGATAATCTTAATAAGTACTTTGAGATATCCGTCATAGAATACGCTATGCTGCAAGACAGAATTCATCAGCGTGGCGATTTGAATGTGGACTTTATGGTAATCATCAACCCATCAGTTCACAAATTTAAATTCTTTCCCCTAGAAGACACGCAAACCGGACCTACTCCACTAGTAGGCGACGACATTTTGGAACAATACTATGACGCGATGATGACTTCCGAACAGTATTTGGCATTAAAAGATATTGCAGAAATTATTTAGCTCTCTGTTCGAGGATTTGTGAAATAAACTGCTTCAAAGCTGCACTAGAAGTGGCGCCTCTAATGTGTTCTAGCTGTTCACTTCCGAGACTATTCCAAGCCATATCTGGGAGATAATTAGAACCCACGAGCCCCGACTTTTCTGCAACTGCATTTAGTATTGGAACATTTAGAGGTCCAAATTCGATTAGTATTCTGTTTATCAATATCGCCAGGACAGCTCCGCACTCTTCATGCTCAAAAAAGTCTAAAAGGAATCTTCTGTCTATATCATTGGCGATAATAAAGCGGGAACTTAAGAATTTTATTCCTGGATTCCAAAAGTTTTCGTTGAGTAAAAACAAGGGACCGTAAGCTTCGCCCAAATGGGTAGCTATCAAATACAACAAGTTGGGATCGTTGGCATTTTCTACTACCTCTTCTATCACATCATGATCTGGATCTTTCTCAATAATTGCAGTTAACAAAGACTCACGTTTAGTGGGGGAAAGGCTCATAACTTTTTCGTAAGTTAGCCCTTCTAAATAGTTGGGAGGAACAATAAAATCTTTTAAAGTATCGGAGTGGGGAACACCTTTGCGACCATATATTGGTGAAAAGAATAATGACAACTGTCTAGAGGGTTTATCCAGTTCGTTGGTTTTAACCCAGTTATTAACCTGCGCCACGAAATTAGAAAACGGTATACCATATATGCGGCTTTCCGGTATAAGGATGCTTTCTCCTTCTCCGTTATGGAAACGACGCAACAGTATTCTTGCGGCGGGTTTGTTTAATTCATCAACATCCTGTTTAGTAGTGACATAGGCAATTAGCCCACCCTGCTCTACCTCACAAAAAACGTTAGATTCACGCTCTTCCTGTGTATCATCATATTTGGGAGCGTATTCGCCCTTTTCCAAATTCATGCACGAATCCCAATTTCTACCATACGACATGCGGGCAATGTCATGGGGGTTTTGAGAAATAACGATGAATAGGTCAGGCTGTTTTTTAATGAAAGCTCTGGATACAGAAGTTTCGTAATTGTGAACAAGCTTATCTATGTGCATCTGCACAGATTGAGAGTCTAAATTATGCTTAAATATATCTCTCAAAGCTTTTACTATCTTAAACGATCGGTTACCTTTACTGGCTAAACCTTTCTTCCAATCCACAGAATATCCACCAGATACCAAGGTATCAATAATTTCATCATCATTTTCATTTTGCGGTACTTTGGGATCTTCGAAGGGTAAGACAACCCTATCTTTACCTTTAAACATGAACTTGAACGGATACTGTTTAGTTTTAGCTATTTCATCCACTGTGGGTTTGAACAGCTCTTCGTACCGTTTTTTCCAGTCTTCGGCTAATTTTACCAGAACGTCTGAGAAACTTACTTCCATGCAAATATGGTAGAATATTCAGTTGACAAAAATAGGCGGATATGCTAGCGTTCGCGCGGGGTAAAGGGAGAATACTTGTTTTAAAATGAATTCTTTTCTAGATGTGATTTTTGCCAGTAAGATGGAAAAGCTGGGGCATGATGTATTGTCCGCAAAACCAGAAGGTGACTGGAAAAATTACTACCAAAAATACGAAGTATACGGCTGCAAAAGGTGCGGTTATATATTTGGAATCGATAATAATCAATGTATTTTCATCCTGGGTACTCTTTCTGAAACAATGTCCAGGGGGCAATCTTTTTCATTTGAACAAGTGCAGATAAGAAAATATGACGAACAATGTGAAAAAGTAACGTGTGAAGATTTAATTGTCAAAGGTATTATAGAATGAAAACCGTAGATAACAAGTTTGATGCTGATATGCAATGTATAATACGATCTATGATGTTTCACACAAAGGAACTTAGTATGACACGTTCCGAAAAACAAATAAGAACCCTTAAGGTTGAAAAAATAAAACAACTAATCACAGCAGGGCATCTTTTTCCTTGGTGGAAAAGATATACAGTGTCGGTATTGGGAGAAACTCTCATTCACTGCGCAAATTGTGACAATAATTTTTTAGTAAGTACTGGTGGAAACTTATGGATTTGTGATTATAATCATAAATTTATAACAGAAATTGGTTTAGATCCCGGCGGGGGAGTTGAAATCCCCACTTGCACTTCTTACATTATAAAAGATATCGTGAAATGAACAATGAAACTCATTTCCTTAATTTCGCATCATGTTTTATGCGCAGCCAACCAGACGATTTGCCGGCAGATTTTAAACGAAGAATATTGGCACGAGTAAAAAAGCCACTGGGCATCATTAAAGGGTTGTATCCTCAGAGCTTATTGGATATAGGATATGGGAGAGGAGCGTTCCTCTACCCGTTGATGGAAGAGAATCCCCACATCTCTGTTACTGTAATAGATAATGATCCAAAGAAAATAGATATTCTTTCCAAAGTGCAAAAAGGTGGTGCCACCAATTTGCACCCGCTAATTGGAGATGTTTCAGAAATCCCCTTAAATGATAATTCTTTCGATGTGGTAACCGCTTTAGAAGTTCTCGAACACCTCACAAATCCTGTTCCTGCAATAAAAGAAATACTTAGAGTATCAAAGAGGTTCTCAATAATATCAGTACCTTCTAAGATTGATAATAACCCACAACATTTACACCTTTTTAATAGTAAGGAGGTAGAAAAGCTGTTTAAAACAGCTGGTGCGGAGAAGGTTTCGTTTGATTGGGTAAATGGGCATATGATATCTTTGATTAAATGTGAGGGCTCATGAAACTATCTGGCAAAGAGTGCAAAGAACGTAAACTTGGTGAAGAGTGGGATGAGAAACATGATGGGCATTTTATAAGCAGGTACACACATATCGCCTATAAAAATTCGGAAGAAGTTAAATACGATTGTCACCTCTGCCTGCTCTGTGAAGAGGTTGCACGTATAGAAATTGGAAGGAAAAAGATTAGTGGACAACAAAAACGAGGAAGAAGTCGTAACAGCTCTAATTCAAAAAGCAAGGGACGTGGCAGCAAAGCTGTCTATAAACCTCGATACCAAGGAGGGGACGGATTTGATAATCAAATGCATGGCGATATCCATGGTGAGCTTGGGGGCGGAGGTTGGTGAAGAATCTTTTGCTATAGAGGGTTTAGTTTACGGTGGAAACAGAGAACGATGTGATACCTATGAGTTTAATTTTAAATCCGCCCTTAAACAGAGACATTTGGCAAATTAATGTTTAAAAAGAATAATTTTGTCATAGAGCCGTCAGATTGTTCTGAATGTCCTCTTTACCATTTCGAAACCCACGCTGAAGGTGAAGAAAGTTGGTGTAAAGTAGATCCCGGAACAAAAAGTGTGATACCCCTAAAGAGAGGTATACCTAGCAACTGTCCGCTGAGAAGCTATGCGGTGCTGGTAAGGTTAGAGGAGTAATGTACGGACAATTAGTACAAGCTCTTCAACTCAAACATGCGGATATTCTAAATGTATATCCGTTCGGGTCGCGTGTGTATGAAACCAGCTCTTACAATTCCGATTACGATTTTATCATCGTAGGAAATACGTACCTGACAAAATTGCTCGGTACCAAATTAAAAAACGATGAAGCTTTATTACTATCCGGCAGCTGCGCCGACAAACATTTCCACGCTCTCGTCCATGATACTCAATCTTTCACGAGAAACTTAAAACAGCACAGCCTACACACTTTAGAGTGTTATTTCCTTCCCGGCGAGCAGGCATTACTAAAAACGGCAATGTTCAATTTCGATATAGATAAAAAAATGCTGCGCAATAGAATTATGCAGAAAGCTGTTTGTGACTGGGAAAAATCAAAAAAGAGGTTCGCAGACGGTAAAGTTGAGAGAGCAAAAAAGTCTTTATTCCATTCTCTGCGCGTTTTAGACTTTGGAATACAAATAGCTGAGGGAAAGAAAATTAACAATTACACTTCGTGCTCTCTTTTATGGAAGGATATTAAATTAAATATCTCCGAAAATGGAACAGATTATGAGGACTTGTTCAAAGAACGCTTTCATGATATGGTGATCAGATTAAAAGGAGCAACAACATGAAAACTAAGCTTGTAGACTCTGCACAGGAAGTTATTCAGCGCACCGAAGAGGGAGTTAGAGCAATTATTCAGGAGGCTGTAGATAAAGGGGTTGAATCAGCCTTGGTTGAGAGTTCTGTAAAAGACATCTGTAGTTTCTGTGACGAAGCTAGAATGAAAATCGCTGAGGATTGTCAATATAATCCATATACTATTGCGAAGCGAACAGTTAAGTTGTGGAAAAAGCATATCAGTGAAAACGCCAAGTTTATCACTGAAGAAATTGGAAAGATGGAGGTCTAATATGAATGTTGCGTTGATTTTAGGCTTTCCAGCCTCCGGTAAGACAACCGCTACTCAACCACTCCTCGATAAGAAGTACTTCCGCCTTAATAGAGATGTGGCGGGTGGTACCATTGCAGGTTTGCTGCCCAAACTAGAGGAAAGCCTTAAATCTGGAAAGAATGTGGTTCTGGATAATTTGTTTGCTACAGAAGCTACTCGGCAACCTTTTATTGAAATGGCTAAGAAACACGGAGCTACAGTGGACTGTCACTGGATGCAAACCTCCATTGAAGATGCACAACTCAATTATTGTATGCGCTCGGCGCAAAAGTACAACGAAGTTTTGGAGAGTCAAAAAGGTGACCCCAACATCTTTCCTCCGGCAGTCATCTTTAAGTATAGGAAGGAATTTCAGAAACCAACCACTAAGGAAGGTTTTGATTCTATTATAAAGGTTCCGTTCGTACGCTCTTGGGATAGCAAGTATTGCAACAAAGCACTAATTCTTGACTACGACGGAACGCTACGTGAATGTGTGGGAGGTAATGGTAAATACCCCACCGAACTGAGTCAGGTCAAACTACTGCCAGATCGAAACAAAAAGATTACTGAATTCAAAAACAACGGCTACATTCTATGCGGAGCCTCCAATCAGAGTGGGGTAGCTAAGAAACACCTTACCTCTGAAACCGCCGTGGAATTGTTTAAATACACTAACAAGCTTCTAAAGCACAATATTGACTTTCGCTTCGATCCATCAGGAGTTCCGCCAATCCGATCGTGGTCACGCAAGCCATTAACAGGAATGGGAGCTTATTTTGTAGAGAAGTATAAACTCAACCCAGCCGATTGTGTAATGGTTGGAGATCTAAAAGAAGACGAAACCTTTGCGGGACGATGCGGTTTTCAATTTGTACATGCAGATCGGTTTTTTGGTTAAAATGAAAAATGAAGTAAAAGTAGCTGCCAGGACAGAAGATGTTTTGAGCGACCTACACAACAGCGTTAGGTGCAAAACCGACCATGCCAAAGATATGATGGATGCCGCAATACAGCGGGGAAACACATATCCAGATTTTAAACTTAAGGAAGAACGTATTGCTCAACATTGGATGAACGAAATGGCTGCGTATCAGAAGGTTTCTAACTTACTAGATGCCGCGCTAGATAGATTTCGTTCAGCACACGAGTTAGGGTTGTTCGACGTGTCCGTTGTTAATTCAGAATCAGAGGAAATGTGAAGTTTCTACTCAGCGCTGATGCCCTGTGGCTCACCAAACGAGATAAAGAGGTTACCCTTAAAATTATCGGTGGACCCTTTGATTTAGATATTGACTACGACACACTTCTTAAAACCATGAGTCGGGTCTATATTGAGCACGCATGGGTCCGAGTAAAAGACGGTTCCAAACATGACGTTAGCATCGACTTGGGAGGATCTGGACCCAAAGACCCGCCGCTCTACTTTAAAGAACGCGACGGTGAATGCTGGATTAACGAATTTCAAGCAGCCGAGTGCTTTGGTAAAAGGTTAACCACTAAAAATGACGTAAAGAGCATGCTCCAGCGTCTGGTGGATGAGACTTGTAGCGAGCTTTATCATAGTCTCGGCAAAGAAAGAGTCTGGCTCATCACTTTTGACGCCAGTGAAGATGTAAACCCACCCTATCAATCCTTCAAACAAATGATCGAAGCGAACGCTGATCATCCTGTTTGCCGTGCCATACTCAACCCTCCCAAGGAGGAAACTATGTCCACCAAGTCCACCAAGCCTCGCAAGTCAAGGGGTGCCAAGCCCGAGGTTGAACTTACGATCATGCAGAAGGAGCTAAAAGAGGTCAAAACCGAGCCACATCGTGAACAGGCAGAGATTGTTATGTCTGTTTATCAAGAGTCACAGGACACATGGAAACAGTATGCAGCTTCTCTCAAGAAGCTGGCTAACAGCGTCAAGCCGGATTTGGCTAAAGCTCTTTCCTTAAAAGAGGCAAAAGAACTGGTCAATACTTTATCTCGAATAAACGGAATGTTGTGTAACGTCTATGATATTAAATGGCGCAGTGCTTTGACACATCTAATTGATGCTCATCCTACTTCCTTCTCTACTAATCCGGAGGCTGTTTTGCGTCAATCCCAATTGTGGGACGTAGTTAAAATCATTGTTAAGTACGGAGAACGAGGTCAAGTGATTGAGTTTTTGGATGGTCTCAATTATCAGGGAACCAATATTAGGCATTGGGATGGTTTTTCCAACGCAATCGAAGCCATCATTGAAAAAGATTTGGTGGCAAAATCCAAACTCAAGTATCACGTTTTCAAACACGCCAGCACTGAAACAGCGATTAAGTTTATTCAAGCTCTCAAACCAGAGTTAGATGAAGATAGTGTGCCTGCATTGCAAAAAATCATCAAGGAGCGCCAGCAGTTTGGGTCAAATTCTCTGATGAGAATTATTAAAGCTCACCCTGAAATGGGCACTAGTGAATTCTTGGAATGGATTGTCTCACAGTCTAGTCATGGAGGTTATTATGACTTAATCCAAGATGTTAAAGAGTTGAATAACCCCCAGATGAACGCAGTTTTACACACTTATGCCCAAACCAAACTGGAAGACCCTAGCTCTATTCGGGAATACTTAAAAGCCTTTCCCGAGTTAGATAAAGAGCCTTTCATTAAAAAGATCATTCAAGGTATGGCGTTGGAACCGGAACAAATGGCACGAGATTTCCTCTCCGGAAAAAACCACGGACTGCACGGGTTGCACCCTATGATGTTTATGCACCCTAGCATGTTAACGATGATGAGGTATTAAATGAAAATGACTGAAGAAAGCAACAAAGTTAAGGTCGCCCGGTATTTGGGTAGGCAAAGTGTAATAGTTATTGGTATAATCGTACTCCTTGTTAACACTACTCTAATGATAGCTAAATTTTGGAATTATGATATTAGAATTCCAGCCGTGACATTTATAGTGATGGCAATTCTAATGGCGGCAAGCGAAATATCAAGCGCAATCACTGTGGGTAAAATAGATGACTAATCATTCTTTCGTAACCACTAAAGGTAATGTTAAGCCAAGCACAATAACTGCGTTTGTTGAACATATGGTTAATGAGAAGTTTGGCAGCAATGCTACCATGTCTAAAAGCGATGACGACAAGTGGCTTGAAATACACTTTCGAGACGATAATGGTAAGTATATTGGAAGTTTAGATATTAGTATTCTCAGCCAACGTAAAATTTCTTTTCGTCAGGGAGCGTGTGAATTCTCTTCTTTCCTACAGTACTGGTTCGCAAACACCATTGGAATGCAATTTAAAGGAATTCGTAGCGATGAGGGTATTGAGGAAACGTGGAAGCCGGAAATAAAAGCTAAAAATTATATTGAGTGGCTAGATTTTAAAGAGAGGGAAGCAAAAAAGATGGTTCTATCTTCCCCTAATATTAGTAAATCAGATAAGAATGATTTTATTAAGCACCGTAAACATACTAGAAAATTGATGTTGAAAATTGTTCCAAGAGGACTTCATAAACTGTGACTGACGGTCTAAAAAAAGAACCTGTCCGCGGTGAAGAGACCGCAGTTATAGAACGTCAACAGACGGAGAAGCCCCGCCGTTATCTCGTTATCCTTCATAATGATGATTACACTTCTCAGGAATTTGTAGTAGAAATTCTCGTTAAGTTCTTTCACAAAGATGAAACGGCTGCCACGCAGATTATGTTGCAAGTACATCACAAAGGTCACGGAGCTGTTGGACACTTTACCCGAGACGTTGCAGAAACTAAAGTACAACAAGTTATAAGCTATGCTAAAAAGAACGGATACCCGCTTAAATGTACGGCAGAGCCAGAAGGATCTGGATTTTGACCAAAAAGGCTTGACAAATAAAAACCAGCGTAGTATAAAAGGCACTGTGAATAAACCTAATGATAACAGATTCCCCAACTCCCTGCCATTTATTTTGGTGCCAAATGGAAAAAGTAATTGGAGCAGCCTCATACTATCACAGTAAACAGATGGAAGAGTTGCGAGCGTTCTGTGGCGCAGATAGCATCCGATACGAAGACCTTGGCAACATGGAGAACTACTTTCTTGAAAAAGGCAACAAAACCTTGCAAATCAAAGCCTGCTATAATAAGGTTGACGGTGGTTTTCTTAGCATAACTGGCGACAATGTAATAAGGGAACGAACAATACGAAATATAATTGAATGACTGATAAAACCTCACTTGGCAACCGGATGAAGGCGTACGAGTATGTTCCTCGTATATACCTCACCCCACGTATGCCTACTATCCTTAGAATTGATGGAAAGAGCTTCCATAACTACACTAAAGGTTTCGAAAAGCCTTGGGATAAAAGGATTATCAACGCATTTGTTACAGCTGCCACAGCTCTGATGAAAGAAATCCAGGGAGCCAAGATTGCTTACTGTCAATCGGACGAAATCTCCATTCTAATCAACGACTACGAGAAGTTTGAAACTAGCTCCTGGTTTGATAAAAATGTTCAGAAAATGTGCAGCGTAAGTGCTAGCGTTGCTACGGCTGGTTTTAATCTCTTTATGCGTGATGTATTTGAAACCAAAGTGGCTCTTTTCGACGCGCGATGTTTTGTCATCCCTCGCGAAGATGTAGTAAATTATTTCCATTGGCGGCAAGCAGATGCCGTAAGAAACTCAATCTCTGGATTGGCACAAAAACACTTCTCGCACAAACAACTGCATCAGAAGAACACCGGACAGATGCAGGAAATGTTGTTCCACCAAAAGAACATTAATTGGAACGACTGTAAAGTATTTGAAAAACGTGGCTGGTGTGTGCTGCGGGAAACTAAAGAAGTTGAGCCGGAAGTTATGAGAACGTTCATCGAACCTGATTGGAATGTTCCTACGTTTTCTCAAGACCGCGATTATATTGGGAAATATCTGGAACAAAAAGAAGAATGATTATGACAAAAAATAATCCGCTCCCGTTTCCTTATCCATTTCCACTGACAGTGGGACAGGTGAGTTCTGTTGAAAAAATGGCATCGTACAATAGTGGAGTTAGGGTTGGTTTAGTGGTGGGTGCAAGCGGCGCAACACTTATTATTACAATTTTACTATTGGTACTATTGGTACTATTTTTTCTCTAAAACAAAAAGATAATTGGTGCTTGACACGCCGCGGCATGTCATATAAAATGCTTGTAACTCACGAGGTAATAATGTCACAAATCAATTGGCGCAAGGTTCGTACCGGTCTCAACAAAACCCTATTCACCCGGCATTTTTGGGAAGGCGCCGATATAGCCTTTGCGGAGGCTTGCAAGCTCAGTAAAGAAACGGCTAGGCAGGTTTTTGGTCTGGAGCCTAGCGAGGGACGTATTTTGGTTCGTATCAGCGAAAGTGGCGTCACTGTCGAAGATTCGAAAATAGGGCATCGCGCCAAGCGAGCAATCTTGCGTAAGGTTGGGCGCTTCCTTCGAGACGATCGTGGGCGCCAGCTCAAGCTTTCTAACTGCGAAGAGCACCTTCAGTGGCGTGAAGATCCCGCTATCGATACTGATTCGGAAGCAATCAACGAAGCCGATCTTGAGTATTTAGGGTGGTCAATTGTAGCCAAAACTAGCACCCACTACAGCGATTACTACTAAATGAGTCACAAATGGACATACGAAGGGATTGAGTATCTGTACTTCGTAGATGCTCCGGGCGGACCTTTGGTCAATAATGACCCAGCTGTAAAAAGCGAAGGTCCGCTGCTCAAAGAGGGTTTAATGCACAAATATAAATGTGATATTTGTGATGCCCGATGTGTCAATTCTGAAGATCAGCCGGTAAAAATTCCGGTGCCCTGTACCTACGATATTAATTAAGTGAAAATCCAACAGCACATTAAGGTTCCTACGGGTTCCATTTTGATAGTCCAGGGATCAAAAAACTTCGGTGGATCTCTGGAGTGTTTATCATTAGCTGATTATGGTAAGGAAAAGAATGTAAAAGCCGACTTCTTGGGGCTTACTAAACCCATCAATGGTGTACCTCACGGCGAGCTAATGCCGCTGGAAAAGAAGTGGGTCATCACTATTTCCCCACAGTACGGTTGCTCTATGAAATGTAAATTTTGTGATGTGCCGAAGGTGGGTCCGGGCACTAATGCGTCTCACCAAGATATGTTGGACCAGATGAATGCCTGCATTTCGATTCATCCCGAGGTAAAGCATACTGATCGTCTTAATTTACACTTTGCAAGAATGGGCGAGCCCACTTTTAATCCGGAAGTGCTATCCGTTGCTACACAGATGGCACACGAAATTAAAAATGAAAGAGGGTGGGGTTTCCATCCCGTGGTTTCGACTATGATGCCGCGCAAAAATAAGAGGTTGGAAGCGTTTTTGTATCAGTGGATGGATATTAAAAACGAATTGGAAGGAGAAGCTGGTTTACAAATCTCCATCAACACCACGGACGAGGAAATTCGTGAACGAGACTTTGGCGGCTCAGCGCTAACTCTTAAAGAAATATCCGCCATATTCCATTGCTACAGTCCAACCTTAACGGGAAGGAAGATGGCATTAAACTTTGCTTTAACAGATGCACCAATTGACGGCAAATTACTGGGAAGCTTGTTCAGTCCACAAAAGTTTATGTGCAAAATTACTCCTATGCACAAAACCAATGCGTGTGTTGAAAATAAATTGTGGAATGGTGAAGGTTATCAGACATATTATCCCTACCAGCAAGCCGAGGAATCTCTTAAAGATGCTGGGTTTGACGTGATTATATTCGTTCCCTCACTAGAGGAAGATTTAGGAAGAATCACCTGCGGGAACGCAATTCTATCTGGGACCAAACCAGAATGCTCATACAGTGAAAGCTAACCCATTACTACGAGAACCTACTCCGGAAGATTCTCTAGTAGTTTATCTTGTGGTCCGCAAAGATTTAAAAATGGGTCCGGGCAAAATCGGTGCACAGTGTGGACACGCTGTGCATTTATTAAATTTGGAATACAGAAAGTTTTGCGAGAATGGAGCTTTCTGGGATTCTATGGTACTAGGATCGGATCTTCCCAATCTACACAAAAGAATAACGCTTTGGGAAAGCATGGATGAAAATGGTAGGTTCACCAAGATAGTTTTAGGAGCCCACGATAAAGATTGGTTCAAACTAAAAGAACTGTACGAACCCGTTACAGTAATAGATGCGGGTAAAACGGAAGTTGCTCCCTGTACCGAAACTGTAATGATCTTGCCACCAATGTTTAAAGATGAGAGAGATCCGTTGTTGAAAAGGCAGCGGCTTTTATAGATGAAATCCATAACAGAAATTATTAACGAGAATGCCATTTCCATGAAACAAGATCCTAAAATTATGAAAACCCACAGTTGGGAGCTAATCGGTCCCGGTAGATATGCCAATCATTTCCGCTGTGTTAGGTGTGGCGCTGAAGGTATTCACAACAAAAGTGAGCTGGAAGTTCCGAGAACGGGGTCGTTTACTACCCCTGGAGAGAAGCCAGAATTTTACGACAACTCCACTTACCACAAATTAACGTGTAACGAAATTCTGATTAAAAACATCCTCACTTGATCTGTCGAGCGGTGCCTGTACATTCTTCTAGCCGAATTGCCATATAATACAGTAAATAGATCCGATCTGATCTGATCTAATATTAGTATTAGATCAATACTCTGTATTGGCAGTTTTTGGACACGTTATGGCGTTTCAATCGTGGCAGGGTAATCCTTTAGATTACGGTAATGGTGTTTCACTTTCTAGCAAAGAATTAGCTAGAGCCCGGTTAGCTGCTGAGAGCTACGACTGGCTTGAGGATAAGGGTGCGGCTTATCCTCAAATAATACGTTGTAAAAAAAGCGGACAAATGGCAACAAAAAGAGCAATTGATGATGTTGTTTTGTGGGATAAAAATAATAGAAATATTTTAATGTTAAATATTAACGAGTATTCTATTCAAGACGTGATAGTATGACGCCTGAAATTAATCAGAACGAATCTGATGATCTAATCTATGATCTATCCAATATGCCCGACTGGTGTAAGATTCCGTATATTGTTGGGGGCTTGTATGATAGGATTCAAAAGAACTTACGTGAACATGCCGAGCAACCCTTGCTCGTACAGCAAGACGAATATCAGTGGTTCAGACGACCTTCTTCTAATATAAATAATAATATTACTACTTGCGTTGAACTTTTAAAACCAGGAGTTAAAGCAACAGATTATTCTTATACTACACCGCGCAACGAATTAAATAAATTAATATTGCCCGTGAATTTAGTTTTTTACGATTCTGCTACAGATATACATATTCACGCTGCAACTTGGACATCTACTAGTTTTACCATTAAACCTATAAAAATACTTAAACATGATTGGCATAAAATAATGTTCGGTGATATTTCACGTTATAAATGTACAGCATGCGGACTTTTAGGATCAGGAAGATTCTTTTCTGCTAATTTCACCAAGGTAAAATCTGCTATATGTCCTGATAGACTTCTTACGTGCGAACAAGAAATAGTACGAGATATAATAGTATAGGAAAATTAATCATGTGCGACGAATGTTATAGTATTCAAGCTAAGTTGGATAATGCGGAGCAGGAGAATCTTCAGCTTAAAAATAAAGAAAAGACTTTAAATGAGATAGTTAAAATATTAAAAGGTTCCGATTCAAACATATCGAAACTTAACGTTATATATCAAAAATTAATAAACGGACTGTAAAAATGGACTACGAATATATTTGTACTAACGAAGAGTGCAAACATGAATGGGAAGAAGATCAGAAAATAACAGCAGACGCGCTCACTACATGTGTTAAATGTGGTAAGGAAACTGCCAAACGATTAGTTACCGGGGGACAGGGTTTTATTCTTAATGGATCGGGGTGGTGTAAAGACGGATACTCAAATAAATGAATAAAATAGAAGATCCTAATGAATGCGAATGTTTTCACTGGGCATTTGATCATAAATTCTATATGATATGGCCGTTGTCTAAAGAATCTAAAGTGCTTGGACATCATCCGGGCTGTGTTTTATATGTGCCTCCAACCTATGAGAGGCTTAAAGCTCTTAAAAAAGAAGGTGTAGAGTTTTATGATGGTTGGGATGTTACCTTTCGTAATGGTATGCTGATGGATAAAGAGTTGTCATTAATTGAATTAAAATCTAAAGATTATCTTTGCTATTTCGAAATAGGCGAATCTGTTTATATCGTTTCAGTCAAGGCTAAAAATGAATATGATGTTACTAGGAATGTGGTTAATATTTTGAAAGAGCACGGAATAGTGTACAACGAGCAAAACCAAATACGTTTCCGATCTAGTTTTTCGACCGTACCAGATATTATCCCGCTAGAACAATTATTAAATGAGAAAGCAATTAAAGATGTAATTACCTAAAACGGTGATGAAATGAGCATCTGGGATTTTTTAATGTGGAGTTGTCTTGGAGTACCATTGTTACTATTTGTTAGTGTCGGTATTAAAAAACTACTTATCGGCAAAAAAATAGTCTTCGAAAAAGGAAATGCGGCAACTTGCAACCTCACCCCTTTCAAATACGAAGTGCACCATATACCACAGGAAGGGGTGGGTTTTTGTGGTTATGGTAGTAGTTATGGCAGTCGCTACAGTTGTGTGTATAAAAGAGGTAATGAAGTCTGGCTGTTGGCAACAGTCGGAGCAAGCAAATTCGGTGGCGTAATAGTTGAAAGAACCAAAGAGGGCTTGACATTACATGTTAGCTCCTTCTTTTTTGAAGAAAAAGGAATAGATCCCGACGGAAGGATGGAGTCCGTATCGAAAATCATCATCACTAGCCCCCTTGTATTATTGTTTAAAGCTATTAAATATAAAAAGCATCTCAAAAAGTCTATACAAATAGCAAAAGATAATCTTATAATTAAAGATGTAATAGAATGATAGTATGAAAACAGTATTATTAGGAAACCAAGAGTATACTGAATACAATCTTGATTGCCCGGAATGTGGAGCACCTATGGTGCTTAAAAAGTCCAGATTCGGACTATTCTACGGCTGTCAAGATTATTACTTCAGTGGATGTAAAGGCACTCACGGCGCTCATGGCGATGGAACGCCTTTAGGAAACCTTGCTGATTCAAGAACTAAAAAGGCGAGGATCCTTGCTCACGAAAACTTTGATCGCCTGTGGAAAAGTGGTAAAATGTCCCGACAGGAAGCTTACTCTTTCCTGTGTAAAAAAATGAAGGTACCACGGCAGGATGGACACATCGGCAAGTTCAGCAAGGAACAGTGCTATGATTTAATTACCGCAGTTAATAAGGCACTGAAGGGTCACGAATATGAATACTGTTGATTTAATCTTTAACTACGTCAAAGAAAACGAATATATTGACGGTGAACGTTTGGCGTATGGGTGGGCTGGTGATTATCCTTTCTCGTTGGAAGAATATAATGTGCTGTGGGATTATTTAGAAGCTCAATATCAGGAAGAACAAGACGACTGTACCGCAAAGTTTACAGAAACACGTCTTTATCTTGAATACAAAGGAGAACAATATATTTGGAGAATGCTGGTTGGACAAGGAACAGCTTGTCAAATTTTCATAGGAAACGCGAAGTGGGACAAACTGGATGCTCCGTTTGAATTTAAAGAAGATAAAAAAGTTATTCTTCCAGATAACCTCTACGATTTTATGGAGAAGTTTGAATTTAAAGAAGATAAAAAAGTTATTCTTCCAGATAACCTCTACGATTTTATGGAGAAGGAGTACGATAAACTTATTATCAAGGAAATTATAGAATGACCGAAGAAGAGTTTAAGGCTACACAAATATTAACTTGGCGAATCTGCGAAGCAATAGATTGCGGTACTATAGTATGTGGTGTGATAAAGGATAATACTAATGCTAGCGCTTTTGACTGTCTGTCCGCTTTAATAAAACGTAGAGATGAATTAATAAAGGATGAATTGCGTCGAGTTCGTGACCCAATTATAAAAGATATAATAGAATAGGAGAAAAAATGGCAACAACTAAAAAGAAGACGAAAAAGAAGGTAGCAAAACCTGCTAGGTTAAAGGTAAACCACAGGATCCGTACCTCCAAAAAGACCTCCAAAAAAGCCCCCAAAAAGGTAAGCAAAAAAACGAGCAAGAAGTTGAAGTCTAAAAACTCTAAGAAAAGCAAAAAGACTTTTAAAGCTACTAAAACTTACGTAGCTATTGTTTTAGACAAAAGCGCGTCAATGGGAATAATTCAGGAAGAAGCTAGAACTTCTTTTAATGATCAGCTTAAAAAGATTCAAGAAGAGTCTAAAAACCTGGACACCCGTATCTGTCTCACAGTCTTCAACGGTGATTTGGACTTCGTTAAGTTCAATGAAGACGTTGATCAGCTGGCTTTGTTGGAACCAAAAGACTACGTGCCAAGTGGATGGACGGCTTTCTATGATGCCGTTTGTACTACCATTCGTAAATTAGAAGATCTACCCGATATCAACGAGTCGGGAACTGCTGTTTTAATGTTAATCATTACCGATGGTCAGGAAAACTCCTCTAAGAAATACAACGGCGAAGATATTGCATCTATGATTTCTAGGCTTAAAGGTACTGATCGTTGGACCTTCTCAGTGATGGGTGCTAACATCAATCTGGAGGCTTTATCTGATAGCACTGGTATTGATAAAAGTAATATGCTCAAGTTTGCCGGCAATGCAGGTAGCGTGCAGCGCGGGACTCAGATGACAAATGATTCCTACGGCAGATATTTCAAATCCCGCCGCAGAGGAGTAGTCCAAGCGAGTAACTTGTACAGTGACGATGATTCTGTGAAGGACGCTGATTACGATTCCGATTCTGATTAAACAATAATATCAAATATCGTCAGTGCGCTCTCTATATGCTGACGTAATGGATCCTGCTGTGGGAGCCGCGTCATAAATCTGCGCACATGGTCAGCTACTATTGGCACCTTAAGTGACGATAATAGTGCGTCCACTATTTTCTTTTCGTGGTGGTGAGGTGTGTTTTCAAGTATGAATATTATTTCATGTGCCATTCCATGCCCACCAGGAGATGTTTTCCTAATCCTATGGTGCTCAGCTATTATATAATCTTCAGCTATAGATATTGCTTCTGGTAAAGATGGGTTTTTGTAGTGGTGTCTGGTTAATGTTTCTATTAAACATCTAAAATCTGCAAAGTTTATTGAACAGTAGGTAAAGTATAAACCTACCGCTGTCACAATGTCTGACTTCTTATTTGCTGCTATTATAAATAAAGATTGAGCGTCTTTGTTTTCTGCGGCTCTTAAAAGAAGATCAGTGAATTCTTCGTCCGGATATTCTCTTATTAAAGCTAATGATTCGGATGAAAAGTCAGATCCCGTAAGACATTTAATTAACTCTTTGCGCGCCTGGTATGGAACTTTACGAATCTTTCTGACAGAAATGTTGCTCATTCAATTACATCTTTAATCGCATAATCAGTACAATTTAAATCGTTGCTGGCGATGATTACGGGTATTTCCTCATCCATTACCGTGGCTTCAATTCCGCAATCTTTGCATTTGTAGGATGGTGCTCGATCACCTTGCGGGATAGCTACACGTCCCCAGCGCCGGGCTCTAATGTCGTCATTTTCTGGATCCCAGTTGTGGGTGTGGTAATTATGCTCAGACATTGATTTTTTTACGTTACCAAATGATGGCTGAATGTCCATCTTTACATTCACAGTGCCATCGTATTTTACATCAACTCCATTAATTATCCAACTGTATATCACGCCCTGATTTTGTAGCGCATATAGTTTGGACATTATTACGCCTTTAATGTTTGCCTTTAAGCTGTCATCAACTTTTGTACCCACAAACTGTTTTAAAGCAGAACCCATATGTTTTTTCACATAATTCTGCACATTCTGCGTAGTCACCACACCAGGTACCTTACTTTTACCAAAAATAGTAATCATATGGATTATGGCGTATTACCGCTAATTCCATCGACAACTATCGGTGGTAATATCGTGGCATACAGATAAGACTATTATTTTAGGGCTTATATGAAACTTCATCAAAGAAAACGTATCCTCGTGTCCTTGGCTGCTAAAAGACCAGAAAAACTCAACGGGAAATATTCTCGTAAAGATGTAGAGAAATACCTGGGCAAAATAAAGAAAACATACTCTGATCTTAAAATCAGATTACAAGATGCCGAAAGCAAATTGTCGGGACTTAATGAAATGGCCGCAGAATATCGTGAAGGAGTGGATTCCTCCCGAGAAGCTATGGTGGCTTGTTATGAAATGATGAAGAGAATGGATATGCTCGGCGCCGGGGAAGTTAAAGTTAAAGATAACCAGGATATCGCATATGCCTGTGATGGTAAATGGATGAAAGCCCACGATGATGGTAGCTCTGAACCTTTTTCTAAATGGAAAAAAGAACAGAAAGAACAAGAGACTGCCACGGAAACAGATGAAGATGATGTTAGCGATGCTGATGATGCAACCCTAAATGAGGGCTACGAGGTAGCTCTCTAAAATGGCTCTGCCAGCCGGTATAATCTTCGTTAATAATGATTTAACCGTGAGTGTTCGTAATGCTCTGGTTAAACAGTTGTATATTAATGACCATATGACCGGTGCCGAATTTGATGCCATTATAGCTGCCGACCCCGATTATCCAGCTAAAGTAAAACAACTGAATCAACGGATAATGGTGATTAGATCCTTCGAGGAAGATGCTAATCGGGCGCTGGCTGATGTGGTAATCTTTGTTGCCCACGCTACAGCTGCTATTGAGGCAAATAACTTTGGACCGCCAGGGCTTACATACCCAGTCGATAGTTTAACCTGGGGCAAACTCTGCGTTTATAAGGTAGACCTTACTTAAGTGTCGATTTCTGTTTGAGTATTTCTGTTTGAGTGCTGCGTTTTCCAAGATGCTAAGTTGATTAACTCAGCTACCCTTGAGAATTCACTTACTTTTCCCATACCCCACGTGTAAGTGTCGAACCGGCGGGTAAACTATACCTATTGTCTTGAAGTTGCTTCTTCGCTAACTCAAGAGGATCCTCTACGCTCGGTGGTCCCTGTGTTCTCTGTGGTCCCCGTGGTGCTACCCTGGCTACATCTCTCGGTGTCGGACGCTTGGTTGGAGTAATTTCATCCGTTGGGGAAGTCCTTGCCTGCCCACTTGGATCCTTGATTCCACTGTGCATGGCAGGATTGGAGGCTAATACATTGGATGCCTGCATTAATCCCTGAAGCTCTGGTATAAGAAGTCCAGACATCTCTCTCGTCCTTGGTTCCATATATTGTTCATTCTCACTGATTCTTGTCATTAGTGATTGAGATTTGGTATTAATATTCTCTAGCAATTTAAACATTACCTGCGGCTGGGTGTTGCCCTGGTGAGCTGCTCCATAAAAAGTTCTCACTCCTGCCCGGACCTGCTCTAGAGGTTGGCGTAACCAAGCTGGTAATACATCCACTCCCTGCTGGTAAACGCGCTTCCCCGCATTTAAAACATCCATTACCAAACCACTTCTAGAATTAAGCTGAGCAGTCTTTTCAAACTCTTCAGCCATTCGAACCAATTTATCTAATTTTGTAGGATCCATGATAATATGTCACGATATTCCATGCAAAAAACACTTGACAAAATTAACCAAGTACCTTATTATAGGGTAACGGTGAGGATCCAGGCGGTGAGGGTAGCGAGCCCCAGTTTCGGCTGGGGCTCGCTTTTTTCTCTTGACGCAGCTCTCTCCTTATTCTATAGTGGCATTGAACCGCCAGAGCTAGGAAAAAAGAAAAAATGAAACAAACGCAAAAAGAAGAAACGAAACTACGCACCATGAGCGAGGCTTTCGACGAGTGGATGCGGCGTTACGAAGAAGAGCCTGAGAAATTCACTCGGGAATTCCAGGAAGTACGGAGTTTCGTTGAAGAAGGTGGGCGAGAGGGTAAACCCACCAGCTACGGCGTAACTTGCGAAGAACTGCTGCGCAGGTTAATGGAAGGTAAATGAGGGTTCTTTTCTCTCTTCTACACTATTCCTTGCTGAGAAGTCTTTTAAAATAACTAACGCAAAAGTCGAGGATGGATAGGCATTTTTCAATATAGTACCATGCTAAGACCCATTAAGATGCCGTTCGACAAGCCCGGCGATCTTGATATCTGAGAATACCATGACTAAATTAGGCACAGCACTACGCACTTATAATTTGCTCGATACCGAGCTGTGGTCCCGTAGTGTGCCTGGCACCGAACCACAGCATCAATTTAATAAGCCTAGCCAGGTCGTGCCAAAGAAGGTGAAACTGATTTAATCCCTTCACTAAATACTCGATGGCACGACCCGGCAGCAAACCAAGCTAGTCGGGTTTTTTAGTGTCTGAAAGTAACGTAATGAGATATAAAAAAGAAATTACAAAAAAGTGTAGATCTAGTATAAATAATCAACGCAGGTTTGGATGTGAAAAAGAAAACTTTCGATTGTACCTTCATATGAAAGAAAATAAAAAGTGTAGATTTGTAACTACTCACCAAGGAAAAATGAGATATTCAGCTTTTGAAAAGAATGACTTTTAATGGGGTGTAGCTCAATCTGGTGGTAGCGCCTGACTCTGAATCAGGAGGTTCCAAGTTCAATTCTTGGCATCCCAGCTAAGGTAAAAGACAATGGAAAATGAAGATAAACATGAAGACCCTAGACTAGAATATGCTAAAACTTTGGGACCAGGAGGTATTGTAAACGATTGTAGATACTTGAATATTAAAATAAAGGAAATGAAACCTTTATTGTACAAAGGAAAGATTTACGATTACGATTTAATATTTGAAGATGGATCAGGTTGTTCGTTAATTGGCTGTTGCAATATGCCGTTGACGGATGATGAAATAAAGGAGGAAATGAGAAAGATAGAAATGGAAGAATATGATGCGGAAGAGTCGATTAAGTGGGTGATGGAAAATCCCCTTCATAATCATATAGAAATGGTGCCGTAGTTTAACTTGGTAAAATATTTCCCTGTCACGGAAAAGGATGCGAGATCGTACCTCGTCGGTACCGCCAAGCAAATAGATAGTTTAGTTACTGTTTGTTCTTTGACAATTTAATCTCTAACATTAATGACTCTTTCGTACAATGGCTAGTACGCGGTCCTGTTAAGTCCATTATCCAGGTTCAAGTCCTAGGGGAGTCGCAATGATCCAGTGTTTGTATGTTGGTATACTGTTTTGACTGTTAATCAAAATTTCGCGTGTTCGATTCATGCCGCTGGAGCTAAATATGGTGAGGTTGCACGTCTGGTGAAGTGGACAATTTGTGGAATTGCCTTAGGCGGGTTCGATCCCCGTACCTCACCCCATTGGGATATCGTTCAACGGTAGGACAACTGACTTTGAATCAGTCAATCTTGGTTCAATCCCAAGTATCCCAGCCATGAAAAAGAGCATAAAACAAATACTGGAGGAAAACTTTGGACACAATATTGTCAGCATTAAACACTCGGACACTGAACCAGCGGAGATGACAGATTGCACCATGTGTGATTCAAAATTCGCTTTGTACAGAGAAAGTGGTAAAGAACAGCGTATAATGATTTGGGAAAATGGACTTAGGTCCTGGAGCTGGTGCAGCGGCTTTAACACGAATTGGTACTGTTGCTGGTGCACAAATGGCAAACCAGACCAACCCCACACTTGCAGAGAGTTGACAATAAAAAATTTGATTGAGTAGATTACGAAAAGATAAAAGATAGATTCAGAAAGGTAGAAGGCAGTAAAAATTACAAAAAGGTAAATAGGAGGTTATCATGACGGACGTAAACAAATTTCTACAGAACACAGCAAGCGAATTAAACTGCTTCTTTAACCTGGAAGTTCAATTCACAGGTAAAAGAGTAAGCGTCCGTCCGGTGATTAAACTTAGTGATTCTAAAAATAAAGGTGAGCTGAAACTGAAATTAGGAATATAAGTTGTACTATTTGTGGCGCAAGGTTTGTAAAGCTAGACAGTGATGAGATTTTGTATCAAAAAGCAAACTCCCCTACGTGGTTAGGTTATTGTAATGAACCTTCTCCATCGTGCTCAGAGATATGTATTAAAGAAGTAATTGAATGATTTGGACCAGAAGCTAGATATGGCATAGCCCTCGACTCTTAATCGAGAGATTTTTCGTGAGTTCGATCCTCACCTGGTTCACCATGACAAATCACAGATGGAGGAAATATCAACGCAGTAAATTACAAAAATACTTTGAAGCATATAAATGTTCAGAATGTGGATTGTATAAAATACGACTAGTGTCAATCAAAGATGGGGATAGAATGGTGTTGGTTGATAATGCTTCTTTTAAAAGGGGTGGAGTAATGTTTGATGGAGTAGATCAAGAGGTTGGATGTGATGAATATATTGTGCAGAGTGTGATTGAATAACCACTGGTAGCTGAGATGGATTAGTACAGGGGTGAAATTCCTGTGAGGTTGGATCGTTACCAACCCAGTGGGCTAAGGTAATATTTGCTCAGGTGGTGAAACGGAAAACACAGTACGCTAAACGTGCCGCTTCAAGCTTGCGGGTTCGACTCCCGCCCTGAGTACCCTGACGTATCCCAACTAGGCAGAGGAGGCACTCTCAGAAAGTGTTTATTTGTGCAGGTTCGAATCCAGCCGTCAGGACCAATCAAAATATGGGCGTGTATCCAAATTCGGCATCGGAGGGAGTTTCAAAAACTTCTGAGGTTAGTCCTCATGCAGGTTCGAATCCTGTCACGCCTACCATGACAAACCATATAGAACATTTAGCAAAGGATGGACATGAAGTGAGGTTAATTGAAAAAGCAAAAGCATCCGAATATTCTGGGATGCCATTATTAGTTTATGAGTGTAAAAATTGTGGCACCAAATTTGAAGTAATAGAGTTTCCTAAGCATTGTACATACCATTTATTTGGAGAGATAATAGAGTACGACGGAACGCCCACATGTTCAGAACTAACCATCAAAGATATAATAACTTGACCAATCAAGGTCATTAACAAGGAGATAAAAGAAAGCGAGACAAGTCATGACGAAACCACACATTAATATCGGTACGATTGGCCATATCGACCACGGGAAAACCACCCTAACTGCGGCCATTACTAAGGTGATGGCGGAGATTCATGGCGGTCTAGTAGTGGCTTTCGATCAAATCGATAAAGCGCCAGAAGAGAAAGAGAAAGGAATCACCATCAATACAGCTCATGTAGAGTATGAGTCTGCGAACCGGCATTACGCACATATCGACTGCCCTGGTCATGCTGACTATGTGAAGAACATGATCACGGGTGCGTCCCAGATGGATGGGGCGATTCTGTTGGTAGATGCGTCTCAGGGTCCGCAGCAACAGACTCGTGAGCATATTCTGCTTGCCCATCAGGTCGGTGTTGATCAGATGGTGGTATTCGTCAACAAGATTGACGTTGCCGATCAGGAGCTAATCGAGTTGGTAGAGCTTGAGACTGCAGAAATGTTGGAGGCTCAAGGGTATATGAACACGGTTTTCGTAAAGGGCTCCGCATTGAAGGCGTTACGGGCTGAGAATGCTAGTGATCCAGATGCTCAATGCATCATAGAGTTAATCGAGGCTTTGGATAACAACATTTCCGAGCCACCGCGGGACTACGAGTCACCGTTTATGATGCCAATTGAGGATGTTCACAGCATTCCGGGTCGAGGTACGGTAGTAACCGGACGTGTTGGTCGCGGGATTTTGGTCCGGAACCAGCAGGTTGAGATTGTCGGCTTAGTAAACGAAGACGACAAACCAAGGGAGGTAGTAGTTACAGGAATTCAGGCATTTCACAAAGACATTCCAGAGGCTCGTGCTGGGCTAAACATTGGATTGTTACTGCGTGGGGTTCACAAGGACGAGGTTGTACGAGGTCAAGTGATAACGTCTCCAGGCAGTGTCAAGCCACATTCCAAGGGCAAGGCAGAGTTGTACATTTTGTCTGGCAAGGAGGGTGGACGACACACTCCATTTGGCACGGGATACTCTCCGTATTTCTTTTTTGGGACTACGGGCGTAACGGGAACGGTAACTGTGAAGGATGATGTTCCTGTAAAACCTGGTGACCGTTCCGAGGTTGGTTTCGATTTGCAGAAGGCAGTCGGAATGGAGACTGGGATGCGATTTGCTGTCCGAGAGGGTGGCAAGACGGTCGGAGCAGGGATTGTGATAGAGGTTGCATAGAATGCTTCGAGAAAGCGTTAGTGTCCTAATAATAGGAAGGGTGCCGCTTTTAAAATATAGCACACCGATTTTTGACAATTTAATATTTATTGTCAGGCGCGATACCAAGTTGCTGCGTAAATGGAATCGTTTATGCAAGAGGGAATTTGGTATTTGCGCCGCTAGGGCTGCATCCTGGGTGATAAGACGGTTTCCAAGTCCGTTTGGCGGGGTTCGATTCCTCGGCAGCCCGCTAGACGTGCGCTTACCGACATGGTAGAATGCGCTGCGCAAAATGACTTCTACGGTACAGTTTTTTCTAGAAAAAATGGAAGAACTAGGTCACAATGTAAAAATATTTAATAATCGGTACGTACAATGTTCAATTTGTGAAGGAAAATTTACTGTAACCGGGG
>Ga0307375_10001565_pt1 | contig 24814 bp, 25 predicted proteins | sample TR1MG_FD_202531 | JGI IMG/M metagenome (GOLD analysis project Ga0307375, IMG submission 202531) | Soil microbial communities from Risofladan, Vaasa, Finland - TR-1 | ecosystem: Environmental > Terrestrial > Soil > Coastal area > Acid sulfate soil | place: Finland: Risofladan, Vaasa | collected...
GTGGGATACTGGCAGCACATACCTGCCTGGCAGAGTGTGGGGGTACGGTACCGGAGTGAACTGGCTAGTTTGGGCCGGTGCCGTGCCTGTTCTCTTCGGCACCCCTGTTTTACCGCAGCTCTTTCTTTTTGTCGCCCCTGTCCCTCCCTTTTTTATGACCCACAATCCGCAGCCGATCCGGTACACAGCCCTCTCTCGCATGCAGAACATGGGGTCTCTCAGGAGGTCCTACTCTTTTTTGGAAAAGCGCGGCTTATCGCCAGATTTACGCGCTTTTGGACAGCCGTTTACAACAAGAAGAATGTGCCTGCGGCACCGCATGACGCGGAATATCTACAGAATAGCCCGTGCAATATACCCACGGTAATTTTGGATTCCGATTCCATTTCCGGGCCACATCCGATTTGAGTTTGAAGATGGGTGTGATTAACGCAGGGCCTCGCGCCTCCATATCGTCCCGTTAAGAGCTGAATTCCGTGGTGTCGTGGAGCACGAGAAGCGGCCCGTCGGTCGAGGCTGCGCGATCAGCAGTCGCCTGGATGTCCTGCCAGAATATCGGCCTCGTTAACTCGGTCATTATCGAGGAACCGATAGGCCACTTTCGTGTTCGCCCGTCTTTAAGACCCGCGGGAGGCTGTCCCCGGGACTGCGGGACAACTGCTCGAGCAACGCTCGAAATCTCTTGCCTAGCTCTTCATCGGCGAAGACCGCGCCCGACAGCTCCTGATCTACCCAATGGCCCTCCGTGTGTCCTTTTATATGTACATAATTCTGTACATAAATGTACGGGAGAATCTATGAAAGAGACCACGCGCACCGAATACGCAATCACGTCAAAGACTCCTTTTATGCCGTTGAAGGCAGGTCCACCGTGCGCGTCTTTTGCAACGGCAAAGCCATCGCCGAAATTGTTCCTATCCGCGCGGGGTTCCCTCGTGGAAAAGGCACACGCCACCACTGACGATTAAGGGCTTGTCGTTGGGTCAGGAGATGCTGAGCGATCGGCAAGAGGGTGTTCCTAGATACCTCCGCTTTGGCAGAACGCTATGTGGCAGAGCTTGGATCCGCCAAGGCGGTAAAGGTGTGCCGACAGGCAGATAGCCTAGCTATTTGCGTGATTTGTTTGCCCGAGTTCGCATCCACGCTAGCCCGCCTTGTGCGAGAGAAAAAGATCACCCAATCGGATTACCGAATGCTGAAGGGTCATGTGATGGCGGATCTGGCGGATATCGATATCTGCCAACTGACACCGGACATCTTAGCCTCCGGGGTTACGCTGCTAGAGACGAATCCCCTTCGCGCGATGGATGCGCTGCATGGGGCCTGTGCAATCGCCATGGAGGCAGACCGCTTTGTGTCAGCCGATCATCATGGCCCGGAATGCCCCCATCGCCATGAGCCGACCCGCAGCCCCCAGTGTACAGGGGCCAAGGCGGGTAAGTGCTGGGTGGACGCACGCGCCAAACCCCGCTGGGATTCTCCGCTTGGCTTTTGGCAACCGCACATCTTTGAACGGCATGGGTATGAACAAAAAGCTCCGTGCACCCCTGCCGGTTTATCGGAGCATCGGAACGAGAACTCCCATTGGGCCACCGAATGACACGCAGGAACCGTCGTAAAGCGCACGCTTATTCCCCATGAGGAGAATGGTCCAGGTTGTCAAAATCGCGCACGATGTCCGGACAGATCGGCTTAGGTCGGCGTAAAATGTCACAGAAGGGAGGAATATAACGTGCTGCATCACAAAGCAAATGTGTCTGCAGCACCCCATTGTGCCGGATATCTACACAATAGCTCGCGCAATATACACACGGTGATTTTGCCTCCGGATTCCATTTCTTGTAGCCGCCCATGCCAATTGCGTGTGTTATCCAGCAGCGCCGGCCTTATTACGAAATTTCGGCGCATCTTGGCGACGCAACTCAATCCTTACCACTCTTAGTCGCCGCGCACTATGCGCGGGCGCCAGCACGGCATATGGGCTGCTGCCCAGCGCATAGTGTCCGTGTAGCGGCAATAGCCGCAGTCCACGGCCAAGCTGCTCGTGAAAGACGAAAGCGCTAGACTATCCGGAAACCGAGCCTCGGCATCAGGCCCGGTTTCCCAATATCGGCACGTTTGACAGGCGGCTAGCGGAGCGCAGCCCATGCCGCCCCAAAGATCTGTGTCGATAAAAGATAGCCAAGCACGAGATTGAGTAAGACCCCGATCGAAAAGACGCCCAAAACCCGTCTGTCTATCTCGAAGAATTGCCGAATGCGTGTATTGAGTCCGATGCTCAGGAAGCACAGGGTAAACGCCCATGTCCGCAAGCCGGTGAGGGGATCTAGCATCCGATGAGTAATGGTATGGCTCAGATGGGTTGTCAGGGCGCTCATGATGACAGCCGCTAATAAAAACCCTACGATAAACTTTGGCATGCGCTGCCACCAAGTCACCGCCGCCTCACCCGCGTGCACAGACACAGATTGACGATCACGCCATGCGGTTATGAGCGTCCAAAAGAACGCCCAAAGCCCGATCCAGACATCCCGGCCGATGACCTTAGTCAGGGTAAAGGCCTTCATGGTGATTTCAAGGTGATGGACCATTTGACCAAAACTCGATGCTGCGGCAGCGCCCGCGGCATCCGCGAGCTCGGAGCTGCCAATCCAAGCGCCGCCTTGCCCTGCCGTGGCACCGAGCCAAGATGCCAACTGCGGTAACACGATGATCCATACCAGGGAAAATAAGATCACTAAAGAGATGGCCTGATAGACCTCATGACGTTTGGCATTGACTGAGGCCCCTGCCGCCATCGACGCCGAAACCCCGCAGACCCCGGCTGCGGTGCCCAAAACAGCAGATTGCTCGTAACTAAGACCTACGGCACGCCCCAATCCATAGATGACGCCCACCGTCACAATGGTGATAATGGCGCTCTGCGCCAAAGCCACCGGTCCGGCACTAAAAAGCAGCGATAAGGGAAAACTGGCCCCCAGTAAAACAATACCCGTTTTCAGGTAAAGCTCGACGCGCATAGCCGGGCGCAACCACGATGGCGTGCCGACCGTATTGGCCACCGCGAGACCGACCAAAAGAGCGACCACGGGAGGCTCCAACTCAAACTGTGCCGCCCCCACCCAGCCTGCGATGACAAACACCAGCACCGATAAAACGAACATGGCCATGAATCCCAGCACGAATCGCTCGGCATCGAGGCCCATCAAAGCAACGGGCACGATGAGGCAGGCCAAAAAGATCACAAACTGCAGCGGGATAATGACTGCGTGGTCACGAAAGAACCCATACAGCATAGGCCAATTATGCCAATGAAGCGCCGCCGCGTTAGTCGACACAAAGCTTACTAGCGGACTGCCAGATTGCCACGCAAGCCAAGTTGCCCCCAAGGCAAATAGCCCCATGATCGTGGCCCACAGATCCTCTGTTTTGAAGATGTTGGTAGACATATCTCGCCCTCCCCCAAAGCATTGTTATATCTCTATAAGGCTGCATAGAATATGCCAGTCGGTAGCCGTCATAGGACACGCGGTGTGTTTGACTATAGTGGTAGCGTGCACGCAAAGAGAGCATGTCAAATATCAAACTATCGAAACTAGTAATTCGTTTTTAGGATGCGACAACAATGGCCGGCTTAAGGTATCTGAAAAAGAGGTTTTTTTTAAATTAGGGCGTATTTCCCTGTATTCTGGGATATTTGGAGATCACATGGGTGATTTAATGGCTTATTTGCCGCTCAAAAGAGCTTTCTCGCCAGGAATGGAGAGATATCCGTGTAAGCCGTTTGCGTTAAATCGCGGACACCATAAGTGGATGCTCATAATCACGAGATACGCATCTTTACAGCAGAAGAGCGCGGTACGTCAGTTTGACGTGACGCTAGAGGCTACTTCTGCCCCGCCAAGCGTGATCACCAAGCGTCATGTGGGCAGACCGCGCAATGCGTTGTTATGGTGTTCTAACCCGGGATGTCGTGTCGATATCATGAATATTCTTGCGCGCGGTCGGGGATGCTCGTTGTGATTATTCATTGAGTCCCCGGACATAAAGCCTCGCCCGGGTTTCGTATCCAGAGCTCCGAGGGGACTCTCTCGGAGCTGCCGAACGGAATAGGCGTCCCGGGCGTTAAGAGAAAGCCTCGCCCCATTCCAACAATAGGTGGCCCAGGGCCGCTTAAACACAGGCCCCAAGGGAGCCCCGCATAAGGTGGCCGCAAGTCATACGCAGGGCGATCACGCCCCCCCCCGTCTCTGGCCCTTAAAGGGGAAAGAAATGCCCGCGCCATTCTTTAAGCGTGAGAAAGGCTCTTGTCGCCGCCTCCTAGGCTACCGGTTTCCATCATGGCTTCCGGGCTCGCCAAAAATAGGGCCTCCCGCGAGACACGAGGGTCAGGGGGCTTCGCCCAGGGATGTGCCGGCTATAAAGCCGCTCACGCCTCGCGATGGCTTTTGGTAAATCTAGCCCATGGCTCCGTCCGCCTCTCTGCGCCCTCGCGAATTTAGTCTTTCCGTATCTTCATGGTTTTTTTGTCGATCACGGTTCTTGCTGTCTGATTCCCGGTAAATGATACCGTGTGCGCAGACCGCCTCGTCCCTTTTTGGTTAAATAACTCCTTATTTTCAGCAAGGACCTCCTGTATAAGCGCGCTCTCGATAATTTCCAGCGCCGACTCAATTTGTGTGGCCGGCTTCGCCACGACCGTCCCGAATACGTAAAAAAGCCCTCCCTTGATAGCATGCTCCAGATTATTAAGAAGCGTCGGCTTATCCAGATGCTGCGCCAGACGTTTTGCAAGGGACTGCTTTGTGGTTTGACCAATATAGAGCGGCACGATCTTTTTCCCGACCCGCCTTGCGAAAAAATAGATGCCCGGCCCTTCCATAGCCTTTAATGTCGGACTGTCGTAACTAAAGGCCCCGTTAATCTTTTTTAGAGGAATCGGTTGATGCCAGCGAACGGTTACATCCATGAGTGCTCCTTTAGTTGTCGTTTATACAACGTTGCCGATCGGGTACCTGGCTATGGCATGGCAGTTAGGCGCGTCATAGGGGGACCTGTCGATTATAACGGTTATAGTCTCGAACGTGCGGGCGCGCAAGCTCACGCTGCGTGTCACAAGACGATACGACGTGCTGGACCTATGGGCATCGCGGGGCCAATGCCCATGAAAGAGGGCGCCGGAGATCTCTTAATGCACGCCAAAGAGAGGCCATCTTAACGGAGTTTCGGACGCCGCCTAAAAGCCATGCGGGGTATGCATTTCGAGTTGGATAGAAATGATGGTATGAAGGAATAATACGGCGATCGCTAACAATGGCGTGAGCGTCTCTTGAACATCCTTATGAGGGCTCATGCGTCACGATATATAAGCGACAATCGCTCAGGGCCGCCGCCACCATCATAATGGCGCAGCGATTTGACCCAGCCCCAGTTATCACAGACAGCCTCCGTTTCGAGTGTATCGCCCGGGCGGAGAGCTACAGAAGCGCAAAACAGAAGCTTTAGAATAATGAGAAAGCGCCGCCTGGGCGGGGGCCGTAAGGACACAAGGCTTGTCGCCCCGGAACGACGGTCTGGGCCCACAAGGCGTGAAGGGCTTTACACTGCCGGCATTAAGAAGCGCTGGCTTTTAGGGCGGCGTAGCCCATATTAAGCCCCAGCATGGAGTCTGCTACGCACTTCGCTTAAGAGCGCATCTCGATCGGAGCGGCGAGCGATAACGCGCTCCCATGTCGGGAACAACAAGGTTTCTTCCCGGAATTCGTGCTTACTTAAGGTGGCGACAAGCAAACCAAACCAAGTATCCAGCTCATGGCACTGGTCCGTAGGTTGACCGCAGACCTCCGCTATGGCGTCTAGCTGTACCAGAAGGTCGTCATGTTCGCGCCGCATGATCGCAGTCGGCTCTGGCGCTTCTGCAGATCCAAGGGGTGATAACAGGTCATTCTCAAGAAGGATATGGGTGCGTAGCGCGCGATCGATATCGGTAACCTCGGCGACGGCCTGATCCCACTCATGCGCCGCGAGATGGCCTAGCGCATGGACGAGACGTCCATCTAGGGTGTTGTGATCGCGACGCAAGGTATCGATAAGCGATAATTTCTCTTCCGCGCCGCGCGTATGGAGCGTAATCAAAAATCCCTGGCCATCGGTGGTGGCGGACCACACTAGGGCATGGCGCATATGATTTTGAAGTTGCGCCATCAAGAGGGTTGGGTCTTCAGGGCTCCAAAGACGCATGGTCTCGCGAGGGCCCAAATCGCGCAGGATCGAATAGACATAGCGGTGATGGGCGACACCAGGCGGCGCCAGACGAAGATCGAGGACGTAACAACAAGACATGGGAGCCCTCAGACCGAGATTTGGATGGGCGAAGGACAAGCAAGCGCGGGGCGCACGCCCGTCAGAAGGTATTCGAGGAGATCGCGCACAGGACGAATCTCCTGCCCAAAGGGCAAAGACGCAGCCCCCCTGAAGAAAAGCCCGTTCGCGACATTGCCCTTAGCGGCTGCCGCCAATTGCGTCTCGATACAGAACTGGCCGGCGTCAGGGTTGCCGTCCTTGAAGCCGCAATGACTCAAACATTCGAGACTGCTAGCACAGCCCCGGCAATGATGGGCGGCGCGGGATTTTAATAGGGTTTCGCGCGCCAGATAGCGCTTGAGCCAGGGCGTGAGGACGGCGCGCGCGGGCAGACCCGCGGCACTCATAAAGGTCACGATATCTTCGCTACGCGCATCGGCCAGAACCTTCTTGAAATTGATATGGGCATCACACTCCTCGGTGACCGCGAATGCCGTGCCCAGTTGCACGCCGGACGCTCCCCAATCAAGGAGTTCGCGGATCGCACGAAAGGAGCCGATTCCGCCTGCGGGAATGAGGGGGATCTTCTCTGCGGCGAGGCCTAGTTTCTTAAAAAGCGCCAGGACCTCACTTAAGACGTGGCGAAAATCAAAACGCGAACTGCCGACATCAGCCATATGAGGCGCCCCCAAATGTCCGCCCGCGTGCCCGGGGTGCTCGATAATAACCGCATCCGGAAGACGGCCCTTGCGCATCCATTTACGCAATAAGACCTCGACCCCCCGCTGCTCGGATAGGATAGGAATGAGCGCCACATCATGCCCTTGCGTCAGCTCCGGCAAATCAAGGGGTAACCCCGCACCCATGACGATGGCATTTGCGCCGCTTACGCAGGCCTGACGCACGAAATCCGCGTAATGGTTAAGGGCCCGCATGACGTTGACGGCGATAAAACCAGTGGGGCCGACGGCGGCCCGGGTCGCTTTGACTTCTCGATCCAGCGCTTCGAGATTACCTTCGAGCATTTTATTCGTATCGCGGCAACGCCTTAAGCGGGTCATGATATCGGGATGCAAATGACGAAGATCGACGCTTGCGATGGTCCCTACCGCCCCTTCCTTAGCCACGGCGGAGGCGAGATTGTGGGCGGAAATAGCCACCCCCATGCCCCCTTGAAAGATGGGCAAGAGCTGGCGACCGCGAAGGGTGAGTTTAGGAAGGCGCGAAATAATCGTCGATGTCATGATTTGAGCTTAGTCCCATCCACCTGCTATTCATTGATGTGGATCAAGAGGTTTTGCCGTGGGCCGGGTCGCGGCGGCGACCATAAAACGAACGGCGGCGCGGATCTCGTTATCACTGAGGGACTCGTTCCCCCCCTTGGGCGGCATAAAACTATAGCCATAATAACCGTGAATGGCGTGGTCATCGAGCACGCTGATTCCCTTGGCGAGATGTTTGCGCCAAGCGGCGTGATTACCAAAGGTAGGCGCCCCCGCCACACCGCGGGCATGGCACACGGAGCATGTTTCCGCAAAGACCTGACGACCGGATAACTTCTGGGCGGATGCCGAGACCCCGGCTACCATGCATATAAGCGCCAAGACGAGCGTAGGGCGGAACATAAACCTCTCCTCAACAATACGGGCAACCAAGCGGTTATGCCCCAACAAGAATCACGAAAAATGGGCGCGCACATCCCCGCGGGCGCCAGGGCACACGCCAACCCACTCATTAGTAAAAACTAATGAACGAAATCTAGCCCCTGAAGTCCCCGTCTTACTTTGATATTTATCAAAGGCATCAGAAACCCAGGGTCCGACAGATGTCCTCTACCGCGGCCTGCGCTACGGGATCGGGACGAATGGGCCGCCCCTGCGAGCGCGTCGTCTCCGGCGGAATCTTGAGCGTCGCATCCAGGCCCATTTTGCCACCTAAGCCCGGCGATGGGCTCGCAAAATCGAGATAGTCGATCGGAGTGTCCGTTAAAATCAGCGCGTCTCTTGCCGGGTCGGCACGCGTCACCAAGGCCCATATCACTTCTGACCAATTACGCACATCGATATCATCATCCGTTACGATCACGAATTTAACGTAGGTGAACTGCCGCAAAAACGACCAGATACCCAGCATGATGCGCCGCGCGTGCCCCGGATAACGCTTGCGAATACTCACCACGGCCACGCGATAGGAACAGGCCTCGGGCGGTAAATAGAAGTCGACAATCTCGGGGAACTGCTGCTGCAAAAGGGGTACGAAGACTTCGTTGAGCGCGCTGGCGAGTACCGATGGCTCATCGTGAGGCGAACGGCCCATATAAGTCGTCTGATACAAGGCCTGGGTGCGATGCATCACGCGAGTGACGGTCATGACCGGAAAATGATCCTGGGCGTTGTAATAGCCGGTATGGTCACCGAACGGGCCCTCCAAGGCCGTATCGTCCGGAAGGATCACGCCCTCCAAAACGATCTCCGCGCGCGCAGGCACGAGCAAGTCATTTTTGGCACGCACAAGCTCAGTCCGGCTGCCACGCAAAAGGCCCGCGAACTGATACTCGGAGAGCGTGTCCGGAACCGGGGCCACCGCGGCAATGGTAAGCGCCGGATCCGCGCCTATCGCCACCGCGACCGGAAAAGGCGTTTTCGGATGCGCCTCCCGAAAACGGGCATAATCCGTGGCACCACCACGATGCGCGAGCCAACGCATAATGAGTCGGTTACGACCTATCAATTGTTGGCGATAAACGGCGACATTATGACGGCCGTCCTGGTCGGGCCTTGTAATCACAAGACCGAAGGTTAAGAGCGGTCCCGCGTCCTCGGGCCAGCAGTGCGAAATCGGCAATATAGAGAGGTCCACATCGGGCCCCTCCTGAATACATTCAAGAACGGGGGCGGAGCCCTCGCTCACGCGGGGATGCGCCGCCCATAACCGACCTAAAATAGGCAGATGTTCGGCGACCTGGCTTACGCTGCGCGGCCAACGCGGCTCCTTGATACGCACAAGCAGCTCCCCTAAGGAGCGTAAGGCGGCGGTATCCTCGAGATCCATGGCCTGAAGGACGCGCTCCCGCGTACCAAAGAGATTGCCCACGACCGGCATACGGCCCCCGTCGACGCGCTCGAAAAGTAGGGCCGGTCCCTGGACCATAATCGCCCGCCGGCAGATCTCGGTGATTTGCAAATGGGCGCTAACCTCGACACCCACTCTTTTGAGGAGGTTTTGACGTTCGAGGTGCGCAAGGAATTGCCGCATGTCGGAGAATGGCACGCACAGAGGATAAGGCCATATGCGGCCCTCATTTTTGATCCAACGCAAAAGTTTGATACGCATCAAGATAGAGCGCATGACCGGAGGCGGATAATGCGGACCATGGGCCTCCTGTTAGACACCATCAATCACGCCGCTCCCCGAGCCTTCGATCTCGGCGTAAAAATCATCCCGGCGCCGGCGATCGCCTTAAGCGGGGCGATAACGGCAAACCTGCTTCTCGGCAAGGACGAATCCCTCAAGTCGCTTCCCGGGGCGCGTATTGGGCTCGAAGTGACATCCCCCCATCTCATGCTGGGTTTTGTGGTACGCGCGGGACGCCTCTGGCCTGCACCACCGGTTCCTTGGCAAGTCTGTATTCGGGGAGAGATGCGCTCCTTTCTGGCCCTCCTCCTCCAGACCGAGGATGCAGATGCCCTGTTCTTCGATAGACGCCTCGCAGTCGAAGGGGACACGGAGATCGCCCTGCAACTGCGTCATGCCTTGGAAAGTGCCATCTATCGTCGCAAGAAGTGGCTGCGCGCCTTATTACCAAAAATATCTTAACGAAACATCCGGTCCGATCGCCCCCGTTCATCATAAACTGTGCGCTAAGCGCGGTATCGAATGAACGCCATCACAGAGACCCAGGGCGCCCGCCCAAGGGCGCGTCTTACCATAAATCATGCGCCCATCTCGCCGTTTCTCCTCTCGGCGTAGCGTAAAGGCCCGCTCCCCTATCGACCGATTATCGAAACGACAGAGCAGCGCCCTATGGAATCGCGGTAAAGAACGCGCCCGGAAACAACGGCCCCGGCCTCCTTATGCGGGCGATCTGAAATGCGCACTCCCCCTGCGGCGTACGCACCAGGGTCTTCTATGGAGAAGGTCCTGATGAACGACTCCCGCCAAGCCAAGATGGGTATGACGTGAGGAAAACTGGATGCCGGAGCGGCGGGAAACGCGGGACATAAAGCCTACACTCTAAGCCTCGCCGCGATGCGCCCAAGCATGCGCGATACGCGCTCTTTGGTCTTCGGACCCCGCCACTCTATGGCTTTCGGCTAAGCGCCCAAAATCCGCCGCTACATTGGGCTTAAAGGACTGGGCAATCCGAGGATTCAGGCAGGCCTTCGAGGCGATTCGAAGGTGGCTTCTCTTTGGGCATCAAGAGCTGATCGCGCCACACTAAAACCTGCGTTAATACCTCCGGATTGAGAAAGGCTTGTGCCTCGAAACGTCCCGCATAGGCGTCATCCTCAGCGCGCAACGTATAACAAGTGTCGCCCGCTATATCGACAAAGAGCGCGGCAATACCCGCTTCGATAAAGGCATAATCGCGTTTTATGAAAAAATCCGTACAACAGACGCCCAAAAAGGCCTGCACGCCCCGGCCCTTAAGATCCAAGAGTACGGCACGCAGGTGCTCGTAGGCGGTGATCGTCACGACCTGAAGGCCGCGATCCCGCGCAAGCCCGTAGGCCTCACCGACCTCGCATTGACCGCATTCCGGACAGCCTTCGCGGTGACGCCATTTACACCATACGGGCTTGGCGCAATACGGCAGCAAAACAGCGCCTATGGAGGCCAGTATCGTCTCGGTGCGAACCTGGCGATCGGGACTAAAGAGCGTGACCTGGGAGGCGGCGGCTAGACCCAGCTGCTGGCCTATGTGAAAGCGAGCGGCACATAAATGCCCCAAATAGACGATGTCGGCGAGTTGAACCCCTACGATATCCACCATAAGGGACGAGGCGACGTCCTTAAGGGTCTCCTCTAGAGTCGCAATATCACTACCCACGAGCCGATCTTGAAGGGTCGGAAAAAAGGCGCGATCCGCGCATAAGATGCCACCCGAAAAACGCGCCTCGCGAACCGTAGTTTCCCCGTTGAGCCACACATCCAGGTAGAGCACGCCGCCTGTGGTCTTCAAGAAGGCGGACACGTCGGCCACCGACGCGTTGGGAACCGGCGCGATCGGGCGGCCTGATCGAAGCGCCGGGGGGCGCTCACGATAGGCATGAACATGGAGGGCGCACGCCCATGCATGGGCCAGGGTCGAACGCAGAAGACTAGGCACGAGGTCGGGAACACAGGACTTCAGGGGGGCGAAGCGGCCGCGCGCGGTCAGCAGGCCTTTCTCGGAGAGCTTTTCGAGAGGAAGGCGCAACGTCTTCAGCACCTCCTCGACATCAAGCGCAAGCGGAAGAGCGACCTCAAGAAGAGTGGCGCCCGCGTCTTGGGTGATAAAGGCCGAGGCCAGCTTACGACCTTCGATGGCGATGTCATTGGGTGCGATAAAGGCGGCATCTAGCCCATAGCCGCGAAACACCTCCACTAAAGGGGCGCATAGATCGGCCATGAGATGCGCGAGAATGGGCTGAGATCCGGCGGGATTGGGCAAGGCGAGCACCAGGATCCAGGTATCGCGATCGAGAGAAAGGCTGCCCCCGCCGGTCGATCGCCGAATGACCGGAAACTGATCGGCAATATAAGAAAGCCGTAGAGCGCGATGCGGATCCTCGAAGGCACCCAAAAGCGCGCAGCGCGACAGGCACACAAAACCCAAGACCCGCTCCCCGCTTTGCGCCCGCGCAAACATAGCCTCCTCATAAGCGAAAAAATCGGCCGGCGCCAAGACATGGGCATCGTGCCAAGCGAGCGTCATGGGACGTAGGCCTGGCCTGCGATTCCGCGCCAGTAGCCGTTGCCGGCTTGACCCTGGGTAAAGGCGGCGAGACGCGCCTGGGCCTCGGGCACGCTATAACGGTGATCCAACACGCCCCGAAAGGCATCTATGATCACCTTCGTGCCTTGACTTTGCGGTGTGATACGCAGGATATCGATGCCCGCGGCGCGCATCGCCTCGATTTCCGTGACGTAATTCAAAGGATAGGCGGCATGAACCTGGAGGCCATTGATCGTCAAAAAAGACGCGTCCTCCTGAGTCTTCACTAACAGGCCCTCGGGCTGCTGCTCGCAAACCCATTCGCAGGCATCCTTACCGCGATCGGCATGGCGCGCGGTAAAACAACGAGCCGAATACGCCAGGGCTGGACGACCAAAGGCCAGGGCCTCGCATCGTATGTCCGTAGGGCCTGCCACCCGCAGCGTAGCCAGCGCCTCGCCGCTCAATTCCAAGGGCGCCACAAAGCGCACCGCCCCGACATCGGCTAGGATCGCAAGCGCATCCTCGTTGTAGAGGTTTAAAGTGGCGCCCGCGATAAACGGTGTCCCCTGGCTCAAGGTAACCGCGCTCATATCATTGGCCTCGATCGGAAAACGCCCGTTCGCGCAGAGTCGCCGCGTGGCCTTCAATTCGGCCTCGCCGTCGACTAGGACGAGGCTCGATAAGACGACCTCTTTACCGCGCGCCACGAGCTGATCGCCAATCTCCATCCACTCGGCTAAGCGGAGGCCGCGACGCTTATAACAGACGGTTTCGCCAAGATAAACGATATCCACTTCCGTCTGCGCGACCTCATCATAGAAGTCTCGTACCACATCCGCAGACCAAAAAAACGGTATGGGCGCTAGCGCGAGCTTCATCGCCACGGCCTATGAAAAGCGCCCAAGGTCTGTTGGTGACCCTCGGATAAGGCCGACAAGCCCTGAATCCATTCCGGGCGCAGCGCGTAGCCTTTGGGATCCCGGGCATAGCTATCGAGGGCGGCGCGCAGGATGCCGGTCACGCGCGCCACATAGGACGGCGAACGCTGGCGCCCCTCGATCTTGATGGCGCGCACAGGAATACGCGCAAGCTCCCCCAATATCGGCAGGACATTAAGGCTAGTCGGCTCCTCCAGGGCATAAGTCACGCGGTCCTCGACCTTGAAGCGTCCCTTACAAAGCGTGGGGTAACCGGCCTTCTCGTCCTTTTCATAGACATCGATCAAGATCCCGTTCAAGCGCACGCGACGCTGATCATGACCCTCCTCCCAACGCACCGCGGAGGCGGGGGAACAGGCGCCGTAGGTATTAGGCGAGATGCCGGTCGCAAAAGAAGACAAGGCACAGCGCCCCTCCACCATGACGCACAAACCGCCAAAACCGAAGACCTCCAAATCCACCGGCGTATCGGCGGCGAGCTTCTGGACCTGATTCAAGGCCAATACCCGAGGGAGCACCGCGCGCGTCACGCCAAACTGGCTTGCATAGAACCGCAAAGATTCGGTATTGGTAGCCGAGCCCTGAACCGATAAATGTCGCGCCAAGGAGGGGTGGGTACGCATGCAATACCGCAGTACCGCAAGGTCTGCGGCAATAATAGCGTCGACCCCGGCCGACGCCGCCTGATCTGCGGTCTTCTGCCACACAGCGACCCGCCCCGGCTGGGCATAGGTATTCAAGGCAAGATAGATCTTGCGTTTCTGTTTATGGGCGTAACGAACACCCGCGGCCAAATCCGTCGGCGTAAGATTGAGCCCCGGGAAATTACGCGCATTGGTCTCGTTGCGCAGGCCGACATAGACCGCGTCGGCGCCATGATCGATGGCGGCCTCCACGGCGGCCAAGGTTCCGGCCGGACATACGAGATCGGGTATGGTCACGCTAAAGCCTCCTGGGCAAATATGCCCTGACAGGTGCCGCGCCGCGCAAGCTCTGCGGTAATGGCATTTAAGACGCGCCACTTTCCGGAACACCACTCGGGCGCCAAAAGCAGCGCCGCCTTAGCGGTACCCGTGAGGCGATGGAAGAGCACGTGGCGCGGGGTCCGTTCGATCAGGTCGACTACCGTACCCACATAAGAGGGGAGGCTTAACGGGTCACAAAGGCCGGCCCGAAAATCGTGCGCAAGGCGGCTGCCGCGGACGATGTGCAAGGGATGAATCTTGAGGCCCTCCACCCCTAAGGCCAGAACGCGCGCCAAGGTCTGTAAGGCATGAATGCGCTCCTCCCCCGGAAGACCGACGATAAGATGGGTACACACCGGCAATTCATAAGACCGTAAGAGCGCAATCGCTGCGCAATACTCGGAAAACCCGTGACCGCGATTTACGCGCGCGAGCGTTTCATCGAAACTCGACTGCAGGCCTAACTCCACCCACACCGCAAGGCCGCGCGCGCGATAGGAGGCGAGCAAGGCGACGATAGGTTCCGATAAACAGTCGGGTCGCGTCCCTATGCTGAGCCCGACCACGCCCGGCACGGCAAGCGCCTCATCGTAACTCGCGCGGAGACTCTCCACCGGGGCGTAGGTATTGGTGTAGGTCTGAAAGTACGCAATCACCTTACGTGCGCGCGTACGACGTACGACGCACGCCATGCCCGCGCGCACCTGATCGCCTATGCTCTGGGTTGGGGTATCTGGATGAAACGACTTATTATTACAGAACGTACACCCCCCGCGACCGCGCAGCCCATCACGATTAGGGCAGGTGAAGCCCGCATCGATGGCGACCTTATGGACCCGTTCGCCGAAATGCGCCAAAAGATGTTGCCCAAACGTCTCAACGAACTCGGAAAGTACGGCCATCGGTCAACTCCAGGGGGCGCGCCCTAAACTCCGCGCCCATGCCGCGGGCAATTCCGGCGCAAGCACCAATATCAACCCCTTCCAGACCATCGATAGCCGTGAGCGTCACTTTCGGGACAATGCCAAGGCAGCGTCTCGCAAATGACAACATAGCCGCGTAGCTACCGGGGATTTTGGGTCTGCAGAGACGCTTATAGACCAATTCGTCTGCGGCATTGAGCGAAATCGAGACGTGATCGATCAAGCCGCGGAACTCGGGAACCACATCGTAACCATGAACGAGATTGGCCAATCCGTCCGTATTAAGGCGCACGGGCACGCCCCACCCCTTAAGTACCGAGGCCACGGACAACACGACCGCCAGACGCGTCGTGGGCTCGCCTAAGCCACAAAACACATATTCGACGCACGGGCCCAGGGCTCGGGCTGCTGCGATCAGCGCGGAGGGCTGAGGTTCGCCGGTGGCGGGTAGGCGCATGCGCGTCCCCTCTACGGTCCATAAGCCGTGGAACTTGGGACAAAAACCGCAACGTAGCGAGCAACGGCTAGTCACATTGAGATAGACCGCATCACCTATTCGATACGCTAGGGCGGCCGGCTTCGGTTGTGGCGCCTCGGCGCCTTTCGTGGCCGTTTGCATAACCCTCACCCGCACTCCTTCATCTGGGAGCGCTTGAGTCTAACGACCGGCGGCACTCGGGCCCTTGATCATTGTCAAGTTATAAAACCCCTAAATATTGTAAGTTGAGCGCCCGACAACACTAGGAGTGGGGTCATATGACGGCGAAATTACTAGAGGGTGTGCGCAAACGCGATGGCCACATCGCGGCCTTCGACAGCCACAAGATCACCTACGCACTCCTGCGCGCGGGTCTCGCATCAGGGGAATATGATGCCGCACAAGCCAAGATGCTCACAGAGACGGTCTGCGCCCGATTACCTGCCGGACGACCGGACATTGAGACCATACAAGACGCGGTAGAAGAGACGCTGCTCTTACATCAATACCGCAAGACCGCACGCGCTTATATCGTCTATCGCGAGAAACGCCGCCTCACGCGCGAGCAGGGCAAGGTCCAAGTCGAGGTGGAAGAGGCCATAACCGAATACTTGGACCGCCGCGACTGGCGCGTCCAGGCCAATGCCAATCAAGGCTATTCCTTAGGTGGGTTGATTTTAAGCGTGTCGGGCAAGGTTGTCGCCAACTTTTGGCTAAACCACGTCTACCCTAAGGAGATCGGCGAGGCCCACAGGGATGGGGCGCTCCACATTCACGATCTTGACATGCTCTCTGGGTATTGCGCGGGTTGGTCGCTCCGCACGCTCCTGCACGAAGGCCTAAACGGCGTATCCAATAAAGTCGAGGCCCGTCCCCCCAAACATCTTTCGAGCGCCGTAGGCCAGATCGTCAATTTCCTAGGGACTTTGCAAAACGAGTGGGCCGGCGCCCAGGCCTTTAGCTCCTTTGATACCTATCTCGCGCCTTTTCTGCGCAAGGATCAAATGCGCTACGAGGATGTCCTTCAATGCATTCAGGAGCTCATATATAACCTGAACATCCCCTCGCGGTGGGGTACGCAAACGCCGTTTACCAACCTCACGTTCGACTGGACATGCCCGCAGGACCTGCGCGACCAGGTGCCTATCATAGGGGGCGAAGAAATGCCGTTTACCTATGGGGATTTGGCCCCGGAGATGGCGATGATCAATAGGGCCTACCTGGAGGTCATGGAAAAGGGCGACGCCAAGGGTCGGGTTTTCACATTCCCGATTCCCACCTACAACATCACAGAAGACTTCGACTGGGAAGGCGAAAATGTCGATCGCCTGTTCTCGTTGACCGCGAAATATGGCCTCCCTTACTTCCAGAACTTCTTGAATTCGGACCTCAAGCCGCACATGGTGCGATCCATGTGTTGCCGCCTTCAACTCGATCTGACCGAGCTCTTAAAGCGCGGCAACGGGCTCTTTGGGTCCGCCGAACAAACCGGATCTCTCGGAGTGGTGACCATCAACTGCGCGCGACTGGGCTATCTGTACCGGGGCGATGAGACCGCGTTATTGCAACACCTCGATCGCCTATTAGAGCTTGCGCGCACGAGCCTTGAAATCAAGCGCAAAACCATACAAAACTACATGGACCAAGGGCTTTTCCCGTACACGAAACGCTACCTTGGGACGCTGCGAAACCATTTCTCGACCATAGGGGTAAATGGCATAAATGAAATGATTCGCAATTTCACGGCGGACCGCCAAAACATCACCGACGCCGAAGGTTATGCCCTCGCCTGTCGCTTGCTCGATCACATCCGTGGGCGCATAACCGGCTTTCAAGAGGAAACCGGGCACCTCTACAATCTCGAGGCGTCGCCCGCAGAGGGCGCGACCTACCGCTTTGCCCGCGCCGATCGTCAACGGTTTCCGGGCATCTATCAAGCTGGCACCACGGAGCGCCCCTACTACACCAACTCCTCGCAGCTTCCGGCGGGCTTCACGGACGATCCCTTCGAGGCGCTGGAGCGACAAGAACAGTTACAACGGCGCTATACGGGGGGCACGGTACTACACCTGTACATGAACGAGCGGCTCTCGTCTGGGAACGTCGCGCGCGATCTCGTACGGCGCGCGCTCACGCGCTTTCGATTGCCGTATATCACGATCACACCCACTTTTTCGATATGTCCACACCATGGCTATCTCGCGGGCGAACATGTGTTTTGTCCGACTTGCGATGACGAAGCATGGGCGCGACGTAAGGCCCTGGCACAGGGGCAATAACCAGAGAGGAGAACGACATGGAAACCACTAACGATACGATGCACGTTTCATGCGAGCCGCTGCGGCCCGAAGAGCGACAACTATGTGAGGTCTGGACGCGGGTCATGGGCTACCACCGCCCGGTCGCCTCATTCAACGAAGGCAAGAAGGGCGAACACCAGGAGCGTAAGTTCTTTCAAGAAGGACGGCTATCGGCATGAGTTTACGGCTTGGCGGCTTGGTACCATGGTCGAACGTTGATTATCCAGGGTATCAAGCCGCGGTTTTATTTGTGAGCGGTTGTCCGTGGCGCTGCCGTTACTGCCACAACAGCCACCTCTGGAAGCCACGGCCGACACTATCTTGGGAGACGGCACGATCATTCCTGGCGTCACGCGCAGGCCTCCTCGATGCGGTCGTCATTAGCGGTGGTGAGCCGCTCGTACAGGCCGATGCGGTGTATGTAAGCCTTCTGGAGATCCGTGCGCTAGCGTTCCGAACAGCGCTCCACACGGCGGGTGTGACGCCCCATCGACTCACGCGGCTCCTTCCCCATCTAGACTGGGTCGGCCTCGACGTGAAGGGTCCTTTCGCTCGCTATGCCGCGATCACCGGCAAAAAGCAAAGCGGAGACAGTGCTCGTGAAGCAGTAGAAATACTCCTAGAAAGCGGCCTCTCTCATCAATTACGAACGACGGTCCATCCCGATCTGCTTTCCGAAAAGGATATCGTGACGATGGTAACCGAGCTGCACGCCATGGGCGCAAGCGGCCTTACCTTAAATAATTTTCGCTCCCTGGGCTGTCCCGATGAGCGCCTCTGCGCCAGCTATAGACCGTGGCTTAGCCCGTCGCTCGCGGAGGAACTGAAGGCCATCATGCCGGACATCGTACTGCCAGAGCTATAAATAGGCGTTCCCGCCTTGGGCGCCCCACACGGCACCCCACACGACCAGAATCGCCAACGCAAGCAAGATCCTGTGACCACGCAACAACAGCCTCCGCGTCCCCTCGCCATCGCGCGCGCCACGAGCCTCTAGGCGCCGATGCAAGACAAAGGGCTCCAGTATGAAAAGGAGTACGAAAAAAAGCGCCCATAAGGCAATCATGGCGTCCAGCCACCAACCCGCACGCAGCGCTAGCAGGCCTTGAAGATGGAGGAGGCCGATGAGCGCGCCGCCGGTCGCGCCCGCGACCAAGACCAAGACGCGTGCCTGGGCCCCGAACCGGCCCTCGATATCCAAAAATACCGGGATACGCTCCGCCTCGTCCAAACGCACAAGCGCGGGGAGGAACACGGTCGTGACGAACGCGACACCCCCGATCCAGAGCACGACCGATAAGATATGCAAGGCAAGAAGAAACGGGATCATGGGGAATGTCGCCATCATGGCTTTACGCTCCTCTGCGCGTCATAACAAGAAGCATGCTATACCGAAACGCCCAAGGAAACAGAGCCGTGATCGCCACGGGGGCTGCGATTACACTGAGATTCACCGTCGCCCAATGGTCTATCCCCGGAAAGGTCGCGGCCACCCGCAAGACGGTCGCGACTTGCACGCCAATAAGCGCAAACCAACTCCAGGCATCGCTCTCCAAGGTGCGCCCGGAATGTCCGCGAGTCACGCGGGTCACCATGGCGATAATGAGACTCAAGGCAAAACCCAGACCCAAGGCATGCAAGGGCCCGCGGCCCAAGAGGCCGTAGCCCAAGGCTAATGCGGCATCATGTATGGCATAAAGCGCGAAACCTATGCCCAGCCACACAAATCCCACATACAAAAGCAGAAGCAACCCGTGGTGGACGACATCGCGCCGAAACCAAAGATAAGCATGGTACCAAGCGAGAACCGCAAGCCCGATATCGATGGGCACCAAGGGGGCGCGCAAAGACGCGGTAGCCAAGACCGCATGAGCGGCGGTGCCGGCCAGGAGGATCATGGGCACGCGCGGACTCGAGAGGGGGCGATCATAACCGGGCAAGACGGAGGCCGTAAACAACGGCAACATGCGATAACTGACGCCAAAGATCGTCGGTACCAAAAAGAAAAAGAAGCCCACGCGAATCGCAACCAGGGCGGGCACCAGCCCGGGGTCCGCCACATGCAAGGCGTAGAGGAACAGGCCTGCGACCTCAGCGGTCAACGTGATATTGAACATCCGCACGCCGCGCCGTGCGACCGGCTTGGCGCGTCGATAGACTCCGATGAGGGCCGCGACCAGGGTGGCGTCTCCCGCGATAATCACCGCCATGCCGAAGACGATTTCCGTGCGACCCATGGCCAGACCCGCATAAACGGTCAGAAGGCCAATGACGCGCAATACCAGGGCCGCACGATAATGACGGCGCGCTATAGGTGCCGTTTGCATCCAACGCGGGTAGGTCGTGGCCAAGAAACCAAACATGAAAAACGGAAAGACCCCAAACAGCATGAGAAAGCCATGCATGACAACGGCCGAGACCGGCATCGCCGGCACCTGATAAACGCCCGCAAAGGCGCCTAGCAGCCAAAGCGACCAAAGGATCAAGGCCAACAAGACCTGTAGGAAACCGCCTAGGAAATACGGAATATGCGGGGCGTCAAAGAGGCGCATAAGGCGTCACCGTCGTGAATGTGGAGAGAAAACTCAAACGAAGTCGCGGCCAGGCGTGCGCGACCCTCCTTATAATCGCTCCCGCGCGCGTCCATAACATGCCGTGACGCGTCTTATCCTTGTCCCGCTCGAATGGGCCTCCCGTCGAGACATAAAGGACCGAATGGAGCCATCCCATGCCCAAGACAAGATAGCCAGAACACGAACCAAGAGACCGGCCTAGGGGCCGGTCTGAACGGCGCTCATATGGCTTAACGCCCACATCGACCTCCTTTCGCTGCATAAATCCTTAAGCCCCATGCTCATGATCGAAACCAAGCCCGATACGTTACGACACACATCAACGCGCTCCTTAACCTACGGCCTGCGACGAGTAACAGGGTCACGAAAAATCCGGTATGGTGCGCAGGACGCCCCCCTGAGAAATCGATAAACCAACAGGAATCATATTGACTAATTTGATAAAGAAGCTACCTGGATATGGCCGTCCAGGCAAGGTAAAAACCTCAGAGGATCGCCCAGACCGGCCCGCCGCACCCACTAGCCTCCCAATCGCGGATGATCACGAAGACCGATTCCAGGACGCGCGTTATATCAATCGCCGAACGACGTCCATTCAACTCAAAGGACTGACGCCTAGCCCGCGGGTCTCAAGCACCGCGAACCCGCTCGCCACGAAACCGCCATTGCTCGCATTGGCGAATTCATTGTCTGGAATAACGCGATGCAGGCCCTTGTTCTAGATCAAGAAAAAGGTATCGGATATCGGTAAATACGCGAGTCGATACGAACCGCGGAGGCCGTGGCGTAGACGCGTACGCCGCTCCGATGGCACGACCAAGGCGCTTTTGGACTTTGACTGCTATAAAGGAAGGGCGGCGCATGGCCGCCGCCCCTATCTCTAAAGCTATAAGAGGGGCTTATCTGGGCGTGAAAATCTATCCTCACAAATTAATCCGGCGTAGACTTTGGCATCGCGCACACGCTGTCTTGATACTTGTCAAAAGTAGCATATGCTTATGAATTGGGGGATCATACCGTGCGGCCGTCGCCGGTCCCCCTGACATAGGCTTGTAAAACCTAAAGGTATCGTATGTCCGTGACGAGCTTTGAAGCGAACCTGAAAAATCGATGCTCAGCCTGCAGCCTACGCGAGATCTGTCTTCCGCTCGGCCTTGATGCGGGAGAGCTAACGAGGCTAGACGATCTCGTAAAACGAAGACGGCGCGTCTTTGCCGGCCAATCCCTATTCCGATCAGGAGACCCGCTGCAGGCGCTGGCGGCGGTCCGTACGGGGTTTTTTAAGATCTACGAAGTGAGCGCAAGCGGCCAGGAACAGATCACAGCCTTTCCTATGGACGGTGAGCTAATGGGGCTTGATGCCATCAGTACGGACAGTCATCGGGGCAACGCGGTAGCCCTTGAAGATAGCGAAGTCTGCGAGATCCCGTTTTCGCGTCTTGAGCGACTGCTCATGGATTTGCCCAACCTTCAACACCAATTCCACAAGCTCCTAAGCGGGGCGATCGCGGCCGATCACAGTCTTATGATGGTCTTGGGAACCATGACCGCGGAACTCAAAGTCGCGGCGTTTTTATTAAACCTCTCCGACCGCATGAACGCGAGAGGCCTACCCCGTACCGTCATTCGTTTACCCATGTCACGCGAGGAGATCGGAAATTACCTCGGACTCAAACTTGAGACGGTAAGCCGCATGTTCTCAAAATTGCGTGATGACGGGCTTATTACAATCGAGGGGCGTAAAACCAGGATCAACGATTATGATGCCCTGAAACTACTCTGTATGCAGGGCTACGGGCGCTCATAGCCCGCATGGAACGGACTTAGGGCTTAAAACCCGCACCTTATCTCATCGCAAGACGCCACAAAAGAACAGAATCGCCCGGCCGGTGGCTCGCGCCGGGCGCCGGCCACGCGAACTTCGCGTCTCACGCAAAAATCTCCCCCGAACCCACATTTCGACTCGATGCAATGTGGCAGCATGAGGCAATATATCAAAACATCGCGCAAGAGATATCCATGGGCGGTATGGATTAGCGCGAAACCTTGAGTCCTGGTAACATCTTCAAGCGCACCCGTACGCACGCATAAAATACCAACACCAACGAGGGAGGATGTATGCGGTCGTGGAAAATCATATCACTAGTAGCTCTGGGAACGTTAAGCGCCTGTGCTGTGCCGCCTGGGGGGTCGTCCGGAAAAGGGGCCGCGACCGCTAAGCCCAAAGTGGTCCATAGCGCCTATCTGACCGGTAAACCGCGGCCAGGCAGCAAATTTGCGAAAGTGCAGCCAGGTATGAGCCGCCAGGAAGTAGAAAACTTGATCGGCCTGCCGACAAGCCGGGATGGACATATCACGGGTAAGCAGTACATCCCTTTTTATTTTGGAGGGGATACGTATAGAACCGATTGGTATTATAAGGGCGAAGGGGAGCTGACATTCTCCAACAATAGTTATGTATCAAGCAACGAGAGCCTTATCTATATACGCGTCGACGCTAAAGCTTCAGGTTATCGCAAGTAATAGAAAGGCGCAGGCGGCCGCGCGATAGGATGCGCGACCGCCTGCGCTTATTGGCGATAGACCATCCCTTTACCGCGCGAGCAAGGCTTACCGCCGCCCAGGGCAATCCACTCAGGCTAGATTTCCGTTCGGACGGGCCTATGCGTATTCATTATAAAACAGAGAGTGTGGTCGGGTTTTCCAAACGCATGGATCGATCCCCAAGGTCCGTCGAGGGCGCGCACCCATAAGCGGCTACGAACCGTCGCTTTCGCGTCGGCGCATACGATGGAGGCGCAATGCGACCGTGCCCACGGGGAGGCGCGCGGACCGACACCCATGCCGCGTTAAACCACAGAAAAGGTCCAAAGAGGCCGAGATCGCGCGATGCGCTCCCCACGGGGAGTCCGACGCCTCCTTCAGGCGCGCGTAACAGATAATATCCACCTCTCAGGCGTGCGCGGATTCATCCTCTGTCTATAGGGCTACGGGCTTATGGGGACCGCTCTCACCACGACAAAATAGAGCCTTGAGAGCCGGGCGCTTCCTCGGTCTCGAATCTAAAAATAATATGATCGTCTTAGTCGCGCGTGATCTGACGCAAAACGAAAAAACGGCGCACGCAGGGCGGGGATAAGCGTTGCCCCTTCTCTGCCCGCGGCTGAGAGACCGCTTGCATTAGTGCCGCAGACAAAAGCCGCGTTGCGCAAGACTGTTCGACGCCCGTGGCGGGCCTCCGCCGTCGGCATGAAGGGCTTTATGGCAGCGCATTGCGGCCGGGGGCTTGGTGCTGGCATACTGAAAGCGAGCCCATCTAAAGCGGCTAGGCGGGCCGAGTTTTTAGGTCGATGACTTTGGATAAAAAAAGTCGCGTTCGGGCCTCGACCCGAACAATCGAGAGGGCGCGAGGGCCTCCATGATCCTGGCGGACATGGACCGTACGGGCTCACATAGATACAACAAGGGGGCGGCGTGAGTAATGGCCTAGCACAGGCACTGGTAAACGCCGCGGCGGCACCTTACCGACGCTCAGGGAGATTTCCTTGGCATTTTGCGCGCGGGAAGTTGAGCTACGACCCTATTTTCCTAGCGATCCTGGCACGCGGATTAATACCGCATGGTGCCCACGTTCTCGATCTTGGGTGTGGTCAGGGCCTTCTATCAGCCTGGCTTGGCGCCGCGCGAAATGCTTGGAAGAGTTTATCCTGGCCTTCGTCATGGCCTGAGCCTCCGAGGCTTGCGTCTTACCACGGAATAGAACGGCGAGCGCAGGACGTGGAACGGGCACGCACATCAGCCCTCATGGGCACCTTCGCCTGCGGTGATATTTGTACGATGCCCTTCGTTCAGGCCGATGTCGTGACGATCTTCGACGTCCTGCATTACATCGATCAAGCGTCGCAGGATAGCGTACTAGAACGGGTGCGAGAGATATTGGCGCCTGGCGGTCTGTTATTGCTGCGCGTCGGCGATGCGGCGGCGGGTTGGCGATTTCGCGCGAGTCAATGGTTAGACCTCCTGATGATTTCGGCGCGAGGCCGGTACTGGACGCGTCTACACTGTCGACCCAAAGAGGTCTGGCTTGAACGCCTTGCGGATCTCGGCTTTGAAGTCACCGTCATACCGATGAGCGAGAAGACTCCGTTCGCCAACGTCTTACTCGTGGCACGACGCGCCAAGTAGACGCGCACCCTCTCCCCTCTGCGCTCCATGATTATGAAGTCTCCCGCCGCTAAACGATGTTGTAGCGGGGGTTTCTCAGGTCAACGACCAGTGCGAAAGCATGTTGCCACACTTGCGTCTTATTCGATCTCACTGAGCGTATTGGTGCGAATTTTTCGCATCAGGTTTGGAACCTTCCGTCCCTACCAATTAATTCCATGCCGCTCTTGGTTTTTGCCAAGTCTTCCAC
>Ga0307375_10001571_pt1 | contig 24758 bp, 14 predicted proteins | sample TR1MG_FD_202531 | JGI IMG/M metagenome (GOLD analysis project Ga0307375, IMG submission 202531) | Soil microbial communities from Risofladan, Vaasa, Finland - TR-1 | ecosystem: Environmental > Terrestrial > Soil > Coastal area > Acid sulfate soil | place: Finland: Risofladan, Vaasa | collected...
GCCCCCGACCTACGCCACCCCCGACTGTGCCGCCATTCATCAGGAGATGAAGCGCAAGGGCATGACCTTGCAGCTCTTGTGGCAGGAATACCGCGAGGCCCAGGGTCCCAAGAGCTATCGCTATACGCAGTTCTGTGCCACCTACCGGCGCTTCAAGGAGGGCTTGAAGCGTAGCCTCCGCCAGACCCATGTGGCCGGGGAAAAATGCTTTACCGACTACGCCGGTCCCACGGTTCCGGTCGTGAACGCACACACCGGCGAAATCCGCCAGGCCCAGATCTTTGTCGCGGTGTTGGGGTGTTCGAACTACACCTATGCGGAAGCGACCTGGACCCAGACCCTGCCCGACTGGGTCGGCAGCCATGCGCGCGCCTTTGAGGCATTCGGCGGGGTCACGAGTATCCTGGTCCCGGATAATTTGAAGGCCGCGGTCACAACGGCCTGTCGTTATGAGCCGACACTGAACAAGACGGCGGAGGAATTTGCGAACCATTACGGCACCGTTATCATACCCACGCGTCCAAAAAAGCCGAAAGATAAATCTAAAGTTGAGGGAGGGGTGCCCGAATGCTATCGCCTCGCAACATAACCACCGCGACTGTGTTTTTGCTGCGTATTGCAGACCATCGTGAACACCCATGACGCGGAACCACCGGGCGAGCAGGATCGCGCTAAAACCGCGGCGTGGTTCTCTTCCCATGCGAGGGGAGACGGCTTTTGAGCGGGGGATTGCTGTGCGATACCGGATAAGGGCCGCGCGCAAGCGTGTGGCCTCGGCCTTGCCGCAGGAGACAAGAATCCCTCAACCCCTCTCGTTGTCCCTGTGTTGCAACAAAGACCCTGTCTTCGTTTTTGGGGTGACAGTTTTCTAGGGGATGGGTTGACCGCGCTGACAGGCGTAAGCCTCCTATTGGAGATCGCCGCGCTTTTGAAGGGGTGCCATTAGACTCCCGATTTTTAGCCGTCCACTCAAACCGAGGGGAGCAAAAATGGAGCAAATAATCAATTAATCAAGGCGGGAGATCGCGTAAGTCCTTGATTTATTGGTCGGGGCGAGAGGATTTGAACCTCCGACCACCTGAACCCCATTCAGGTTATGACAGCCTTTGTAAGCCATTGTTTTATATAGATAAAGAGGGGAGCCGCGCTTCTACAAAAACCGCCAGAAGGTGCCCAAAATGCCTATAATTCACGGGAACCAGATAGATTTTGTAGAAGCAAAAAGACTGTGCAGATATTGACCTGATATGCTCATTTGTAGGCCGAGGATTTGGGAGAAAAATGGGATCGTGCGCCACATCAACCAAATAACGACAACGACACACAGAGAACTACCGCGTTATGAACTCCTGCACGTACATGGCCCGCACCACCACGCCATAAAAGACGATCTCCGCGCCCACCTCGGTCATGGGATACGCGGGGTTCAGAGACTTTAAAAACGTCCGCCCCATATCCAACACGATGCGCTTACAGGTCGGTGAGCCCTCGGGTGGGCAGGCAATCACCAGGGCCCCATTAACGACCTCCCGATCGGGGTCGACAGACAACAAGGCCCCTTCAGTCACCGTAGGTGCCATGGTGTCATTTTGTAACCGCACCGCATAACCACGCGAACCCACCATTCCTTCGTCCGATACCCAGGTGGTGACATTGGCCTCCACTGCCTGGGGCGCTGTCAACCACTCCGCTATCTGTGACCATTCTAAAAGAGGGACACGTCCCGGCGCGCGGCCCGGAGCATATTGTAAGGTGCTGGGGTAGCGTGACCCGGTTCCCAGCAGTAGCCACTCCACGGTCGTGTTGTAGTGCGTAGCCAGCGCCGCGAGTTTCTCGATCTGGGGATAGGACGACCCATCCAACCACTTCTGCACAGCCCGCGGAGTGACTTTCAAATCTTGGGCTACAGCCCCCTGGCGACCATAGTGTTTAGGCGGCACACCACTGTCATCCAACACAGTGCCCAAACGTGCGGCAAAAGCGGCAAGCTGGGCGCGGTCGTTCGGAGTATTGGCCATAATAAGAGAACCTTCCTAGAGCAGAGGGGTTGACTAGTGTACCTAAAAAACTTGCGGCATGGATCTGTGTGTGGGAGTCCACCGTAGCCCCTGGCGATCCCCAACAGCAGGACCCGCTTCTCGAACAACGCGGGGGTGCCGTGTGATCGCGCTTGGTCGGTATCGGCGGCCGCGCAAGAAGGGATACGGAGAACCACAAGACATAAGACTGTGAGAAGGACCCCGTGGACCCCGCAAACCTGTCCCGTAGGACCACACAGATAGGGTCGGCGGTTGAGGTCGCCCGATCCGCGCTATATGATCCCCGCAAGCCCCATCCCTTATCGAGCCTCTGAAATCATGGCCTTGAAGAAATCCGAACTGTACTCGTCCCTCTGGTCTAGCTGCGACGAGTTGCGCGGGGGTATGGATGCGAGCCAGTACAAAGACTATGTGCTGGTCTTGCTCTTTATCAAATATGTGAGCGACAAATATGCGGGCAAGCCCTACGCCCCTATCACGATTCCCCCAGGATCGAGTTTCGCCGACATGGCGGCGCTTAAGGGCACGTCCGATATCGGCGATCAAATCAACAAAAAGATCATCGCCCCCTTGGCAACCGCCAATCGACTTTCCGACATGCCGGACTTTAATGACGCCACGAAGCTCGGCAGCGGCAAGGAGATGGTCGAGCGCCTGACCAACCTCATTACGCTCTTTGAAGACAAGCGGCTCGATTTCAGTAAGAACCGCGCCGATGGCGATGACATCTTAGGCGACGCCTACGAATACCTCATGCGTCACTTTGCCACCGAAAGTGGCAAGAGCAAGGGCCAGTTCTATACCCCGGCTGAGGTGAGCCGGGTCATTGCTCAGATCATCGGTATTGGTCAGGCGTCTACGAGTAATGACACCACCGTCTATGACCCTACCTGTGGTTCGGGATCCCTGCTTTTGAAGGTAGCGGACGAAGCCCATGCGCAGGTCACCCTCTATGGCCAGGAAAAGGATGCGGCGACGGCGGGCCTTGCGCGCATGAACATGATTCTGCACAACAACCCGACGGCCTTAATTGTACAGGGCAACACCTTGACTGATCCCAAGTTCAAGGAGGGCGAGACGCTCAAGGTCTTCGACTATGTCGTGGCCAATCCCCCGTTTAGCGACAAACGTTGGAGCACGGGCTTAAGTCCTGATACGGACCCCCATGAGCGGTTTACTCCCTACGGCATCCCACCCCACAAGCAAGGGGACTACGCGTATCTTTTACACATCGTCCGTTCGCTCAAAAGTACCGGCACCGGGGCCTGCATCCTGCCCCATGGCGTGCTCTTTCGGGGGAATGCCGAGGCCGGGATTCGTCGGAACCTGATCGCCAAGGGCTACATCAAGGGCATTATCGGTCTGCCAGCGAACCTCTTTTATGGCACCGGCATCCCTGCCTGTATTGTGGTGATCGACAAACCGGGTGCTGCCACCCGTCAGGGCGTTTTCTTGATTGATGCCAGTAAAGGCTTTATGAAAGACGGCCCCAAGAATCGCTTACGGGCCCAAGATCTCCACCGCATCGTGGATGTCTTCAATCGCCAACGCGACGTCCCGCGCTATGCGCGATTCGTGCCGATGGAGGAAATTGTCGGCAACGATTACAACCTCAATATTCCCCGCTATATCGACAGCCAAGAGACGGAGGACCTCCAAGATGTCGAGGGCCACCTGTGTGGCGGCATTCCAGAACGCGATATCGATGCCCTGACGGGTTATTGGGCGGTCTGCCCAGAATTGCGCCAAACGCTCTTTAAACCCAACCGCTTAGGCTATGCGGATCTGGCCATACCGAAGGACACGATCAAGGCCACCATCTTTGGCCACCCCGAGTTCACGCGCTACATCGATCACATGAACGGCGTGTTCGCACACTGGCAGACTACCCATACGCCCCAACTCAAGGCCCTCCAGCCCGGATTTCATCCCAAGCAGATGATTCATGCCTTGGCTGAAGAACTGCTGGCCCATTATGCCGACGAGCCCCTAATCGACGCCTACGATGTGTACCAGCGCCTCATGGACTATTGGGAGCAGACCCTGCAGGACGATTGCTACCAGATTACCGCCGAGGGCTGGCAAGCTAAGCCTGAGCGCCTGATCGAGCGCGACAAGAAGGGTCGGGACAAAGATAAGGGTTGGGCCTGCGACTTGGTCCCGAAGTCTCTCATCGTGGCACGCTACTTTGCCGCGGAGCAGGCCGCCATCGATACCTTGGAGACCACGCTCGATGGCATCACCGCCCGCCTGACCGAACTCGAAGAGGAGCAGGGCGGGGAAGAGGGCGCCTTCGCAGATCTCGATAAGATCACGAAGGCCCACGTCACCGCCCGCTTAAAGGAGATTAAGGGGGACCGTGAGGCCGAGGAGGAAGCCAAACACCTCAAAGATTGGTTGACTCTCGCCAATGACGAGACCGAGCATAAGAAACAACTGAAAGAGGTGGAAGCCGCACTCGATGCCCAGGCACTTGCCCACTATACCCAACTCACCGTAGACGAGGTCAAGGTCCTGGTGGTAGAGGATAAATGGATGGCCACCTTGTCCCAAGTCGTGCACGAGGAAATGAATCGTATCAGCAAGGCTCTTGCGCACCGGGTGCGGGAATTGGCTGAACGCTACGAGGCGCCGTTGCCGCAACTCAACCACCGCGCGCAAGAGTTAGAGCAGACCGTCAGTGATCATCTGAAAAAGATGGGATTTGCATGGATGTGAAGCCTGGTTATAAGATGACTGAGGTGGGGGTGATTCCGGAGGAGTGGAATATTAAGCCTTTGCTGGATGTCTGTCGCTTTCGTGGCGGTAAGGCGCACGAGCAATATATTTCCGATCTTGGTAAATATATCTGTGTCAACTCGAAGTTTATTGCCACGGACGGCAATGTACGGAAGTATTCGACGGAAAATCTGTGCCCAGCCAATCAGCATGATGTCCTTATGGTTATGAGCGATCTCCCTAATGGCAGGGCGCTCGCAAAGGCTTATCTAGTTGAACAAAACGATCTGTTTGCCGTTAATCAGCGTGTTTGCGCCCTTACACCTTACAAGGATAGCGCGAAGTATTTATTTTACGCTCTCAACCGGCATCCCTATTTCTTGAAATTTGATAATGGTGTAAGCCAGACGCACCTCCTTAACGGCGTGTTTCGCGCGTGCCAAATCCCTCTTCCTCCTACAAAAGCCGAACAATCCGCCATCGGCACCGCCCTAAGCGACACCGACGCCTTAATCGAATCTCTGGAGCAACTTATTGCCAAGAAGCGCCAGATCAAGCAGGGCGCGATGCAGGAATTGCTGACTGGGAAAAGACGGCTGCCGGGGTTTACGGGGGAGTGGGAGGTGAGGCGGTTGGGGGATGTAGCTGTTACGGACCCAGAAAATCTGGGTAGCAATACTGCACCAACCTACGAATTCAATTACATCGCGCTCGAAGATATCGATAACGGGATATTAAGAAGCTACTCGGAACAAGTATTTCAGGCTGCGCCTGTCCGAGCACGACGGAAGCTACAGAAAGAGGACGTCCTTGTTTCTACCGTCCGCCCTAATCTCAAGTCGCATTTTCTATTTCTTGCTAATGACGGCAACTGGGTTTGCTCAACTGGTTTCTGTGTCGTCCGATCCAAGGATAGGGCTGCCTATCCGCTTTACGTTTTCTTGCACATGTTTGCGGATGGTGTGGGTCGACAGATTGATGCCCTGCTGACTGGTTCAAGCTACCCTGCAATCAATAGTGCCAATATTCATGATCTGACAATTCCGCTCCCAAGTTACGATGAGCAAACCGCCATCGGCACCATCCTCTCCGACATGGACGCCGACATCTCTGCACTTGAAGCAAAGCGTGCGAAGGCTCAGCACATAAAACGGGGTATGATGCACGAACTGCTGACTGGGAGGATACGGTTGGTATGACGCAAGATAGAGACAGCAAAGGCGAGGTGCTGTTATACGAAACCCCTGACCAGGGTGTGGAACTGCAAGTGCGGTTGGAGGGAGATACCCTATGGCTATCTCAAAAGCAGATTTCCGAGGTATTTGGCACGAGGCGACCGGCCATCACCAAGCATCTGACCAACATCTTCGCCTCCGGCGAATTGGACGAGTCGGCAGTATGTTCCGTTTTGGAACATACTGCCGCTGATCAGAAAACCTACAAGACTAAATATTACAGTCTGGACGCCATTCTCTCAGTGGGGTATCGGGTGAACTCTCTGCAGGCGACCCGCTTTCGCCAGTGGGCATCCGCCCGCTTGAAAGAGCATCTGTTACGCGGCTATACGCTGAATGAAGACCGTTTGCGCAGCCAACAGGAAAACATCCGTCAATTAGAACAAACACTGACCCTGTTTCAGCAGAACCTGATCGATACCGCAGGCCTAGAGGAAGCGCGCGGCCTCGTGCGGGTGATTGCCGACTATGCGCGCACCTTTGTGCTACTGAACCAGTTTGACAGCGAACGTCTACCAACCACCGATTTTACCGGCACCATCCGTTACACGCTCCAATACGGTGAGGTCGTCAAGGCGATTGCCTTACTGAAACAGGATTTGCAGGACAAGAGCGAGGCCTCGGAGTTATTCGGGCGCCAGAAGGACGACAGTTTCTCGGGGATTCTCGGCAACATCGTGCAATCGTTTGGTGGCGCGTATCTCTATCCGAGCGTGGAAGCGCAGGCGGCGCATTTACTCTATTTCGTGATCAAAAATCATCCGTTCTCCGACGGCAACAAGCGTATCGGCGCGTTCCTGTTCATCTGGTTTCTGGAGCGGAATCGCCATCACCGGAAAGCCACCGGTGAACTAAAGATCAATGACAATGCCCTGGCCGCTATGGCGCTCTTGGTTGCGCAGAGCGATCCCGCCCAGAAAGGACTCATGGTGCATTTGATCATGAATCTGATACGAGGATGAGATGAACACCATAGGCCAGCCCGAACGTGCTACCCCAAACCGCGTCATCCTGAACCGGAAGGAGAAGTTTCGCCGTAGCCGGGCGGGAAAGATGGCGGGCTACGGCCTTGTGGTCCTCCCCACATGAGAGAGGCCAGCCCCCGCTACGCAGTGACCAGCCCACATCCCCATTATCGGTCCAGGGGGCAGGACAGGCAAGCTTGGTTGCCGCAAAGGGGTGTAGCACAAGGATCCGAGCCCTATACAGGGGGAAACCACGGATGACGACTATCGGCCAACCCGAGCGCGTCACCCAAACCCGCGTCATAGCCCTTGTTCGGGACGAGTTGGGTTACCGCTATCTCGGGGACTGGACGCATCGGGAGGACAACAGCAACATTGAAGAGGGTCTCCTTACGGCCTCTCTACAGAAACAGGGCTACCACGAGGCGCAGATCGCTAAGGCCCTCTACGAACTCCAAACCGAGGCCGCCCACCCCCAGCGCAGCCTGATCGAGACCAACCAAAAGGTCTATAGTCTGTTGCGCTACGGCGTCCCGGTAAAGGTCGCAGCCGGCGACACCACCGAGACCGTGCACCTGATCGACTGGGCGCACCCGGAACGCAATGACTTCGCGCTGGCCGAAGAAGTGACCCTGCGGGGTCGCCATGATCGACGTCCGGACCTCGTGCTCTACGTGAACGGCTTGGCGCTCGCCGTCATTGAGCTCAAAAATAGCCGTACCTCCTTAGGGGAGGGCATCCGCCAGAGCCTCTCCAACCAAAACCCCGCCTTTCATGCGGGGTTTTTCAGTACCGTGCAGTTCGTGTTTGCCGGCAACGACTCCGAGGGCCTGCGCTATGGGACCGTGGGGACGGAGGAGAAATTGTTCCTCCAATGGAAGGAGGACGAGGCCGACGACACCCGCTTCAAGCTCGACAAGTATCTCGTAAAGCTCTGCGAGAAGACCCGGTTCCTGGAACTGATCCACGACTTCGTGCTCTTCGACGGCGGTATCAAAAAGCTCCCCCGCGTCCACCAATACTTTGGCGTCAAGGCCGCGCAAGCCGCAGTCTTGAAGCACCAGGGCGGCATCATCTGGCACACCCAGGGCAGCGGCAAGAGCATCGTCATGGTGCTCCTGGCCAAATGGATCCTAGAGAACCGCCCGCAGGCCCGTGTCGCCATCATCACCGACCGCGATGAGTTGGATAAACAGATTCAAGGGGTCTTCACCGACACCGGCGAGACCATGGAGCGCTCGACGAGTGGCCAGGACCTGATGCGTCAACTGGGACAGCCCTCGCCCCGGCTCCTGTGTTCCTTGATCCACAAGTTCGGGGCCCGTAACGTCGACGACTTCGAAGGCTATCTGAAGGGCCTACAGGCGCAGCCTTCGCCCACGGTGGGCGAGGTATTCGTGTTCGTGGACGAATGCCACCGTACCCAAAGCGGCAAGCTCCGCCGCCTCATGAAGGCCTTGATGCCGGAGGCGGTCTTTATCGGCTTCACCGGGACCCCCTTGCTCAAAAAAGACAAGCAGACGAGCCTGGAGGTCTTTGGCGGCTATATCCACACCTACAAGTTCAGTGAGGCCGTCCAAGATGCCGTGGTCCTCGATCTTGTGTATGAGGCCCGCGATATTAATCAACGCCTGGGATCGGCCGATAAGATCGATGCCTGGTTCGAGGCCAAGACCCGGGGGTTGAACGACTGGCAGAAGGCGGCGCTCCGTGAACAGTGGGGAACGTTGCAAAAGGTGTTGAGCTCCCGCTCGCGCATGGAGCGGGTGGTGAGCGACATCGTCTTTGATTTTAGCGTGAAGCCCCGCCTTGCGAGTGAACGGGGGAATGCCATGCTGGTGGCCGGCAGCATCTTCGAGGCCTGTAAGTACTTTACGCTGTTTCAGAAGACCCCTTTCCAGGGCAAGTGCGCGCTGATCACCTCCTATAACCCCCAGGCCGCCGATATCAGTCGCGAAGACACCGGGGCGCATACCGAGACCGATAAGCAATTCATCTACGCCACCTATACGACTCTTCTGACCTCTGTGCAGGCGCGCCCCGGGCAAACAAAGACCGAGACCTATGAGGAGGAGGCCAAGGCGCAATTTAAAAAGGCCCCGGCGCTCATGAAGCTCTTGATCGTGGTCGATAAGCTCTTGACCGGTTTTGATGCGCCCCCGTGTACCTATCTCTATATCGACAAGAGCATGCAGGATCACGGGCTCTTTCAGGCGATCTGCCGGACCAATCGTTTGGATGGCGATGACAAGGACTTTGGGCATATCGTCGATTACAAGGATCTCTTTCGCAAGGTGCAAAATGCGGTTGCCGTGTATGCCTCGGAGCTCGATACCAGCGCCCCCGGGGTCGACCCTGGGATCCTGTTGCAAGATCGCCTCACTCGCGGCCGCGAGCGGCTCGAAAGCGCCCGCGAGGCCTATGCCCTGATCCTAGAACCCATCGCCCCGCCCCAAGGGGAGCGCGAGGCCATCCGCTATTTCTGCGGCAACACCGAGATCGCAGGCGACTTAAAGGCCCGCGAACCCCAACGTCAGGCCCTCTATCAGGCGACCGTGGCCCTGGTACGCGCCTATGCCGGGATCGCCGATGAATTGCAGGCGGCCGGTTATACGAAAGGAGAGGCCGCCCATCTCCAAAAGACCGTAGACGAGGCCGTGAAACTACGCGAGATTGTGCGCATGGCAAGCGGCGAGACTTTGGATCTCAAAACCTATGAGGCGGACATGCGCCACCTCATCGATACCTATATCTCGGCTGATGAGCCCCGCGTCATCTCGCCCTTTGAGAACGTCTCGCTCGTGGATGTAATCGCCAGGATCGGTATGGCGGGCGCGATCGACACCCTGCCGGAGGGGATCCGCACCCACCATGATGCGGTGGCCGAGACCATCGAGAACAATGTGCGCCGGCGCATCATCCAAGAGCAATTGACGGATCCCGCCTATTTCGCGCGGATGTCGGAACTGTTAGACGAGATTATTGCCGCCCGTCACGCCCGCGCCCTGGAATATGAGGCCTACCTGCAACAGATGGCAGCCCTCATCACGCAGGTCAATACCGGACAAAATGAGGACCTGCCTTCGACTATCCGCTCACCCGGCCTGCGCGCCCTCTACCACAATCTCGGGAATAACGAGGCCCAGGCACTTGCGATCGATGCCGCGGTCAAACGAGTGCGGCCCGATGCCTGGCGCGGGGTGCGGGCGCGTGAGCAGGTGATTAAGGCCGCACTCTATGAAATCGTCCAGAACGAGACCGAGGTCGAGCGGTTGTTCCCCATCCTGTGCCAGCAAGGGGAGTACTGATGGATACGCATCTGCGTCTGGGCGATCTCTGGGTCGAGGTGGTCCGCAAGGACATTAAGAATATTCACTTAAGCGTCGCCCCGCCGACCGGCCGTGTGCGCATTGCCGCCCCCCACCGCATGGATCTTGCGACCATCCGGCTCTTTGCCATCCATAAGTTGGGCTGGATTCGTCGCCAACAGCGCCAATTTCAAAGGCAGGCCCGGGAGACCCCGCGCGACTACAGTGAGCGGGAAAGCCACTACCTGTGGGGCCAGCGCTACTTACTGCACATTGAGGAAGTCGCCGCCCGACCCCGTGTCGAGATCCGGCCCCGTAGACTGTGCCTGTACGTCCGGCCCCACACGGCCCCAGAAAGGCGTCAAGAGATCCTGGCCGCATGGTATCGCGAGGAGCTTCGTCGGGCGACCAGCACGTTGCTCGCCACCTGGGAACCCACCCTGGGCGTGACGGCGCACAAGGTCTTTATTCAGCGCATGCGCACTCAATGGGGGAGTTGTAATCCCCAGGCCCGGACTATCCGTCTCAACACCGAACTTGCTAAAAAACCGCCGGCCTGCCTGGAGTATGTGATCCTCCACGAGATGGCGCATTTTGGGGATCACACCCATGGCGTCCGGTTCCAACGGCTGTTGGAGGGGTATTTACCGGCATGGCGACAGGTTCAGAAGTGGCTCAATGAGTTGCCAGTGGGGGAGGGGTTGTGAGGGTCAGAAACGGCGGCATCATTGCCCGCAGGGATCGCGTAGACCGTACACCAGGGAGTGGGCTACCCCGTAGTGGTTTACATCATTCCAGATCAGTTCACCGGGGTTCAGTTCAGAGGATACGGTGGTAACAAAAAGAGCGTCAGGCGACGCTTCGGGGACTCGACAAAGTCTGTGACCCGCCATGCATGATGCGCCGGGGCCTCAGCGCTCAGAAAGATGGGGTCTCGCGTTTGCCAAGAGACACTTCAAGTAATGGGATGGTCGCGTTTGACGAGAGGTGTATAGCAGTGGCCGTCGACGGTGGGTGGACGCCTCTGTACCCCTTCCAGAAAATGTCTCACACGGTGTCGTCATCCTTCCTGGCCCTTAGACCCCCAATGTCGCGGCCGTGTTCTCTGCGAACTTGTGAGCAACTTAAGTAAGCGCAAATCCCCCCCATTTGGCGTGTCGTTCCGATTGATGTTTCCTTAAGCGAGGTGCAAAGTACGCAAGCTACGAATATGGGCTGAAGCCATGTCCAATATTGGCGATCCGAACTCAAAATCTTCATAAAGGGCTGTCTATGGCTGACATTCTGATCCAGCATCTCAAGCAAAAAGGTGGTGAGCATTCATCGCTCGCGATGCTGGTCAATCAATGGGGGTTTGACGAGCAGCTAATACCCAAAGCCCTGCAAACAGTTGGGAGCCTTTTCCCCCACTATAGCCGCCACGATGAATCTCATAGTAAGCAGATTTTGATCAATATTGAACGTCTGCTGGGCGACAACATTAATCTATTAACTGCAACAGACACTTGGCTTCTCCTGGAAGCCGCCTATTGGCACGATATAGGTATGGTTGTGCCGCAGCAAGATCTTGAAAAGGCGCTGCTCCAGCCAGAGTTTCAACAATACATTGATGTTATATGCAATTCACCTAATCACGAGCTGTTCCGATTCGCTAAAAGCTTTAACCCGCGAGATGTTTCTAAGTGTTTTAGTGGCGCTGATACGCCGATGGAAGCTGTCGATAAGTTCCGTCAGGTTATGGCCGAATGGTTTCGTCAGCGACATGCCACGAGATCCGAAGCAATTATTCAAGCTCCGTGGAGCAGCGTCGGGATTAGTTCCCCCCGCACTGAACTGATTCCAGCCCGGCTTTTCAAATTACTGGGCCGCATATGCGAAATGCATGGACTGCCATTTGTAGAATTACTATCACCAAGCGGTCTGCCCTTTAAAGAAGCGGGTCTGGCACAAGAAGATTGTCATCCCCGCTTCGTGGCCTGTCTATTACGTATGGGTGACTTGCTCGACCTTGACGACAATCGTTTTTGTCCAGTAATGCAGCGTATCGCGGGAGAGAATCGTTCACGCACCAGTAAGGCGCACGAAGACAAACACGCTAGCATACGTCATTTGCGTATAGATCGTGAACGCATCGAAATTAGCGCCGAGTGCGAAACTATTGACGGTTACTTAGAGACGTTCAAATGGTTTGATTGGCTCAAGCAAGAGATACAGGACCAAATGGCGAACTGGCAGGACATTGTGCCCAACCGTGACTTGGGGCTGTTGCCAACACTTGGCGCCATTTCCGTACGTTTGAGCGGAGAGCAACAGATATTGAAGGAGGGTCAACGCCCACAATTCGGCGTCGACAGTGCCAGCGCGATTGGACTTTTACAAGGCAACAATATTTATACAACTAAGTTCGCGTGCGTGCGTGAATTGCTGCAAAACGCCATAGACGCAACATTGCTGCGTTTGTGGCTGATCGAGAAAAAGGAAATGTGCCCCGGCGATTGGGAAAGCCCATTCTCCGAGCACGCTAGAGAAGTACTTAATAGCGCCCCCGTCAGGATTGAGCTGGCTGAAATGCCATGCGTCCCAGAAGTGCCAGAGGAAACCGCTTGGACATTAACAATCATCGATCAAGGCACAGGCATTAGTCAAACGGATTTGGCGTACATGTTACGCATTGGTGGGTCACAGCGCAATATGCAACGCCAACACAAAATCAACACTATGCCTGAATGGATGAAGCCATCTGGGGCTTTTGGTATAGGTATCCAGAGTGCGTTTCTAATCGCCGATAAAATTACCTTGACGACTAAAAGCCTATTTACTAATGAGACCCTAGAAGTAGAAATGCATAGTCCAACAGGGAGCAAGGAGGGTTTGGTTCTTATAAAGGTTCTGGAAGATGATATTGCGCGCCCATACGGAACGACCGTCAAGATTGTCATACAACTCGATACTTTCGCGAAATCGTGGTCCATATCCCTGGGTAATGACAATTCAATGGCTTCCCTCTTTGTCCAATCGATGGATCCAGTTCTGGACCGTTCGTTTCCGTACGACGCAGCTCAGTTGGCGGACCAAATACAAATATTTGCGGGGCAGTCCCCCTTAAAGATAAAAGCCACATTAGCAACGGCGGATAAGGATTTCGATCTAACGCCGGAGACCGTTTCGGTAAACGGAGCATCTGACGAGTGGCGCTTTGTGAGAACAAAGAATAGCCAGCAGGTGGCAATTCGTTATCAACCTAGGGGTACCGGCTCGCGCGGGCATCCGCATGGCAGTCTCGCAATGTGGTATCGCGGACAACCCTTTAAATACGAGGGGCTTAGCTTCCCGTATGTTCACGTAGACATTAACCTGATGTCGGGAACAGCGGGCGCTTGGCTTGCGGCCAATCGAGACAATGCGGCGTCGAATGCAGAAGATGCGATGAACGAGACAATACTAGCGGCGCTTGAACAAATGGTGCGGCAAGATTTGGAAAATCGCAGTAGCTGTAAATTACTTAGTAACGAGAGCCGCCCCGCCTACTCGTTGTTTCTTGAAGGGATGGCGCTTCGCTATGGCGAGCCTTGGGTCGCGTTAGCAAAGGAAATTGTCGGGTGCTGGCTCGATTTGGATTGTCTTCTTGGAGCTGAGAAGTTCCGAGACTACTTTAGCAAGGAAAGCTGGATACTTAGCGAGCGACCATCGCATGGCGAACCTGCTGTGGATGAGGGAGCGTGTGATCTGCAAGTGGGAGAGTCATGGGGGAGTATTCTGTTGTCAATTATACTGAATGAATGGCTGAAAGACGATAACAGGACAGTTCAGATTTTGGAGCCAGCACAAACTCTTGTTGCGCCTTCGAGCAGTTCAGGGGCACCGGAATCGCCAGAAAACGTTATGACCAGGGAGTTACAGCGAGCAGCGACATACCGACTTCGTTACCAATTAAAGAAAGAGCCGCAACCAGCATACACTTTAAAGGCGTTAGCGACGCGTTTGGTAGGAGTCACGCATGAGGTGCATGGGAACAGGCGATTCATATTGAATTGTAACGAAGAGCGGTCGCACCTGTTTTTAAAAAAGGCAACAAAAGTCAGAGCAAGCCACTTGTTCCTGGTTTCCCCGCGTAACGCGAATGTCGTGTTGCTTCCATTTCTATATCGGTATTCTAACCAGGGGCCTCAAATTCAATGCACGCCCGAACAACTGGATGCTTTATGTAGATGGGTACAACCCCGTTTAGTTACCGAGTCTGCTATTTCTGAGATACGCAAGGATTACGAGGGGTTAATAAAATACATTGATGATTCGGTCATGCGACCGTCTCTTTACTGGGAATTCTGGAGGCGTGCGCGCAGATTGGACTAAGGCATCGTGTGAAGATGGAGACACTCCCATTGTAAGCGCGTACCAATAGCAGCCTATTTGATGGAAGCCCCTCAAGTCATTTGATTAACCGGCCACACAGCCGCGCTTAAGCCTGTGCGATGGCGCAACCTGGAACACGTCCAGTGGCGCACAGGGATGTGGGTTTGGCTGTGAGCGCCATCGCATTCCTGTTTCAGGGCTTCGGGTGGGCGGAGACGAGAGTATGATGCGCTATCGGTGTTTTCAGGACTCCCGTAAAACATGACAGGCAAACGCCACCACTATATACCGCAGTTTTTGCAGGTTGGCTTTAATAGCCGAACGGGGGAGAAGGTGACGCGGGCGTGGCTCTATCGGAAAGGCGAGGCGACGCCTGTCGAGGCGACGCTGAAGCACATCGGTGTTGAGGTGTCCTTTTATCGTTATCGGGCGTCTGGAGTGGACATCTCTGCGGACCAGGCCATTACGCGTGCAGAGGGGCAGCGGCTGGCGCCACTTGTGCAGAAATTGCGGATAGGGAATCCGACAAGCATGCGGGACCCTGCGGCTTTGGCAGAGCTTTTTGCGCATATTTACGCCCGGACAAAGGCCGTATGGGAAATAGGGAGACTACAAGCCCCGCTGATGTTTGAGCGGCTTGCCGCGTTCGCGCGGGACCCGCAGGCTATACAGAACGTCCTGCCGCGACTCATAGAAACGCAACGCCCCATCTTTATGCGGCTCTTGGCGCCGCGTTATCTTGACCGCGATGTGGGGGAGTTGTTGTCGGAATGGGTAGCACACATCCAAGGCGTCCCTCCCGAAGAGTCGAGCGTGGATGTCGGCCGCATGTCGGGCGCGTTGTTGGAGTGGGCTTTGCGTGCTCTCCAAGTAAGTAAGGTCCATTCCATGCAGGGGCTTTCGGATAGACCCGAGTCAGCGAAGAGGTTCCACGATTGCACGTTTCGCCTGCTGGAGTTTGACGGCGCACGGCTTGTGCAAGGCGACACGCCCGTGGTGTTCTATCAGGCAGGTGGCTTTACGCCCATTCTAGCGAAAGATGAGCCGTTCGATTACGCGTTCCTGCCGCTTACTCCCACGCGGGTCGTGGCGGCGTGCCACAATGGTACGCCTTATTCCTGGGAGGACTTGCGCGACGCGAGTATTGGATGCTCCTACGAACATTTTATTGCGGCTGCGCAGTATCCAGAGTTGGCCACGTTGGCGAGCACTATCGGACGCAATTTCCCGGTGGTGACAGACAGGGACATAGAAAAGCTCTTCGCAGAGGCGGTTGCCCTGGCGTTAACAACTGATTGGAGGGGCAACGAGGAGGAAGCGCTTGTTGAGCGCCTGGCGCATGAGGTTTTGTGGCCGCCACAAGACGCGGGTGTAGCGTCGTCGGGAGAAGAGAAATGAGCGCAAACGGCTGGCGCGATGGCTTGAAGCAGGTCTTGGGAGCCTGCGCGAGGCATCGGGTGTGGTCGTCCCTAGCGGTGCTGCTTATCCTTGTTGGGGCCATTGTGTGTACGGGCATAACGTGGAGCCATCTGGGTGTGCTTGCCCAGTTCCTTGTGGCGGGGATTGCTCTCGGTGGTTATTGGCTCTCCTATGGAATCTATCGCGAGCAAGAGAGGCACAAATATCAGGTGGCTATCGTTGCCAGGTTTCATGAGACCCAAGAAGGAGGCAATGTGGGACGTCAACTAGCGCCAGGCTTCTATCTTCGAACCGAAGGGGAAAATGGCGTTCTGGATACACGATTCGACATTGAAAATATCAGTGAATCACCCGCCATAGATATACGGATGAACATGTATCTACACAAATATCACCAGGGGAACTCAGGGAACCCAGAAAACCCAAGGCCGATTTTTGGGCAAGACATAATCTTGGCAGACGGCATCGCAATGAATTCGCGAGAGTCCTATGAGCAAACGATTCGGCCTTGGCGGGTACGAGAGGCTGTTAGCGTATGTGGGCCACTAGGCCGAAGCAGCGCAGAAGAAGCCGGGAGAAACTGGCCGCTATTGTTTCTCGCCGTCATACCTAGACATGGGGAGGCGGTAAGCCTCTCGGCTTGGTCCTTGGTTTTCAAGTACAAGAATCTTATCGGTGAACAGTTTTTCTCCGTTTATAAGTGGGAGCGCCCCGTAGATATGGAGGAGTCGTCACGACTGGCGCTATATGGAGTCTTCGCGGGCGATTACCTGAAGGATAACGCGGCGCATCAATTCATTCAAAATCGTGGTTTTGCCAAAAAAGAATCAGCGCTGGACTGGAGTGATGTTAAGGCCGCGTTAGACAAAGCGCAAGAGGAGGCCGATGAATTCGCGCACAAAGTTTGTGCAGAATAACCACGATGATAGTGGTGTGACGCACGTACGATGCCAGATGGATTAATAGAGGAACCGGATGCCCACACTCTCTAACGTCCACACCGAAAAGGTCTTCGAAGACGAAGTCTGCGCGCATCTCGCCGCCCACGGCTGGTCGGTGCGCACGCATCTCCAGAATGCCACAAGTTACAGCCGGGAACTGGCCCGCTTCCCCGATGACCTCCTGGCCTTCGTTCAGGCGACCCAGCCGGACGAATGGACCAAGTTTCGCAAGTGGCACAACGGCGAGACCGAGACCGTCTTCCTCAAACGCGTGGCCGAACAACTCGACCGCCACGGCACCCTGCATCTTCTGCGTCACGGCTTCAAGGACCGCGATGCCCGTTTCACCCTCTGCCAGTTCCGCCCGGCGCATCGGAAGAATCCCAAGCTTCAGGCGGCGTATGACGCCAACCGGCTCACCGTCATCCGCCAGCTGCATTTCAGCCTCCATGACGAAAGGAGCTTGGACCTCACGCTCTTTGTCAACGGCCTGCCGGTGGCCACTGCGGAATTGAAGACCGACCTCACCCAGAACGTGCAGGACGCCATCCGCCAGTACAAGACCGACCGCCTCCCGCGTGACGTCAAGACCCGCGAGGTCGAGGCCCTGTTGCAATTTAAGACCCGCGCGCTCGTGCACTTTGCGGTTTCCACGGATGAAGTGTTCATGACGACGCGCCTCGCCGGGCCCGACACCGTCTTTCTGCCCTTCAATTTGGGACGTCCGGACGGCTTTGGGGGTGCCAGCGCCGGCAATCCGCCAGCCCCCGAAGGACACGGTTATCCCACCTGGTATCTGTGGGAGCACGTGTGGGCGCGCGACACCTGGCTCGATATCCTGGGCAACTTCCTACATCTCGAGCGCAAGGAGGGTACGGACAAGGCGAAGACCATGCGCGAAACCCTCATCTTCCCGCGCTACCACCAGCTCGATGTCGTGACGCGCCTCTTAGACGCGGCCCGCGCCGAAGGCGTAGGACAGAGCTATTTGGTTCAACACTCGGCGGGCTCCGGCAAGTCCAACTCCATTGCCTGGACGGCGCACAGGCTTGCCACCTTGCATGACGCGACGGATGCGCGGGTCTTTGATTCGGTCATCGTTATCACCGACCGACGGGTGTTGGACCGCCATCTGCAGGAGACCATCAGCCAGTTCGAACACAAGGCCGGGGTGGTGCAAAAGATTGACCAGGACAGCACACAGCTGGCGAATGCCTTGACGCAGGGCACGCCGATTATCGTCACCACCCTGCAGAAGTTTCCCTTCATTCAGAAGAAGGTCTCAGGGTTGGCCAGCCGCCGGTTTGCCTTGATTGTCGATGAGGCCCATTCCAGCCAGTCGGGGGCGGCCGCGCAAAAGCTGCGCACGGCACTTCGAACTGAAGGGTCGGCGCCCCTGCGGGTGGCGGAGGCGGCAAGCGAAAACCTGAACGGCTCTGTGTTGATGCTCGATGGCGTACGGGATGAGGAGGGCGATGATACGGAGGGGGTCGCCGAGGACGCGACCTCGGAAGACGTCATCAACGCGGCTATGGCCGCTCGTCCTCGGCCAGAGAATTGCTCTTACTTTGCCTTCACCGCTACCCCCAAATCGAAGACCCTGGAGCTCTTCGGGCGGCCGAATACTGATGGCAAGCCCGACGCGTTTCACGTCTACTCTATGCGTCAGGCCATCGAAGAAGGCTTCATCCTCGATGTCTTGAAGAACTACCTCACCTACAAGGCTTTCTATAAGCTCACCTCCCAGGCGGACGACAAATGGGTCCCGCACAAAAAGGCCCAGGTGGCGCTCGCGCGCTATGCCAAACTCCATCCCCACAACATCAGCCAGAAGGTTGTGGTCATCGTCGAGCACTTTCGTGTGCACGTGGCGATGAGGCTTGCTGGCCGTGCCAAGGCCATGGTGGTGACAGATAGCCGGGTGGCGGCGGTGCGCTACAAGCTCGCCATGGACCGTTACCTCAAAGACCGGGGTTACACGGATATGAAGACGCTGGTCGCCTTCTCCGGCCGTGTCACCGACCTTGAGTCCGGGCCCGAGGACTTCACCGAGGCCAACATGAACCCGGATATCCGCGGCCAGGACCCGGCGGAGGGCTTCAAGGGCGATGACTACCGGGTGTTGCTCGTCGCCAACAAATACCAGACCGGTTTTGACCAGCCACTCCTGTGCGCCATGTATGTCGATAAGCGCTTGGGCGGCGTGCTCGCCGTTCAGACTCTGTCCCGCCTCAATCGGACGTATCCGGGCAAGGAGGACCCCTTCGTGCTCGATTTCGTGAACGATCCCAAGGAGATTTTGGAGAGCTTCCAACCCTATTACCAGGCGGCGCACCTCGAAGAGGTCACCGACCCCAACATCGTCCATGAGCTGCAAATCAAACTCGACGCCGCCCAGGTGTACCTCCCGAGCGAAATCGAGGGCTTCGCGCAAGCCTTTTTCGACCCCAAGCGCCGCCAGGCGAGCCTCCACGCCTATCTGAAACCGGCCGCCGACCGCTTTGCCGTCCTTCCCGAGGAGGAGGCCGACCAGTTCCGCAAGGACCTGGGCACCTTTCTGCGGATGTACGACTTCCTGTCGCAAATCATCCCCTATAACGACTCGGACCTGGAGAAGCGCTACGCCTTTGGCAAGAACCTGATGCCGCGCATCAATGCCCCGAGTGCCACGAGCCTCGTCGAACTCGATGCCGATGTACGTTTGAGCCATTACCGTCTTCAGCGACTCGCCGAGCAGAGCCTGGACCTCGCCACCGGCGAATCCGTGCCGCTGCGCCCGGTGTCGGAGGCCGGTACCGGCCGGGCGCTGGAGGATGAAAAGCGCCGCCTGGCCGACATCGTCGAGCGCATGAATGACCTCTTTGCCGGCGACTTGAGCGAGGCCGACCTCGTGGGCTATGTCACCACCCTCCAGGGCAAATGCCTAGAGAACACGACCTTGGCCGAACAGGCGGCCCACAATACCGAGGAGGAGTTCGCCTTGGGCGATTTCAAGGCCATCCTCACCGATATTATCCTCGACGGCCAGGAAGGCCACAACCGCATCGCCGAGCAGATGCTGAAAGACGAACGAACCTTCACCGTCATGCAGGGTATGCTGGCGCGCGCCGTGTATGCGGCGTTTCGGGAGCGGGCGGGGGTGGGGAGATAGTGAGTCGGGCGGGACGCAATGCGCTTAGGTGGGAGTTATGAGAGTCGCCTAGCGTTTTTTTGGGGGAATAACGAATCAATGACTACGGTGTCCGAGCGTCATAAAAAAGAGCTACAAGCCTTTCTGAACTTAGTCGCACCTTGGAAGGCCGCGTATGCAGACGCGCGTTTTGCCTTTATTGGCATTAAGAAGGATGGCGTCATTAAGGTTGTTCAAGGGCAACTGCTGTTGGGCGGCACACTGACGACATTGCGGGCGCAGTCTATTAAAACCACCGCTATAGTAGCTGGTTACTACACGTTGGCGGATGCTGGTCACAACTTCGAGGACCTGCTCGAAGCGCTTGTGTCTGGTGTGGTTGAGACGCCACATGGACCAATGGAGCTTGCTGCCGATGAGAAAAATGTAATCGCTATATCCCTTGACAGGCGCCTGCAAACCTTTGGCGGCATACAGAAAAGGATAACGAAACTTATCTTGGCAGGTGCTCAGTGGCCGCATCAGCTCCTGGACCCGTCCATTGCCTCTTTGGAGCTCCGAGAAGCGGAAAGACCTTATAGCGATATAAACGAGCTTTCCCAGGAGCTGATGGGGATGCGGTATCCAGACAGCGATAGTGCAAGAATCGAGATTCTTGGTGTCAACGTCGCCGAACTAGACCTCAGTAAGCGGATTGTTGGAGGTTGCGCGGAGCTTGGGATATTCATGTCGCGGTTCTTGGAGCCGACGAAATGCTCTCTTGGGTACCGGATTCTGGTAAAAGGCGCGGGAGTGGAGCGTGGCCGCCTCGCCGGCGACATGTTTACGTGGAACCGGAACAAGGCGCACTGGTACGGCTCACTAAATATGCCAGTACCTGCCGGGGCGATTCTCCAGTGTTTTGTATCCTATGCGGGGCATTTCCAGCATGATGGATGGGTAGTCGACCCGGAATCGTCTCCTAATGTGCATAGAATGGTGCACAGCGCTTTTGACCCGGACCTTCAAAACCTGCGTAACTATCTCTCGGATGAGAAATATGCCCGTGGTCGGGACGCGCGAGATTTTGAGACGGGCGTTGCAAACCTGTTGTTCATGCTAGGATTCGCGGTTGACCCCCTATTCGGAAAGCCGCTGGAGGATGGGCCGGACCTTATCGCAACGACAAGGGCCGGACACATAGCGCTGGTCGAATGCACCACCAGCGGAGCCATCGACAAGGAGGGAAAATTGGGCAAATTGGTTGACCGTACTGAAAAGGTACGCGCAGACCTGAAGAACGCTGGACACGACCACCTGAGGGTGTTGCCGGTCATTGTGACGCCACGCCCTCGGGATGCGGTAGCCAAGAGGGAAGAGGCCAAAGTCCACGGCGTGGTAGTGTTGTCGAAGGAAGACCTGGAAGTGGCCATCGAAAGAACAATGGTGCCGCAAGACCCAGACGCATTGTTTTCACAGGCTTGGGAATCTGTGCAGCCAAAGAAGGAGCCATTTGGTGAAAGGGTATTCCCCGTCCTCTTTTAACGCGTGTTATGCCAACGAGTTGAATTAGGCCCCGATAGAGCGTACGGGCGGAAAATACTGAGTCCGCTTGGGTTTTTGTGCTTAGCTTCGGAAGAAGCTAGCCAACCTGTCGACCGTGTTCGGATAACGCTCGACAAGGCGCGCGTTAGATTGGCGGCGTGAGCATTCGGGCGCGCGCCCTTTCCTTTTTAAGCTACCGTTAGCTTGCCGCTCTGCAAGTTCTTTGTCTTGCCGCCCTTACGGATAACGATATGACTCGCCGTGCCAAGCGGGTCGATGGTCTCGAAGTCGCGCCATCGGGCTCACTCATTGCGCATGCGATACGGGTAGGAAAAAACGGAACCGTTGGCATAGTGGCAGCGGGCCATAGGAATTAAGAGCTAAGCCATGCCGTCAACAGGTGGTTTTTTAATTTGTCCTACCCTGTGATATGAATTTCGAAATAGCTCATAAACATCCTCCGCGGGAGGCGACGGTGTAGCGTCTTTCATGCTACTGAAAATGTCGTAGTAAGCCCTGAACCGTGTTTTGTCGCGAGTCTTGTGCCAGGTCCAACCAATACCGGGTGCGTCACGAAGTGGCAGCTTGCTGGTCGCACTACGCTTCATCACAAAACCGAATACGTCGTTGTTGATGGATTTGACCAAGGTAAAGGTAAGGTCGGCAATGTCCGCCATTGCATCCTTCTTAAGCAAGACTGGCTTCTCCAGGAACCTGCTGTGTGTGCTCAGACCGAGGGCCGTAGCATTCTTGACTCCGAGCTTGCCGAAACGGTGAGTACAGCAGTGCCGAAGCTGGCAAATCCGGTCGTACTCGGTAAGTAATGTCGTGGTTCCGGATGATAGCGGACCCATGCCAACGAATTTCGTCAGGGCCTGTGGAATTGCCTTGTTCACAGAGAAAATGGTTTCTTCTAACAAAGCATCAGGCAGGCTGGCCAGCTTGTGATGCAGCACGGCACCGTAAGAGAGCTGGAATGACTCACAGCAATTCTTGGTGAAGATATCGCAGTGAACTAGCCTGCGGATAAGCGAACGCATATAGCCCTCAACGGCTGATACGTATCCGAGCAGGAAAAGGCGACTTAACTCAGGCTGCACTTCATCTTGAGGGGCGAGCGTCGCCCAGTGCCGATTAAGCGACAGGCTGTTTTCAAGGAACTGGTCGACTGGTGATGCGTTCGTTTCTGCGTGGGTATCATCGAAGAATTTAGTCGTGTCCAGCTGGGCTTTTGGCGCTCGTACGGCAACGATGGAAGCGTAGTTGTCCATTACGCTCTCACGACAGGAAGTCGTCGACATAGCTGTTGAGCACATCCACGATGCGAGCCGATCGTCGCTTCCCAAAACCCCATACTGTGAGTAGTTCAGCCGCTGGATCCTGTTTTGCAAGGTAGTCTCGGATGTTGCGAAAGGAAGAAAGGTTCTCGGCGATTTGAGCGCGCTGCCATTCTGTCAGACCGGGCACCTCTGTGATGAGTGTATTGAGGCACTGGTTGAACGCAGATACGTCGACGAGCTGCTGACCGCAGTGGTGGCAGAACCGTTGGTTATCCGCCAATCGCGGCTCGTGGCAGTGGGCGCACCGGGGCAATGCGAGATTAAGACTGGGAACAAAGTCATTCCCGACGATAGATGCAAGGCTCTTGCGCAGTGGGTGCTTAGCGGGCTTGTAGTGGATGGCTTCAAGGTTTTGCTTTATCGACCCGCTACCTTCCTCCCCCGTAAAGGCCCCAATGTTGAGCATCAAAGCGCTGTGCGGGATGTGCTTGTGATAGATGCGAATTGGCGAACCGTGCTTCACTTCGCCATCGTCAAAGATGAGGCCCGCCTCAATGAGAAGTTTGAGTGTTCGATCAAGCAGCGCGACCTTTTCATCGGTGCGCAGACCGTACGTGAGGCCTCTTTCAAGGCGAGGCAGGAGAGTCCGGTTATAGTTTTTCAGTTCTTTCGCCACCTCATGCACAAGTTTCTCGCCATGGGTTACAAGGATTGCTAGCTTAGGAATCTTCTTGCCGAGAGTCCGAAACTCTCCAAGTCGCGCCGCTAGATGCTCGTTGATGATTCGATTTACACCTTGTTGTGCAGTCCGGAAGCCCCCGCGCAAGTAGTCCTCAAGCATCGTCAGGTAGGCTCGAGGGATGCCGAAAGCGGCGAAGCGAAGTAACGCCTGCGCGTCTTGTGGAATATCTTCCAGGTTCTTGATCCGCACTGACGCTATGCCGAGCATGATGGACTCATACTCGGCGTCTTCGACCGATATCCATGCGGGAATAGATACGGCGTCTTGGCCCTCATGAAACCGCGGGCTCATCTCGGTGGTGCCAGGATAGACCGATACCTTCGGCGCAATCGTGGAGGATTTGAGTGACCGCACGATGTCGAGAAACTCGACTAGGTAATCAGGCGTTAACGTCATCGCCGCGTCATCGAGCAACAAGACGGTGAATTTGCGCCCGGCGGCCTCGCACAGATGGTCAATGATGAGCTTAGCGCGCTCGATGGACAGCGCGTCCGAAAATACCGCCCATTCTCCATCGATGGTTTGGTTACGTTCCAGCTTGGTTGCAAGCGTCAGCAGAGAATCGGCCCGATAACCCTGGGACTCCAGAACAGCGGACGCTATGTCGAGTTTCGGGTTCCAGGCTTCGCAACTCTCTTTGGTGGACAGCAGTATTCGGGCCAGCACCCATGAGTGGAAGAGCTGAGCGGCGCCGGCGTTACTGGACAGTAAAGGTTCCAAGCGGAAGTATCGCTGGAATGAGGCAAATATTGCAAAAGGCTTGGACCTGGTATCCCTGCAAGTGAGCCAAGCGTAACGCATCATGTGAGTTTTGCCACAGCCGCGTGGGCCAACGATGGTACGTAATGCGCGGTTAGTCAGCTCAGTTGTTACGCGATGAAAAAGTGCTCCCGTCTGCGCCGTCTCGCAACGCAAGTCGTCAAGAGGAATATAGTCCGCCCGTTGCTGCAGTGTTGCACTGAGCGTTCCGGAGTCGTTAGCAGTGATGTTTTCGGTCATATTCTTGTTGACCCTAGATTTCAAGGCTCTGTAACGCATCCATCGTGATGAAGGCCGCACCGACGCCGTGAGATGCAGCCAGCAACGCCACACGGCCCTGGGCGC
>Ga0307375_10001574_pt1 | contig 24718 bp, 24 predicted proteins | sample TR1MG_FD_202531 | JGI IMG/M metagenome (GOLD analysis project Ga0307375, IMG submission 202531) | Soil microbial communities from Risofladan, Vaasa, Finland - TR-1 | ecosystem: Environmental > Terrestrial > Soil > Coastal area > Acid sulfate soil | place: Finland: Risofladan, Vaasa | collected...
TCGAGCGCGCATGGAAGCAAATTCATGACGGCGTAATGCCCATTTTAGAAGCCCTTGACGATTCAGCGCCGTATTTTCTTCTCGAGCCCACTGCCGGGCAGGGACAGTCATTGTGTAAACGGCTTGACGATTTGGCTTATTACTTTGAAGCCCTTGAAAACCACCCGAAGGTTGGCGTCTGTCTCGACACCTGCCACGTTTTCGCCGCTGGCCACGACCTCACGGCACCCGGCGGAGTAAAAGAGACTTTGGACCTTCTAATAGACGTGGTTGGTCCCGACCGATTGAAATTGATTCACGCCAATGATTCCAAGGATGTCTGCGGTGCGCTTAAAGACCGCCATGAAAACATCGGCGTCGGTGCCATCGGCTTAGAGCCGTTCGCCGATCTATTTACTCATTCCGCAGTAGCGGGCGTCCCGCTTATTTTGGAAACTCCTGGCATGGAGATTGAACACGAAAAAGAGATTGCCCTGCTTAAGGAGTTCCGCTCCCGAGCCAGATAGAGTTCATTGGTGACGAAGCGAAAATTCAGCAGGTCGCCGCTTGCCGCAAGTCTTGCATTAGTTGGCGTTACTGCGGTCTGGGGTTCGACATTTGTTGTCATGAAGGCTGCGATTTCGCGGCAACCGGAAGCAGACTTTCTAGCAACTAGATTTACCCTCGCTACCCTTTGCATGATCTTGGTGAGACCCATGGTATTGAAAAGGCTGAACACCAAGATTCTTGCGCATGGTTTCCTTCTCGGAATTGCACTTGGCGTTGGCTACATCACTCAGACTTATGGACTGCACATCACATCGGCAGCGGTGAGCGGATTCATTACTGGGATGTTTGTAGTGTTCACACCGCTGATTGCAGCCTTGATACTCAGGCGGCGAGTGGATAATCGAACTTGGTATGCCGTTGCTCTAGCAACTTTCGGACTAGCACTGCTCTCCCTGCATGGGTTCGCTATCGGGCGAGGGGAACTACTCACGCTCCTTTGTGCGGTCGGCTTTGCATTGCACATTGTTGGACTTGGTGAATGGAGCGCGCTTCACGATTCCTACTTGATAGCTATTGTCCAGTTAGCCGTCGTTTCTATCATGTGTTGGCTCATAGTTTTGACTCGGGGTTATCAGGCACCGCCGGACTACGGAGTTTGGGGCGCAATTGTGTTAACCGCAATTTTCGCCACGGCAATTGCCTTTCTCATTCAAACATGGGCACAAACCCTCTTAATGCCAGCCCGAGTGGCGGTCATCCTGACCATGGAGCCAGTGTTTGCGGGAATCTTTGCAGTTCTGCTTGGCGGCGAACGACTCACTGCCAAGATTATTGTGGGCGGCTTGTTTGTTCTCGCCGCCATGTATTTGGTTGAACTAGGTCCTAAGTCAGTACTACCCGCTTTGCCACATCTGGAACCTTGATTTCTCAATCGATTCCAACAAGTTCTATCGAACGTGGCAGGATAACGGCTATGCCACTTATTGACCTACGTTCGGACACGCTCACAAAACCCTCGGCGGAGATGCGCGAAGCCATGGCCGGCGCAGAGGTGGGTGACGATGTATATGGCGAGGATCCAACGGTCAATTCGTTGGAGAGCCGCATCGCAGAACTGCTTGGGCACGAAGCCGGGCTCTTCACACCAACGGGATCATTGGCAAATCAATTGGGCATGCGCCTTCTAGTCAACCCCGGCGAAGAAATACTCGCGGATGTAGATGCTCACGTACTGCGCGCTGAATTGGGTGCCGCAGCTACGTTTAGCGGAATAACTTCGCGGACTTGGCACACTACAAATGGCATAGTTGATCCCGACGTAGTAATCAACATGATGCGCCCCAATGCCGGACCCCACCTTGTGTCCACAACTGCCATTGCCATTGAAAACACTCATAATTTCGGGGGCGGCACCATTCAATCGCTGGATTCCATTTTCCGCCTTCGCGCCGCAACCAAAGATGCTGGGATCTCTATGCACCTAGATGGTGCCCGTCTCTGGAATGCCCACGTCGCTGCCGGAATTCCAATGGCTTCTTATGCCCAACATTTTGACACGGTTAGCGTTTGCCTCTCTAAAGGTCTGGGCGCTCCAATTGGCTCGGTGCTAGTTTCTTCGAAAACTCGAATTGCCAATGCCCGTGTCTGGCGCAAGCGCTATGGAGCCGGTATGCGCCAAGTCGGCGTTTTAGCCGCCGCCGGACACTATGCCTTGGACAACAACATTGACCGACTTGCAGATGACCACCGTCGCGCTAGAGCGATAGCCAAATCGATTGCAAGCGTGGCTCCCTCAATCATCGATTTGGATTCTGTCATGACAAACATAATTGTTCTGAATATGACAAGTCACGTACTTGATGCGCCTAGCCTGGCCGCGAAGGCACGCGAGTTAGGCATAGTAATCGGAGCTCTCGGCCCGCAGACTGTTCGTCTGATAACTCACCTAGATATCACCGACGAAAACGCGGTGCAAACCGCAGATGTAATGGCGGATCTTCTCCGCTAGAGAGCACCTTCGTGCTGCAATAGCCAGGTTTTGGCGGCGAGCCCAAATCCGTATCCACCCAGGGATCCATCGCTTCGAACGATCCGGTGGCACGGGATTATGGGCGCAATTAAGTTTCTGGCACAGGCGCTGCCTGCTGCACGCACCGCTGCCGGGGAGCCGGACTTGGCGGCGAGCTCACTATACGAAAGCAAATGGCCCGGCTTAATTTTGCGCATCGACTGCCACGCCTTCTGACTAAAGGCACCCCCAGGTTGCTCAACATTGATCTTGTCGATCGCCCCAAGATCACCGTCGAAGTAACGCCGAACCAATTCGCTAACACCGGGAATTGATTTGACTGCGACGAATCCGCGGGCGATCTGGGCGGGATTCAGTCGGCTCTGTAACAGCGAGGCATCACTGAAAGCCGCGGCAATCAGGGTGGTTTCATCGCTAATTAAGCAGAGGGCACCAACGGGCGTTTTGAGGTTTAGTACTTTGAGTGGAGAACCCATTGCCCAAGGCTAGCGATCGCGCAACATTTCGGCGACAAGAAATGACACCTCGAGGGATTGGGTGTGGTTCAAGCGTGGATCGCAGAGAGATTCGTATCGGGAAGATAAATCCTCGTGGGAAATTTCTTCACCTCCACCAACGCATTCAGTGACGTCGTCGCCGGTTAATTCAATATGCATGCCCCCGGGATGAGTGCCGAGTGCCTTATGTACCTCAAAGAATCCGGTGACCTCTTCCATCACGTCATCAAATTTACGGGTCTTGTACCCGCTCGGTGCCTCATAAGTGTTGCCGTGCATCGGGTCCGTGATCCACAAGACCTGAGCTCCTGTGGAGCCAACTGCTTCAATGAGTTGTGGCAATAGGTCGCGAATTTTAGAAGCACCCATCCGCGAAATAAAAGTTAGTCGCCCAGGCTCGCGCGTGGGATCCAACTTTTCGATTAGCCCAGTAACATCGGTTGGAGTTGTTGAAGGACCGAGTTTCACACCAATTGGATTTCGAATTTTCGAGAAGAACTCGACGTGAGCCCCGTTTAAGTCTCGAGTGCGTTCACCTATCCACACGAAATGGCCAGATACGTCATATGGGAGCCCCGTACGGGAATCAATTCTGGTCAAGGCTCGTTCGTAGTCAAGGATCAAAGCCTCGTGGCTAGCGTAGAAATCTACTGAACGAAGTTCATCTGGTTCAGCACCGGTCGTGCGCATGAACGCTAGAGCTCTGCCAATTTCATTTGCCATCTGTTCATAGCGGACGCCGACCGAGGAATCCCTAATAAAGCCCTTATTCCATTCGTGAACTTGACGTAAATCCGCAAACCCGCCCTGCGTGAAAGCGCGAACCAGATTAAGCGTCGCAGCCGATGTGTTGTAAACCCTTAGTAGCCGTTTCGGATTCGGTGTTCGCGATTCAAGTGTGAAGTCATGACCGTTTACGGCCTCCCCGCGATAGGCCGGAAGCGTGATCCCATCTCGAGTCTCAAACTCGTTACTGCGAGGTTTGGCGTATTGCCCAGCCATTCGCCCAACCTTGATGACGGGCATCCCCGCTCCATACTGAAGTACTGCGGCCATCTGAAGGAGAGTCTTAACCTTGTTCCTGATGGCATCTGCGGTCTGGCCGACAAAAGTCTCGGCGCAGTCCCCGCCCTGGAGAAAGAAGGCTTCGCCAGCAGCAGCGCCGGCGATCCGGCTCTTGAGGTTGTCGCACTCCCCAGCAAATACCAGCGGCGGCATGGTGTTTAACTCGGCCAGAACCTCCGCCAGCAACTCGGGAACAGGCCACTTCGGCTGTTGTGCCGCTGGCAGAGCGCGCCAAGAATCCATTTCAGCCAATGAGGTCATGGGATCAGCCTAGAGAGTCGCATCATTAAGTGTCGGGTAGTTTCTTCGCGTCGGCCTAGCCGAAGAAGACTTCTGCTTCGGCGTACAGTTCGGGACTCACAAGTTTCAATTGCGTGGTAGCGGCCGCCAACGGCACCCTGACGATGTCGGTCGACTGGAGAGCAACCATTTTCCCCCAGTCTCCTTCGTGGGCTGCTGTGACCGCGTGTAGCCCAAAGCGGGTTGCAAGAACGCGATCAAACGCCGTTGGAGTACCGCCACGCTGAATATGCCCAAGCACCGAAGTTCGAGCTTCTTTCCCGGTCCGCTTCTCAATTTCCGTGGCCAACCACTCACCAATGCCAGCCAATTTGACGTGCCCGAACGCATCGAGGGCACCGCCTTTAACGCTCATATCGCCCTCAACTGGGATCGCCCCCTCAGCGACCACAATGATTGGCGCATAGTTTGTGCGAAAGCGAGATTCAACGTATTCGCAAACTTTCTCAATCGAAAACTTCAATTCAGGGATCAGAATCACATTTGCACCGCCCGCAAGGCCAGCGTGCAGCGCAATCCAGCCCGCATGGCGGCCCATGACCTCGACGATTAGAACTCGGTGATGCGATTCGGCTGTCGTGTGCAGGCGGTCGATTGCTTCAGTGGCGATGTTCACCGCCGTATCGAAGCCAAAGGTGTAATCGGTTGCATTTAAATCGTTGTCAATGGTCTTGGGAACGCCGATTACCTTGACGCCGAGGGCATCAAGTTTCGTAGCGACCCCTAAGGTGTCCTCGCCGCCGATGGCTATCAGGGCATCGACGCCGTGCTGGGCCAGGTTGGCCTGGATCTTCTCAACGCCACCCTCGATCTTGAATGGGTTTGTCCTCGAAGATCCAAGGATCGTCCCGCCGCGCGGCAGAATGCCCCGAACGGCACCAATGTCCAAGGGCAGCGTCAAACCTTCTAGTGGACCTTTCCAGCCATCTCGATAGCCGAGGAATTCATGTCCGTAGACCTGAACTCCCTTGCGCACAACGGCCCGGATGACCGCGTTCAGGCCTGGGCAATCTCCGCCGCCGGTCAAGACACCAATACGCATGAGGCTCCTATCGAGAACATGTTTAGAATTGTAACTTTTGAACAATGCCTTACCACGGCGCTGTGGGCCTTACCTAAGTCATCCGATTCTCAGCTCTAGTCCAAGAAAGCAACGGAGACCAATCTATCGAAAAAAATCACTCAGTTTTTTCATTCTTCTCGGCTTTTGCCCTTGAGGCGTAAATGTCTACGTATTCCTGTCCGCCCAACTTCATTAGCGAGTACATGATTTCGTCGGTGATGGAACGGAGCACAAAGCGATCTTGGCTCATTCCCTCATACCGTTGAAAATTAAGAGGCTCGCCAAATTTGATCCCCACCTGCATAATTTTTGGTACGACCCGCCCAGGTGGCTGAATTTTGTCGGTATTGATCATGGCCACCGGAATCACTGGCACGCCGGATTCCAAGGTAAGTCGGGCAATCCCAGTCCGACCCCGATATAACCGACCGTCGGGCGAACGAGTGCCTTCCGGATAGATCGCCAGCAACGAACCTTGATTAAGCACTCCAAGACCGGTGGTGAGCGCTTCTTCGCCAGCTCTACCGCCGGAACGATCTACTGGGACTTGACCCAGCGCCCGAAAGAGCGTTGCCGTCGATCGGCCCTTTACGCCTTTTCCAGTGAAATATTCACTTTTCGCCAGAAAGGTCACCCGCCTGGGCACAACCAGCGGCAAGAAGATCGAATCGCTAAAAGACAGATGATTGCTCGCAATTATCGCCGGGCCTTCTTCTGGCACGTACTCGAGTCCCTCGACGTCCGGGCGGAAAAGCGCGCCGAGCGTTGGTTCTAAAATTGACTTCAGAATCGAATAGAGCACCTCTTAACGATAGTAGGTGTGCCACGATCAGCCCATGCATGCCGACACTTACCTGGCTGAAGGCGGTCGAACTGGCGTTCTGATGCTTCACGGGTTCACTGGATCCCCCGCATCCGTACTGCCCTGGGCCGAGTTCCTAGCACGCTCGGGATATAGCGTTATCGCGCCACGACTGCCAGGACATGGCACCGATTGGCCAGAGATGAACAAGACCACTTGGCAGGATTGGTATGCCGAAGCCGAGAAGGGGCTTCAAGCGCTAGCTGAACAGACTGACTTGCTATTCATCGCCGGCTTTTCGATGGGCGGGGCCCTCGGCGTGCGCCTAGCCGAGCGCTACCCCGAGTTGATATCTGGACTTATTCTTGTCAATCCGGCACTTAAAGACCCGCACGGTCTCATCCGCCGGGCAAGTGCACTGAGATTTTTTCGAAAGACGCTCAAGCCGAGCGCAAGCGATATTTCAAAGCCGAATCCACCCGTGCACGGTTATGCCGAAACACCGCTTAAAGCACTCCACTCGCTTAGTCTTCTCCTTCGCGACATTTCGCCACGGATGGCCAAAATCGAAACCCCCATCTTGCTCTTCCGGTCACTTCAAGACCACGTAGTTCCGGCTTCGAGTAGTGAAGCTATCCTTCACGAAGCCAAGTCGCTCGAGAAGAATTTGGTGTTGCTCGAGAACTCCTTTCATGTTGCAACGCTCGACTACGATGCAGAGATAATCCATCAAGAGTCTCTGGCATTCATCAAGCGAGGCGAAGCCAAACACTCTCAGAACGGCGTCGCCTCAACAGGAGATCCAACGTGACCAACGCGGTTCCTCCCGACGGAGCAAGGTCGAATGGGCTGCCGGCAACCATTTGGTCACTGATCGCCACCGCCACTCCTCCGATTGCAGATAACCTGCTCGTCGCGTTACGAGAAGGGGGAATAGCGGCCTTTTCCCTTCCTGAAACTGGTGACTCGATCTATCGCGGACTGTCCCTGGACTCACCACTAGGCCAGAAGATTTATGTCGATCAGAGCAAGCGCAAACTTGCTCTGGAAATTGTCGCGAGTGAGCAATCAGAATGGCCCGAATCGACAAACATCTCTGATTTTGAGGCCATCGTGTCGCAATTATCGATGCCGTCTGGCACTACATATCTCGATGAGTTGGACCGCCTTGATCACTTCGAGCCGCCCGAGCCTGAGCCGCTTCCGAGATTTCAAAAATCCACGCGAATTGCTCTGCTTGGCGCGCTAGGCGGCCCACTTCTGTTGGCAGCGAATGCACTCACGCAATTTGATCCGACTGGCTTTGCAACTTGGCTCGGCCTTTTCGGATTCGTCGCCGGATTAGCCGCGCTCTTACTCCAAACAAGAAACCCTGACGAGGACGATGACGATCCTGAAAGTGGTGCCGTCGTCTAGTTCGCCTAATTCTGATGGCAAGGAATCCAAGTACCTAGAGCCTAGATAAGTCGGCAACCCCTACTAGCCCCGCGTCATTGCCCAACTCTGCTGGCACAATTGAGGGAGCCGGTCGCTTCGCCGCGTATGGCAGATTCCGCATCAGAGCATTGCGAGTAGGCGTGAGCAGAAGATCTCCTGCCTCAATCACGCCACCGCCGATAATTACGCGCTCAGGGTCCAGGACAACGCTTAGTGTTGCGATACCAGCCCCAAGCCAGTCTCCCATTTCCCCAAACGCATCTAGAGCTACCTGATCGCCTGCTAGGGCTGCCTCGGTGATATGAGAACCGTGAATGCCGTCGATTGTGCCGTCGCCGAGCGCGAGCAACTTGGTTGCCTGATCAGGTTTGATGGTCGCAAGTTCTTTAGCAATTCGCGCTAGGGCACTGCCAGACGCATACTTTTCAAAGCAGCCATCACTTCCACACCCACACCTAAGGCCGTTAGGCACCATCCGCATGTGCCCAAATTCCGCTGCTACGCCATGCGCACCTCGATATAGATCGCCGTTGGTGATGATGCCGCCGCCGATGCCAGTCCCGATCGTCAACAGCATCAGATGGTCGCACCCTCGTCCGGCCCCATACACCGATTCGCCCCAAGCGGCAGAATTTGCATCATTTTCTACGCGTACCGGCAATCCAATTGCGCTTTCCAGGGGCTGACGCAACTTCACGCCATCGAGACCAGCAATATTTGGCGTGGCAAACATCGTTGACCGATCGGATGAAACAAATCCGGCAATCGATAATCCAACTGCAACGACGTGCGATTGCCGGCGAAGTTCGTTGGCCAAGTCCGCGATCGCAGAAATCAGAGTTGCGCCACCTTCGGATGGCGTATTTCGGCGGGCCTTAACGAGGATCTGTCCATGATCATCGACGATGCCGCCGAGAATCTTGGTTCCCCCAACGTCGATACCAATCGCCAACGCCATTAGTTTGCTTCGACTCGCTTCTTTAATTCCTTCAGGGCTGCATCGACCACGGCCTGTTCCGCCTTGCGTTTGAGCATCGAAAGCATGGGCATTGCGACATCCACTTGGAGGCGGTAAGTAACTTGTGTTGAGTCTTCATCAGCTTCGACAACTTCGTAGGTGCCGTCCATCTCGGTAAGAAGTTCGGCTTCTACCAGCGTCCAACTTACTTGTGCTGGCGCCAAGGACCAGTCGTACTGGACCGTCACCATGTCTCGAAGAACGCCCGCATCCACCGACAAAGTTGCCTTTGTCGCTCGACCTTGCGCGTCGCTTTCTAAGATTTCAACTCGCTTGATGGAACTTGTCCACTCTGGGTATTTCGCCAAATCTGCTATTACCTCGACCACATCGGCCATGGGGGCCTCGATCTTGATCGACGCCTGGGTTGCCTCACTCATGTAGAGAAGGTTAGTCGTACCCCTGCCGAACAGCGCAGTTGGGCGCTACCGTGGTGCCGATAGTCTGTCTAGATTCAGGAGGCTTCGTGCTTGAGTTTGCTACCCCAGCCATCATGCCGGCACCCAACGCGCATAATCTCAGCGATCTCATCTATGACCACGCCCAGGCAACGCCAGATCGAGTCCTGGTCAAGATTAAGGACATAGCCGTAACTGAGGGCCAGAATCAGTGGATTCCAATTACGGCTCGCGAACTCAACGAGCAGGTCAGAGCATGCGCCAAAGGACTCGTGGCCGCTGGGGTAAACATAGGCGACCGGGTAGCGATTATGTCCCGAACCCGCTACGAGTGGACCGTCCTAGACTTTGCAATCTGGACGGCCGGCGCCGTTGTGGTTCCGATCTATGAAACGTCATCGGCCGAGCAAGTGGAGTGGATTCTCACAGATTCTGAAGCGGTTGCTCTCTTTGCCGAGACCGCAACGCATCAGAGCATCGTTGAATCGGTACGGACCAAAGCTCCCACGTTAAATCGAGTTTGGGGCATCGAAGACGGCGCGTTGGACCAACTGGCCGCCGCTGGAATCAACGTCAGCGATCAGGAAATAGAGACACGTAGAGCCGGGGTACCCGTTGATGCGCTCGCGACCTTGATCTACACGTCTGGCACAACAGGGCGGCCCAAGGGCTGCGAAGTTACCCACGCGAATTTCTTAGTCGAAGCACATGCTGTTTCTAATGCGGCCGCAGATCTGTTCTATTCAGAGGGCGGTTCGACCCTGCTTTTCCTACCCCTTGCCCACGTATTCGGCCGGATGATCGGAGTGGGTACCATCTTTGCCGGGCTCTGCCTTGGACACTGCCCTGATTTAGCTATTCTGCCCAGCGATCTCGCCTCTTTCCAGCCACGCTTTATTCTCTCCGTACCTAGGGTCTTTGAAAAAATCTTTAACACCGCCGGCAGTAAAGCGGAAGCGGACGGTAAGGGCCGGATCTTCAACGCCTCCGTATCCTGTGCCGTGCGATTTAGCCAGGCCCTTGACTCTGGTGGCCCCGGATTTCTGCTACGCCTCGAGCACTCGCTGTTCGATCATCTGGTTTATGGGAAGCTGCGCGCCGCGCTAGGCGGATCGGTAAAGCATGCGATCTCTGGCGGCGCGCCCCTTGGGGCTCGATTAGGACATTTCTTCCGCGGTATTGGCATCACGGTCTTAGAGGGATACGGCTTGACGGAAACGACGGCCGGAGCGACTTTAAATCTAACTGGAAAAGTAAAGATTGGTTCAGTTGGCCAGCCAATCCCGGGAACCACGATCCGAATCGCAACGGACGGCGAAGTGTTAATTAAGGGACCAATTGTTTTCCGCGGTTACTGGAAAAATGAGGCGGCAACCAAAGACGCTTTCACAGAGGATGGATTTTTCAAAAGTGGAGACCTGGGACGGCTCGATGAAGACGGTTTCCTCTTCATCGTCGGGCGCAAGAAGGAACTGATCGTTACCTCTGGAGGCAAAAATGTCGCGCCGGCGGTGCTTGAGGACCGCCTAAGAGCACATCCACTGGTTAGCCAGTGTGTTGTAGTGGGCGACAATAAACCCTATATAGCAGCGCTCATCACCTTGGATCAGGACTTCTTGACCGCCTGGTGTGCTTCAAACGGCAAGAGTGGCCTACCAATCTCGCAGCTTATTGAAGATTCCCAATTGCGCGACGCACTGCAGCTCGCTGTCGACGAGGCCAATAAGGCAGTCAGCAAAGCGGAGGCGATCAAGCGCTTTGCGATCCTTCCGATAGACCTCACTATCGCATCCGGGCATCTAACTCCCAAGTTGAGCATCATTCGGGGCGCCGTCATGCGCGACTTCGCCAGCGAAATTGAGTCTGTCTACTCTTGAGGCAACCAACAAAAGACCCCATCGGAGCCCATGCTGCGGCTGGAGCTCTTGAGCGAGTTCGTCTTGCCAGAGAGATTCATGACGGCATTGCTCAAGACCTGGCAGCACTTGGCTACCGTCTTGACGACTTGGCAACGGCGCCCGGACTCGGCTCGAAGGAACGCAGCCAGATTCGCCTAATTCGGGGAGATTTATCGCAAACGCTCCAGCGCCTACGCAGATCCATTTTTGATCTTCGTAACGGCGACATTGATTTACCCGCTGAATTACGAGAAATCCTTCATGCCATTGAACCCGATGGGATGATTGTCCGATTCAACTGTACTGAAGAGTTTACAGATTTGGGTGCGGCCGTATCGAGGCACCTTCTTGCTATAGCTATCGAGGCCATTTCAAATGTGGTTCAACACTCTCACGCCACAGATTTGGCGGTCTCGCTTTCAGGCTCTCTTACATCATTTTCAATGCTAATCGAAGACAATGGCATCGGAAACGTCAGAGCCAAGGATTTTTCCTATGGACTGACCACCATGGCCGAGCGATCTGAGTTGATCGGAGCAACCTTCGAGGTGAAGAACGCAGAATTTGGCGGAACGATAGTTCAAGTTACTGCATCGCCGACATGATGATTTCGATTCTGCTCGTCGATGATCATCAACTGATTCGCGAAGGGTTAAAGCATGCCTTTGACAGATCAGATGACTGTCAGGTGATCGCAGAGGCAGCTTCGGTAGGCGAAGGACTCGCACAGCAGAGTCGTCATCATGCCCAAGTCGTGATCACAGATCTGCGCCTACCAGATGGATCTGGGCTTGAGCTAGTGCGCCAACTGCGCACCGTAGAGCCAGATCTAGGCTTGGTAATTTTGACCATGTTTCCAAGTGACGATCAGCTTTTCTTGGCGATAGAAGCCGGGGCCAGTGCTTTTCTTGCCAAGGATCTGCCCAGCGATGAGGTTGTACGCGTCGCTAGGGGTGCCGCATTTTCTCCACGCTCTTTCACCACCCTTAATCTCGATTCTGCTCTGGCTAGAAAGTCTTCAACACCAGGGCCGCATCTATCGCCGAAGGAACGTCATGTTCTGCAACTTTTGGCCGCCGGCGATACGGTTGGCCAGATTGGCGGAAAGTTGTTTATCAGCACCTCTACAACCAAAACGCATATAGCACGAATCTACGAAAAACTTTCGGTGGGCAGTCGCGCCCAGGCAGTCATCGCCGGAATCAAATGGGGGCTGCTCGACAACCCGCTTGAACAAGGCTGACCCAACAATTGAAAACCATTCTGCGGCACCTTAGATTTGCACTGCCAATTTCATTAGTTCCTATTTTCATGCAAATAAACAGACTCGGAATTGGGGATCTCGACTCTTGGTGGCATGTAAAGATCGGTGATCAAATTCGATCGGGAGTTCCGTTCAACGACCTTGGGAGCTCCTGGAGTTTGTACTCTGGAAGTACATACTCTAGGAATTGGCGAACGTCCCAGTGGTTGAGTGAAGTACTGATGTCGCTAGGTCACCAATTGCTGGGATGGCAGGCATTAATCTGGTGGCGTTTTATTTTTGGGTTATTGCTCCTATTGGTGTTCGTCGGCACTCTAGCCCGCAGGAACGGCTTGCCTGCCGTAGCTGTGACCGCCGGCACCGCCGCCTTTGTGCTTGTGCCATCTATCCAAGAGCGCCCAGCTCTAGTCGGGCTTATCTTTATCGCCCTGACTGGTGCCACCTGCGCCAGAATTCTGATCGACGCACGATTCGAGCGCTCAACTTGGCTCTGGGTACCTGCAACTTTCCTCTGGGCCAACCTCCATGGTTCTTGGATTCTGGCGCCAGGAGCATTGGCACTTGCCTTGACGCTTTCGGCCATTCGGCTCAAGAACCTTAGCTACATAATTCAGTCTTCTTTCCTGTTGATTTCGGTCGCGATAGCTGGTTGCTTATCTCCGATCGGTTGGAACGGGTTCTTGCTGCCCTTCAAACTGCGGGATACCGCAGGCAGATTCATCGTCGAATGGCAGCGAACAGACTTCACAGATCCACTTGCTTATGGCTTGCTCGCGCTGTTGATCTTATTTGTGGTTGCCTCCACTTTAGGGAAAGCTCGACCTAACATTTTTGAATTTCTCTGGGTTCTAATTTGGACGCTCTTCGCCTTCACGGCCTTTCGGAACATCGGACCTGCAACGCTTCTCATTGCCCCGCTTGTGGCGCGCAGGCTCGACCGTTGGATCAGTGCATTTCCTAAGTTAATGAGTCAAGATATGAGTCGTGCGACAACCGCTAAATTCAAATTTGCGATGGCGCTGGCGCTTTTGTGTACAGTGATTTCTACTGCGCTCGTAAATCCTCTGGACGGAGTAAAACCGCAATACATTGCCAAGCGACTGGCAGCGTCTACTCAGAATCTTCGGATCATTAACGATTACAACGCAAGCGGCGTGCTCCTGGCATTGGGCGGCGATCGAGTTCATCTTGCCGTCGACGGTAGAGCCGATCGTTTCAATCCAGATTGGCTCGCTCAGTACTTTGAAATGCTGAAGGTCTCCGGGGCAAACGCCTATCTACTTACTGAATTGCGCCCAAATGCTGCTGTTTTGGATGTGGGCTCGCCTTTAATTTGGCATTTGATTAGCGAGCAAAAATGGCATCGGATTATGACCGATGGTCATTACGTGCTAATCGCCGCGCCAACATTGAACTTGCGGCACTGAACTACTCCGAGTGAAGTAGCAACTGATGGCGTTTAACAATATCGTCCCAACGCCAATTGCTAAGAACAAACTCTCTGCCGGCGGCACCCATCCGACTAGCTAACGCTTCATCTCCAAGAATGGTCACAATCCGATCTACAAGGTCGCCCCTGTCACGCCCATCTACGACAAACCCAGTTATTCCTTCGCGAACAGCATCTGGTGCGCCGCCAGAATTGCCCGCTATTACCGGGATGGCACAAGCACTGGCTTCAAGATAGACGATTCCAAGTCCTTCAACTTCCAGACCGCCCAGCCGGCTCCGAGAGGGCATCGCAAACACTTGCGCTGCGTTTAGATACGTTGGTAATTCGGCCAGCGGAACCCGCCCCACCATTCGAACATGATCGGACAAATTTAGGTCGCGCACTTTGGCTTCTAACCTCGTTCGGTATGGCCCTTCTCCAACCACTACTAAGCCGACATCGCTTATCCGCTTTCTAATTTCTGGCAGCGCCTCAATTAGCCGGTCTTGACCTTTTCGTGGCACTAGCCGACCAACTGTCATGATCAGTCGACGATCTTTCATATCAAGACTCTGGCGCAATGCTTCGACCTCAAGATTTGGGCGGAAGAACTTCTCATCCACGCCCGGCGTAAGCTGGGCCATTCGCATCCGCGCACTCGGGGAAAGCGCCATTCCAACTCGAGAGCGCGTGTATTCGCCCAAGTACGTGACAACATCGGTCACTTCACCCACTCGGTGGAGCAGTTGACGAGTGACTGGGGTTCTTGCCCACCAGACCTCATGTCCATGTGTCGTTGCAACCGCCCGCGTTATTCCGACTCTACGCAAGGTGGGGGTGAGCAGACCCAGTGGCGCAGCAGCGCCAAACCAGACGGAAGTGCATTCGAAGTCACGTGCCGTCTTTGCAGTGCGGCTGGCCAATCCGGGAGATGGAAGGAGCATCCGCATGGGGTCACGAATCACTTGAACGCCAGTACGTGCGCGAAGATCCTCGTCGTATTCCTCGTCGCCCTCCTGCCTGCCAGCGTGAACAACGATGCTGTCTCGAGGAGCTCGCTCAACCAAGGCGTTAACAAAGGACTCGATGCCACCGGTCCGCGGCCCAAAATCATTTGTCACGACCAGAGTGCGCGTCATCAAGCGACCCTATCCATTATCGGACGGCCCATTTCGCAAAGTGGGTGGCACCTGTAGGTGGTTCAACTTGGCGAAACTCCGAGCAATCGCAATGCGCTGCGGCGGAGTCGGGTGATTGTCAAAGAACCAGAAGGCAAATCGGGAGGGACTTGGATCAGATAGGTTGGAGATCGCAAGACTCCGCTGCATATTCACAAAAGCTTCTGGATCTTGCGTTAAATTGAGCGCGTGGACATCGGCTCGCGCTTCAATATTTCTTGACAGCAGTGCAGATACTGGCTGTTGCACCAAGGTCAGTACTGTTATCAACGCAAGTACAAGTGCGACGCTCCTTGGATCAGCCAGCGGATTAAGGCTGGCCGGCAGTCCAGCCCGATCAAGCAAGGGTTTCCATTGAACAAGGAGCCCAATTGCCAGAACGCCAATCGCAGCTGAAAGTGCACCAATTAAGGTGAACCTACCCACATCATTCGCCTTGGCATGACCCAATTCATGCGCAACCACAAGTTTTACTTCCTCGGGGCTGGCATTGGCCAGTAGAACGTCATAGAGCACGATCCGGCGTGACGCCCCAAATCCAGATACGTAGGCATTAAGTGCAGTAGTCCGCCGCGAGGCATCAGCAACCAAAATTTGGCGAACAGGTACGCCGTCTCTAGCGGCCATTGTAATGAGCTCCTGGCGGAGCGGAGATGGCGCCATCGGAGTGAACTTATTGAATAGGGGTTCAACAAGAACCGGGTATCCAAATGAGAGTGCGATAACGAGAAGTGCGGTAGCAGCACCACCAACTATCCACCAGCGAGAGCCAAACAATCGGGCGCAGATAACCAGCGATGCCAAGGCTAGAGCCATGAGCGGAGCGTTGAGTGCGAAATGTTGGAGTCGATCTGAGAACCACCCTCGCCAATTCTGAGTGGATAGTCCGTAAGTTCGAAACACTTCCTCACGTTTTATGTCCAAGGGCAATGCCACCAGGTTGAACGCAAGTTCGATGGCGATCACGCCCACAAATGCTCTTAAGAAAAATGACCCTGGCAACAGGTTTATGAATTTCGCACCAAGATTTGTGAAGCCGACTAGACCTGCCAGAACAAATCCGAGAGCCCAAGAGCCAACACCCCAGGGAATTAGCGCCGAGTGAAACGCCTTGGCTTTGGAAATCTCAGCTTGGGCAAAATCGCTGCTCGCGGGAAGGGGATGGATGGGAACTGACAGAACATGCCATGGAGTGAACAGACCGACGAGCACGGCCAAGACCAGAGCGAGTACTGAGATGCTAAGAATCAACCAAGACCTGTTTGACATAGCACTGATCAAAGGCGGACAGCGCCGGCGAAAGGCATGTAATTGAGTCGATCCACTTGAACATTGCGGCCAGGATGTGGGGCATCAACTATTAAACCATGGCCAAGATAGATTCCGACGTGGCTGATGCCACGGAAGAAGAATACTAAGTCGCCGGGTTGAAGATTCCCGAGCGAGACTCGTCGACCATAGTGGATCTGCGCCTGCGAGGAGTGCGGCAAGGAAACGCCAGCATGTGCATACGCCATCATTGTCAGGCCAGAGCAGTCCCATGCCCTCGGCCCGGCAGCACCAAAAATGTATGGCTTGCCAATTTGCTGCAATGCGAACCTCAATGCGATTCCGCCTCGGCCAGAAACTCGGGTTGCTAACTTGGCGGATTTCAACGAACTCTTCTTAGAACTTCTAGCTCTCGCGGCCTGGGCTGCCAAGTATTTTTTCCGCTCCGAGGCCTTGAGAGAATTGAGCAGCCGTTCCACGTCGGCCAATTTGGATTGCGCCAACGCAGATGAGGCGGCTAATTCTTTCTGCGTTGCTCGCACCAATTTGACTCGGTCACCGACCACCAGTGAGGTCTGATGAAAGTGCTGCTCCGACGCGGCAAATTTACGAAGCTGAACAGATTGAGACTTGGTCACCGCCTCCAACTGGCTGGCACTTGCCAGATACTCGGTCGGATTCTTGGCGAAAAGCAATTGGATTCCAGGGCCAAGGCCGTTGTCTTTATATGCGTTTGCGGCAATCTGGCCCAGGTTATTTTTCAGCGCCCCGAGAGCGGCGCCTTCCTTTGCGCGCTGGCCCTGAACACCAGCCAGGGTGTGTTGCAAGGCAGATAGCCTCACCCTTGCCCCATTTGCAGCCTCAGCTGCCGCAGCTGCCTCTGTCTGTAGTCGATCAACCTGAGCCTGAACTGCCGACACGGAGGTATTGGGTGAGGCCAGCGCGGAGCCAGGAGCCACAAAAAGGGTGACCATCAGCGCTACCGCTAGGGGCAGCGCAAGCCTCAAACCGCGCAGGGACATTGAGGCAGGCTAACTGCGGGAGTCAAGCCTTTACAACCTGACAGACGGTTCCAACCTAATATTCTCAGCCTTCAAGTCAGCCTTTAGACAACTTCTAGGCGCAGGGGCGGCACCAGACCGCCACTGGAAAGCGCGGCCAGGGCCTGCTCTTCAGCCTCAGTTAGCGAATCGGGCGTCAGCAAGAAAGTGACCACGCAGTCTTCACATTCGTGGTGACGACCAGTGAGGCGGATCACACATCGCTCGCAGTCAATAATCATTTGCCATTCCCTCCGGTTATTTGGATGGTATGGGCGAGTACTGACACGTGGAGTACATCGAGATTAGGCGAACTTGAAGCCACCAAACTTGCTGAGTTTCTGAAGAACATCTCCAACAGCCCAACTCCCCATGGGATCGGGGGAGGCAAGGTTGTGTTGACCCTGAGAGCTCAGATACTTATTTAGCCTTTTTGGAATTGACCGACCTTCGGTGTTCGCAATTCCTTCTTCAAGCCATTTTTCATGGCCGTCCGGTCCAATAATGATGACCACGTCTTGATGGCTCACATCATGATTCACCACTTTTCCGGTCTGCCAATCAGGAGTGCCAGATTTGATCTCGCTCTTGGTCAACATCCTCGTTTCGAATGCGATGCCTAAAGCTGCGAGAACTTTCGAAACATCGGCCGGTCTGCCTGTATAAAAACTCCAGTTTGGTTCCGCCCCAAAAATCTTCTGGTAAGCCAAGAGACGCGCCGGCGTATCCGTAGCAGGATCTACACTCAATTCAACTAACGCAATCTTGTCATTCAGTCCAGCTTTAGATACCGCCCTTGAAAGACGGCCGAAATTAGCACTGACCATAGGGCAAATCTCTTGGCACGTGGTCAGGAATGGGGCGATGACCAAATACTTGCCCTTGAGAGCGCCTAGGGATGTTTGCGCACCATTTTGATCAATCAGTGGAATGCTGTCGGCGTTGTTGCGCACTGCTAAATCAAACTCAGTCCCTTTACCATCCGCCGAAGATGTGGCACCGCCATTCGTAACGGCTGCAGCGGCGCCGCTAGCAGAACCAATCGAACTAGAGGTACAGGACGCAAGCAATGCAATGAGCGCAATAGGGATTAAGGCACTCACTGCCCGAATTTGAGCTTTAGCAATTTTCACTGGTCGAGGTTATCTGTAACGACTGAGAATTTGGATTCCCTCGCTGTCGCCAGCAGGGCGAACATCAAATAACACCTGGTCGTCAGGGTGTAGAAAATGCTGCGAATACCCACAGAGTTCCCCCGAATGTGCCTTGCGCATCGCTGACATACTGAAACTGTAAAATTAAATTGTTCGCAAGACAGTTTCGTAAGTCAGTTTGACTGTCACTAAGGATTGGAACTCAATGCGGCGCAAGGCAGTTACCGCTCTTGGGCTGGTGGCCTGCTTAGTGTTGCTATCTGCACCAAGCACCCAGGCCGCTTCGAAGGTTCACTCAGTACCAAAGAAATCGGTTTCAAAGTCAAAGAAGAGTCCGAGCAGGCGGGCGCCACGATTGTCGCTTTCCATCAAACAGACCCCGAGCGAGGGTTCAACAGTGGTGGCTCTCTATGGCACGGTGGTTCCAGCTAGGGCTCGGGTTGTGGTGACGGTTCAATCTAAATATGCAGGAAAATGGGTCGACTCAAAGCTGACAGCCAAGACCACTCCAGCGGGAACCTGGTCGATTCAACAGACAGTGGCCAACATTACGGCCAAGATGTCGTACCGCGCGGTCGCAGTTATCAACGCGAGGAAGGCTTTCTCACCAGCACGTCATATCAAGTTAACTTCGCCTAAAGCTGCTGACTTATCCCTTGTCCAAGGATCGGGACCGGCGAAACGAATTCTGGGCGCAGACATAAGCCAGTGGCAACATAACGGGAACACGCCAATAGATTTCGCGAAAATGTACGCGGCTGGAACGCGGTTCGTCATGATCAAAGCGTCCGATGCACATGATGCAGCCGATGCCAGCGCCGCGAAATATGCGCCGTTCGATCGCCTCGCGGCACAAGCCGCAGGACTGTACACAGGCTTTTACCACTACGCCTATCTTCCAGATACAAAGGATCCCGCGGCTGTCATTACCGAAGCCAAGGCGCAAGCAGAGAAGGCCATTTGGCGCTTGGCTAGTGTTGGCGGGTATAGCTCACACGATCTTCCGTATGCCCTGGATATGGAGAACAACTGCATCCGCTACAACACCAAACATTCGTGCATAAAATATGCCACGGCAGCAAATATCACTCTGTTCGCTCTCACCTGGCTTACGACGATGCAAGAGCGCACCGGACGGGCGCCTATCGTGTACTCCTACCCGACCTTTTTAGAACGGGCTCTCGCTAAGAACACGGCATTTAGAAACTTCCCACTTTGGATCGCACATTACGGCGTTAATCCATACGACCCACTTGCAAACCCAGGTCAACGTACTTTCGGTTGCTATACAACACCTTGGACTCAGAGTGATTGCACTGCACAGTGGGCAATGTGGCAATTTACATCGTGCGGGATCGGTAACAAATACGGTGTCCTGAGTTCTAGGGTGGACCTAAGCGTATTCCGTGGCGATGCCAATGCCTTCCTCGCGCTGACTAAAGGAACCTGGACTCCCCAGCCTGGTGACTACCTACCCATCAATGAACCCGATACGGTCAATATCAGTCAACTCGTATCCAGTAGTACAGACTCTCCAGTGACTATGAGGATCGACGTCTTACGAATCACAGGAACTCCGGTTGTTACCGGTGGTGTCAAAATCAAGGTAATTCCAACGGCAGATCAGCCGCCCTTGTCGCAACTCATATTAACCCAGACCGCCACACGCATTGCCAGCGGCACTTGGAATGTATCTATAAGTGGGTTGCCAGCCGGAAGCTGGAACGCAACCGTTGACTTCGCAGATCCGACCGGGGTTCACGCCCCCTCGAGCGCCCCCGTGAGTTTTGTTCTAACCCAAGGAGTCAAGCCGATCCCAACACCTACCCCGACACCCACGGGCACCCCGACACCGACTGGCACCCCAACTCCAACCCCAAAACCAACGCCTAAGCCGTCGCCAAAACCAAAGCCAAAGCCGGTAAATCCCTGTCAAGGACAATTCGTCTATTGATGTAACTCCTGGCCGATCGGCCCCATTCCAAAACACTTGTGGTTTGGAAACCAGGTACGCCAGACCACCAAAAAGAGAAGATATATTGGGGCTGCTATTAGGACAACATATGCCCACTTGCTGCCGTCCGGGTAGGAAGCCGAAAGATAGGTCAACGCAGCTAAATAAATCAGTGCAATTGTCATTGTTAATCCACGCAAGGCACGCACCCGCATCAGATGCGGAAAATTCACCGTCGTAAGCTGAAGGCCACACAACAAGATGGAGATCACGACGGCAGTTCGTTGGCTAGTTCCAAGGATTAAGAAGGTTGGCACAACAACATTCCAGGCGGCTGGAAACCCGTTGAACCAATGATCTGAAGTTTCCTGATCATTGCGGGCAAACCAGAGCGCTGAAGTGAAAATAATCAGCGCTGCAATCCAAATTTGCCACCCTCGTGGAAGTAGGTGTGTTCTGATCATGAAAGCGACAGGCACAACTACACAAGCGACGTAATCGACTACGAGATCTAAGATGTGTCCGTCAATGTGCGGAGCATGGGTTACCACATCTACCTTGCGGGCGATCGGTCCGTCCAATCCATCAAGGACCTGGCAGGCGATCAACCAGAGCAGTGCCTGCCTGATGTGCCCATCCATAACCGCTTGGAGCCCAAGCAGCCCAGCAATGGCGCCGCTGGCCGTTAGAGCGTGAATTGCTAGCCCAAACCTGCGCAGGCGCTTACCCTCTCGATCGCTTAGCGGCTCGACAATGCCAACAGGAATATCCACTTGATTCAAAGGACGCCTTAACTTCAGGGGAATTAATGCCGGACAGCTAGTTACAGTGCGACCGAAAGGGTAGCCGATGTTTTCCAAACCGGGAACCGATCCCCACCCGCCGCTACGCTGCACGCATGTTTAGCAACATGGCCGACTCCGATTCGGGAGCCAACCATGTTCAGTCAAGCCGGGAAATCTTCTGGGAACGAATCTGGGCCGGCCTGCTCGTTCTCTACAGCGTCGGAGCTGCTTACCTAGTCTGGCGAACCCTTGGACGTTACGGTGTCAATGCAGCCGTTTTCCTGGTGATCGACGTCGTTACCTCATGGCCCTATGGCCTGGCCACGGCAAGGATCGTAGTGAACGTGGTCAAGCGAGAGTGGAAGGCGGTACGTAAATGGAGTTGGGTGGCCGCAATAACTTTTATCGCACCTGACGTGTACGTTCTCGCCTCCGCTCACCATGCTCCTAGGAATATCTACCTAGCGATCATTGCGATAATCATATTTCTGATTCTTTTCGCGATTCTGAGTGTCGTATTGCAGATTAGGAGTTGGGGGAAACTTGCTGTCGGCGATGCGCCCTAATGTTGAGATGTGTCGATGAACCCGCAACCGTCGAATCAGTTGAGCCTTGAAGATCTGGGCACTCCCCTGCTGCACACGACGTTTGTCGTCGTCGACCTTGAGACCACGGGCGGCTCACCTAAAGCAGGCGCAGGAATTACTGAAATAGGAGCAGTAAAAGTTCGTGGCGGCGAGGTTCTCGGCGAATTTCGCACCTTCGTCAATCCGGGGTATCCGATCCCTGCTTTCATCACCACGCTCACTGGAATAACTGATCACATGGTTCGCGAAGCTCCACATATAAATTCGGCACTTTCTTTTTTTATGGAGTTCTGTGGCGATCCGAAATCAACGGTGTTGGTTGCTCACAACGCTCCTTTCGATTTGGGCTTTCTGAAAGCTGCGGCAAGCGATATGGATCTGATTTGGCCGGGCTTTGCACATCTGGACACCGCCAAGTTGGCTCGGCAAATACTCTCCAGAGAAGAGGCTCCGAACTGCAAACTATCCACGTTATCTGCACTGTTTCGCACCGAGGTATCGCCAAACCATCGAGCCCTCGACGACGCGAGAGCGACCGTTGAGGTCCTTCACGCACTCATTGCACGATTGGGGAATCTAAAGATCACAACCCTGGAGGACCTAAGAGATTTTTCAAGTCGAACAACTCCGGCTCAGAAAACGAAGCGCCATCTGGCCGATGGAATTCCGAGTGGACCTGGCGTCTATATTTTCCGAGATCGTTCCGGATCTGCGCTCTATGTCGGAACGTCAAATCACTTACGTTCGCGCGTCCGTTCCTATTTCACCGCGAGCGAACAACGACGACGAATTTTGGACATGCTCAATTTGGTGGAGACCATAACCGCTATCCCATGCGCAACGAGTGTTGAGGCTCAAGTCCGCGAATTGCGGTTGATCAATGAACATCAGCCAACGTACAACCGAAGGTCTCGCCATCAAGATCGAGTTGTGTGGCTGGCTTTTACAGATGAGTCCTATCCGCGGTTATCAGTTACGCGAAGCGCTGCGACTCTTAAAGACGAGCGCGGATGGATGGGTCCCTTCACAAGTCGCGTTGAAGCCGATAGCACCGCTCTTGCTCTTCACGAAGCATTGCCAATCCGCCAGTGCACTCAGAAAATCAATCAGCGATCACAGCAGACTGCTTCGGCTTGCGCCCTTTTTGAGATGGGACGATGCGGCGCTCCATGCACTGGGGAGGAATCAGTAGATTCGTACCAATTGACCGTGAAACTAGCGAGAGATCTCATGAACACCGATCCCTCGCCCGTGGTGTCTCAACTCGAGGCGAAGATGATCGCCCTTGGCGGCGCTGAACGGTTTGAAGAGGCCGCAGAGATCCGAGATCGGATTGCAGCAGTGCAGAAGGGCGTTTCACGAGGATCCAGAATTCGTTCGCTCACAAAGGTGGATCATCTCGTAGCCGGACAACCGACCGTTGATGGTGGCTGGGATTTCATCTGCGTTCGTTATGGTCGACTAGCCGGCAGTGCAACTTCGAAGCCCGGGTTCCAGACGGAGTCAACGGTCGAGGCGCTGGTGATGAGTGCTGAAGTGGTTCTTGGCAACGAAAATATTTTGCCGCATTCAACATACGAAGAATGTGAACGGATTCTCGACTGGCTCGAAAATCCGGGCACCCGACTTTTTGAAATCACTGGGCAGTGGAGCAGTGCTGTGAACATCAACCAGGAGTGGCGAAGACTATAGGTGATGCAAAGTTTCAGAGTAGGTCAGTGGTTGATAAGGGATTGGGATAAGTCAATCCATCGCTCAAGAAGTTCCAAAGCAGCACCAGAATCGATCGAATCTGCAGCGGCAATCAGACCCATTTCCATTCGTTGATTTAGCGAAATCCCTCGATGTGAAGGGGCATTGAAGGCTGCCAGCGCAGCCGCGGAATTTAACAGCACGGCATCACGATGTGGGCCGCGTACACCGGCGAGGATGGCTCGGGTCGCCTCGGCATTTTCAGCTGCACTCCCACCGGCCAGTGCTGATTTTGGCGCTAGTGCGATTCCTAGATCAACTGGGTTGAGGCTCTGCTTCGAGACACGATGTTCTTCCACTACGTAGACGGTTGAGTTGCCAGAAAGGCTCAACTCGTCTAATCCGTCATCTCCTCGAAATACGAGTGCATCCGTTCCGCGGACAGCCAGCACATCTGCGACCACGGGCAGCCAACGCTGGTCGGCCACTCCAACTGCCTGGGCCGCTGGTCTGGCTGGATTTGATAGCGGCCCCACAATGTTAAAGACCGTTGTCACTCCCATCTCTCGCCTGGTCTGAGCGACATTTTTCATCGCCGGATGGAAGGCCGGCGCAAAGCAGAAGCCAAGGCCCAACTCGGTGGCGCAGCGAACAACTCCATCGCCGTCCAACTCAATTGCGACACCAAGGGCACTCAACACGTCCGCCGAGCCGCTCTGAGAAGAAGCCGCCCGTGAACCATGTTTAATCACGGTCGCCCCGGCAGCAGCGGCAACGATCGCCGAAGTAGTCGAAATATTTATCGTGTTGGCCCCATCGCCGCCGGTGCCAACACAGTCAACCGATCGACTCGGAAAATCGACCGGTACCGCATGTCGGTACATGACCTCAACAAATCCGATGACTTCGCTGGCTACTTCACCTTTGACCTTCAGCCCCATCAGGAGAGCCGCAATCTGGGCAGAGGTAGCGCGACCGGACATGACCTCTTCTAGCGCCCAATCGGCCATTGGGCGATCTAGATCTTCAAGGCTGGTCAAGTGGCGAAGAATCACCGGCCAGGAGAGCACCGACTCGCTGGTCAGTTTGCTTCATCCTGTCCAAGTAGGCGCGCGGCTGCGGCCGCCAATTCAAATGGGTCTATCGGATGTCCAACCACCGCATCAGCCCGCGACCATGAGGCGAGCCAGGCGTCGCTTGGGCGCCCGATGACTAATAGGATTTTGGGCGCGTTGAAAATCTCATCCTTAATGGCTCTGGCGATTCCCATCCCACCGGCTGGGGTCGCCTCACCATCCAAAATGACTAGGGCGATTCCCGGCTTACCCGATCTGACCTGGGCAGTTGAAGTGTCCAGGGCGGCCATC
>Ga0307375_10001575_pt1 | contig 24713 bp, 24 predicted proteins | sample TR1MG_FD_202531 | JGI IMG/M metagenome (GOLD analysis project Ga0307375, IMG submission 202531) | Soil microbial communities from Risofladan, Vaasa, Finland - TR-1 | ecosystem: Environmental > Terrestrial > Soil > Coastal area > Acid sulfate soil | place: Finland: Risofladan, Vaasa | collected...
CGACTGGTCGAAGCCCTGCGAGCCCTCGAGGCGGCCGACCCCGAGAGCGACGCTCGAAAGATCCGGGCGCTCGGACCCGGGGTGCATCTGATGAACGACCTCGATCGAGTGAGCAAGTTGCGCGACGGCGAACTGCTCTACCTCTCCAAGCGCGACCGCGAGGTCGACATCGAGGTCTCGCTCGTGGACGTCGGTCCCCGGCTGCACGACGACCTCTGGGGTTCAGTGACCGCGGTGTTGACGAGCGCGACCATCCCCGACAATCTTGCGAGGAACCTTGGCCTCGAGGGCGACTGCATCATCGAGCGTTTCGAGAGTCCCTTCGACTACCAGAAGAACTCCCTGCTCTACGTGCCCGACCGTTTCCCTTCGCGCAACGCCGACGGCGCCGAGGCCGCGATCATCGAAGAACTAGTCGAACTCATCGGCGCCGCCGGGGGACGCACGCTGGCGCTGTTCACCAACCGATCGGTGATGAACCGCGTCGCCGAGGCGGTGGCACCGCGCCTCACGACGCCGGTATTGGTGCAGGGCACCCTCTCGCGTCAGCGCATCATCACCGAGTTCCGCGACGACGCTGAGGCGAGCCTCTTCGCAGTCACGAGCTTCTGGCAGGGCATCGACGTGCCGGGACACTCGCTCAGCCTGGTCACCATTGACCGGCTCCCATTCGCGGTACCGAACGACCCCCTCGCCGAAGCGCGCCGAAGTCGCTCCGACAAGCCTTTCTACGAAGTGGACCTCCCCCGGGCCGCCATGCTGCTAGCCCAGGGGGTGGGACGACTCATCCGCACCCACACCGACCGCGGGGTGGTCGCCGTGCTCGACACCCGTCTCGCCGAGGCGTCCTACAAGTCCGCGTTGTTTCGAAAACTGCCACCGATGAAGCGCACCCGCGACAAATCACAGGTCCACGCGTTCCTCAAAGAACTGCGCGAATAGCCACCCGACCACGGTCCTTGCCCCGCGGGTGATAAATAACTAGTATTTCAATAGAAAAACTAGTTAGAGAGCAGACCCGTGCATATAGACCCCCTCTTGGTACTCGCGAGCGCCCTCGTGGGTTTTCTGGTGGGGCTCACCGGTATGGGGGGTGGGGCGCTCATGACACCAATGCTCGTACTGCTCTTCGGGGTCGCGCCGTCAGCCGCCATCTCCTCGGACCTGATTGCAGCATTTTTCATGAAGCCCCTAGGGGTCGCGATCCACTGGCGACGTGGAACGGTCCAGGGCGACATCGTCAAGTTCCTTTGTCTGGGCTCGGTGCCCGCCGCGTTTCTCGGCACGTGGGTCATGCATCTGGGCGGGAACAGCTCGAGCGCGGAGCATCGACTCCAGATGCTCCTAGGTGTCGCGCTGGTCCTCGGGGCGGGCGCGATGATCACGCGCTTCGTCATCCCCCGACGCGCCTCGCACACGAGCGCACCTTTCGTGCTTCGCCGGGTGGCCATCGTCGCGGTCGGGTTGGGTGGGGGCTTCATGGTGGGACTCACCTCGGTGGGTGCGGGATCGCTGATCCTCGTGCTCTTGATGCTGATCTACCCGGGCCTACGAAGCGATCAGCTCGTCGGGACGGACCTCGCCCAATCGATCCCCCTGACGCTCGCGGCCACACTCGGCACGCTCGCCTTCGGACACGTCCAGTTCTCGCTGACCGGTTCGATCATCCTCGGCAGCGTTCCCGCAGTCGTGGTCGGAGCCCTGCTCTCGGCTCGAGAGATGAGTCGGATCATCAGGCCATTCATCGCGGGGGTGACGCTGCTGAGCGGCCTCAAGTACATCGGAGCGCCCCCAGCGTCGCTCGCGGTCGTCGCCCTCGTGACCCTCGTCGTGCTCATCTACGGTTCGCGACGCACCAAACCGGCGCCCGACGTCGAAGTCATCGACGCGCTCGAAATGGTTCCTTGAGGGTTCCTCAATAGCCGAAACGGTCGAGGATGTCATCGCGCTTCTGCCAACCCGGCTCCACCGAGACCTTGAGCTCCAAGAAGCAACCCTCGGGGAGTTGACGACGAGCGGCGATGCCGACGTCCTTCAACAGTTGGCCACCCTTGCCGATGACCATGCCCTTCTGGCTCTCGCGCTCGACGAGTATCTCGACCAGGATGTGCGGCCACTCGAATTCGGTGACGCGACAGTGAATCGAGTGCGGCAGTTCCTGCTTGGTCTTTCGAACCAGTTGCTCGCGAACGAGTTCAGCGACCCACATCGCCTCGGGTACGTCGGATACCTCGTCCTCGCCAAACAAATACGGCGACTCGGGCATGGCGGCACGAACGTAGGCGATGAGCTCGGCGGTCCCCTCACCGGTCTTAGCCGAGACGGGGAAATACTCGACGCGCGACGCCGCACCCTGCAGGCCCTTGTCCTGGGCGATGTCGAGAACCGCTTCGTGCGCGGCCATGAGTTGCGCCGCGACACCGTCACGCGAGGTGCGGTCCATCTTGTTCACCACCAACACGGGTTTGGGGCCGTTGGGGTGCTTGGCGTTCTCGAGCAGCGTGCCAATGACATTGCGGTCACCGGGTCCGATCGACTTGCCCGCCTCCACCACCGCCATGATCACGTCCACACCATCGGCGGCGGCGCGCGCAGTGTTATTGAGTCGCCCACCGAGACTCGTCTTAGGACGGTGGATACCCGGGGTGTCGACGAAGATGATCTGTACCTCGTCCTCGGTCAGGATGCCACGGATCGCCTGACGCGTCGTGTTCGGACTCGCCGAGGTGATCGACACCTTGGTCCCGACCACTTGATTGAGCAACGTCGACTTGCCGACGTTGGGCCGTCCGATGATCGCGGCGAAACCGGACCGGGTCATGACGACTCCCCCACGGGTTCGATGCGAACCTCTTCAATGCGTCGTCCATCCATTCGAATCACCGTCAATTGATACCCTTCAGTTGCGAACACATCACCTTCGTCGGGCACGCCGCCCGCGAGATCAAGCACGAGACCACCCACGGTGTCCCAGCCCACCTTCGGCAGCGAGAGACCGTACTCCACGTTCACGTCATCGATGTTCAAGCGGCCACTCAAGGTAATGCCCGCCTCGATTGTTTGGTCCCCGTCGTCGCTCACCGACGGGTCCGACTCGTCGGTGATCTCACCGACGAGCTCTTCGAGAATGTCCTCAAGCGTGACCAGTCCCGCGGTCCCGCCGTACTCGTCGACCACCACGAAGAGATGGCTCTTGCCCTGACGGATCTCGCTGAGTAGCGAGGCGACCTTCTTGGTCTCGGGTACGAAACGCGGTTCGCCCATATGGCCCGCGATCAACTCTTCGCCGAGTCCGTCGGCGAAGAGACTCGCCAGGTGGCGCAGATTCACGATGCCGACCACGTCGTCGACGCTCTCACCCAGCACCGGGATGCGTGACCGCCCGGTCGCGATCGCCAAATCCAACGCCTCGCGGACGGTAGCGGTGTGCGAGATGTCGACCATATCGATACGCGGCACCATCACCTCACGAACGATGGTGTCGCCGAACTCGATGACCGAATGGATGAAGTTGCGCTCCTCCGAGGCGATCGCGGCGTCCTCGTGGGCGACGTCGGCCATGGCGAGGATCTCGGACTCGGTGACCCGATGGGTCTGGTTCGTCGAACCGAGCAGGTGCATCACCCCGTGGGCGATGGAGAGAAGCAGCGAGGAGACCCACTTGATGGGCCAGAACTTCAAGAGCGCCCCGACGACCGGCGCCGCCGCGAGCGCGGAGCTGTCGGGGTGCTGGACGGCGAGGTTCTTCGGAATCGCCTCGAAGATGACGAAGATCACCACCACCTCGCCCGTGGTCGCGATGATGACCCCGGCCGCTCCGAAGAGTCGTTCGGCGAGAACGCCGACCATGGTCGCCGAGATCAGCTGGCACATGAGGAGAAGCAACAGCAAAGGATTGAGGAACTTCTCAGGTGCGTCGGCCAGGCTCACCAGGGCCTTGGCACCTCGTCGGCCCTGCTCTTTCAAGGAGCGCGAACGCGACTTGCTCATGCGAACGAGTGCCGTCTCGGCGAGCGCGAAGAACCCTGACAGCGACAACAGCACCAGCACGGTGAGCGCGAGGTAGGTGTCGCCCGACGTCCACGCCGTCGCGATCACGTCGCGCTCGCTTGATAGTGACGCTTCAAGAGCTCGCGCTCGCGCGCCTCCATGCGTTCGGCTTCGTCGTCGACCATATGGTCCCAGCCCAGTAGGTGCAGAACCCCGTGCACGACGAGCAACGCCAACTCATCGTCGAACGTGCACTCGTGCTCTACGGCATTGCGCGCGGCGACCGCCGGACAGATCACGATGTCACCAATCAATTGGGGGATCTCGGACGCCGGGGGTTCGCCCGGCCCGGTGCCGCCCGCGTCGGGCACCCGCCCGGTGGGGTCGGGCTCACCGTCGATGGGGAAACTCAGGACGTCGGTCGGTCCCTCCTTACCCATGAACTGCAGGTTGAGCGAGGCGATCGTCACCTCGTCAGAGAAGATCAGAGAGACCTCCGCGAGACCACGGATGCCTTCGTCGCTCAGGGCGTTGCGCGCGAGCGCGGACCAGCGTTCGAGGTCGATGGGGTGATCTTGCTGCTCGTCGGCAGCGTAGATGTCGATGCTCATGATTGAGTGCGCTCGTAGGCTTCGACGATGTCGGCGACGATGCGGTGGCGCACCACGTCCTTCGCCGTGAGGTGTACGAAACTGATCCCCTCGACATTCCACAGGATCTTCTCGACGTTCACGAGTCCGCTGTGCTTTCCGCTGAGGTCGATCTGGGTCACGTCACCGGTGACGACCGCTTTGGAGTTGAAGCCAATGCGCGTCAGGAACATCTTCATCTGCTCGGGCGTCGTGTTCTGCGCCTCGTCGAGGATGATGAACGAATCGTTCAGCGTTCGCCCGCGCATGAAAGCGAGGGGCGCCACCTCGATGGTGCCGTTGGCGATCAGGCGCTGCGCCCCGTCGGGCCCGACCATGTCGTAGAGCGCGTCGTAGAGGGGGCGCAGGTAAGGATCGACCTTGGCCATGAGATCGCCGGGCAGGAATCCGAGGTGCTCCCCGGCTTCGACGGCGGGCCGGGTGAGCACGATGCGCTGGACTTGGCGCCGGTGCAATGCCTGGACCGCAGCCGCAACCGCGAGGTAGCTCTTGCCGGTACCGGCGGGTCCGATGCCAAAGGTGATGAGCGAGTTGTCGATGGCGTCCGAGTAACGCTTCTGGCCGGCGGTCGAAGGGCGAATGGCCTTGCCCTTGGCGCCACGCAGGACTTCGTGCTTCAGCACCTCGCTGGGGCGAAGGTCGTCGGCGACCATGTCGATGGTGCGAGCGATCTTCGTCGGGTCGAGGGCCTGACCACTCTCGAGTACGAGCACAAGTTCGTCGAACAGACGGAGCACCTTGGCGGCGTCGGGACCGGCGACCGATATCTGGTTGCCCTGCACGCGGATCTTCGAATCTGGAAAAGAGCGTTCCACCACGCGCAAGTGTTCGTCGCGCGGTCCGAGCAGACCCGACATGAGATGCGTGTTTGGAACGTAGGTGGTCGCCGTCAGGGCCTCATCGGCCGAGGCATCAAATGTCATCCGGGGGGCCACTCCATTCGTCTTCCGCCAAGGACGTGCAGGTGCAGGTGCGCAACAGTCATCTGCGCGTCGACGCCGACGTTCATCACCAGCCGGTAGCCGCTCTCGCGCACCCCTTCGAGTTCGGCCACCTGTTGGGCGAGCAACACGAGGTCGTCCACGATCCCGCCGTGCGAGTCGGCAATATGGTCCGCACTCGTGATGTGTTGCTTCGGGACCACCAGCACGTGCACCGGGGCCTGGGGTTCAATGTCACGAAACGCGTAGGCCCGCTCGCTCTGGGCGACCATCTTCGACGGTATGTCCCCGGCGACAATTTTGCAGAAAAGGCAATCACTCATGTAGTGCTCTCATCATTACTCATCACGCGGCCCTCCGAGCGTAAATCCCCATCCACCAGCACCAAAAGCCATGATCGACGCGGCCACGACGCCCGCAGTCTCCGCGCGTAGGACCGTTGGTCCGAGCGCCACTCGGCGTCGGGCGCTCCCCCACTCCTCGCGACCCCAGCCCCCTTCGGGCCCGATGGCCACCGAGCGCACGCCGTTCCAGTCCGCGTCGCCGTCAAAGTCGGCGATCACGACGTCGCCGGGGACGTCGCGCACGTGCACCGGTTCGTCAATCTCAATCTCGTACGTCCTTCGGCACTGTCCGCACGACTCGCGCGCGATCCGCCGCCAACGCGCGAGCACCTTGTCGCGGGTGTCACCCTTGAACTTGACGATCATGCGCTCACTGAGCAGTGGGATGATGCGCGTCACGCCGAGCTCGGTCGCCTTGGCGACGACCCACTCGCTGCGGTCGCCCTTGAGCGGGACGACGTACAGCGTGGTCTCGGGGGTCGGGCGATCAACGTGCACGGGGGTCACCCGTGCGAGCTGGGTGTCGCCCACCTCGCACAGGGCCCAGGCTCCACGGCCGTCGGTGACGACAATTTCCTCTCCGTGCTTGGCCCGCAAGACCGTGCGAAGGTGATGCTCGTCGTCTCGACTGAGCACCGGACGCTCGGGGTCTTCGACCGTGAACTGACCGAGCGCCGCAACTCGACGCCCCCACTCCAGGTGACTCACTTCTTCGAGCCCCGACGGCGTGAGAAGAGACCACCGGCATGTTCCTTGACCGCCTCGCCGCGGTGCTCAGCGAGTTGGCGAAGTAGGTCTCTCGAGGTGTCGTCGAGTTCGGTCGGCACGTCGACGATGAGGTGCACGAAGAGGTCGCCACGCCCGCGTCCGTGCAGGTGTTCGACGCCCTCGTGACGCACCCGGTGGATGGTACCGCTGGCGCTCCCAGGCTCGACTTCGACGCTCACGGTTCCTCGAAGGGTGGGTACTTCAATCTGCGCGCCGAGCGCGGCTTGGCTGAACGCGATGTGCGCCTCGTGGTGCAAGTCATCACCGTGGCGTTCGAAACGGTCGTCGTGCTGGACGCGCAAGTGCACGAAGAGCCGTCCGTTGGGACCCCCGCGCGCTCCCGCCGGTCCACGATCGGCAATGCGCATCGTGGAGCCATCCTCGACTCCGGCGGGGATCTGGATCGTCAGGGTCGTCGTCTCGTTCGTGCGCCCTTCGCCTCGACAAGTGTCGCACGGCGTCTCAATGCGCGTTCCCATGCCATTGCAGCGCGTACAGGGCATCGACGTGACCATCTGGCCGAGGATCGAGTTACGGACCCGACGAACCTCCCCGATTCCGGCGCACTCGACGCACGTGACCGGCGTGGTGCCTGGCGCTGCGCCCGACCCGTCACAGGTGGCACATCGTTGCGGCAAGGTGACGGTGATCTCACGGGTCGCTCCAAACGCCGCGTCGTCGAGGGTGATGTCGACCGACACCTCCGCATCAGGACCCGGCTGGGGTCCACGGCGCTGGGGCTGACGTGCGCCCATGCCGCCAAAGAACATGTCGAAGATGTCCTGGACCGAACCCGCGCCGAAGGGATTGGCGCCGCCCGCGCCGACGTCGGCGCCGAAGCGGTCGTAATTCGCGCGGCGCTCGGGATCCGACAGAATCTCGTAGGCCTGGGACACTTCTTTGAAGTGCGCTTCGGCACTCGCGTCGCCGGGCTTGGCGTCGGGGTGGTACTGGCGCGCTAGACGCCGGTAGGCCTTCTTCAAGTCGTCGGGTGACACGTCACGGTCGACTTCGAGTACCTCGTAGAGATCGGGATTAGACAAGTTCTTCCTCTCCACCAAAATGGCGGGCTAGATGTTGGGAGACGACGCCCGCCGCGGCGAGGGCCTCACGGTACTTCATACGTGTGGGTCCGAGAAGACCGACCGCACCGGCCGGTACGCCGTCGATGGTCACCGGCGCCACGATCACCGCACACGAGAGCAGCGGCTCGTACCCGTGCTCGGACCCGATCGCCACGGACAAACCCTGGTCCAAGATGTCCTGGACGAGCGACACCACGAGAAGTTCTTGTTCGAGGATACCCAGCACCTTGCGCACGGTCTCAACGCCGTCGAAGACCTCGGCGACTTTGGACGAACCTCCGATGAAGACCTGCTCGCCGTCGGCGGTGGGCTTCTCGGAGTGCAAGACGCTCACCGACTCGCGAATGAGGGTCGCGACGTTGTCCGTACGCGAGGGCACCTGGACTCGAGTCTCGAGCGTCGTGCCGATGAGCAGCACGTTCAGTTGGCGCGACGCCTCGCCCACGTCGACGGCGTCCGCGTCGAACGACGTCGCGACGCTGTGCTTGACGACCGATCCGTCGGAGAACACCGCGACGAGCAGTTGATGGTGCGCGTCGAGACTGACCAATTGCACGCTGAGGATGGTCGCGTGTGAGTGGCCCGCGCCCACGACCACGGCCGTGTAGCTCGTGAGCTGACTGAGCAAGGTTGAGGTCTGCTCGAGCACGTCCTCGACCTCGCCACGGACGCTGGCGAAGAAATCCTTCACCTGGTGCTGCTGGGCCGACGTCAAGACGCCCGATCTCAAGTGGTCGACGAAGTACCGATAGCCCTTGTCGGTCGGTACGCGACCCGCCGATGTGTGGGGCTGGGCGAGGTAGCCCTCGCGCTCGAGTGCCACCATCTCAGATCGCACCGTGGCGGGCGACACCGCGACATCGGCGCTATGGGCGACCGACGAAGAGCCGACCGGCTGAGCCGTATCGATGTGCTCGGCCACCACCGCTTCGAGGATGGTTGCCTTGCGCGCGTCTAGGTCGCTCGATGTGGGTGTCGTCTTCGCGTCGCGTCGAGCCATGGTCCTCCTATTAGCACTCAATTCTACCGAGTGCTAACCAGAAGCGGGCCCCACCACTCCTAGGGTGGGACCGTGCAGGAAAGCCCTTTCGACGCCGTCGCCGCTTACCGTCGGTCGCTGTCACCCGAGGATCGGGACCGACTTCCTCGCTACGCGGCGCTCATCGATGCCCTCGCCGAGTCTGAAGTGGCGTGCCGACTGCTCGGTGAAGCGCCCTCCGGGCAGAGAAACCCCATGTTGGTGCTCGCCGCTCTGCACTTCGCGGCGCGCGCCGGTGATGAAGTACTCGCACCCCTCTACGCCACGATCGCCACGATCGAACCCTCAATTTTCGCGCGGTACACCGTCGATCGACTCGAGAAAACGCCGTCACTCGTGCGCGACCAGCTCCATCGAATGACCCAAACCAACGAACCCGGACGAAGCGCGGTGCTCGTCAGCGTGCTTCGCGAACTACGCGCACGCGGCGTACGCGATGTGCACCTTGTCGACGTGGGCACTTCGATGGGACTCAACCTCTATCCCGACTTGTACCGCATCAACGTTTCGGGGTCCCGCGACCCGGCGGCGCTCCACGCCGACTACTTGACCCCCCACGGCACCGAGGGGAACCCGGCGAGGATCCACCAACGCATCGGCATCGACCCCAATCCGCTCACCCCCGATTCAATCGACGACGTGCGCTGGCTCGAGGCGTGCCTCTGGCCCGAGGAGCCCGCGCGCATCGAGCGACTGCACGCGCTGGTCGAAGAGATGCGCGCGTGGCCACCGGCGACGCGCCTCGCGGGCACCGCGCTCGAGCGCATCGACGAGGCAGTCGCGCTCTGTACGCCGGGTGCCACGCCCGTGATCTTCCATTCGTGGGTGGCCGCGTACTTCTCGATCGATGAGCAGGCGCGGTGGCGAGAGCGCGTCATGGATCACGTCGCAACGGGAGCCACGTGGGTCTTTCTAGAACACCCGGACTACGTGCGAGGCATGGCGCCACCCGCCGATCGTTTGAGTTCGCCCCGCCCCGGAGGATCACAAGTCGTCGTCGCCGAGTCCTTTCGCCAACCCGCGCCGTGGGGGTGGGCTCACCCGCACGGACGTTGGATCGCCCTCGCGTCACCGCCGAGTGACGACATCGTCCGTACAGTGGTCAGATGACGATTCCGATGCCGGAGCGACCAGCGCTCGTACTTTCGGGGGCCGAAGTCGAGCAACTCGGGTCCTGGCTCGACTTCTACCGCGCCACTCTGGTGATGAAATGCGCGGGTCTGAGCGTCGAGCAGCTCCGTCTCGCCTCGGTCCCGCCCTCGACGATGTCCCTGCTCGGGATCCTTCGCCACATGACCATGGTCGAGCAGTACTGGTACCAGGTCATCTTCGCGGGACGCGAAGTCGAACTCTTCTACAAGGACGGCGACCCCGACGGCGACTTCAACAATCTGGGCGACACGCCACTCGACGAGGTCGAGCGTCGCTACTGGGCGACGTGTGAAGTCTCGCGCGCCCTCACCCGGGGCCACGACTTGGACGAGATCGCGCCGGTGCTGCGTCACGGCAATGAGGTCGACCTTCGCTGGATCCAGTTGCACTTGATCGAGGAGTACGCGCGCCACTGCGGACACGCGGACCTGCTGCGCGAATGCATCGACGCAACGACGGGCTACTAGTTCAATCCTCGAGCTTCAGGGCGGCGACGAAGGCCTCCTGGGGCACTTCCACGCGACCCAGGTTCTTCATACGCTTCTTGCCCTCTTTTTGCTTTTCCAGGAGCTTGCGCTTTCGCGTGATGTCACCGCCGTAACACTTGGCGAGCACATCCTTGCGGCGAGCCTTGACGGTCTCGCGCGCGATCACACGACCGCCGACCGCGGCCTGGATCGGCACGTCGAACATCTGGCGTGGGATGAGTTCCTTCAGACGCTCGGCCATCCTTCGTCCGTAGTAGTCGGCGTTCGAACGGTGCACGATGGTGGAGAAGGCGTCGACTGGTTCGTGGTTGATCAGGAGGTCCACGCGCACCAGATTCGAGGTGATGTAGCCACTCTGCTCGTAGTCCAGGCTCGCGTAGCCCTTGGTGCGACTCTTCAGCGCGTCAAAGAAGTCAATGACGACTTCAGCGAGGGGAATCGTGTAGCGCAACTCGACACGCTCGGTCGAGAGGTAGTCCATCTTGATCATCTCAGCGCGCCGCGACTGGCAGAGGTCCATGACGGTTCCCAGGTACTCCACCGGGGTCAGGATCGAGATGTGCAGCATGGGCTCGTCGATGTGGTCAAGACGGCTGGGATCGGGCAGGTCCGTCGGATTGTCGATCTTCACTTCGCTACCGTCGGTCAGATAGGCCCGGTACACCACCGACGGCGCGGTCGCGATCAGCGCCAGATTGAACTCGCGCTCGAGTCGTTCGCGAACGATCTCCATGTGCAAGAGCCCGAGAAAACCACATCGGAACCCGAAACCGAGCGCGTGCGAGGATTCGGGTTCGTAGGTGATCGACGCGTCGTTGAGCTTCAACTTGTCGAGCGAATCACGCAGGTCGGGCAGGTCGTCACCGTCGATCGGGTAGATGCCGCAAAAGACCATTGGCTTAGGGTCACGGTACCCGTCGAGCGCCTCGCTCGCGGGGCGCTGCGCCTCGGTAATCGTCTCACCCGAGCGAGCTCCCGCCACGTCCTTGATGCCCGCAACGATGAAGCCGACCTCACCGGGTCCCAGTTGGGACACGCTGATCATGTCGGGGGTGCGAATGCCGATCTCTTCGATCTCGTGGTTCTCCCCCGCTTGCATCATGCGGACCTTGACGTTGTCGCGCAGCGTGCCGTCGATGATGCGAATCGAACTGATCACGCCTCGGTACTGGTCGTAGTACGAGTCGAAGATCAGAGCGCGCAGCGGCGCGTCGGGGTCGCCCTCCGGAGCGGGAATCCTGTCAATGATCGCCTGGAGCAGCTCCGGGACTCCCTCGCCGGTCTTGGCCGAGATTGACAGAATCTGGCTCGCGGGTAGCCCGAGCACCCGGTCGAGTTCCTCCTTGCAGCGCTCGGGGTCGGCGGCGGGCAGGTCGATCTTGTTGAGCACCGCAACGATCTCGAGGTTGTTCTCGAGCGCCTGGTAACAATTGGCGAGCGTCTGGGCCTGGATGCCCTGACTGGCATCGACGAGCAGCACCGCCCCCTCACAGGCCGCCAGCGAACGCGAGACCTCGTACCCGAAGTCCACGTGACCGGGCGTGTCGATCAATTGCAGGATATGTCCGGCGTACTGGACACGCACGTTCTGGGCCTTGATGGTGATGCCGCGCTCGCGTTCGATGTCCATCGAGTCGAGATACTGGGCGCGCATGAGACGTGGGTCGACCGCGCCCGTGATCTCCAGAATGCGATCCGAAAGCGTCGATTTACCGTGATCGACGTGGGAAATGATGGAGAAATTACGGATTTTGCTGAAATCTACGGTCGAAGAGGGAGTTGCCACGATGCAGAAAGGCTACCCGTCGCGACGTGACCTACGCCGAAGTAGAGCAACACCGGCTGCGCCTGCTAGCCTTATCAAGCCCGCCGGACCGTTTCGGCGCACTGATAACGAGGTTTTTCGTGGCAAACATCAAGAGCCAGATCAAGCGTAACAAGCAGAACATCGTCGACCGCGACCGCAACAAGGCCGTGAAGTCCGAGCTGCGCACCCGCACCAAGACCGCGATCTCTGCGGTCGGTACTGAGAACGAAGAGACCGCGCTGCGAGCCGCCATCAAGCGCATCGACAAGGCGGCTTCCAAGGGCGTCATCCACAAGAACCAGGCCGCGAACAAGAAGAGCGGCCTGATGCGACGCATCGCCTCGCTGCGCGAGAACGCCTAGCCACTTCGGCTCTGGCGCTCGGTGGTGTCACCGAGACTGCAAAATCCACCTCGTGACCCTTCACGCCCGTCGAGACCTGATCTCTACGGACGATCCTCTGCTCGGCCGTTCATCTTGTGACCTAAGCCCTTAGGGGGCAAATACCCCCCAGGGTCTACCGTCGTAGTAGAGCACCGATTGCGGGTGTTCGAAATGAATCGTCAATGGCCCCATGGCAAGGAGCAACAATGAAGTTTGCACAGTTCATGTCATCGAGTACCGGTCGCCTCTTGCGGATTGTTGCCGGGATCGCGCTCATCGTGATTGGCCTCATCGCCGGGGGCGGGTGGATAACACTGTCGGTCATCGGCCTCGTGCCGCTCCTCGCCGGCCTCGCCAACGTATGCCTGCTGGCGCCCCTTTTCGGTCAGCCCCTCAAGGGCAGGTAAGCCCGCTGGTCTTACGCGGCGCCAAGTGCGTGTGCTACGCGGGTAGTACCGCGTCTATCGCGTCGGCGATGGTCTGATAGCCCTGGTCATTGGGGTGCATGTTCGGTCCGTAGGGCGGAGCCTGACACATCCAGGTGAGGTCGCAGACCTGCGCCAGGTTCTCGGTCACGGTGCCGAGGCCGCTGATGGTCACAGGAGTCGTGTCCGAAGTATGGAATCGCCCCGCGACGTCCGCAACGGGTATCGCGTTTTGCGCGTAGACGGTTTCGAGCGTCGAGTTCAAGAGGTCGATGACTGGCACGCTGGCGTCGGCGAACGCCTTTCCCGTCGGGCCACTGAGTGCGCTGGCGAGGTACGGGTTGTAGTGATTGAGGCCCACGAACTTCACCTGAGGTCCGGCTGCAGCCTTGAGCGCCGTGATGATCTGGGGCAACTGGATGCTGAGCAGACTCATGCGCTGGTTGACACAGGTCATGTCGACGACCTGGTGGAAGAGGCAGCCGTGCAGGTCATTGAAACCGAGGTCTATCGTGACGACGCCTTCCTGGTTCTGGTGCGAACGTAGGAACGCCACATCGCGCAACAGTTGTGAATCGCCGGGTGCGTAGCAGTGGTCGCCGCCGTAGAGGACTTGCTGGGTGCTGTCGCCGGGGCACCCCGTTTGGGTCAACGCCAATCGGGTCCCCTTCGCCGCCTGCATCGCGATGAGGTCGTTCGCGTAGCCCTTGCGCGTGGGCTGACCGTGCGCGTGACGCACCGTGGGTTGTACGCCCACCGACACTGACGCGCCCACGGCGAGCAGGAACGTCGTGTCGGTGACCGGCCTCGGCTTCAGAGTCCCCGCTGCGGAGGCCGCTGACGACACCACGAAGACGCTCGTGACGACCAAGAGCGCGGCTGCACCCGTGCCGACCAGGCGTGTACCAACAGTGCGAAGCGCTTTCCCGGTAATCCTCGACACAGCTCTCCTTAAGAATCTCTTCACTGCGTGTCACCGCACCACACGGCACCGTGACACCTGCGCTCTAGCGACTGACGCCGCGAGCGACCAGACAATCCAACTCGACAATGGCAAACCCTAAGTCAAACCAAGATAAGGATTCGATAAGTTCAGACAATCGTCATGAACGCCGTCGCCACGGCCCCACGACAAGTGACCCGACACGTTGTCTAGCGGCGGCGTGCCGCCTGGGTCATTTTGGCGAGTCGGGCAACCAACACCTCGATTACTGTCAGTTCGGTGGCGTCGAGATCGGTGTCGAGATTCTTTCCGCCGTAACTGACGCCACCCTTTAGATCGACGTCCGCATTGGCGATCATGTGCACCGAAGCGGCCAGGCGAGATCCGCCGAGCCTTTGCGAAACCCGAAGGGCCTTACCCGCCGGATAGCGATTGATGCCGAGCAGCACGGCGGCCTCATCCTCGTTTCGAACGCCGCTGCCCTCGAGTCGCACCATCCGCAGATAATGACGCTGGAGCATGTTGACGATCTGCAGCGCGGCCCGACCCTTCGAATCAAGCATGCGCCGCGCCACGGTGATGGCCTTGGTCGCGTCACCGGCGTCGATCGCGTCAGTGAGGTCCCATTCGGGAACGTCACCGGCGTTACCCAGATAGGGCTCGACGTGTACGAACGTGAGCGGTGCCGATCCGTAAATCGACTGCAGTGTTCGAACCAGCGAGTCGACGCGAGCGATGTCGTCGCCAACCGTTTCGGCGATTCGTTGCGCCGTGGCCTTGTCAATCGTGACGCGTCGCTCGGTCATCTTCGCCTCAATGAACGCAATCCGGTCCTGGGACCTCGACCCCACGTTCACCTCGGTCACCGAAGCGGCGGCCTTCACCAACTTGTTGCTCTTCGCGCCCACCACCGCAACCACCAGCACCGTCGCTGGGGTGGGTTGCGCCATCCACGCCAGCAGTGACGCGACTTCGTCAGCGACCAGCAACTGCGCATCGCGCACGACGACCACTCGGTGATCAACTAGGAACGCGGGGGTGTTGAGCGCTTCAAGTATCCGCGACGACACCGTCTCACCGCTCGAGCCCGCCACGTCCTTCACCGTGAAGTCCTGAAGGGCGAGGGACGGATCGAGTTCGCCTAGGGCACGAGCGATCACGGTTCGAAGGGCGTCGTTGACCATGGTGGCGTCGGTGCCCACGACCGCGAAGGAACTCTCCATCAGACCACCTCGAGCAAGCGCGTCATCACATCACGCACGCGCACCGATCCCGCGACGTCGTGCACGCGCACGACGCGACACCCCGCCGCGATCCCGAGCGCGGTGGCATCGAGCGACGCCTCACGACGATCAGTGACCACCCGGTCGAACATGACACCCAGGAAGGTCTTGTTAGAGGCCGAGAGCAGTAGCGGCGATCCGAGCGCCGCGAGGCGATCCGAATCGCGAAGCAACTGCAGTGACTGGCCGGCCGTCTTGCCGAGGTCCAGTCCGGCGTCGAGCACGATCCGGTCCTCACTGATACCCGCGGCCAAAGCACGCGCTCGTCGTTCCACGAGGAAATCCTCCACTGTGGCTGTCACATCGTCGTAGCGCGGGTCGGGATCGGCCACGCGAGGACGTAGCCGTATGTGGGTGGCGACGACCGTGGCGCCCGCCTTCGCCGCCACCGCGAGGTAGTCCGGGTCGGCGAACCCACTGATGTCGTTGCCGACGCTTGCGCCCTCGTCAAAGCAAGCGTTCGCGACCGACGCGCGCCACGTATCGATGCTCAGCGGCAGGTCGAAACGCCGGCGCAACTCACGAATCGCGGGCACCACACGATCGAGCTCCTCTTGTTCGGTGACCTCGACGCCGGGCCCCGCCTTCACACCACCGACATCTAGAAGATCCGCACCCTCGCCCACCAACTGCTCGGCCCGACGAAAGAAGTCGTCAAGTTCGAACGTCGCGGCGGGCGCGAAGAACGAATCCTTGGTGCGATTGAGAATTCCCATCACCAACGCACGCGACGTCACGTCAAAGCGCTGGTCACCCATGGCGAGGGCGAGTGGTTCGGGCGGACGATAGATTCTCACTCCTCGCGCCCACTCCGATCAGGTCGCGGCGATGCCACGTTGTGAGCCGACGAACCCCTCGAGTTGGCGCACGAAAAAGCACACATTGCATTGCTCACGTCGGCCAGCCTAACGGCGACGTTGGTGCGAAGAGGTGGGCCTTCACCACTGTTAGCCTTCGCGAGTATGGAGAATGCGATCATGGGGATCAACGAAGCCAATGTGTCGCGATGGATGTGTGAACACGTGGGCGCCACCGCACCACTCTCCTTCGAATTGATTGCGGGGGGACGTTCGAACCTCACCTATCGCGTCACCGATGGGAACGCCAACGCGTTCGCCCTACGCCGACCCCCCGTCAGCCATGTGCTGCCCACCGCGCACGACATGGTTCGCGAACACACGATCATCTCGGCATTGCACCCCTTGCACATACCCGTAGCGCGACCACTCGGGCTCTGCACCGACGAGTCGGTGAACGATCGGCCCTTCTACGTGATGGAATTCGTCGAGGGGTCCATCCTGCGTACCCGCACCGACGCGGAGAACACTTTCAACCTGGCCCAGCGACGGGTCATTGGTGACAATCTCGCTGCGACCCTCGCCCAGCTCCACGACGTCAACATCGAAGCGGCGGGACTGGCGGGTCTGGCGCGACACGAGGGCTACGTCGAGCGCCAACTGCGTCGCTGGCGAACCCAATACGAGCAGATGGGCGTCGAGGGTGTCGACTACGGCGGCATCGTCGAGGCGGTGGGCGACGAACTCGCGGCGTCGATTCCGACCCAGCAGCGCGTGTCGGTGGTGCACGGTGATTACCGCCTCGACAACACAGTGCTCGACGAGCGCGGGGCCGTCAAAGCGATACTCGACTGGGAGATCTGCACGCTCGGTGATCCCATGGCGGACCTCGGGCTACTGCTCGTCTACTGGGCCGAGCCGGACGATCCCACCGAGGCACTCTTGGGTGCGGCGCCCACGACCGCCGAAGGCTTCTCGACCCGCGAGGACGTCCTCACCGCGTACGCCAGCCACAGTGATCTCGATGTCAGTCAGGTCGCCTACTATCAAGCATTCGGTTACTGGAAGTTGGCCTGCATCATGCAAGGGGTATTCGCTCGTTACAGCGCGGGTGCCACCGCGGGTGATCAGGGAAGCGTCGCCGAATACCCGCAGCACATCAAAATGCTCGTCGAGATGGCGAAGCAGACTCTGGAGCAACACTGATGGACGATGAAATCTACGACCGCATCATCTTCCTCGCTGACCCCGAGCTGAATGAACCGGTTCTCGTCGTCTGTCTGGAAGGTTGGATCGACGCCGGGCTCGGCGCGAGCACCGCGATCACGACGATGCTCAACTCGATCCCCACCGAGATACTCGCCACCTTCGACACCGAGTACTTCATTGACCAACGCGCTCGGCGGCCGGTCGCGCGCATCGTCGACGGGGTCACGACCGAGCTGACCTGGCCCGAGATCCAATTGCGCTACGGACGCGACGGCGACGGCGCCGACATCCTCTTTCTCGTTGGCCCCGAACCCGACTTCCACTGGAGTGACTTCGTCGACGTGGTCACGGATTCGGCTGGGCGCTTCGACGTGCGCTTGGTCGTCGGCCTCGGAGCATTTCCCGCGCCGACGCCCCACACTCGTCCGGTGCGCGTTATCGGGACCGCCCCCGAATCGAGCGCCCATCTGCTGCCGCTCATTGGCACGGTGACCGGCGAACTCGAGGTACCCGCGGGCATCAGCGCCGCGCTCGAACTCGGCTTTTCCGAAGTGGACATGGACATCGTGACGCTCTGGGCCCGCGTGCCCCACTACGTCGCGTCCATGTCCTATCCCCAAGCCGCCGCCGCGCTCATCGACGGCCTCGCTCGAATCGCTGGACTGACGCTCGACGCCAGCCAGCTGCGCGCGTCCGCCGAAGAGGCGCGCCAACGGGTGGACAACCTGATCACCAATAATCCCGATCACACCTCCATGGTCGAAGAGCTCGAGGAGGCCGCCGACGAGACCGAGGGGACTTCGCTCGGCGAGGAACTACCCAGCGGAGACGAATTGGCCGCCGAACTCGAGCGCTTCTTACGCGGCGAGTCGAACTGACGCTCGCCTAGTCTGCCTTTCATGAAGAAAAATGTCATGATCACCGGGGCCGGTTCGGGCTTTGGCAAACTCACAGCCCTGGCGCTCAGCGAACGGGGCCATCACGTCATCGCGACCACCGAGACGGACGAACAGGCGGGGGCCCTTCGCGACGAGGCACCCCAGCTCGAAGTCCACCGACTCGACATCACCACGAACGACGTGCAAAGGGTCTTCGACTGGAAGATCGACGTACTGATCAACAACGCGGGGGTCGGCGAGACCGGACCGCTCGCGGACGTGCCCATGGAGCGACTGCGTCACCTCTTCGAGGTCAACGTCTTTGGCACCCTCAACGTCACCCAGGCGGTCCTGCGCGCCATGGTGGCGAACGCGAGCGGACGTGTCATCATCATGTCCTCGATCGCGGGCGTCCTCGCGGCGCCGGGATTCGGACCCTACGCCATGACCAAGCACGCGCTGGAGGCGATGGGCAAGTCCCTGCGAGGCGAACTCGCACCCCTGGGCATCGACGTCACGCTGGTGAACCCCGGACCCTACCTCACGGGCTTCAACGACCGAATGGCCAACTCCATGTGGGAGTGGTTCAACGACCAGTCACTCAACGGCTCGGAATCAGAGCTGTTTCGCGTCATCGGCGACTTCGTCACGACCGGCCAACGCGATCCCGCCGAGGTGGCCACGCTCCTGGTCGAACTGGTGGAGGCGCAGACCACGACTGAGAACAACTTCATCCCCACGGACATCAAGGCGCAGTTGGGCCTCGCGTAAGTCGCTAGGCACTGGTGTCGACGTCAGCCTCTTCGATGCGAAGGCCGAGACCCAGCGCGAAACCATCCAAGAAGTGTCCACATTCCTCTTGGCGAGGATGCCGATTGGCGATCTCGTGGAACGCGGAGGAATGGTCGACCTCCTGGAGGTGCGCGAGCTCGTGTACCAACACCGCGTCAATGACCCACTCTGGGCACTGGCGTAGTCGACTCGAGACGCGGATCTCACGCGAGGCCGGCGAACACGACGCCCAGCGCGAGTTCTGATTCGTGACCCAACGGACCGAGTCGGGCGTGACGCCGTCGTTGTAAAGCTCAGCGAGCACGTTCGCGCGTTCCTCGAGTGATGCGTCACCTGCGGCATTCTGGGGGCGCTGGGTGAGTAGGCGTTCAACGAGGTTGTCGACGAAGACTGCTCGCTCACGTCCGCGCAGTCGCGCGGGGATCTGCACCACGATGCGACTGCCCGACCAGTGCGCGGTGCCCGTCTTCTTGCGCCGCGACGAGGCGCGAATCTCCACCTCGGGACGGTCGAAGCGTGGTGGCTCCACGTGAATTGACGTCTGAGTCGAAGTGGGGCGACGCGCCATCAGACGATGATGTTGACCAGACGCGGCGGTCGCGACACGACGCGTGCTGCGGTCTTGCCGGCGAGCGCTTCGACGATATCTGGATGGGCGAGGGCCAACGACTCGGCGTCGCTCTCACTCAGTGTCGCCACTACCTCCAGGCGAACGCGCACTTTGCCGTTGACCTGTACGACCATGGTGACGGTCTCTTCTCTTACCAACGACGGATTGGCCACCGGCCAGGACTGCTGGTGTACCGACGGCTCACCGGGGAAACGCTGCTCCCAGATCTCGGCGACGACGTGGGGCGACATGGGGGCGAGCAACTTCAACATCGTCGCCACCGCTTCGTCAAAGACTCCCCGCTCAGCACCGTGATCGCTGCGCGCCCATTTCGAAACCGTGTTCAGGAGTTCCATGAGCGCCGCGACCGCGGTGTTGTAGCTCCAACGCTCGAAATCGTCGGTGACGCGCTGCACGGTACGGTGCACCGCCTGACGCACGGCGAGGTCACCCTCGTCGAACGTGTCGTGAAACGTGACCTCGTGCTCCTCACAGAGTCGATAGAAGCGGTCGAGGAACCGACCACAGCCCTCAATGAGCTCCTCGGTCTGGCCGGTCCAGTCGACGTCGTCCGCCGGTGGGCCGACGAAGAGGTGAAACAGTCGCAGACCGTCAGCGCCGACGGTTTCGTAGTACTTCTCGGGCGCAATGAGATTTCCCTTCGACTTGGACATCTTCGCCCCGTCGAGACGGATCATCCCCTGCGTGAACAAGCGCCGAAACGGCTCGCGAGGCAGGCCCGGGGCCATGCCGATGTCCACCAGCGCCTTCATGTAGAAGCGCGCGTAGAGCAAATGGAGGATAGCGTGCTCGATACCGCCGATGTACTGGTCGACGGGCATCCACTTCGCCACCTCGACGGGATCGAACGCCTTGTCGGGGGTGAAGGGGTCGGCGTAGCGAAGGAAGTACCACGACGAGTCGGTGAAGGTGTCCATGGTGTCGGTTTCGCGACGTGCGGGTCCGCCGCAGACCGGACAGGTCGTGTTACGGAAACCCTCGTGGGTCGCGAGCGGTGACTGACCGCTCTTGTCCATGGTGACGTCATCGGGGGCCACGACCGGCAACTGGTCCCCAGGTACGGGTACCATGCCGTCGAGGTCGCAGTAGATGACCGGTATCGGGCATCCCCAGAAGCGCTGACGCGACACCAGCCAGTCGCGAAGTCGGTAGTTCACCTTGGCCAGGCCATCCGCGTTCGAAGTGAGGAACTCGGTGGCCTTGATCTTGGCGCTCGGGGTGTCGAGCCCGTTCAAGAAGCCCGAATTGATGTGCGGACCCTCGCCCGCGTAAGCGCCACCCTCGAAATCCTCCGGGGGCTCGACGGTACGCACGACCGGTAATCCGTGCACGGTCGCGAAGGCGAAGTCCCGCTCGTCCTCGGCGGGTACCGCCATGATGGCCCCGGTCCCGTAGGTCCCGAGCACGTAGTCCGCGACGTAGACGGGAACTTGCTCGTTGGTGAAGGGGTTGATCACGAAGCTTCCGGTGAACGCCCCGCGCTTCTCGAGTCCTTCGCCCGCATCCGACGACGAGGTCCGCTCGAGTTCACTCGCCGAGTTGGCGCGCTCGACCAGCGCCTCGACCACCGCGCGTTGGTCATCGGTCGTGAGTTCATCGAGCAAGGGGTGCTCGGGCGCCACCACCGCGTAGGTCACCCCGAAACCGGTGTCGGGTCGGGTCGTGAACACCCGCAGTGCCCGTGAGGGATCACTGGCCAGAGCCAGTGCGAACTCCACTCCCTCGGAACGACCGATCCAATTCCGCTGCATCGTCTTGACGCGCTCGGGCCACTCCAGGCCGTCGACGTCGTTCAAGAGCTCCTCGGCGTAGTCGGTGATCTTGAAGAACCACTGCTCGAGGTTCTTGCGCTCTACGAGGTCGCCGGAGCGGTCACAGGTCCCGTCGGGGTTCACCTGTTCGTTCGCGAGCACGGTCGCGCACCCGGGGCACCAGTTCACCGGGGCCTCCGCGCGGTAGGCGAGGCCGGCCTTCCAGAACGCGAGGAAGATCGTCTGGGCCCACTTCATGTAGTTGGGATCGTGGCTGTAGACCTCTCGTCGCCAGTCGTAGACGGCGCCCAGGCGTCGCACTGAGGACTTGAGCTCCTTCATCCGAGCGTCGGTGAAGAGTCGAGGATGACTCCCGGCCTTGATGGCGGCGTTCTCCGCGGGTAGCCCGAAGGAGTCGAAACCGAAGGGCGACAGCACCGCTTTGCCCCGCATCGTCTGGTAACGCACCACCAGGTCACCGAAGGTGTAGTTACGGACGTGGCCCTGGTGGGCAGCCCCCGAAGGGTACGGATACATGCACAGGGCATAAAACCGCTCGCGCGGGTCATCATTGTCCACTTCGTAGGTGCCGTCGTCGAGCCAACGTGCTTGCCACTTGGCTTCAATCGCTGTCACATCAAAAGGGCGGGCCATCACGACATTCTAGGGAAGCGACGGCCTAGCCTCTCCATTGAAAGTCGAGGTGTCCATGCCATCACCAACCTACGTACTCGTCCACGGTGCTTGGGGCGGCAAATGGTGTTGGCGAGACCTCACCGCAGAATTCGACGCGCGCGAGGTCAGGTGGCTATCCGTGGACCTGCCGAGCAGCCGAATCGATGCCGCTGCGGACACCGATCTCGACGACGACGCCGCGGCCGTGGTCGAGCGGGCCAGGGGTGTAGGGCCCGTCGTACTCGTGGGTCACAGCTACGGGGGCAGCGTTATCACCCAAGCCGCCCCTTTCGTCGAAGAACTTCGCGGCTTGATCTACGTCGCCGCCCTACTCCCCCAACAAGGTGAGAGTTCGACCGACGCCTCGCGAGCTGTCAAGATCCGCACCAACCTTGACGAGGCGATCTACCTGGACGGCGAGTTCCTGCGTTTGCGTCGCGAACTCGCGGGTGCTGCGCTCTACCATGACTGCGACGAGGAGCTCGCCCGGTGGGCCCTGGACAATCTTTCGACCCAGACGCTCGCGAGTTTTCGCAGCGCTCGAACCTCCAACGATGTCGCGGTGCCACGACGCTACGTCGTCTGCAGCGACGATTGCGCGATCGACCCGTCCACTCAGGCCATCATGGCGAGCCGCTGCGGGGATGTGGTGGCGGTGGCGAGCGGTCACTCGCCCTTCTTCTCGCACCCGAACACGTTGGCAGACTTGATCCTCGCCTCGCTCAACTAGCCAGACCCTCAGTCCGCACCCACCTCGCCTGCCGCTTCGATCGGGTGCACCTCGCTGCTCGTACTACACGTGAATCCGTCCCGCGTGAGGCCCTCGTACCAAGTGCACTCGATGAGTCCTCCCGACGCGCCCAACGTTTGGTGTGGCGTTGGCAAATTTTGGCTGCACCCGTTGATGACTCGTCAATCTAGACACGAACGCCTTGGTCCAGACTGGTGACGCGACGAGGCTCGCGGTGATGGTGCGTCCCCGTGGTCACGAGCCAGACCAGGTACTTGGGTAACTCAAACGAGCGCGATCGCTCGCTGTCGATTCAGCTGAGGCCGGACTCGGATCAGGTAGTAGAGCGGGAGCAACAAGAGCGATGCGTCACCAATGAGGAACACGATGATCATCGACGCAACCCACCTGCCCTTGGACCGACCGAGTGATGTGAACGTGTGCTTCGGAGTTCGTGTTGCGTGGATGATGGCCCAAGCGGGCAACATGACGCCGACGAGGACCAGCGGTATCAGAGTGAAGATGGAAGAGAGTCCTCCTCGAGCAACGACGACGTCATGGCCGAGGAGTCGCACCGAGACGATCGAGTGGCCCGCAGGATGAAGTCCTGTCAAGAAGCCAACCGCAACGAGAGCGACGACGCCGAGGACAACCGGAACAGACCGCCAGACTGGCGCTAGGTTCTTCTTGCCGTCTTGCGGGCTCACTCCATTACCGGGGACTGCGTCTCGGTCATCGGAAACCTCCAACTTGACCCACTGTACCAATGGGTACACCTGTCTGAATGCGCCCAGCAGGCACCTTTGAGCCGCAAATTCAACTCGAGGGCCAGCCAGGCGCCGAGCGAGTTCCCAAGTACTCGCGCCGCGTGGTCCGCCAATGTGTACTCTCGTCATCATGACAATGCGCAAAACGCCACCGTTCCGTGCCGATCACGTCGGCAGCCTCCTACGTCCCGCTCCCCTCTTGAAGGCGCGAGAGGAATTCAAAGCTGGCCGACTCGACGTGGACGAGTTGAAGTCCATCGAGGACACCGCGATCCTCGACGCGATCAGACTGCAAGAGGAGATCGGCCTACAGTCGGCGACCGACGGTGAGTTCCGACGCACTTCGTGGCACATGGACTTCATCTACCAACTCGGCGGCATCACCAAGACCGACGAGCAACTCCAGGTCGCCTTCAAGAACGCTGAGGGTACGACCTCGTTCACCTCGGCGGCGCTCAAGGTCAGCGATCACGTGACGCTCAAGGACACGATCTTCGCCGACGCCTTCACGTTCCTCAAGAACAACGTCACCACCGCGACGCCCAAGCTCACCATCCCCTCACCGAGCATGGTGCACTACCGCGGTGGTGCGGCCGCGATCGATCCGAGCGTCTACCCGAACGTCGAACAGTTCTGGCACGACCTCTCGGCCGCCTACGCCGAGGAAGTTCGTCGTCTCGGCGAATTGGGCTGCACCTACCTACAACTCGACGACACCTCACTCGCCTACTTGAACGACCCCGCCCAGCGCCAGATGATCGCCGAACGTGGCGAGGACGCGGATCACCAGCACCTGCGCTACATCAAGCAGATCAACGCCGCCATCGCCAGTCGGCCCGAAGGGATGTCGATCACCACCCATTCGTGCCGTGGCAACTTCCAGTCCTACTGGGCCGCTGAAGGTGGCTACGACTTCGTCGCCGAGGCTCTCTTCAATGAACTCAACGTCGACGGCTTCTTCCTCGAATACGATGACGCACGTTCCGGCGGCTTCGAGCCGTTGCGCTTCATGCCCAAGGGCAAGATGGTCGTCTTGGGTCTCGTCACCACGAAAAAGGGCGCGCTCGAGTCAAAGGATCAGTTGAAGCGTCGTATCGAAGAGGCCAGCCAATACGTGCCACTCGATCAGATCTGCTTGTCACCGCAGTGCGGCTTCTCGTCCACGGTCGAGGGGAACAGTCTGAC
>Ga0307375_10001576_pt1 | contig 24703 bp, 25 predicted proteins | sample TR1MG_FD_202531 | JGI IMG/M metagenome (GOLD analysis project Ga0307375, IMG submission 202531) | Soil microbial communities from Risofladan, Vaasa, Finland - TR-1 | ecosystem: Environmental > Terrestrial > Soil > Coastal area > Acid sulfate soil | place: Finland: Risofladan, Vaasa | collected...
CGCACGAGCGAGCGAGGGAGAGTGAAGATCGCGCCGAGCGCGCACCGTCCGATGAGGCTTGGTCGGACCGTCTGCACGTGGCTTTGGCGGAGCAGCGCATCCGGGCGGCCTATCAGCCGATAATCGCGTTGGCGGATGCGACCATTGTCGCCGAAGAGGCCCTGGCGCGCTTGGTGGCGACCGATGGGGTAGTGACCCCGGCCGGGGCGTTCATCGAGGCCGCAGCCGCCTGTGATCTCATCACCGCTATCGATGAGGTCGTGTTAAACCAGACCCTGGCCCGGTGTAGCGCCCGGCGCACACTAGGATTGCCGGGGCGCCTGCACTTCGTGAATGTCTCGAAGGCGCTACTTGCCGCCCCTGACCGTCTGACCCATCTGGCCGCGGCGGTCGAGGTCTGCGGAACTCCCTGGCCCCAAGATGACCCCCGCTGGCGGTCTTTGGTGATCGAGATCACCGAACGGGAACTGATTACCGATCACTCCGGTGTCATCCGGGCGCTACGACCCTTGCTGGACGCTGGTGTGCGCTTGGCGCTGGATGATTTTGGGAGCGGCTACTCCTCTTTTCTGTATCTCGCAGATCTCCCCATCGCGTTTCTCAAAATTGAGCAGGCATTGATCGCTCGAGTTGGGCAGGATCGGCGCGTGGATATCATGGTCGAGGCCATCGCCCGCATGGCCGCTGATCTCCATATCATCACTATTGCCGAAGGCATCGAGAGCGCCGCGACCGCCACTGCGGTGGCCGCACGCGGCGTTCTGTGGGGGCAGGGCTATCATTTCGGACGGCCGGGGTGGGAGTGAGGACTGTTTCGCGTGATTGTGATCAGCAGTTTCGCATTTATGGCCAGTGGGGTTGCGATCGATCGGGAGAGGCGGTCGTTATGGTCAGAAATACGCACGGCGACGCTGTACAAAGCTTTCGGTAATGGGGTAGCCTAATGGGGTAGCCTCAGGCGTGAGGGGCTTTTATCACTCCTTATATTGGGGGGAAAGGTGATGGCGTCCGAAAAAAAAATCCAGTTGCAATTCGTGGTGAACGGTAACCCTGTTACGGTCGAGGCGAACATCCAAGAGCCGCTTAAGGCACTTCTAGTGTCTACTCTAAAAAAAGCCGGCGTTGCTGGCGAGCCTGAGCCGGACCGCTGGATTTTCAAAGACCAGAGCGGCAATGTTCTGGACAAGAACAAGGATGTAGGCGATTTTGGATTCGCAGCCGAAGCCACGATCTTCTTGAGTCTCGAAGCCGGCATCGCAGGCTACCTTAATTGCGGATAGCCGTGTGTTTGTAGACCCGGCAGTTTCCCGCGCTAAATTCGAGCGAGAAGTAGCGGATTTTCGAAAGTTCGCGGATGTCTATCAGCAACGCGGTATCTTCCTTGTAGACGCAAGCTTTCCAAAAGCGTTCGCGATAATCTTGGCGATCCATGCTAAGCCTGCCCCCATGGTGCCTTTTGGCGTTGTGCTCGACTTTTCGAATTATGATGTCGCTCCCCCGTCGGTACAACTTGTCAATCCGTTAACACGGACAAAGCTTAAGCGAAGCGAGATCATCTACGACTTTCTTCGGGGTTTGCCGGTCCCAGAAGGCGCAACCCCGGGCGCCCAGCGGACGCAGCCATTGCTACAGGCTTTTGTGGACGAGCGCCCCTTTATCTGCTTGCAAGGAATAAGGGAATACCACGAGAGTCCCGCTCATACCGGAGATTCGTGGTTCCTGCACCGCGGGACGGGTGCCGGGACATTGGCATTTCTTCTCGATGTGCTTTCCCGGTACGGGGCGCAACCTATTGTCGGTCCGGCGATTAACGTGCAATTCAACATTAACGGCGTTGCGGTTTCGGCTATACCCTCATGACCGACTTTACCGAGATTGGGCAAGTCAATATCTCGAAGCGACTCATAGATGAGGCGCAACTGTTTTTGAGACAAGTGGGAGCGACGGGGCGTGAGGGCATGGTGTTGTGGATGGGGCGCGCCGAGGGGCCACTATTTCGGGTCACTGATATCCTAATTCCTCGCCAGAGCGGTCTCAAGACGAAGGACGGCGTTTGTGTCGTGGTAGATGCGGATGAGATGCACCGGATCAATGTAGAGCTTTTCACGTCGGGGCTGCGACTGATTGCGCAAGTCCATACCCATCCCACGGACGCGTATCACTCGGAAACGGATGATAAGTATGCCATTGCGACCACGATAGGCGCTCTGTCACTCGTCCTTCCAGATTTCGCCATGCGGGAGTTCGACCTTACCGATTGCGCGGTGTACCGATTGGATAAGGGCGGAGGTTGGCAACACATGTCGCGCCGTCGGGTAAAGGCTCTGATTGCGGTCGAGAATTCCTAATGGCCATTGCCGATTATTTTGAAAAGAACGTCCAGGCCGCTAGTCTACTCCTGCAAAACTTCGATTCAACAGCCTTTAAGGCATTGCTAGAGCAACAGGTGATTGGTGTCGCTTTTGACGAATCCACATCATCGACGCCCGAGGGTCGGACCACCTTGGATCTTCTTATCCGGCTGCTGGCCCGTTTTTACCCGAACATTGCCTTAGTCGCGCTCGATGATGCCGCGAGAAAGAAGTCAGGGATGTTTGAGGCGTTGGCTAGGGAAATTAATCCCCACATTGCGATCCCCAAGTCCGCCAGGGAAGTCTCACGCTGGCTGGTTGTCGGCGGGTCTCGGCTAAAACTTACAGGGTCCAAAAAGATTACCCCGATCTACATCGGGTCCGATAACTGGGTTACCAAACTTTCAACGAGTGGTCCAGTTGGTAGCGGCAGTTCGGGAAACCCCTTCGGAGCCGGCGGCGCGGCCTGCTTCGGTGCCGCGAATGTGTTTCGTTCGATCTTTTCTGCTCAGCTGCCAGGATCACAACTAGATTCCAAAATAACCATGTCGATGCTTGATCTCGATCCTGGAGCGTTGAAGCCAAAGAATCCGCCACTGAAGAAAATCAATCTTGGCGAATGTCACTTGATAGGTGCTGGTGCGGTGGGTAATGGGTTCTTATGGGCGCTCGCCCACTTAAAGTGTGAGGGTGAGCTTCATCTTGTGGACGCCGAGTCGCTTGAACTGAGCAATTTGCAACGCTACGCCATGACCGTACCCTCGGACGAGGGCAAGTTCAAAGCTGATCTGGGGAGGACGTGGGTCGCCGACGCAAAACTCTCCGTGACGCCGCATAAGGCGACGTGGGAAGATTACGTGGCGGCAAGAGGTGATTGGCGATTTGAGCGCGTTGCAGTAGCGGTTGACAACGCGGCCACTCGAATCCACGTTCAGGCCGCATTACCTAAGTCAGTCTTCAATAGCTGGACCCAGGCGGGAGAAGTTGGGCTCTCGCGGCATACCTTTCTGGGAGATGCCGCATGTCTGGCGTGTCTGTATCTACCGAAAGGAAAAACGCCAAACTTCGATGAGATCGTACTGAAAGCATTGCGATTGCCGGAGGACGACTGTCATCTGCGAGAGGTTCGTGTCCGATTGGATACCGGCCAAACGTCTGAGCGCGCATTCTTAGATCGTGTCTCTACGGCCGCTAATATTCCGATCGATCGGTTACTTGCTTTTGAGGGCAAACCGCTACGCAATTTCTATGTGGAGGCGATTTGCGGCGGCGCCGTGTTGGAGTTCGGTTCTGGCGGCCAACATAACAGGGCGGACGTGCCGATGGTGTTCCAGTCGGCGCTGGCTGGAATTTTGCTTGCAGCGGACGTAGTCGCGGACGTGGCGCGGCTTCGCCCTATGTTGCCTACCATTACCCAAGTTGACTTGCTAAAAACCTTGCCCATGATCACATCGACCCCCCGAAGGAAGCAGGCTGGCTCCAGGTGTATTTGTGGCGATCCTGATTTTATTAACCAATACCAGGTTAAGTATCCCGTTCCGTCAAGCGTACCGCGTAAAACGAGGCGCAAGAGCTAAAAATGTGGATGCGGAGCGCCGCTTGTTGATGTCTTCTTAAGTGCGGACGGACTATGGCAGAGAGCGTTTGCGCGGGCGTCACTAAGCCTGTTGTTAACAATTTCCTCAATTGTAAGTCGTGCACGCGAAAGCTGCCTTTTGACTGATCGCGAACTGTCAGCTGCGTGCGTTCATCATAGTGTGATATTTTGCGTATTTCGGATCATTCGCATCACCTATTTCTGTCGGTGTCGGCCAGTTTTGCCATGAGGAGCAAAATAGGCCAGAGCGGATGTTCATCGGCAACTGAGGTGACTGATCGCGATTAGTAAAAAGGCAGTTTTGACAGAGATAATTTTTGGAGTAAAGTGCGTATAATTATGCGCTGTGGGTCCGGTTTTCTGGGCGGCAGAAGTGCGCCATCTGCAAGGGAGGTATAGTTGATGTTTACGGGCAAAGTGTTGCGGGTGGATCGCATTGGGCTCGGTTTTATTGAATGTACGGGTCAGCAGTATTCGTTTACTTTTGATAAGGTTCAAAATTATCGAGGTGAGGAGCCTCGAGAAATTGGCCTGTACGAGGGTTGCGTCGTAAAATTCACAGTCGCGCAAGACGGGCTTTCAATCAATAATGTCGTTATTGCCTCAGATTCTAACGCCTAGCGATATTCGACCGTCACGTGCCCGTCGTCCTCGATCCCCATGATGTTGCCTATGCTACAGGCTCGGCGGGTGTGAGAGTTTCGGAGCCGCTTCCGCGAGCAGTGCGTGAGTTCGGCTATATTCCGGACATCAACCTTTGGCAGCCAGGCGACTTGCTACTTTTCAGTTCGATCAAGCCTAATTGGATAAAAAAAGGGATTACCCGGGTGCAGGGGAGAGGATGGGATGCGAATCATGCACGGTGGCATCATGCCGCTGTGTATATCGGTCGTGCCCGAGTTTGTGAGGCAACGATAACAGGCGTGGCAGTGGGGTCTGTCTATAAATATGTTCCTGATTATCTAATCCGCGTGCGGCGATGTCCGCTCTTTCTGGGCAACCCTGTTGGCGCTTATGATATTGCCATCGCCGCGCTCACGCGACTCAACCGTTGGTATTCGTTGATCTCGGTAGTATCGGTCTGGTGGAAAATGGCTTCCGGGTTGTTGAAATTAGATTTCGCTGCAACTGCCACTCGCGCGCATATTTGCTCCCATCTTTACGCGGATTCCTACAGCCAAGCGACAAAGCGGGTCTTGGAGAATGGTGGGACTCCTACGCCTGCCGCTTTGAGTGCTTCAATGGACCTGGAGGATGTAGATTCGCAATGGAAATGTTTGTAGGTGGTTAAACAACCGCGTTCTCCTCGATCCTATCTCGAGCCTTAAAGTATATTAATCAATAACTTCTATGAGGATAGCATCATACTGATCACATACTCCATAAGGGAATGGCGAGAAGCCTAGGCTTAGCATGCTAGACGGCTAGATTGGTATTCACCGGGATGATCGGACAAAAAGGGCGTCTCGGATGGTAACCAAGATGTGACTATAGGTGTAATTGTCGATACTGAGTTAGGTGGAAAACTGTTTCCCGATAACAAAATGGGACGTCTTAGCAAGGCGGGGGATATGAACATGATGCCAGAAGAGGACGACGAGCTTGTCGAGGACAACGGAGCTTTCGTCGACGTATGCGTCGGCATTTCCCAGTGGCAGTCGCCTGATGGCAGATACCTTCTTGAGGAGGACTTCAAGGTTTCTGGTGAGATATGGCGCGTTCACAAGAGTGATGCCGACCCATTTCCTTCGGTACCTCACGCGCACTGCGTTGGCGGAACGAAGCGATTTGTCGGTTGTACTTTGCATCTTGGAACCGGCGAACTCTTCAGAGAACACCAGTCTCTCGGCAAGAGATTGGAGTCCACCCAGTTTCTACGCCTAATCGATCTAATCCGCTCCAAGTTTCCCGGCGTTGAATTGCCGCTCAAGCGCTAGATACCGGAGCCTCGGGTCGATCCGCCGTTGCCTCAAAGCGGGAGAGTGAATCGGACTCCAATTGCTGCTTTTGGATACCTCAAATCCTTTAGTGGGGCTTATCCAGGAGGCGATTGGCTCCCGTCAACTGGGCCGAAGATATGCGACATGGCTATGCCGTGGTTCGTTTCGGAATCCCCCGGCGCCTACGCGGATCTGCTGCGCCAAGTCTCGTTCAAAGAGATAAGCGTCGGGGAGATCGAGGTTGTACCAGTGCAGGAAGCTAGCCGCCCAGGTGCGGGCCGCATCGAGGTCGGCAAAGCCCTTGGCAAACGTGCGCCGGCCCTCGGTAAGCGCGACGGGACATCCCAGTCGCCATCGCGCCCTCGATCTCGGCGCAATCTCTTGCCTCTACGCCTCTCGCGGACTACTCGCCCGTGCTTCACTTTCCCTGGCGCACACTGCCGCCGAAAGGCAGCGGTGCTCGTTTATTAGGAGTTCAGAAGCTTGGTGAGTTGGCGAAAATCCGCGGTCTTGCGTGCCGTTCTCGACAAGAACGCCGGATGTCTGTGCTGGCTCTCTAGCTTCGCTTGGCCGCGCAATATTGCGCCTAGACGAGAGTTCGGTGCCCTAGTGGGGCGGGGCCACGGGCACCTATGGATGTTCGGTGTCATAGCGTTCGCGGAAGGTCTTTGTGATAATCAACAGTATTTCCAGGTCAGCGAAGGCAACCGCTCGTACTTTCTCTACCTCAGCCGCAAATTTCTGGATGATCTCGTCTGGCTTTCCGCGCTGCTGCGAGGTCCACGACTGAAGTCTAAAGCTACGTTGTTCGTGAAATCCACCGTGAACATAGCTAGAGAGCGTGTCATAGGTTAAGCCAATGCCCGGGATCTTATCTTCGAGCGACTGGATGAAGGTCATGACGTTAAACCCATTGCCTTTAAACCTGCTTTCGGACTCGTGGTCTTTTGGCGTGTATTTACACAGCAGCCTCAACGCACCATTGTGAAGCTCAGTGACCTTGGATTGATCTTTATCATAGGTATTCCATAGCCGGATGCTCTTATGGATTCGGCCCGCAACCTCAATGTAGGCGCGGGCGGCGAGGGTAAATGCGTATTCATTATTTAGGCCATTGGAAACGTTTAATGAGTGTTCGATCCTTATCAATGGACTTACCCCAGCGTAGTACGCGCTGATCGCGATCCAAGCGATTGATTCTGATAGATGGTCATCGATATCGTGCTCGTTCGCATAGAGGCGAACCTTATTGAGTTCGTTCCCGATGTCGCCAAGGCGCGCAGTGTGTGGGCAAGCATACACACTCGTCCAAAATGCGCGCTCTATCTCGCCGGCAGCATTCTGTGCACATTTTTCATCGGCACTGGGGGGAGTAATCATAGATTCGTCCTGTTTTGATAAGGAATGACGCTATAGTAAATTTCTGGCCTGTGGCTTCAGGATAGGCCTTCAGGGAGGTTCGGCACCGACCCTGGCCTCTCTAAACGTCAGGGGCTGGTTATAACGCCAACTCTACGAGCCCGACCTGCACGCTCTCAGCATCCTTGTTGAAGGATCACCTTCTGGCGGATAGTGCCAGTGCGGCCATGGTTCTGCAAGGCGGACATTTGATAAACTGTCGGCATTCCCAGGTATCCATCAGTAAACGCCGATACGCAGCCATACCAGCTGCTCGCAGGCGATCCGATTCATGCGATCGCAGAACGTCTGCTTACTGAGAACATCGAACCGGTCCTTTCGGTGCAGGCGTTGGCGGTGCGGCCTCCGCAAGGCGAGAGGCGTCAATAATAGATACCAGGGTTTCATGGTCGTACAAGTTCGCGCTCGCCTACAAAGGGAGGCCCCCGGCTCTGCCGGGGAGGCAGCAAAAGTTTGACAAATAGGGGAGTCCATCGACGAGACTCCGAACCGTGAGCCGCCAAGCTAACGGAGAGGAAATTTCACGATGGACGAGTACCAAAGCCTAAGTGACTCAAAGTGGGAGTGCAAATATCATGCGGCGTTTATCCCGAAGTGTCGCCGAAGAACGCTATACGCACAATTGCGGCAGCATCTCGGGGAAGTATTCCGCAATCTGGCAGAGCACAAGGAAAGCCGAATTGGGGAAGGCCACCCGATGCCAGATAACGTGCATATGATGATTGCGTATTCTGGCCACTCCTGTCACCTATTTCGGTCTGAAGGCTGCCGGCGATTCCGGCGTAATGCTGCCGCCTGATAGAAGCGCCGCGACCGCCACCGCAGTGGCCGCACGCGGCGTTCTGTGGGGGCAGGGCTATCATTTCGGGCGGCCGGGGTGGGAGTGAGGATATTAAGCGCGCGCATGGGGCCCGTTGATGGTGGCCCGCAGGTCAGCGTGTGAGAAAGACTTCGCTTGAAGCCGTGGTTGACTCAATTCCATTATAAGCTATAACGTAGCATCAGCGGTGGATTTGTCTATCTGGATAGACACCTCGCCATAAGCGGCCTTCTCCATAGCGCCACGAGGATCACCACAACACGGGAGGATTTCGGTAAACCAGATCCCCACATGACACTGGATTGCGTTATCGGTATCGGCCGTGTGCAAGACACGGATCGTGACCGGTCCGTCAGCGGCATAGCCCGCCAAAGGCATCGCGTTTATACCCAGACCCTCAATCTCTCGTTTTAGGGTCGTGTCGAAAGCCTCGGTTTGCCAAGCACGGAGCGTTTTAGGAAATGTGGGCATGCGCGCTTACTCGTCGAAAAACGCATCCGTAAGGGGGGCTGGCACCATGATTGGAATTCGGGCCTTACAGTTGGGGTACGCTTGGTCCACGGTGACCTGCACATAACGTAAGGCACGAGGCCATATTTGGGAAAAGGCATTTTTGTCTTGCACGATCTCGGCCGACCCGTTTACCCGCGCCCGCGATCGTTTCTGGAAGTCCACGAAGAGCATACCGACGTGGGGATTGACCAGAATATTGCCCAGCGAGTTGTAGAGGTTGTTGCCGCCGTAATCCGGGAATACGAGGATCTTAGGGTCCAGCACCTTAAGTAAAGGTGTGGGCTTACCAGCGATGCTATATTCCCGTCCCCGAAAACTGCAATCGCAGGCACCGTACTGGTTGGCCGTTGCCAGAAAGAAGAAGGGCTGATTTTCGAGGAATCTGATCCACGCGGGACGGATATGATCCTGAATCATCTGGACCATGGCCGCGAGTTGGGCATCATTCTCCGCCGTTCGCCCCCCACAGAAACGCCTTTGCGCTTCCCATTCCCCGTCATGGAGGATGTTATCGGTATCCCGGGTCTTCATTCTCCTCTCCTGTCGCCGTGGCGGTGGGCCGTCGCTTCAATCGTTATCAGATCGGGTGGGGGGTATAAGGTTGGTGGCGCCTGTTCATCGATGCCTACCCCGTCCGCCGCAGAGGAATATCGCGGTAGCCTATGAGCGCCGTAATCGAGGCGATGGCGAGGAGGACGGCGCCCAAAATCAACGAGGTCTGTAAACTGAATGCGTCGGCGACGCGACCCGCCATCATCGGCCCGATGGCTTGCCCAACGGAGAACACGACGGTAAAGAGCGTGATGCCTTTGGCCCATTGTGGAGCGGGCATCGTCCGATGAACCAAAACGGCGACTGCCGAAGGTGCGATGAACATGCCTAAGCCGAATAACCCTGTGGAGATCAGGATGCTGGGTGCCGAGGCAAGGAAGGCAGGTAGTAAGGCACCCGCGAGCGTCAGGGTGCAACTGGCGGCAAGTGTTATCGCGGGATTCCACGCATCCAACGCTCGACGCCACGCAAACGGCGAACCGGCAACGCCCAAGCCCAGCACGATCCACGCCACCGTACCAAATTGCCAGGATAAGCCCTGAGCCTGAATCCACGCAAAGATAAACGTCATGTAAACGATGTAGCCACAGGCAAACAGGAAATAGGCCAGCAAGCTCGGTAGCAAGCCGCGGAGAGGAAGGGGGGCTCGGGACGCGGTGTTGGCCTCCCCGCCAATCCCGCTGGCTTCTCGCATGGGCCACAGAGAGGTGAGAACGGCGACTATGCCCAACGCGAGCCACGCGTCCGGCCAGCCTTTGTTCCCCATTGTGGCGATGATCGGGTTGACGACGACGCCGGAAATTGCAATGCCAATACCGGCACCGGCGAAATAAAGCCCCGTCGCCACGCGGCGCAGGGTAGGGCTTGCTTGATAGCGCGCCGCCACGAGCGCACCACCGCAGGCAAAGACCCACGCGGCGCCGATCCCTGCTACCCCTCGCGTCGCGGTGAGCCACAACAGGCTCGGGCTTAGGCCCGTGACAAAGACCGCCCCGCACGTTAACAGTAACCCGAACATAAATAATTGGTTGGGACGAACGTGCCGTAATAGCCCATACGCGGAGACTGCGCCACCCACGTAGCCCAGCGCATTGGCCGTGTTGAGGGCGCCGGCGGTGACATAGTTCCAGTGCAGGCTCTCTTGCATGGCGGGTAGCAAAAGCGCATAGGCAAAGCGTGCCAAGCCCACGGCCACCGCCACGCCTAAACTGAGACCAAAAGCCGGCCAAAGCGACAGATCACGGCCCGCGATAGGGGTATCCATACGCATAATTCTTAATCCTTGTTAAGGTGAAGTTCCGCTCGGGAGACGGTGATGATCGGATATCGAAAAGGCTTCATAGACTCCCTGAATCGCTATAGGCCGAGCGCGCTCAAACCCGGGTGATCGTCGGGTCTGCGCCCCAAGGGCCAGTGATATTTCCGTTCGGATACCAAGATCGGCAGATCATTGATGCTGGCAAGGCGTCTCGTCATCAGTCCTTGCGCGTTGAACTCCCAGAGTTCATTGCCATAACTGCGATACCAGTGACCAGAATCGTTATGCCATTCATACGCGAATCGCACCGCTAGGCGATGATCACGGAAATCCCACAGTTCTTTGATCAGGCGATACTCGAGTTCCCGGGCCCACTTCCGTTGAAGGAAGGCATGTATCGCCTCTCTCCCTACCGGAAACTCCGCCCGGTTTCGCCAAATGGTATCTTCCGTGTAGGCGCGTACGACGCGGTCCGGATTACGGTCGTTCCAAAGATCCTCGGCCAGTCGTACTTTTTGTCGGGCGCTGTCTTCGGTAAAAGGAGGGGTCAGTGTGGGGGTCTCCATGGTGATCTCTCCTCTTCGTTTGAATAATGGCAGGTAGACAGACCTGTCTACCTGAGGGGGAGTCTACACAACCAAGACAGATCTGTCTACAATAGGCGAATGCTCATACAAAAAAGTGCTCCACCAGCCTCTGAGGGTAAACGGCCCGCGCGTGAGCGGATTTTGCTCACCGCGCATGATCTCTTCTATCGTGAGGGCATACGCGGTACCGGCATTGACCGTATCATTGCCGAGTCAGGCGTGACCAAGGTTACCTTCTACCGTCACTATCCCGGTAAAAATGCCTTGATCGAGGCGTACCTCGAGTATCGTCATGGGCAGTGGATGGATTGGTTTCAGGACGCCCTGAGGCGGCATGGCGACGGCGTGGAGGCCATCGTCCCGGCGCTGCAGGAATGGTTTGTGAAGCCGGACTTCCGAGGGTGTGCGTTTATCAACACCATGGGGGAGATGGGGACCGCCCTGCCGGAGACCGTGCAATGGTTGCAACGTCACAAAGCGAAAATCCGCAAACTGATCGAGAATCTGCTGCCCGCGGGCGCTGGACGCAAATCTACGGCAGACGCCATTGCCTTAGGGATAGACGGGGCGGTGGTGCGGGCCGCGAGCGGGGAGGTGGTGCCCGCTCTGAGGGGATTGAGCCTGCTGATTGTTTGTCTCGATCGCGCCTACCATGATCGGCAAAAAGAATGAAGGCGCGGGGATGGCCGGCCACGGTGATTTTCGATTAGCGGATGTCCTGCGCCGTGCCTATTTAAGTGCCGCCAAGCGAACATCGCGCCTAAAGTCGCGCGAGGCCCGCACACCTTGTGCGTTAGATTTTTAGAGCTGAAGGGCGGATAGCCGATACCGATCCGTTGTGATCATGCACCAAATGGTTATGGCAAGCATAGATAGTGGGTTCGTGACCCTGCGATGCACCCTTGTACTTGAAGTTGCGATTATGATGAGTTCCAAACAGCAAGATTCGGGTCGCATCAGGCCGCGATTAGCCCTAGTGTGTCCTCGTGATAACGTTACCTCACGCGGAACCTATGATGCATAGAGCCATTGAGCCCTCGATTCTGTATTTTGGCACACCGGTTATTCTTATTAGTACTCTGAATGAAAATGGGACCTACAATCTAGCCCCAATGTCGTCGGTGTTTTGGCTCGGATGGCATTGTATGCTGGGTTTAGCAGCGAGCTCAAAAACGACGCAGAATATGATGCGGACGGGCGAATGCGTTCTTAACTTGGCCTCGGTGAACGAGGTGGCGGCTGTAAATCGGTTAGCGCTTACAACAGGTTCTTACCCTGTTCCGGAAAGTAAGCAACGTCGGGGATACCGGTTTGAACCCGACAAGTTCGGGGTGGCGGGACTCAGGCCCCTAGCGTCCGAAACGGTCGCCGCACCACGCGTACAGGAATGTCCCGTGCAACTCGAAGCCATTGTTGAGGCGGTACATGGTATGGCCGAAAAGGACGTCGTCCAACGCGGGCTTTTTGTGGGTATCGAGGTGCGCATTCGGCGTGTTTACGCAGAAGAGGCAATCCTTGTAAACGGCGAGCAAAATCGGATTGATCCCGATAAGTGGCGTCCGCTCATGATGAGCTTCCAGAAACTGTATGGTTTGGGTCCGTCTGTGTACGAATCGGTATTGGCGGCGATCCCGGAATCCCTGTATGGCAGTCCAGGCCGAGACGGATCCTCTATTGGGGCGGGATAGGGTCGTATGCAAGAGGGGGTTGGATATCGGGTGTCCGATTATGAGCGCATTGCCAAAGCCATTGCTTTTATCGTAAGCCACGTCGATCGTCAGCCAAGCTTGGTGGATATTGGTGCGCACATCAATCTGAGTCCTTTTCACTTCCAACGCCTTTTTTGTCGTTGGGCGGGAGTCACCCCCAAAAGATTCTTGCAAGTGCTGACGGTAGAGCGCGCGAAACCTCTGTTGCGCGAAGCGAAATCTGTTCTCGAGGTATCGGACGTGTTGGGGCTCAGTAGTGGTTCACGTCTTTACGATCCTTTTATTCATCTTGAGGCGGCAACGCCCGGCGAATACCAGATCGGGGGCGCCGGATTAACCATCGACTACGCCGTACACGACACGCCGTTTGGGAAGGCCTTTATTGCGTTGACGCCCCGCGGGATTTGCGCGTTAGCCTTTCTGGAGTCCACAGAAGCCGATGAACAACTTGCGAGTCTGCGGAAAAAATGGCCTCATGCGCAGATGCGCGCGCGTCCCGACTGCACGCAGTCAGTACTTACGGCGATGTTCAGCCGGAAACAACAACAGGATCGGCCCTTGTCTTTGTATGTTTCGGGTACGAACTTTCAGGTAAGCGTCTGGAAGGCGTTACTGCAGATACCAGAGGGGAGGGTCGTGAGCTATTCGCAGGTGGCTGCGGCGATTGGTCGTCCCCGTGCGGCAAGACCGGTGGGGCAAGCGGTGGGCGCGAATCCCATCGCTTTTCTGATTCCCTGCCATCGGGTTATTCAAGAAAGTGGTGATCTGGGTGGGTATCGTTGGGGGTCGACGCGGAAGCGGGTTATTCACCTGTGGGAAGCGACACGGTACGAGGGGTAGGGGTTCGTTTTGCGGGTGGTGCTTATGGCCTAGGGATAGTGGGTCTTTATGTCGCAGGATAGAACGATTGGAACTGATCACCCTTACCCCTGCCAATTGAGGCCAAACACCTCCCAGAGACCGCGCCCGCCTAGTGTAGTCACATGCACGCGGCGCGTTTTGGTGTCTCGCTGGATCCATTGATGGTGTTCCAGATAATGGGCCAGGGCCGCCCCCACCACCCCGCCAATATGCGGGCGACGTTCACTCCAGTCAATACAGCGGCGCGCCAGGTGTCGCCGCGCCGATTCAATCGCGGATCACTCCAGACCTAGGGCCTCGAACTTGTTCCACCCGATCTCGGTAATTGCATAATCTCGCCCCACGAGCTGCGCCCAGCCTTGGTCGTGCAGGCGGTCCGAAAGCGCGACACCCAAACGGCCGGCCAGATGGTCATAGCACAAGCGGGCGCTGCGCAGTGGGGCCACCTTAGGCTCATCGGGGCGCCCTTGTCGGTGCGAGAGGGGCGAACCCTGCATGGCGAACAGGTCTTCGGCAGCCTCCATCACCCAGTGCGAGGCCAGACAGTAGTGCGATGGCGGCCGCAGACTTCGACGCGCAACATTCCGGCTTTCACGAGCCGCGCCAAGTGGGCACTCGTTGTGGAGGTGCTGACCCCCGCACGATAGGTTAATTCGGAGGCGGGCAGTGCGCGCCCCTAGGCGAACGCTGGCCATCCCATTCGGCTTTCTCTATGCTGCACGCTAGGGCTGGGGTCGAAAGACAAGGTCTACGTGAAGTTCCAGGGGGGCGGGAGCGGATTTAACGGTGGGCTGAGGAGATCCGGGAAGCTGTTGCCTGCTGGTATTGGATGCCTTTGCCTATATACTTATCTCTAGTTTGGCGGGCTTAAGCAGTGTTATTAGCCGTTCCTAACACTACAAAAAAAGAGCGGGAGGCAACTTACCCGCTGTGCGCGAAATAAACGGACTCTAAGGGGAACTCATGGGTGGTAGCTACAGCGAGCGGTTCTCTGGTCATGAATCCTTCGTCTGCCGATATGGGTGGCTGCCAAAGATCCATAAAGCAATACAGCAGGACCCTCAGCTCCTCAAGAATGACGAGCTTGCTATGAACACGCTGGGCATCGGTCGGAATATGGTGAAATCTTTGCAGTTTTGGGCGGAGGTTTCCGGCATCATTGTGAGTCAGTCACCAGAAGGGCACGCCGAAGGACCGGTCGGTGCTCGTCTTTTTGGCGAGTTCGGCTGGGACCCCTATCTGGAATCGCGAGAGTCCCTTTGGTTGATCCACTGGCGACTGAGCACCAACGCAGGTCTTGCCGCATGGAACGAAGTCTTTGGTGAGGGCAAGCGAGCTCGATTTGATCGACAGCAATTGATTTCAGGTTTAGTGCGAAGGGGAGCGGGGGCGGCGCGCTCCTTGGCAGCTAGTACGCTGGAGCAGCACGCCTCTATCTTTGTACAAAGCTATTATCAGGCGGAGAGGAGCCCAGATGATACATCATGGTGCCCTCTTCAGGACTTAGGCCTCATTAAGGCGACCAAGACGGAGGACGGCCGTATCCTCTATAACACAAGCGTTAGCACGCCGATTGGGCTGAGTCCTCGTGTCTTCGGTATGGCGTTGGTGGACTTTATGATCCATCAAGGTAGTAGAGCTTCGACCGTGGATTTTATTGACATCCTGCGCGGAGAGTATAGCCCTGGCGTCGTATTTCGGCTCGACGAACATCAGCTGCGACAGCTCGTTGACGATGTGATCGCAGGTCCTTTTTCTGGCGCTCTCCGATTCGTGGACACGGCGGATACACAAAGTATCGTTCTGATTCCAGATGCATTAGATCCTCAGTACCTGTTGGGGATCGAAGAGGTGCGGCAAGATGCCTAAGTTGGTTCTGGATTATCTGGCTCTAAGCGGGCAGCGGACGCGCGCCGTTTCGCTTACGCGTGATCTGGGCGATGAGGGGCTTATTGACGATTACTCCTTGACGCCCAACAGCCTGAACGCACTGCGCCAAGTGGGCGAGGGTATTGCTTCGGGGGGCTCTCAGCGCGCCTGGAAGATCGTAGGCCCCTATGGGAGTGGAAAATCGGCTTTTGGGGTTGTACTGGCGCAGCTTTTGGAAGGGCCGAGCCGCCACACCAAAGCCAATCAGAAGCTCATGTCCCTGTCGCGGGAAGTTGCAGACCTTTTTGGCCAATCGAATCGCTTAGTATTGCCGGTCATGGGTACCCGGATGTCGTTTGGCCTGGCTTTGGCTGTGGCGATGGATCAGGCAGCGCAAAGATTCCCTAAATCCAAGCCTATGGCGTTATGGCGAAAGCATGTCAATTTTGAAGCCGCAACCTTCAGGAGGCGTCCATTTAATGCTGTCACAGGGGAGATGGTCGCGGAGTTCTCGGTTGCCCTAAGTTCAGGCGGTGAATTTAGCGGAGCCGCCCTTATTATCGACGAAGTCGGGAAGTTTGTAGAATATGCGGCGCTTTATCCCGAACACAGTGACTTAATTGCGTTGCAGCAAGTAGCAGAAGCCGCGTGTGTTACGGGCGACGACAAGCTGATTGTTGTGGCAATGTTACACCAGCATTTCGCAAGCTACGCGGCTGGGGTAGGGCGCGCCCTAAATGACGAGTGGCACAAGGTGGCGGCGCGCTTTGAGGAAGTACCTTTTGACGAACCTCTAGAGCGCTATGCGCACTTTGCGAGCTATGCATTACGGGTTAAGCCAGAATTAGCCTCCGAGAAGGCGGTGGTAACCAAGGCCAGGGCACTCTACGCGCAAGCGCGCGCATGGGGGCTTTTCCGCGCATCCTCTGGAGCGGATAAAAGCCTCTTTAAGAAGCCGAATGCGCTTTATCCGTTACACCCTTTAGCGCTGAGCGTGATTGCCACAGTCTCAAAACGTTACGGTCAAAGTGAGCGGTCTTTCCATGCGTTTCTCAACGGTAATGAGCCGCGCGCGTTGCGAGATTTTGCCAACCGAACATCGGTCGGCGCCTGGTACCGGTTAACGGATCTCTATGATTTCTTGTCGGAGGGATATGGCCTGCGCTTCCGGGATCTGGCCGCGGAGCGCCGGTGGACGTTCGCACAAACCGCTATTAACCGGGTTTCCGAAGACACGCTGTCGGCCAAAGTATTAAAGGTCGTGGCCTTACTGGAACTTGCGCAACTGGGAATTTCTGTGACGGCTGATGTCGTTGCATATGCGCTGGACGAGAGCGCTTCAGGCGATGTGACGTCTGTGCTGACTCAGTTGGTGGAAGATGGCGTCCTTATCGCACGACGAAAGGGGACCGAATATGGCATGGCCATCTCAGATGCCGTTAATATCGAAGCGCTTTATGAAGAGGCGGCGCGGACCAATGAGAACGATCTAATCATCGCCGGCATCAGGAACGTATTGGCCCATCGCTACATCGTGGCTAATCGACACTACGCTAAGACGGGGACTATTCGTACGATGGGAATCCTGGTCGGAACGCCGGACGCATGGCCGCAGGAACCGAGCCATAAGTCGGGTGAGATTAGGCCTGACGCTTGGTTGAAGTTAGTGCTTGTGGCACAAGGGACCCGTACAGAAAAGAGCGTCTTGAATCGCGTACAGTCGGATCAAGATCCGTTCAGTATGACCGCCAGTTTGATGGTCTCCGCTGAGGGGCGTGCGGCGTTGGCGGAGTTCGCGATCTGGCAGACAGTGCTTCGGGAAATCAACAGTAAGCGCCTTGATCCCTGGACGACTCGTTATGTCGAGGGCCGATTGCAGGCGGCAGAAGGGGCCGTGGAGCGCCTCGTGACATCGGCGCTGATCCCGATGATGTCAAGCCGACCAGGGCCATGCTACTGGCACGTCGGGGAACAGGTCATTGGCAGTGAATGGATGAACATAAGCCAACTCGCCTCCTGGCTCTTTGAGAAAATCTTTCCTCTTACGCCATGCGTTATTAATGAGATGATCAATAAAGACAAGCCAGCATCCGCCATTGTTCTTGCCCGGCAACGACTCTTTGATGTGATCTTAAGTGGTGATCCAGAGCGCCGAATCTGCGGAGATGCGGAGTTTCCTCCGGAGCGGCTTATTCATACCACCCTTCTTCGGGATACGGGTATTTGGCGCGAGGTAGGCGGGCGTTGGTCACTGCAGAGGCCCGACCCGGCTGCGGCCGTTAATGTGAGCGCCGTGTGGGAGGAAATATCCGCTCAGCTTCGCGCTGATCAACCCTGTACTTTCGCATCGATCCTAGAAGCTCTTGCTGCTCCACCATTCGGTGTGAGGGCCGGACCTGCAGGGATTTGGGTGGCCCTCTATCTCCTGGTTAATCGAAGTTCTTGTGCGGTATTTGAGCGCGGTACGTTGATTCTCGAGTTAACTGCGGAACATCTACAGCGTATGTACAAAAGTCAGCACACGTTTACGCTGCGTGAACTGTCCCAGTCTGGGGGAGGGAAGAGGCTCCTCAATACTTACCGGTCTGTGCTGATCGCTATTGGCTGTTCACTTGAAAACGACGCTACTTATCTGGATGTGGCGAGGGCGCTATATCGGTGGTTTGTAAGGCTCCCCGATTTTACGAAACAAACTCAGTTGATCAGCAAAGATGCGGCACTGATTCGCACACTGCTTAATAAGGCCACGGATCCGATTGAGCTACTCACGGAAACTTTTCGGCGGGCCCACGTAGACTCAAGGTCAAAATTGGGTTTCCTTGATTGGCTTGTCGGCGCGTTCACAGACTTAGGGATGGCGCAACGGCGGCTACAAGAAACGGTCGCGAGCGAACTGAGCAAGGGGTTTGGCATTCAGGGGCCTCTTAGCCGCATCCGCAAGCAGCTTCAAGCGGAGTGTTCCAAGGAGGCCTCTAAACTCGCGGATGTCAAGCTCAAGAGCTTCATCTTACGCTGCACCGATCTGCTACTCACAGACGAAAAGTGGCTCGATTCTGTTGGCAGTTTGATCGTACAGCGTCCTCTGGACGCATGGGCGGATGATGCGATAAGCCGATTCCAGGAAGGATTGACGGAGTTGTGTGGGCATTACAAGCGATGGATGCAATTGGTTATGCGCCGAGGGGAGGCGCCTGCGGCCTCCGATCGCTTTCTTGGGCTCACAGTGACATCGCCCGGGGGTGAAGAGGTGTCGGTGTTTGCAACTGGCGATGAAGTTTCAGCGGCCCTGGCCCAGAAGCTGCTGGCGGTCATCACGTCGGATCGTAGCGACAATAAAGACGTAGCCATTGCGGCCCTGGTTCAGGCCCTATTGAGCTTACAGACCAATCGGGGCGGTCACCGGGATACAGAGGAAACACGTCATGGCTCATGAGAAACCTGTCCGTCATATCTTGAGTCTTTCAGGCGGCAAGGACAGCGCTGCGTTGGCTCTCTATATGCGAGATCGCGTGCCCGACATGGAGTACATTTTTAGCGACACCCGTAAAGAATTGCCTGAAACCTATGAGTACTTGGATCGGATCTCTAGTTATCTCGGTAAGGAGGTTATCCGATTGAACGCCGATGTGGGGTTTGACCACTGGTATGAAATGTACGGGGGGATGATCCCATCCAATCATCGCCGTTGGTGTACGCGCGCGCTGAAACTCAAGCCATTTGAGCAGTTTTGTGGGAATAACCAAGTAAAGAACTACGTGGGACTACGGGCTGATGAAAACCGCAGTGGCTACATTAGCCACAAACCCAATATTCAGGCCATCTATCCTTTCAAGGAAGATGGCCTCACATTACGAGATATTGAAGAGATTCTTAGGACTTCGGGCGTGGGAATGCCGCCCTACACGCGCTGGGGCCGGACGCGCTCAGGTTGCTATTTTTGTTTCTATCAGCAGAAGATCGAATGGGTTCGCCTTAAGGAAACCTATCCTGACCTCTACGAGAAGGCCAAGGCGTACGAGCGACCCTATGACAAGACCGGCAATTTCTTCACCTGGAGCCAGGGCGAGAGTCTGGTGGAGCTGGAGCAGCCAGAGCGAATGAGGGAAATTCAACGCGAACACGTTGTTCGCCTTGAGCGTCAAAGGGTCCGTGCAGAGCGTGTCACGCTCGTCGATGTTTTTGCTGAAGCGGATAGGGCAAATGAGCCGGACGAAGAAGATGACCAAGGGTGTTTGATATGCCAGTTGTAGCTGGTATCCGTATGGCAGTAACCCACTAACAAGTAGAGCTAGACGCGTATGCCACTATTCTTTAAGGCGCGTGTACTTTTGGAGCTCGGAGCTGAACTGATAAGCTCGGATGCGGTCGCGTTGTATGAGCTCATTAAGAACGCCATCGATGCGGGATCAAAGAAGATCCGGATCGAGATTTCTATAGCGATGCAGCCGTCTGCCTACCGGATGCTAATAGACGAAGTAGCAGATATCGCAGATGCGAAATGGAACAATGACTGGTTCCAAGGTGCACTTATTGAACGGATGGAACCGTCCGCCTCCGATGAGCGACGTAAGGCCTTTCTGGCAGCTGTAGGAACCCCCCGTTCATCAGAAGAGGCTCTTCAGGCCGTGCGCGACGCGCTGTTTGCGCACAATGAGGTGCAGGTCCTCGATCTAGGGCATGGCATGGATGATATCGGCTTGCGCGATGGTTATTTAACTGTTGGAACTTCTAGCCGACTCAAGGATAAGGCGCGAATATTAAGATCACGGGAGCAGACGTCGCGATCGACGCCAGACAGAAAGACCGCTTCAAATGGTGATGTTGAACGTTTGCCTCTCGGAGAAAAAGGCATAGGTCGTTTGGCCGCCATGCGTATTGGACATTACGTTCATGTCTATACCTGCACGCAGGAGAAAGCGCAGGGTTTTGAGCTTGAGTTAGACTGGCGGCCGGTTTTTGAGAACTACGAGCTTGATGCCGCGGATCTTCAATTTAACCCTACAAAAGTGCCTGGAAAGAAGCGATTTGATGCGGGAACAATAATTACAATCCGAGATATTCAGTCAGACTGGACGATTGATAAATTAAAGAATCTTGCAGAGTCAGACTTAGGGAAGTTGGCGGACCCATTCAAAGCAAATTTTGCAAACCAATTTCTTACGATAACCTTTCAAGGATTCGAGCAAGCGCTAATTGCGGGATTTCAAGAATCCAACCTAAAGTACGCCGATGCAGTGTGCACGATTTCATATCGTGCGGGACCTATTGCTGGTGGCAAAGACCTAAATAGCGCCGCCCGGTTGCAGGTTACCACGGAATATAAACGTTTTAAGAAAACAGAGACGGTTCTGCATTCGGGTGAGCATCTTTCTGCGTGCGTTACGCACCCGCCGGGGAGACGTCCTCGCGGCAAGGCATCGGATCTGCTTCCTCAGTTTGATGAGGTAATCGCCGCGTTGAAGACTCTGGGGGACTTCGAAGCTAAGTTTTTTTGGTTCAATCGAGGGCGCTTCATTAAGGAGCACAAAGAGCTCTGGCAGTCGACTCTACAAAAATTTGTCCGAAACTGGAGTGGTGGGCTACTAGTTTACCGGGATGGCTTCAGGGTTTATCCATACGGTTCAGCGGCAGATGACTGGCTTGATCTCGATAGGAAGGCGCTCGCGAGTTCATCGTTTAAGCTTAATCGGGCGCAGATTGTTGGATACCTTAGAATCAGCTCACTCACCAACCCGAGTCTTCAGGATCAGACAAATCGTGAGGGGTTTCGAGACTGTCCGGAGAAAGAGGCTCTGCGTAGACTACTACGTCAAGCCATTATCGCGGACTGTAAAACGCTGCTGGAGCGGGTCGACAAACAAAATAAGGCAGCAGACGAGGAGACTATTCGCGATATCGATGAGCGTATAGTCGACTCCAATCAGGCGGCTGTTTCGAATCTCCGCAGTCTTCAGGCGAGAGTTCCCGAAGAAGCTGATTCTATTCAGAGAGTGTTGGCCGAATTAGCGGAAGTGCAGGATGCATGGTCGCGAGCAAAGGAAGCGCTTAAAGCTCAGGAGTCTGATGTGGAGCAGTACGTGCATCTTGCGGGAGTAGGTCTCATGGTGGAGCTCCTTGCGCATGAGATGGCGCGGTCGACCGATGCCGCGATTGAGCTTTTGCGTGACAAGAATTTGGCGCGGGATCCCCGTAAACTGGAAATGCTTGAAGCACAGTTAAAAACTCTTAATAAACGTGTTCGTGTGATCGACGAGCTAAGTATCCCAGGGCGGCAGCGTAAGGCCATACATGACATAACAGGACTCGTGCGGCTCATGAAGGAGTTCTATGAGATGAAACTTGCTCGGCATGGTGTCGAGTTTTCGATCGAGGTGCGACCCAAGGGCTCATTCGCACGAAGGGTCGAAAAGGGTCAGATCCTGCAGATAGTTGATAACCTACTCAGTAATTCTATGTACTGGCTTATCAGAAGATTGGATCGGAAGCAACCGCCCACTATACGAGCTGTACTGGACCCAGCCAGTGGCACGATGCGTTTTACGGACTCAGGGCCCGGTATACCGGAGTCGATAGGGAACAAAGTCTTCGATCCGTTCTACACCACAAAACCCGCTGGGGATGGACGAGGGTTAGGTTTGTATATCGCGCAACGGTTGGCGCGATATAATGACGCGGAAATCGAATTGTTGCCTCCAGAGAGCGGGCACCATCCCGGTTTCATTCTCAAGTTTGCTGCGAAGTGAATGGTTATGGATCTCATCGAGGTTGTACAACAGAAATCGGGTTCCATTGTTCTTATCGACGACGATTTCAGTCCTCCAAATTTTGATACTGTCTCGATTGATGATGTAACTGCGCAATACCGGCTTCTTGAATCTGATAAGTTGGCTAAGGAAGGGCTCGCGGATTTTCTTAAGGTTGCCGGAAATACAACCTCTGATGAACTCGTGAAACAAGCCCTTAAGGACGCGAACGGATTCTGGAACGCCTATCTAGAAGATCCAGCGTCGTTGGGTTTTTTAGCGCCCTTGCTCGAAGGCTTCCGATCTGGGTATCTGAGTAAGCGAACCCGGATAACTGTTCTTGCGGAGTTTCTTGAGAGGCGTTTTGGCGTCGTACCGCTGAGGTTTTGTTCACTGGAGCAGGCTAAGCCGTACATAAAGAATTGCATCCTGGCCTTTATTGACCTCTTCATCGACACCAAAGATGAAAAACAGGCTATTGCGCAACACAGGCAACTCAAGGACGAGCTGCAAAAAGCGCCTACATTTGGTGGCTCGGAATGGCCTAGGCTGATTTTCCTGATTTCATCGCGGCTCCCTGGGCCACAGGGTCTAGGGAGCTTTCGGGTTGCAACCGGCATTAAGAGCGCGTTCTTTCGCGCCATTGACAAGAAGGATATTACTGATTCTTTTCTGGAGCGAATGGTCGACAGATGCCTAGAGCGTTACGGTACGGCTGTTCAGCTGAACAAGTATTTGGTGTCCGTTGAGCGTGCAATCAACGACGCTGCACTTTCACTCGTTGAAGACGTGTCCAAATTGGAGCTTCACGATCTAACGGCGCTGAAGATACTTCGTTTGGATGCCGAGAGCGAGTCGCTACAAAGTTATTTGACTTGGTTGTTGTCCGAGGCGCTTGGAGTCAAATTGAGGAATGCGGCCGGCCTTCGTGGTCAGCTTTTACCAAGGGAGGGTGCATTTATTCCCATGGATGGTCAACTGCTCCCGAGAAGCGTGCTCTTCGAGCTGTTCTCTGAGATAGTCATCGCTCCATTCGCTGCTGATTCTGAAGGGGCATTAGCCTTTGGCGAGATTCTGGAAGATTTAGCAACAACGGGTGACAATTTATGCAATCTGGTTTTGGTGATCGCGCCGGCGTGTGACCTAATCAGATGTGCGGACTTGTATGAGGTTATGTGTGTGCGTGGAACTGTGGAGGCGGAAGGTGCAAGCCTTGCAAAACTCCTGGATACGAACTACGCGTTCGGAAAAGGACATCTAGTGCTACGTCGTCCGACCGGCCCTGATGGTCAACCCGCGTACAGCCGCATTAGGTGGGACATAAAACAACTCTGTACAGTACCACATTTACGGCTGAAAGACGCTGCGAGGTTTGCGCGTATTGCGCGACTGTCGGAAGCGTTTACTCAGGAGGTCAAGGAACTGTCTCTTGCTAACATTGCCCGGGTCGGTACTCCGGTCGATCCATCATTCTCTGTCGCCATGCACTGTATGGTGCGGCTCAAGCTTGTAATTGGCAAGGGGCAAGAAGACTTAATCATGGAGGAGGATTTAAGCGATCGAGATTATCTATCTGCAATAATGACGAACGGACGTGAAGCGGACGGGCGTGGCAGCAAGGTTACGAAGACGTTGATTTTTTCGCACCAGTTTCAAGAGTGGCTCGTTTCTGAGTTTCTCGTGCAGGCGATAAACAATGCTGGCGCATGTACTGGAAAGCTTGAAGAGGCGAAAAGTTTCTTCGCAGATCCCAATAACTTACGTGTATCATTGAACGATAGCAATAATGCGAAACGCTGCCATGGATTCGTAAGTATTGTTAGCGGAGACGGTGCGCCAACGAATGAGATTTCAAGGGGATTGCTTGAAATTGTTCTATTTCCGTTTCCGGTAAGTTCAATAATTTAGGGTGACTAATGACTGACTACACAAAGGTGGGTGCCGAATCCCCAAACCCGGCCGACGAGCGTCGGGCGCAACTCGCCGCCCTCCTGCCCGAAGCTTTCACGGAAGGGAAACTGGATGTCGCGGCGCTCAAGCGCGCCTTTGGGGAGGAGGTCATTATCGAGGGAGGAGAACGTTACGCGCTCACCTGGGCCGGTAAAGGTAATGCCTACAAGGTGCTGCAAGCTCCATCCACCGCAACGCTGCGGCCCGAGCGCGACAAGTCGGTGAATTTCGACCAAGCACAACACGTCTTCATTGAGGGGGAGAACCTGGAGGTGCTCAAGGTCTTGCAGAAAGCGTACTTTGGCGAGGTGAAGCTCATCTACCGCTGCGCGCCACGGAGAGCGAAGCGGGGGCGCGTAGTCCGCGGGAGGCGTAGGTCCGGGCGGGTGGCCGCAGGCCACCTGCAAGGACATCGATACGCCGTCCAGTTATTGTGGGCGAGCCTCTTGTGCGCCAGAAAAGCGCACGGATCGCCCGCAGGACGGCCGCGGCATCTCGTAGCGGAGAGAAGAGATCATGAGTTGCGCTGAGACC
>Ga0307375_10001579_pt1 | contig 24680 bp, 43 predicted proteins | sample TR1MG_FD_202531 | JGI IMG/M metagenome (GOLD analysis project Ga0307375, IMG submission 202531) | Soil microbial communities from Risofladan, Vaasa, Finland - TR-1 | ecosystem: Environmental > Terrestrial > Soil > Coastal area > Acid sulfate soil | place: Finland: Risofladan, Vaasa | collected...
ATATGGAATAAATTTGATTTAGGCAGACACATTGAAAAGATGAGGGTTGCACATCCAAAATGGTCTAAGTATCAGTTAAGGTGTTGTCTGTATTGGCAAGGAACTGCGAGAAAACAATTAAGAGAAGCCATAGAAAGACATAAAAGATTTTTTAGTGGTATAATTTTGACTGCTCCAGAAGCCTATGGAGTAAATGTAACGGAAACAATGAAACAGCTGGGAATAGAGTTGGAATGGCCACCAGAAAAGTATGCTTATCAAATAGCATTAGCTGGGTCGCCTAAACATTAAGATTATTGGAGAATAAGTTGATAGAGGAGGGATGATGTGAAATTAGAAAACATACTAAAACTTGAGGATTACTGTGTTAACTATGATAATTCGTATTGTTTTGCTAAAGACGAAAAGGATGGTGGATTAACCTGTCAAAATTGTATCTATGGGAATGATTTAATTGAAAAGTTACTTGAACTTTTACCAGAGAAAAAGGAATAGAGGAGGGATGAGATGAGAATTACATTAGAGGCAATAGAAAAGAAATTAAAAGCAGAAGAACCAGAAGATTGCAGGTGTATGTATCAAGGTAAGTTTATAGTTAAGAAAGTGCGAGCAATAAATGATAATACTCAGGTGCAGATATCAAAGGAATGTAACAAGTGTAAAAGAAAGAAAGTAAGCATTATGGGGTGGTTTGAAACTTCTCTGTAAACTTTAGGGAACTTAAGATGCCCAAGCGAAAAGTGAGGAAATGTAAATTTTATCTTGAATATACTTGGGTAGAACCACCGCTTGAAGAAGGCGACAATGGAACGCCTTATACAGAATACGAATGTAAAAAAGCGAAGGGTTATTTTGTAGCAACCTGTGATGGCAATAAAAAACTTTGTAACTTAAAAGAAAATCAGGAGGCTTAAATGAGTGAGTTATGGTTTATTGAAGAGGAAAAGCAATTAAGATATTATTCTTGGGGAATTTGGGAAGAACAGGGTTTGATTGAGGAGGACTAATGAACGCAAGAGAGGAAATATTTAATCTTTTAAGAAAGACTTTATGTAATGAAACGACTGACTGCGAGAATTATCCTGAATGCGTTAATAGTGGAGACCTGGATGGATGTCCACCGCTTGATTTAGCCCAAGTCATCCTTGACGCAGGATTTGTCAGGCTGGAGGATGTGGAAGTTGATAAGAAGAAAGTGGAAGAGAAGTTATCAGGATGTGGGATTTCCGAGCATTATCATATTCCATTTATAGCAAAAGTTATCGCCGAAGCAAAGGGAATTTTGAGGGTGAAGGAGGGGAAATGAACAAAATTCATAAAGATAAACCCTATTGGAAATATACAAAAAAAGAAATAAAACATTTGAAGGAAAAACACAATCTCGCTCCCTGTGTGTATTGTGGCGTTTTAATCCCAAGCTGTCTCGTATCCTGTGAAAGCTGTGGTTATCTTGAAGATAAAGGATTAGAAAAGGTAGATTAAAGGAGGCAAAGAATGATTCAGCAGAAAGTGGTTTATATTGCCAAATGTGGCAAATGCGGAAAGGATTTTAATCGTTGGCGACAAGACGAACGCCTTATTTCTCCTTTGTTATGCGGAGAAACTTTAGGATATACCAAAAAATACTTAACTTGGCTTCTTAAACTTGATGGTTGGAAACGCAAGGGCAAGAAGTGGTTCTGCCCGGATTGTTGGGAAGGGAAGAAATGAAAATAAGAAGGCAAACTTGCGGAGCATATTTTAAGGGTAGAGATGGCAGGGGAACTTGCGATACACAATGTCAATGGTATACACCAAAAACATTATGTCCTTGTTCGGCAGAGATGATAAAGCGGTTTCCAGATGCGTATGAATTAGGAAAGTATTATGAGAAAAGAAGAAAGAGGCAGGAGTTCCCGGAATGAGAAGGAAAAGAAAGAGAATAGAAAATTTGGATACGATATTTATTTGGGGATGGTTGCTGGAGATAGAATATTTTTGTCATCTCCGGCGTTCTATAATACCCCAGACAGCTGTATGGGTCTACAAATGCCCACTTTGTGGGAAGGAATTCCTTGATGTTGATAATCGGACCTGGTATGAATTTGAGAAGAAATGCCGAGAGCATGTGAGTAAGGATTATTGGTATAGGTATAGCAAAAGGGTTGTAACAATGAAGTTTATTAAGACCAAGATAAAAATAGCAAAGATGACAATCTGTTACAATGACTGCCCCTGAAAATATGGCTAACGGAAAGGGAAGGTCGGTTAATGACTAAATTAGAACAAGCAGTTAAAGATTGGTTGACCCTACCAATGCAACATCTTGATTATAAATTAAATCTTAATGAGTATCTTGAAAAGAAAAAGATTAAGGCAACAGAGGAAGAAATGGAAAGCGCGGTTGAGAAGATGAGTAATGGGAAAATTTGTAATGAGGGGAGGGAGAAGCCATGATAATCTTAGGAATAGATCCCGGGTCCGAAAATAGTTGGTGGGTAATATGGGATACAGAAAAGCAAAGAATTATTGAAAAAGGAATATTCCTTAATACAGACTTCCCAGTAGCCTTTGAAGTAGATATCGTAGTAATAGAGGATATCCAGTGTTTTGGAATGCCTGTCGGTAAAAGTGTTTTTGAAACTGCTAAGGCTATCGGTAGATTTTTAGAGAGGGCAGAAAACCGGCACATACCAATAGTTCAGATTGGGCGCCGGGAAATTAAACTCCATTTTTGTAATTCCACCAAGGCTAAAGATAGCAATATAAGACAGGCAATAATAGACCGCTTCGGTGGGAAAGAAAAAGCAATCGGGTATAAGAAAAGTCCAGGCGTGTTGTATGGAGTGAAAGCTGACCTTTGGTCATGCCTTGCCTTATGTTTATGGTTTGAAGAGCAACCGGAGGGGAAATAATGGACACTTCAAAAGATTATTGGGAGACTAATATTCTTTGGTTTCTAAACCGAAAACAAATGTGGCTATATCTTTTAACTCATCATAAAGTTTTATGGACTCATATTTTTGCTTCAATTCTTTACATATTTATCTATGAATATTACTTTCTAAAGAGTTGGGAAAGGTCTAAATAATTAAGGGGAGGATTGGGTTGAGTAAAAAGAATAAGTTATATGGTACTGGGTTTTCTAAAGGCTCATTTGAACGAATGGTAGAAGTAAATCAGGGCTATAATAAAACTATTGACGGACTTTATAAGAGGAGGTCAAAGATGAAATTTGAAGCTTATGAACTTTTAGTGTTATGTCGTTTAGCGAAAAATTTTAGGCAACAAGTAGAGAAGATTTTAAAAAAGTTACCAGAAAGAGAACGCAATGTTTTAAAATTTAGAGTTTTTAATGAGTTTACATTAGAAAAGGTTGCTAAAATTATCGGTGTTACAAGAGAAAGAATAAGACAACTTGAAGCAAAGGCACTCAGGAAACTTAATTGGCAACTCCAATTTGGTAATGTTTCTTTCTATCTAAATTATAAAGAAGGCAAACCTATTACACAAAAAATTATCAAAGTTATTATTCCAAAAGATTTATCAGAAATTCCGATTCGTTTCGTTTCGGATTGGTCTGTTAGAACTTTGAATTGTTTTGGTAGAGCAAAAATAAAAACTTTAGGGGATCTCAAAAAATATAAATTAGATGGCTCTGTTTATGATAGGGAGAGTTTATTAGGTTTTCGGCAATTTGGGAAGAAATCTTTAGCAGAAGTAAGAAGTAAATTGGCTGGATTTTTAGTTTATACTTTATTTAAGGAGGGAAAATGAAACACTACACCTTAAAACAGGCACAAAAAGAAATTAGCAATAGTACTGATTATAAGTTAGCAAAAAGGGTTTCTATTAAGAAATGGAAAGAGATAGTAAAATACGGGCAAAGATATTATGGCATAGGTGATGAGTGTGGTTTTTGTTTAGTATCCAGAAATATACTATTTGAAAAGGGAATGAGGGCTTTTGGCTGTAGGGTTTGTCCTCAAAATGGTAAAATCTGTGATGATAGAATAGAAGATGAAATGACAAAAATTACTATGAAAGAAATTTTAAAAGAATTAAGGAGCAAAAAATGATTTGGCTGATTGTTTTAGGTATCCTACTATTTTACGGTGGCTATATCTTGTCTGGTCTGCTCACGCAGTACAAGGATGACAGAATCCGGGAATTGGAAGGTTTTATTATCAGGATCGCGGAGGCAGACGCGAAGAAGAGGGAACAGGAGCTAAAGTTTGTCCAGGAACTTTTTGAACCGAAGGAGGCAGATGAACAACGAATTAGATCCGAAAATCCAAAGCCTCATTAAAGAACACCGGGAGACACAACACCGGGTTGTAGAACTTACAAAAAAGAGAAATGCTTGGCTTGTAAAATCAAGGCAACAGGGATTTTCTTACAAAAAATTATCGCTTGAGTTTGGGATAAGTGAGAAAAGGATCAGGCAGATAATTAGCAGAAGTCAAGGGTATGGTAAAATTTCTTTATCGTCGGGGAATTGAAAATAAATAAAAATAACACTTGACAAGATTTGGCTATTGATGTATACTTTCTACAGTAGAAAAGGAGAAGCAAAATGGGAGTAGAAACAGACAAAATCACAGTTACTTTTTATGGCAAAGAAGAATGCGAAAAACTGGCTAACCCTTTCAGGAAGAAAGCACTTAAAAAATATCGTTCTTTGAATAATGCTTTAAAGAAGATAATAAAAGAATGGTTAGAGAAACACCGAGATAGTACTTAATTTTTTTTGTCTTTGCGTTGCTGTAGAAAAACCAAAGTAAAGGAGGTAGTAAAGATGGGCCCGGAAACTGTCCTGGTATGGCATACCTGCCGAGTCTTGGTTTATCTCTTGATTGTGTTGATGTTGGCGCTTTCGTTTAAAATTTAGAAAGGAGGGTTGAATGGTTGACAAATGGATTAAGAGATGGGAAGTTCCAAAATCTTCTGGAGAGGGTGTTTGGATCGTGGCACTTGATAAACAGGGGAATTATGGCTGTAGTTGTCCCTTGTGGAAGTTCCGTAGGGAAGAGTGTCATCACATATTACAAGTAAAAAATAATGGTGGTGAACAGGTCAAGAACTTAACAGAAGAAGAAAGGGCAGAGTTAAAACTAAAGGCTTATGCTGAGAAAGGTTACAGATATTATACTTGGTATAATGAGCCTTTATTCTCTCATGAACGCCAGAGTTTAGAAGATTTAAAGAATTGGAAACTAATTGATGATGTTAAAACTTTTGCCAGGAAAGGTATCTATCGAACTCAACGGGTTGTCTTGATTAAAGAGAATCCTTTAGCCTATGAGAATGAATTTACTAACTTTGTTAAGTTACTCAAGAGTTGTAACTTTAGGAAAAGATTTAGCAGGAATCCTTTAAGGTCCGGGATTTGGAGTAGTGATTATTGGGTATCTCAGAAAGAATTAAGGAAAGAATTAAGGCAAAGATGGTTTGATATTACTCAACACATTATTTATAACAAGACTGGTATTATCAATTCTAATTTGCCTAAAGGGTCTGTCTATAATAATGGGGAATGGGGAAAGAGAATCGTTAATTTACAGAGGCATTTTAGGTTTTTAAAGTAGTTAGGGAAGGGAACTCCCCTCCCAAAAATTATATTGACAAACTATAAGTAGGCGGTTAAACTTAATAGTGAGGACTAATCACTATGTCTAACCGCCACTTTTTATTATATTTAGATTTAGGGAATAGTCAAGTAAATTATTTGCCGAGTTATCTATTAGAGATAGATAACCCGGCTTTTTTATTTTATGGAGTATGGACATGTGGTTCGTAAACCTACTGACTATATTTATATTATTACTTACTATAAGATTTATATATTTATTAGTACCAGAGATTATTATAGGAGATGGTTTAAATGAAGAGAAAAGGTAATAAGCAAATTCCAGATGAAGTAAGAGAAAGAGTTAAGATCTTAACTGCTCAAGGATATAGTGTTAGAACTATATCTAATAGAGTTAGTCTTGGTAAGAATGCGGTAAATAAGATTCAGCATGAGATAGATAACTTAGGACAGTTGAGGGACATAGAAAAAAGGAAAATGGCACAAAAGCTTTGGAATCAGGCAAATCGGATGTTTAATTTCATTACTGATAGGAAGTTACAGAAGACCGCCGCCTCCAGTTTATTCATTTCGATAGCAACGGCAATAGACAAGGCGTTATTATTGGTTGGTGATGTAACCGAGCGCGTGGGGTTGAGTATGCCGGAGATAGACCAGAGGCTTTTGGATATCCAGGAGCAACGGAAGATATTGAAACAGGCCCAAGGGGTTATATCTCGCAAGGGTAAGCAGTTACAGAAGGATAAGGCAGATGAAAAAAGTTAACATAATATTAATTATATGTATCTTGATGGGAGAATATTTTCAATTAGTAAGGGTTATTCTGAAGAAAGTCGTAACACGAATTGGTCATTTTTGCCTGTTTTTCGGGTTCGATTTTTGGAACTCGGCAGAATGGAAAGGGCAGGCGTCAGAGGTCGGCAAGGTAATTTCAGGGGGATAGGATGGAAACCTCAGGTCATTTACAGACGGATAAACTCGACTCGGAGACAGTTGAGGCTAATTTGAAGGCTCTTGATGAAGAAGAGAAGACCCTTAAACTGGAAGTATTAAGGCTTTATTCTGAGGAAGGGCTTAAATACTTTGTACCCAATGGCGGTCAAGAGAATGTAATCAAGATGGTAAAACCGGAGACCAATACTGTTATTCTCTCTGCCGCTAATGACTTTGGCAAGTCGGCTTTAGAGGTTAACTTTGTCGGCAATATGATATATGGACCGACCAACGAATGGTTTAATACTCCATTCTTCAAGAACTTCAAGCGACCTTCCAAGGGAAGAATTATAAGCGATGGGACTACTGTTGAGGAGAAGATAGTCCCGGAGCTTCAGAAGTGGCTTATCAAAGGTACTTACAAGTCCAGGAAGGCCGGTAGGAACTTTGAGAGTGTCTGGAACTTCAAGAATGGTTGTTACTTTGACATTATGACCTACGACCAGAAACCGAAGGAGTTTGAAAGCGTGGATCTTGACTGGGCTATTCTTGACGAAGAACCTCTGGATTGGGTTTACAAATCTACGGTAGCAAGAATGAGGACTAATAGATTTATATTTATCGGCTTTGCTCCTCTCTCGGCTTCTGCCTGGGTGTTTGATGATATAACTCCCCGGGAAGACAAGAAGAAGATAGTCGTTTACTATGGCGACGCAGAGGAGAATTGCATTGAACACGGACTCAGAGGACAAAGGAAGCATGAGGACATAATGGACAAGGCGGCGGAATACGATCCTGACGAAAGAGAGGCAAGACTTCACGGTAGACCTCAAAAGTTCTATGGCCGGGTTCATAAGATATTTGACAGGACTGTTCACGGTATCGATGAACTTCCTCGCGACCTGTACTCCTATTTTATGATACTTGACCCTCACGATGCAAGACCTCCGGCAATATCCTGGGGAGCAGTCAATTATCACGGACACAAGTTCACTATCCACGAATGGCCTAATGAACCCTTTCACAAGATGAAATCCTGTTCTCTTGACTTCGACGACATAGCCAAGATAATCAAGCACATAGAGGTTGACTTGAAGATTGATGGGAAGATACAGGAGAGGATACTTGACCCTTACTGGTATGCTCATAAGTACCCGAACAGTCAATTAACGGTAGCCCAAGAGTATGCCAAGAGAGGAATCAAGTTTGGTCCTCAGCTAAAACTCTTCAAGAAGTTTGAGGAGACAGCCAGGAAGCAGTTGAACGAGCATTTGAAGTATGAGAAGAGAGAGGACGGTACTTTTAAGATCCATCCGAAGTGGTATGTGCTTAATCACTGCTACAATCACATCTACGCGTTTGAGCATTGGGTTATCGGGGACAGGACTGGTAGGTCTGCGGAAACCAAAGACCCTGTTGAGAAGCCAGAAGAGAAGCATCAATGCTTTCCGAAGTTACTCTACTACTGGCTAATGAGTAATCCAAGATACATAGTGCCGAAGGTAAAGATAGTGAAACCAGCAATGACTTCAGAGGATAAGCGATTTTCTAAAGCAGGGAGGATTAGATGACCGAACCAACGAAAGACAAAGGCAATGGGAAACCCCAAGAAACAGTTAAGCCATTAGCAGGTTTACCTGTCAGCGATGTTGATATTTGGTTTATCGTCGGAGTTTCCAAGAAGACGGGAGGAATGATTATCGCAGGTCCAAAGGTTGAGGAGTTACAGAAGTTTAAAGAGAGAAAGACAAGAGAGCAATGCTTAGACCTTTTGATAGAAGCATTGAATACAGTTATGGCGAATACTAAGCAATCCCAAAAGAAATCTTCGATATTGAGAGTAGGCAGAAACATTTTTCTTCCCGGAGGAACGCATGATTAAGAGGAGGAAGAGATAATGCCCTACAAACGCAAAGGGAAAACGATTCTTCATAAAAAAGATGGTTGGTCGAAAAAGCAAAAATGTAAAAGTGTTCGCAAGGCAAAAAGTGCAATGAGATTATTACACGGTATTGAACACGGAATGAAACCCAGAAGACGAAAAAGGAAATGATATGCAGTTAAAACTTCTTAAAGAAAAGAAACTTAATCTTGACAGTAAGGACAAGAAAGATATTCTGGGTAGCATTATCGAAGACCTTGACGAAGCGATTAACAGCAATCCAGATTTAGAAGAAACTATCAACGGTTACGATAAACTCGCCGCAGGGGATTTACCAGAGAAGACAGAACCCTGGGATGGTTGTTCAAATATCAATCACCCTATGATTCGGATAGCAATTAGCGGAGGAGTAGCTCGATGGATGAAGCAACTTCTTGGTCGTGGCAAGATGATGGTTGCGAAGCCGGGGACTGATGAGCAGAATAAACTTGCTCCTCGTATTGAAACGGTTATTGATTTCCTTATGAGGACAGAAATAAAACTAAAGCGAACAATCCGTCGGCTTGTCAAGAAGGTTGCTAAACACGGAACAGCAATAGCCCATCCCTACTGGGTTGAGGAGAAAGAAATTGTCAAGGATGTAAAAATTTATAAAGGCGATAATGCTTTGATGGACTTTAAAGAAGATTTTCCATCGGCTGAAGAAGGAGGTATGGAAGAGAAAGAGTATCGGGCTTATCTTAGAGATTTGGAGAAAGAGCCAGAAACAGGGATTGAAATTCCTGTTGAGTATGAGGATTACAAATTCAGAGGAGTTAGGGTAGACGTAATTGACCGAAGAGATTTTATAATTCACAAAGATATTATTGACCCTGAGAAAGCGAAAGTAAAAGGGCAAAGGTTCTGGCAGAGTTGGTATGAGATTGTCGCAAGGTATGAGGCGGGAGAATACGGAGAGGATAATGGCGGAGAGTCTTTAGAGGCGTTAAAAGCAAAATTAGGCGGAGAGAAAGACGATAAAGAAGAGAAAAATCCTGACTATACGAAGAAACGACTTGAATGTGTCAAGGCTATTTATAAATACGATGTTGATGATTGTAAGAAGAAAGAAGAAGCGTTGCTGATAACTATTATAAAAGACGCAGAGGCTGGCGTTGAATATCTTTTGCGTTGCGAGAATTACGGATTTTGGCACGGCAGAGATTTCTTCATTCCTTTCAGGATTGATGAGGGAGATGGATTTGATGGCGAGGGATTTGCGGAAAAACTCTGGGATATAAACTTATACGCTAACGCCGCACACAACCAGAGAATTGACAGGGGAACGATAGCGAATATTCCATTTTTCAAAGGGCGAAAGGGTGCTGATGTAGAAGAAAGTCGTTTAGAACTTGCTAAAGGAATAGTCTATTGGCTGGAACATCCAGATGATTTTGAGCAGGTAAGAATTCAGGGAGCGCCGATTACAGATTTAATTGCTGAAGAACAGATGTTGGAGAGAATGGGAGAGTTGACAACAAAAATCACTACATCAGCCACAGGGAAAGAATCGGCGACTGACCCGAGAGCGCCGGCAACAAAGACACTCGCTTTACTTCAGCAACAGGACATCGGGATTAGCGATTACATAGATTGTCTTGACCCTTCCTTTGCTGAACTTGCCTACCAGATTTTATCTCTTTACTATGAGTTTGGGTTTAATGATGAGGAAGAGGGAGAAGGAACAGTAATCAGAGAATTGACAGGAGATAAATATAAATTTGAACCATTAACAAGACAGGAATTAAAAATTAAGGGAATGGAGTTTGGACTGCGATGTTCAACAACAGGAATGAACGAGATGGTTGAAGAAGCGAAGTTTAAAGAAATTGCTGGTCTTTTAATACAAACGCCGGAAATTATGCAAGACCGCGTAAGGTTCTGGAATGTAATCAGGGAAATGGTTGATAGGTCTGGTTTAGAGATTAGCTCAGATATTCTTCCCACTCCAGAACAGATGGAGAAAGAGAATTTGAAAAGAATAAAACAGGCATTAAGGGAACTTGTTAAAGAGAGAATGCAGGGAATATCGGAAGAGGCAAGAGGCGAAATTGAAAAACGCTTTCAAATGCTTTTCCAAATATTAGGTCTTGGAGGAACGCCACCGGTAGCAGGTGCGACTCCGCCAACACCAACAGGAGGTGCAGGTGCAGAAATTACAGGACCCAAACTACCAGAAGAAGTTGGAGCAGTGTAACGCGATAATCAGGAGTGCAAAGGGATTAAAAGGTTTATCAGATTTTGGACCGTGGAAAGAAGCAACCAATATTATAAATGACAGAATAGAAGCATTAAAAAGACATAGAGATAGTATTCTCTTGGGAATAAATAAAGATATTTCTACTGACAGGGAACTTGCTGAAGTTAAATCAATAGCCAGAGAGATAAAAGTTTTAGGAGAGATTAGAGATATTGAGAAATCTTACACCAAAGGCGTTAACGAAGCATTAAAAGAGAAAGAAAAATTAACAGCTTTGATAGAAAAAGAGAAAGCGAAACCTAAAAGAAAGTTTTCACTTTGAAAATAAAATAGGTAGTAACGCTAAATCCTCCGCTGCGACTCGGGTCTGGCGGAGGTGAAAGACCCGAAAGGATTGATGACTCTGTTGAAAGCCATCAGTCCAATCGGGTTTTTTAATTTCGCCCTCCTTACTCCCATCGCTGAGGGTAAGAGGCGTAACAGGAGGAGCAAGATGAAGGAGACAGAGAAAGTGTTTGACCCTATTACAGGGGAAGAAGTTGTAAAAACTGAAGAAGAAATTTCAGAGGAGGAGACAACGCCTCCTGAAAAAACAGAGGAAGAAGAAGAAGAAACACCGCCAGCTTCGGAAGGCGTAAAACCCGAAGTAGATGAGTTCGGAGTTCCTTACAAAAATCGCGCTAAGGAATACGAACGGAAGTTAAGGGAAGTTGAGGCAAGACTTCAAGACAAAGTCCGAGAGCTTGAAGACAGGGGAAAACAAGAGGAGGCAGACGACTTGGAAACTTTTTTAAAGGAAAGAGAAGATTCAGATGTGCCACTTACAAATGCGGAGATTAAAAAGCTTACCAATCTGATTGGAACACGAATTACTCGCAGTATAGCGAGGACTATCGGTCCGATGATGGCTTCTCCAAATGTCATCGAAGCACAGATAGGTAGGTTGCAGGGGCAGGTTGGTTTTGAACCGAAAGCCGAATCTCTTCTTCGTTCCAAGCTTCGTGAAGTTCCGCCTGAAGTTCTTGTCAATAACCCTGAGGGAATAGCGAATAGTGCCTACGATATGGTTCTTGGACAACTTGCCCGAGAGGGTAAGCTTGGAGGAAAGCTGAAGCAACCCAAAAAGACACCCGGTCCCAATGCGCCGAAAATTGAAAGCCCTGGCGCTCCGCCAGCAGTAAGAGGCAAAAAACCGCCAACTGAAGCGGAGAAGAAAGAGGCAGAGGATAAGCATGTTACGGTTGAACAATTGCGAGCAATCAAGGCACGCCGGGAGCAAGGAAAGAAGGATAGAGAGAAAAAATAGAGGAGGTGAACATATATGAGTGAGGTTAGATACGGGCCTGTTATAGGCAGTTACAACGCTGTTATGTTCCCTGTAACGGATGCACAGATGTTCCATCCTAACGGGGCAGCCTTTGTATTTTTGGATGCTAACGGAAAGGTAAGTATTGCCATAACAGCAACTGCATCTTTGTTTGGATGGGCTTTAGTTCCCCGGTCTCTTACACGAACTGATCTTGCTAATGGCTTTTGGACATCTTTGACTGCGGCATCTACTGGAGTAAGTTATGTTCCTGTAATCGTAGCGGCAATGAATCCTAATGTTGCTTACAGAGTTCCTTGTACTGCGGCTTCAGCTGTTGCGGCAAGGCTTGGCGAGTGTTCCGATTTGGTTGGAGTCAATGATGGGACTGTTCAATATGCTACGCCAGGTACGACCTCAACCGATGTTCTATTGAATGTCGCCTTACCAGAGGATGGGGACACTAATTCAATAATAGTAACAATCAATCCAAATACAATTCAAAGAGATACAGCATAGGGATTGAAAACTTTAAGGAGGTGAGTACAAATGAGTGAAGTTAGGTATGGTCCAGTAATAGGCAACTACAACACAGTCATGCTTCCTGTAACAGACTCGCAGAAGTTTCATCCCAACGGAGGAGCCTTTGTGTTTCTGGATTCCAGTGGGTTTGTGTCGATTGCGATATCAACATCTCAAGCTCTATTTGGTTGGGCGTTAGTTCCTCGTTCGCTTAAAGGGACTGACCTTTCCAATGGATACTGGACTTCTGGGGCGGCCGCAGTTGCCGGGACAAGTTATGTTCCAGTGATTGTTGCAGCAATGAATCTTGGGGTTACTTTCAGAGCTCCTTGTGGAACAGGATTAGCTGTTGCGGCAAGATGCGGTGAGGCTTGTGATCTTCTATTGGCATCGAACAGTGGAGCTGTCCAGTATGTAGATACATCGCTTTCTTCACACGATGTTGTGTTGATAGTTGGTTTACCAGAAGATGGGGATACCAATTCAATATTGGTAACATTCAACCCGAATGAAATCCAAAGGGATACATAAAGGTTGAAAATTTTAAGGGGGTGAAAAAGAAATGGCAATACGAACTGATTATACTCACGCAATAACGGAGAAGTTATACGATTGGTATTACGAATCGTATGACCAACTTCCTTCCGTTCACGATAAGATTTTCAGGAAGAAGGAATCGAAAGCAGCCTATGAAGCATCGGTTTCAGGAGTTGGGATGGGTAAACTTCAGAAGCAATCCGCTGAGATGCAGTCAATCCAGTACAGAGACCCGATGGAAGGGTATCCTGTATATGGCAAGAACGACACCTTTACTGATGGTATCAAGTTCAGCAAACAAACAGTAGATGACTTCCCTAAGAGTTACATCGAGAACATACTGAAAGAAACAGCTGGAACTTGGGGCGAAGCAGTTCAAGCAACAAAGGAAGCGTTCTATGCGGATGTCTTCAACAAAGGTGCATATACTGCTGGAGATGCTATGTTTAATGCTTCCGTTGCTGGATTTACTGACCCTTCGGGAAATGTTATCTATGACGGTAAGTGTCTGTTCACGCCTACTGGTGCTAAGAGAAGTTCAAAGGGAGGCGGAACATACTACAACGCCATAGCATCAGCAGCCTTGACAGGAGCAAACCTGAAGATCGCCTACGACCTTATGACAGTAACGAACAATAGGAATGAAAGGGATTTACCAGTTTCAATCATTCCTGATACTCTCTTAGTTCCAGCGAGCTTAAAGTTTACTGCTGAGGAGATTCTGAAGTCCGAAAAAGAACCATATGTAACCACCAACACGACAAATGTTCTTCGGAACATTGTCAATTTAGTTGTGTGGAATGCTTACTTGACGGATACTAACGCTTGGTTCTTGGGCTGTGCTCATAAGGGTTTGATTGCGATGGACAGAGAAGACACCATTTTAGACTACTTCCAGGATGAAGACACCAAAGCCTTTAAAGCGAATATTTGGGTTCGTTTCGGTTTGAAGATTGACAACTGGAGATTCTGGGTAGCTTGTAATGCCGAGACATCAGCTTAATTCTGATTTCAATTGGTCGGGGCGGGCTTAATAAGTCTGCCTCGGCCAGTGAGGTGAAGAAATGTCTATCCCAAATGTCAGAGGCACTTGCGACTATTGTGGCGAAGCAGGTGTTCCATTAGAGAAACGCGGAACTCAAAAGCTTTGTAAACGCTGTCGTCAATGGCAGGAAGATTTGCAAGCTTCTGCTGGAACGCAGAAGGCTGTTGAGAAATTCCAGAAACTTTTTAGGGGGTGAAAAGTATGGCGGACGAAAAAGTCGACAATTATGCAACGAAAGACCAGGAACTTTCTGAGAGACTTCAGAATGATGAGGGATGCACAATAATCAAAGTCAAAACAGACCCAACAGATGGCTTGAAGGAATTTACCTTTGAGGAATCTGAAAGTGAGATTAACAAGATTCTCAATGTAAAGGTTGAAAAGTTTGTAGAAGAAGAAGCAGAAGTTCTTCCTGAAGTTAAGAAGAAGAAAGCAGGAAGACCAAAAAAGAAAAGGAGGTAAACAAGAAATGAGAAAGTTTCTAACTTTACGAATTCCGATTTTACTGGCTATTTTCGTTATTGCTTTGACTTTAGGTTTAGTCAGTATGAGAGTGGGAGCGCTAATCACCGACTATTGGGATATTGGCCCTTGGAGAGTGGATTCTTCAGGACATTTACTTCCCGGTGTTACCGGTAGTTACAATATTGGTAGCGACAGTTTGAAACCTGCCGATATTACAATGAGTGGCGATTTGGCAGTTGGTGATGATGCTACTGTTTCAGGGAAGTTGACAGTAACGGAATCTATTACTGAGAGCTATGAGCTTATTACCACTACCACCGCTTTTACTTTGACAGCTGCCCAGGCAGGGTATGTAGCTATTAACAGTAGCTATAAAGACCTTACTGTTACCCTTCCTAATGCAGAGACTTGTGAGGGGATAGTATACTATATTAAGGCAGTTGACACGGGAACACTGACGATAGACGGTGGGGTCGCCGGAGTGATTGATGGTGCGGCAACTTATACAGCGATGGACGCAGCAGGCGATTGTATAGCGGTCAAAGCTGGTGGTCTTGTCGGTGGTGCAACAAACTGGTGGATTTTCCTTAGGTATATTCAATAAGTAAAAAAACTGAATAAGGAGGCAACTATGAAGAGGTTTATTACTCTCTGTATAGTTATCTTGCTTCTCGCAGGAACAGTTTTGCTTTATGGAGCTGACCTAACAGATTTCGCAACCAGATTTTCTCCTACAAGAAATATTTTGATAAGCACTACTACGCCCACTGCAGTTGATATTACAGGAGGCAGTAGGAGAGATATTACTATCGAAAATGATGGTTCTGAAGCAGAAACAGTTCTTATCGGCTATGATGTAAATATCACGACATACGCAACTACTGTCTGGGAACTTCATACCACCGATAGTCTTACTTTTGAGTTCTTTACTGGTGATATTTATGCAATCGCTATTAACACCACGACGGTAAGTATTTACGAACTCACATACGAATAAGGGAGGTGTAAAATGACGCTTGGCACAGACAAACTAATTGCTCAAAGGCAATCTCTTGAAATGCAGATTAGTAATTTAGGGCAAGAGAAAGGCAGTATTATCCGTGATATCAAAGTACACAAAGACCGCAAACGGATAGTTCTTAAAGAGATAGAGAATTTGGAAGAGGAGAGAAATAAGATTGCAAGTGGACTTAACAAAGTCAAAGAGAGAACCGAGAACGAACTTAGCAAAATTGAAGAGAGAAACGCAGAAGTCAACGAGTTACATAGCAAGAACATTGCAGAGATTGGGAAGATGAGGGAAGAAGTTACGGAGATGGAAGCGAAGGTTCAGAAGGATAAGAGAACGAATGAGAAAAAGATTGCTTCCGCAAAATCTCGATTAAAAGAAACTCTTACTTCTCTATTAAAAAGCCTTAATCTTATGTCCATCGATGGCAAAAATACTATGGATACGATTTCGGCGATTATTCAGGGACTCTAAGGAGATAAGTCTTGATTATAGTGAATCCAGTCAAAGTTGTTGGGGCAACAGTAGGTGGTGCTTATACTGGTAACACTCCCTATATCGACGGAGTTTTAGGAGCAGTCCGTTGCAAATTCACTACTGTAACGACTGCTTTTGTTTTAACTATCAACGATAGCGATGGCATTGCTATTTATGAAAGTGAACCAATGACAGGGTCGTTAGTTGAACAGGTTGCTCTGCCGGTCAGAGGAATTTACACTGTTGTAATTTCAGGTGCAAGTGCTAATGAGGCATTTACCTGCAAATTAGAGGTTGAAGAATGAAAAAGATTATCCTCTTAATTTTTCTTTTATTCCTTCCTTCCATTGCTCTCGCCCCAGTCTGGCCTATCAAGACAAGAGCATCGCAGGTTAGAACCAATACTTCTAATTTTGATAACATTCTCTCTTCCACAACTACTACTACCCAAAAAGCATTAGATATTTTTGATAATGTTCTAATAAGTAGCGCTACTACTGATGGGCTTTATGTCAATCTCGATGGCGAGTCAGTCAACATTACAAACGGCACATTTAACCTCACAACAACAGGCACAGGTTATTTTGGAACAGGTATAACTGGTGCATCTGCAACTGGAAGTGCTGGTCTTTTTGAAAGAAGTGGCGATGGCACTACACATCCTCTTTTATACCTCAATGCCTATGGGGCAGATACTGGCGTTACTCTTAATATAAGGAATGAAGGCACTGGCAACTCTCTTGTTATACATGATGGGTATTCTGAAAGATTTAGCATTACAAAAACAGGTGTGATAGGTTGGTGGTCTCATCCATATGGAGCAGTAGATACAAGTCTTTATCGTGGTGGTGCTAATTTACTTCAGACAGATGACACTTTTCAGGGAGAGCTCATTCAAGGGACAACAATATATGCCACAAGTCAGTTCAAATGTTCCGATGGGACGGTCTTTACTTCGACCTCGGCATTTGGCGGTGGGGGAGGAAGCTCAACCTTTTTAGGCCTTACCGATACTCCTGTAGCCTTTGAGACTGGTAAATACTTCAAGTCTTGGACATCTTCAGGGACTTGGGAAACTCCAGCAGGTGCAGGGGATATGACGAAAGCAGTTTATGATACAGGAGCAAATGATATCGTTGATAATTCGGAAGCATTAAGCGGATACGCATATACCCACTTCCTTGATACCACGACGGCTGATTCGACTTATCTCAAAAAATCAGAGGATGACTCCAGCAATTACAAACTAACATTGAGTTCGCTTGCAGTAACGAATAACGCCACAGTCGGCAGTCTATCCTCATCTGGACAGGTAACTTCTAATGCCAGAAAACTTATAGATACTTACGATTATGCTGTTTGTATTTCTACTCCTAACGCACTCGGCACAATAGCCACTCTTATATCTCCATTCAGGAGTTACGCAGTAACAATTTCAACGATAAGCGCCCAGATAATCGGTGGAACGAATGTAGTTTTTATGATAGAGCAAAGAACGATAGCCGGTATTGAATCCGCAGGAACTGATATTTGGAGTGGTGATGTTACTGCTTTACCTGATGTATGGACAGGAGGAACTGCAAGTGATTTTACCGTTCCAGCCGATAGTGCTTTAGTTCTTGTCATTACTTCCGTATCCGGGAATGTGGATAGGTTTATGTTCAAATACAGGGGAGCAAAGGACTAACTATGAAAAAACTTTCCCTAATCTGTTTTGCTATATGTATTGTCCTTCTCTTATTTATGGTTAGGATTGCCTTCTCGGAGACTATTGATGTTGGAGACCTTGCTGAAGAGTACGGTACTTGGATTGGTAATAATTATAGTTTAATGTCAAGAGGGAATCCTGCAAATGCAACAGGGACAATTGACCATATAGAGATGTATGTAAGCAGTATAGGAAGTGGAGATAAAGTAACTGTATATGCACTTACCGAGGTTGCTTCTGGTGAGTTTGATTCTGGTGGAAGTTCAGGAGAATTCACTGTTGTTGTGGGAACAAATATATTTAATGCTCCAGGTGATTTTGTCGCCTTCGCTATAACTGCTGGGGACTTTATTGGTTGTTACACTACTTGTGCTCTTAAGCGAGATACATCGGGCGGAAGTGATGTCCTTTTAGATTATGGTCAGGAGTTTCCTATGGATAACTTTACTTTTGGAAGCACATACACAGAGGATAAATTAGCATTATATGGCACGGGGACAACAGGAGAACCACCACCAACAGCAAAGCCAGTTCAACCGCAAATTCTTATGCTTGAATAGGAGTAGAAAATGCCGAAGAAAATCAAGGATGGGGATGGAAACCTGATACCAGATAGAAGGAATAATAATAGTAAAGTTACTTATCGAATCACTTGGGGAGCAATCATTCTATTGACTATTGTTATCGGTTATCTCTTTACTGCTAAGTCGCAATCGGAAGCGAGGATAAATAGAATGGAGGGAGATTATACTGAAATCAGAATGCAGTTAAGCCAGATACAGACGGATATTTCTTGGATAAAGAGAGAGTTTGAGAGGAGAAGATAATGGAGAATGTTTTAGATATAATTTCGCAGGCAGCAATAGACCTCAAAGACCCTAACTTTGGCCACTTCGGTAAGGCTATGTTGCGTGGTTGGGCTTCAGAAGGTCAGCGTGAGATAGCACGACGCACGGACTGTTTACAGAAGCAAACGGGCGATGTTTCTTCTCTAATGGTAGCAGATACGATTGAACAAGTTCTGAGTACTCTTATTCCAAATACAGAAGTCTTGGCTATATTTTCTGTATATGGTGGAACAAGCACAAGCAAGAAGGCATTAGAACCTACTATGCCTCGTGAGATGGACAGGGATGACGCTTATTGGAGAGGTAGGACAAGCGAGACTCCGACAAAATTTTATGTGGGTCCGGCGGGAACTATCGGATTCGTGCCACCACCCAGTGCTTCGTGGTTGAGTGCAAACGGAATGTATATTGTCTACTCTTGTTTACCATTGAACGATTTCACAAGTGATTCAGATATTCCTGAGATTTATCCTAAAGCGTGGGATTATATCAAGGACTACGCAGTATTGCGAGGAAAAATGGAGGATCGTGAACTGGTTTCGTGGGATAGATTGTGGCAAGTTTGGCGGGACGGATTAGCCTTCATAAGAAGTGAACCAAGAATTGAAATTAAAGGCAAAACTTCACGAATAATTCCGATTGGTGGAGTGCAAATTAATGCTCCTTAGGAGATTTTTGATGAGATTTTTTATATTTCAAAATAGTTTTTCCAAATTCAGAAAGTGTGGGAAATTTCTGAAGAATTTCAAATTTTATATGTTCAGATTGATTAGTAAACAATTTAAGATTTTCTATTCTGTTATCATCAAGAACACCATTCTTATGGTGAACCTTTTCTTTAGGTCTAAGGTAACGACCGAGATGTTCTTCCATTTTCAAACGATGTTCTCGAACATAACCGCTATTATTTGCAAAAGGGTGATTAGGTCGAAACAAAAGAATATAACCAGATTTATCTTTAATTTTTCCACCTTTCCATCCAGGATGTTTACTTCCACAATACAATCCTTTATGACTTTCAGACAATTTTTCTCTAATTTTTATAGGAAGTTTTCTTCCAGTCATTTCTTTCCTACGCTTTATACCTTCTGGGGAATCCCAAAACTTCCTAAGAGTTTTAGAATTCGCTTTGCCTATTTTTATTTTCCATTCTTTACCATTCCGAAAACATTTTCTCGAACAATATTTAGCATTTACACAAGGATTAACCCAAAATTCTTTACCACAAGTTTTACAAACCTTCTTAATTTTTTTGCCACTTATAAATCTACCAAGTTTATCTCTCATTTCACTAATTCTCGGATAAATTCCTCTTGGCATAATTCCCTCCTAAAATTAAAGGCGGTTTTCAGGTCGTCAATAAGAGAACGATTAAATTCTCTAACCCTACTCACCGCCGATTTTTGGCATAAAAAAACCGCTCCCTTATTGACTGGGATTATTTTAACATTTCTCTGTTTATTTGTCAACCTTTCTTTTGCTCAAGACCTCAAATGGATTTCTATTAACGACTTCTCAGGTGGGTTAAACGACGATGTTTCCACTTGGGAACTTGCCGACAACGAAGCAACCGACCTCTTGAATGTTTATGTCGACGAGATTGAAAAAGGAATTAGCAAGAGAAAGGGCTACCAAAAAGCAAACTCAACAACGACTACCTCAAACTCTTGGCTTCAAGACACCGCAGAAGATTGGAATGCTGGAACTTTAGTCAATATTGATACTTATACTGCTTCAGGAACATTCAGAATTGCTAAAACAACAGAGGCAATAAATCAACAACAACCAGACCCAAAGAGTTCAGGTAGTTATACCTATGCCGGACCATTGGGGCAATCTTTTGAACTTCAAGAAGAAGGTACCTGTACTAAGATAGCTTTATATTTATATAGATATTCTTCCGTTTCCGAAGATTTTACGATCCATATAGCTACAGATGATAATAATTCTCCAGTGGGTTCTTTAGTTTCTTTATCTGTATCCTCCAGTACAATAAGTGCGACTGGGGCGTGGCATATTTTTGATATAGATGATATAGACTTGTTAGCAGATACTCGTTATTGGATTTATATTCCTAAGATTGGTGGAAATGTGGGAGAGTCTTATAACCTATACAATACGTGCCCAGATGGGAGTCTTTATCCATATGGTAATTATTGGGAAAACGGGACTCATTATACTACTACGGATTTAGCCTTCAAGATTTATGTGAAAGCCTATTTCCCATCTGGCTCTTTTATTTCTCAATCCTATGATTGTGGCTCAGATATTCAACAATGGGGAAGATTAGAAGCGAATGATACTCTCAATGGACAGACAATAACCTACGCAGTCAGGACTTCTTCTTATTCTGGCGGATTAGCAATTGCCGATTGGTATGAGGTTCAATCAGGGAATAATATCACTGCTCCAGTCAACCAGTATGTTCAAGGGATTTCTACCTTAACTTCAACAGGCAGTCAAACTCCAATCGTTAATAATGTTACGATTTACTGGTATTCAACTCCAGCCTCTGTTTTCGATTACCCAATTACAAGTCTACACCGATTAAAAAAATCCGATGGGTCTGAATATATGTGGGCTGTCAGTAGTGGAACTATTTGGGGTTCAGATGATGCAGGAACTTTCAGTTCTGTTAAATCTGGAATGTCTACAACCTATGATGTCAACTGGGCTAATATCGGCGATACTGCTTATTGTGTTGACGGATCTACTTGGGCCCAAAAGTTTACTGCCTATGATAGTTGTACAGCAGTTACAACAGTTCCCAGAGGAAGATTCATAATAGAGGAAGGATATAGACTTTGGGTTGGTTATGCTTCTGGGTATCCGAACAGACTTTATTATTCTGATTTAGCAGATGATACTACTTGGGATTGGGTTTATATCCCTGGGGAAGGCGAGATAACAGGATTAGGAAAGTTACAGGGTTCACCAATTGTCTACAAAACTAACTCGGCGTGGAAAGTTGTCGGAACACAAGTTACTACCGAAGAAGATGTCTATTTCGTTCCCTCTCTTGTAAATCTCTCCTCAGAAATAGGCTGTATCAATCATCGCGCTATTCAGAATTTCAGACTTAAAGGAATGACTGTTCAAGTCTTTCTCGGCAAAGATAATGTCTACGCTACTAATGGAGTAGCAGTAACTCCTGTTGGCGATAAGATTGGGAATACTATTGAGGACTTGAAACAGGCAAGTTTTGCCTCTTCATATTCTTGGAATGAAACTCTTTTTACAGAGGGAACTTCTGTAAATGTTGATACAACAACAGTTCCTTGCACGATTAGATTAGATTCGGATTATTGGATAGAAACTTCGACTACTGATTTTGGTGCTGGAGTAACAAAAACTAATATTGATACTTCTAATGATGAGATTAAACTTATCCTTAGTGATGAGGCAATAGATCAACAGCAAACTACTTGGATTGGCAATTGGGGTCTAATTCCCGATAGAGCTCAATCTTTTAAACCTTCCCAAAATTGCTTTATTACAAAAATTTCAATATATGTAGGTGGAAATGGTAATTATACTTTAAGATTAAAATCTGATAATAATAATTCACCAGGAATAACACTTCAAACAAAAACAATTTCTGTTACTTCTTGGGGATGGGAAGATTTTGATATTACGGACCAAGCTGTTAATGGAGGTGTCAGATACTGGATTTGGTTAGATAAAATGACCGATTCGCAGAATTGGAGTTATGCGACAGGTAACCCATATTCTAATGGTAATGCTTGGAATTCAATAGGAGGACATACTACTTCTTACGACCATCTTTTTAAAGTCTACGAAAAACATTATCCCGCATCTGGATACTTCCGTTCTCAAGAAAAAGATTTAAGTATAACTTCTGCTTTTGGCAACTTTCACGAAGACGATACAGGTTCAGGAATTACTTATAAAGTCAGAAGATATGTAGATGGTGATTGGAGTAGTTTTGTTACAGTAACTGACGGAAATAAGATTAACTTAACTCCAGGAACAAAAGTTCAATATGATATAACTTTGACTGGAACTGGTAATGCTACTCCAACAATTTATGATGTAAGTGTTGACTATGTTACTCAAGATGGCAATTTTACTTCTCAATATCACGACTGCGGAACGCAAATAACTAATTGGGGAAATTTCGTTCCTAATCATACCTTGAATGGACAAATAATAAGTTATCAAGTTCGGTCATCTACTTGGTCGGGTGCCATTGATGGCACAAGTTGGTATGATGTCGTTCCCAGTGGTTTAATTCCTTGTTTAGTCAATCGCTATGTCCAATGGAAATCAATCTTCAATACAACTGATGGAACTAAAAACCCTACTTTAGAAGATGTAGCTATTTATTGGTGGGCTGGTGCTTTTTCAGGCTCAAGTCCTGCTTCAGTAGTCTATGATGACAGATACCATCTATTCGCTATGACTTCAGGTTCGGATGTAAACGATATTGATTTAGTTCTCAATGAAGATGGTGCTTGGACTAAAAATGATATAGGAGCAGATTCGGCGGTTATCTACAATGAAAAACTTTATACTGGAAGTTCAACAACGACAGCAAATGGTAGTTGGCTTTACGAACAGGATATAGGATATTCAGATGATTTGCAACCGATAAATTCCTACTGGCAGTCAAAAGATTATGATTTGGGGATTCCTTATAAAGATAAGACATTGAGGAAGATATGGACTGTTGCTAAGAAAGTGGGAGCATATCCATTAAAGTTAGAATACATAACTGATTTTGGGAATACTCTTAATAGTTATAATGTTTGGCTTTCTTCAGGAGTGGCGATAGCAACTGATGAGAGACACATAAGCTCGGAAGCGCGAGGAAAGTTCTTTAGATTCAAAGTTTCAAACAATGGCGAAAATCAACCATTCGAACTTTATAGGATAGATTGTGGTTTTCAACCAAGCCCGGGAGGAAGTGAACCGTGAAGAAACTTCTATCGATATTCTTAATCCTTTCAATCCTTGCAATAGTTTATGGGGCAAAGCAATACCAATATCCCGAAAATCCTCCGTTGAACTCCGAGATTGAGAATATTTATCTGGATACTGGCACTTCTAAAAAACGAATAGCAGAACTTGAAGAAGGAATAAAAGTCAAAGTCGGTTCTTTTACTTGTCCAGCAGATACTGGCAATTATTCAGTAACAGGACTTGGATTTAAGCCGAGATATGTTGACTTTATGATTGGAATGGAAGCTACCGCTTATTCAATAACTGCAAATGGTTGGATGGATTATAATGGAAATCAGGGAGCAGTATCAACATCTGGGATAAATACAGGAGCTGAATACTGTGAACGCTCAATTACCAGATGTCTTCATGTAGTTGATACTGTTGGTTCTATTTTCATATATGCTACTTTCGTTTCTATGAATAATGATGGGTTTACGATAAATTTTGGAGCCGTAAATGTAACTTATACAATTATGTGGAAAGCGTGTAGGTGATATATGACAGGGAGAAAATTTGGCCACGAAGTTTCTATAAAAACACGAAAGAAAATTAGTATTGCCTTCACAGGAAGAAAATTATCCGAAAACCATAAAGAAAAAATAAGGTTAACTCTGATAGGAAATAAAAGAAGTTTAGGATATAAACATACAGAAGAAAGTAACGAAAAAAGAAGAAAAAGTCATATAGGTTTGTGTGCTGGCAATAAACACCCATTTTACGACAAAAAAGGTTCTTTGAGTTCTAACTGGAAGGGTGGTCTTAGTAAAGAAGGTTATCCGTTTAATTTTAATAGAGAATTAAAAGAACTAATCAGAAGGAGAGATAATTATATATGTCAAAAATGTAGTGTTAAGCAAAATGGAAGAGCTCATTGTGTTCATCATATAGATTATGATAAGGAAAATTTAGACCCAATAAATTTAACTACTCTTTGCCATAATTGCAATGTTAAAGTAAACGCAAATAGAGAATATTGGAAAAAATATTTTCAAGATAAAATTGCTAATTTAAATTAAGGAGGAAAATAAAATGCCAAATGGTTATCAACCTTTAGAGTTAGGAAGTGAAGATTATTTTGCAAAAGCCGCAGAGATTTTGAACGAGGAAATAGACAAAGCTGTGAGAAAAAGCATGAAGGGAATTGCTGAAAAGAGTGTCAGTCAGTTTGGATTAGT
>Ga0307375_10001584_pt1 | contig 24636 bp, 28 predicted proteins | sample TR1MG_FD_202531 | JGI IMG/M metagenome (GOLD analysis project Ga0307375, IMG submission 202531) | Soil microbial communities from Risofladan, Vaasa, Finland - TR-1 | ecosystem: Environmental > Terrestrial > Soil > Coastal area > Acid sulfate soil | place: Finland: Risofladan, Vaasa | collected...
CTGCGAATGTCGCCTTCGTCCATATCTTCGACCACACCCTAGACGACATCCAAGACCAAATCGCGCGCTTCCTCTGCTCCAAGTGGTTCGCGCAATCAAGCAACAACATCTCCGCCAAGACACAAACCGGATCCATGTGGAGGATGACGAGGAAGGGCCACCAAAACGTGCCCGGCCTCTGGATCACGACCGATGGGCCCATGTCTCGCTCCGACGCTCCCGACACCGCCAAATTCCAAGGAGAGGCAATCGCTCGCATCTTCACTCCCTGGAACAACGCCGACCGCAAGACAAAGAAGGACGAAGAACAGTCAACAACATCCGATCACACAACCAAGGCGATTTCTAAGAAGAGGAGAGCGCCAACCACTACTCCACCGAAACACATCAACAACAACTCACGTAGTACCGTAAAACCCAACAAAAAACCTTCTGGACCCTCACCGAACTCGGAAAACGCCAGCGGACGAGCAACCAGCTTCCTGGCCAGTCTAGATGGCTCCAACCAACAAGCTTCCTCATCAAACAACCAACAAACGACCACCAGCATCGCTAACAACACCACAACCACGACAACCACCAACACTACGACACCTACACAACAAGGGACGACGAACACTTCTGCCCCCACCCCGACCCCCAACGCCAACGCCTGCGAGCCGTAAGGCCGCGAAGAGCACCGCCGTTCCCCGCAACATCATGTCAAACTTCATATTCCATCCTATACCTCCTTTGGCAACCTTCGCACCCTCCATCCCGTTGCCAAAGGGACCCGAAACCTCCCATGAATAGACGACTCGAAATGCAACAATGGCTAAGGTGTTGGGCGGGCGAAACCGGAGAATCCAAGTCCACGCCACCAGGCAGAGCTTCATACGGGGTAGTGTTCGGAGAAGTGGAGAGGACGGTAGAAGGAGATGATTCGTAGAAGGTGGAGTCAACAGAGCCTTCATAGAACAGAGGCTCACAACGCTCCTGACTCCATTCTTCCGCGATTTTGGAAGATGCTCCCCTTCTACCCCGATTTCAACTGCCAAACATGGAACTGCAATGTGAAAGAAGAGGATATGACGGACAGCAGAGGCCACATAGACGATCATGACCGAATTGTCGCGGAACAAGGTGAGGGGGACGAAGAATCAGGCGTGCAACACTGAAGAAAGGAGCAAATTACGAATTTAGGAAGAACACATCTGCAGCACACTGTCTAGAATCATATACGGAGACCATAGTCCAACCCAATGGGAAACAACGAGTGAGCCTCGAGTTCATTGTGGTCCGATTGTCTTTTCCGTTCCTACCCTCGTAGTAGGATGGTTTTCTGCACTCTCTCCATGTTTCCACCTATCTCACTATGTTTGCACCATTTATGCCGATGTAGCCTTCTCGGAAGTGGGGTATTGATGCGATGAAAGGAGGAGGCAAGTGCCAGCGCGTGTTGCGTTCCAGTCTGAGTAGCCATGGTGTGGATCAATCCTCCGTTCCTCAGTCGGAATGTGAACAAGGCTGCAATTCGTGGTATATCTTTCGATGTTCTCTTCTGGAAAGTGTGTCATTGAAGACCGTAGGCGGCGAGCGGGCGAGCGGTATGTCGGTGTGTGTGAGAGGGGAAAGGTCTTTGTCGTTTCTCTCCACTCTCTCAGTCCGCGGGCGAGAGGAGCTCCCCATGGCCCGACGCGGCCAGTCTTTCTCGAACGGTCAAAGCAACAACGATGTCTGACGACGCTCTGGAGACCTCTACAACTTCTCTTCACTCTGACAATGGTAGTAAGAGGGACAAGAAGGATAAAAAAGAGAAGAAGGATCGCATGAGTCGTCATGGAAGCGCGATGCCGCTGATGGAAGCCGCCACCTTCTCTAGTGACCTTTCTGGTGAAGTTGCCGATTCGAAAGCTGAGTTAACGGTTTCCGATATTGTGATTCGTAGTGATTTTGCTAATCAAACTGCAGACGAGCAGGCGCAGACGATTCTGGAGCGTTTCAACCATAACGTGGAGAAGAGTGCGTTTACTGATTCCCCCGCGCTTGGTCGTGCGTTGGAGCGCGTGGATGTGTCTTACTTTGTGCTTGGTCATCGTAATCAGAATGCAGAGTTGTATGATCCGAGAGGTCAGAGGTTCGCGACGGTCTTTACGGCGGATCCGACGCAGACGATCAAGTCGATTGGCCCTGTGCTAAAGACGGACTCGTATTTCGGTGCCTATGGTAAGCACGTGTTGAACGTCCCTGCTGGTCACTTTGCGCGCGCCTTCTCGAAGAATCGCCCCGTGTTGTACGGCGAGGGCCCTCACGTGATCATCGATCCGACCTTCGAGTTCGACTCCCACACTGGCTTCCTGAATCAGCAAGAACCATACATCCAGCACTCGACGATCAACATCCTGCGCATCCCGGCGGGAAAGGTGGCGAAGGTGTGGATTGGAACCGTGCCGAAGCTTTTGGAATCTCGTCGCGACCCGTACGTCATTGTCGACTCACAATTCCAATTGGTATCGCGTTCAAACAAGAAAGGAGAGACAAAGCTATTCGAGAGCGCATCAGAGTCGTACATCGAACATGGATCCATCAAGAGAATCATTCCGCACACCGGAGAAGTCGCCATCACCTACAACAACGGTATCCTCACCATCATCCCCCCGCCTCGTGACGGCAAGCCTGTCATCATCGACTCGCCCACGCACAACTTCGTCGGCTTCATCAGCACCTCATTGCAGACCTGCCTCTTCCCATCGAAGGAGACCAAGGCACAGGCCGCCTCCGACAACCGCATGGCCTCCGCTGACGAAATCAACCTCAAGATCTTCCAAACACGCGATTCCCTTCGCGTAGGCGTCGTACTCGTCATAGCATTCAAAATCACGGATCCTGAACTCGCCATCACCAAGCTAGGAAGAGACGGAATCATCCCGCACATTGAAAACGTCTCGTTCGCCGATATGGGCAAGGCCATCCAACTCTCCACGCTTCAGGAGGTCATGTACTTCACTCAGAACAAGCCAGGCGTCCACAACGTCGGAGAGGAGATGTCTGTGGATAGCGGACAGACCATCCAGGACCGCGTCAAGTCCAACCTCGCCATGGATCTTGCAGACTACGGTATCGAACTCGCTCGTCTTCAAATCGAAAACATGAAGGTATTGGACATCGAAATCGCGAAGCAATTGGCAGGTCAATCAGTCACTTCTGCTGAGTTCACCACCAAACAAGCGACCCTCGTCAAGGAGTACGACATCAAGACCACAGAAGCCAGAATGAAGGCCGAAACCGACAACATCGCTCTTCAACAACGCAATCAAGCTGTCATCGCAGGCGCACAGGCCAAACTCGACTCCGCACACCGACAGGCAGACGCCGTACTCATCGCCGCTGAAGCTCAACGCAAGGCCGCCTCACTCAGGGGAGAACTCTACAGGAAGTACCCCGCACTCATGGAAATCGAAAGAGCGAAACTCAAGGCACAGGCACTCGCTGGAGCAACAATCTTCGTATCGCCAGAAGACGTCGGCGCTTTCCTCACCTCGCCCACCTCCTTCTTCGACGCCATCCATCCTCCCCAACACCAACAAGCCGCCGCGCGCCCACAACACGCCATCTCTGAGGCAACATAAACCCTCAACAGTTTCGATCGCGCGCGTAGACCGCCTCCCTCCTTCCCACACACCCCCTAGACTCTTTCCACCACTATCACTACCACCATGTGATAATGTACTTCAAGTTCTTTGAAACAGCTACTTCCAGAGAGGATTCAATCGGAAAGAGGGGGGAGATAGAGAATTTGATATGGTTTTGTACAGATGAGGGGGAAATGTGAGGGTTTGTAGGCAGTTAAATAGAGCGCATGGTTTGCGTCCTTCAGATATTCGTTGAAGCAAGAGGGTGTGAGCGAGGAAGAGTACAGAAGGACGGAACTGGAACACCTGGCGGGGCGTTATCCTGTGGTGAGCGTGCCTCCCTTTGCCTTCTTTCTCTTGACAATGACGACGATGAGCGCCGTCAAGATGATCAGACACGCAATGATGCACAATCCGCTGTGTACAGACGAGAGAGAAAGAGAGAGAGAGATGATCGAACCGAGAGAGATAGAGAATTCAACGCGTTCGTTCTGTCAGTAGTTGCCTCCTATGCACGATTTGGGAAAGACATATCGTTCATATTCGATTTCTGAGCAATTAGCGCTATGAAGTGACGTACCGAATGATCTTGTCCTTGGTGAGTTTCCTGGCGATGGCCTTGAGTTGATTTTGCGCCATTTTGAGGTCCGAGTCCATCTCTTCCAAGTCTGAGTGCACATTCTCGAGTTTCGCACGATCCTCAGTCAATTGAGTATGGGTAGCAGTACCGGTCTCGATGATGTCGTGCACAATTGCCTTTGAGCGCGTCGTACTCTCCTTAGACGCCGCCTGCACCTTCTTCGCCTCGTCCAATAACTCATCCGTTGTTCGCTGATCTTCGGCCAAGCCCATATCGGCCCTCTCCTGGGCGTTCTTGTGACCTTTCAAAGCCTCAGTGATCTCCGTCAAATCCTTCTTGAATTGCGCTCCAATCTGTGGAGCACAACAGCAGAATCCAAACGCAAAACTGGTTAGCTAATACGACAGAACCTTCAAGGAGGAAGACAGTGTACCGCTAGTCGACACTAAGAAGGGGAATAGAAGGCAGAAAGAAGAACCAAAAACAGCCCGAAGAGACAAGCGCATCGCACTCGACTACAAGACTCCCAAACGACGCACAGGTTGGTACTTCGGCTGAACCGTCTTATCTATCTCTCTGAACGCTGTACTGAAGGAACCATAAGAAGCTTTGGCATCTGCAAGAGCGCCCTCTAGACCGGCGATAATCTAAAGTCATGAAATGGGGACACCACACGGATCAATTCAGGTATTACGTCAGCAACATACTACAAATACCACGAAGAATGCGCTTCTAACACAAAGAGAGTAGTAAGTGCAAGTAGAGAGGAGAAAACACGAGGTGGAAACGCACGTTGCCTTTTCGGTCGTCTTTGACCTTCGAAAGCTTATCCAGTCCTTCACGCAGCGTAGAAATTTGACGCTCAAGATCGTCCTTATAACCGTCGATCTCCTCCGTCATGGCGGGAACAGGGCACGAGGGGCACAGGGGAAGTGAACGCACAAGAGGCGCGCACCAAAAACAGACTGGAGGGCTGGCTGGGCCAAGGTTGTAGTCCCTGCCTCCTTTGTCGGCCGCCTAGCCCCATTCCATGGGCGCTGAATTCGCTCTTTCGATGATATTTCACAAAGATCACAAATTTACATTGAAATATATAGCGGAGTACGGGACAGGACACATGCGAGTCTATCCAAGCTCATGCAGAATTAGAAATGTCCAGCCTCCATTCGAAGCGATTCTAGCACCAGCATTCTCCAAAGCGTGATCACAAACACCTCCGTTTCTTCATCTAATACCGGTTGAAGCTGAGCGATGAGCTCTTTTGCGGGTTTGTGTTCCTTGATGTGAGTGCAGATGAACTGGATCATTGTGGGCTCCTCTACCTCCAAATACTCGATGATCTTCTTGACAACCCACGGCCGAATCTTCTTCTCTAATAGCTTGTGTTGATCAATGAGGTCCCATCTGATTGGAGTAGCGAAGAGCGATGCAGAGTCGCTTGGAATTCTCGACGCAAACGTTGCTGCCGCGCTCTGTGCTGCCGGTGGCTGATGGGCTGAAGTTGCCTGTTTTTGTGTTGCGCTTGATTGAAAAGTTTGTTGCGAAGGCGTTGATCCAATGGTGAACGTATGAGGGCTGGAATGGTCTTCGGACACTTTCGCGCTCTTGGCCTGTCCTGAGCTTTCTAGACTGCTTTTCTCGATATCTTGCTGCGCCGCGCGCTTCTTGTCGTTTTGTGCATATGTGAGCGGTGGTAGTTGTTGGATATGAGATGAAGTGGGAACCATGGAGGTGGCTAACTGTTGGTGTTGTTTCATGCGTTGCGCTTGTTCTTCCTGTTGCATTCTTACCTCCTCCTTGTGCCTTTCTTCTGCTCTCCTCATCTCAGCTCTCAAATCTGATTCCTCTTCCTGGCGATCCAACTCATCCTGCTCCTTCTCGCGCAGGCGCAATTTCACGCGTTCCGGCGTCATCAGCGCCCTTCTCAACACCGCCTCTCTCTGTCCTGCATTTCCATTCTTCGCCTCTTCGGAACTCCACAGAAGAGCGTTCTCGGCACGCAGTGCCTCCTCGCGCCTAGAATGCGCCTCGTCAGCCACGCGCTTTCTCCTCTCGATCTGCGATCTGCGCTCTCTCTGCTCGCCCTCCAATGCTCTCTCTATGCTTCGGTACGTCTTTTCGTTCTTTTCGATACGTCTACGCTCCAACTCCTTGTCTTCTTCGATCGCCTCCAGTTTGCGCTCCAAATCTTTTCGCCTCTCTTCCACTCTCTTAGCTTCCAATGAGGACATCTTCTTAGGGGCGTGCACTAAATCTCGTGGGGCGTTGTCTGCCAAAGGAGTGGCCGTACTCACGTGAGCATGAGAGGTTGTAGAAGCAGTGGAAGGTATGGCGACGTTCAATGACGCCTCGTTGGACTCCGACTTGGACTGAGAGGCAACCACAGAAGGGGAAGACGTGGAGCCATGAGGAACAGATGAAGGCGTGGGGAAGCCAAGAGCGGCATTGATGTCGGCAGCGAGTTTGAGGAGTTGCTCCCGAAGTTTCGCCCTTTCCGCCTCATCTGGCGCTTGTGCCGCATTCTGCGAGCTCCATTCATCGACCATCTTTTGGTTCTTTTCGTCTACTTTCACAAGCAGTTTAGAATCGCCCAGTAGGAGATCATTCAACAGCGATTTCACCAACAGAACCGAACGCGGGCTGGACCAGTCTGCAAAGCCAAACGTCTTCGGCACACCGCCAGCTTTCACATCCACTTGACGCTTCCAACTCAACAAACCAGGAAAGCAGTCCAAAAGTGAGCGTACATCACGATCACTCACACCAGCTCCGATCTTACCGATCCATACGGAAACGACCATCCCACGACTAGAGACGGCTCCAGAGAAGGGCAACACAGGAGGAAAACCAAGCGAAAAGGCTACGCGGTGATATAGGAAGAGGCAAGAGCGGACGGAGAGAGCAAAAGAGAGGTCAGAATGTTGAACAGAGTTTTCCACGCCAAGACAGCAGTGGAATGGGGCTACAATGGGAGACATACTTTGGCCAGGCATAGGGAGAAACGAAAGCGGGGGCAGACCGAGGCCAGGGGCATTAGGAAACGGGTTCGAGACGCTTGGAGGCGCGCCGGCAAAAGGTCCACGCCCAGGCGCACCAAGGGTGGCAAGGTCGCGTCTGTCCATCCACACCACGATGTGCAATGCAATGAATACCAGGTAGCGATCACCAGGTGAGCGTAAGCGAATGGATGTAGCCTATAAATCGGACTGGGACGTTGTGAGCGTGTGCGGCGAAGAAGTTTCAGGTGACGCCTTCTCGCTCGCTCGCAATGATTTCAGGGGCCAGCCGCGGACTTCAATGACTCACCAATATCTCGCTCCGTTACAGCGACAGTGGACCCTTCACAATTGAGAATCATGTTTAGCGTTTAGTAGATGGTACATTTCACTTATGTGAGCGTGTGTGTTGGAGTGACTGCGCAGGGGATGCAAGAAAGTCCTTTTTAAGTCCTTTAGCCTCTCATGGCCGCGATGGCGTCCAGAATCTCTTGTTTGGCCTTGTCGATGTATGTGAAGATCTCAGCCTTGAGCGCATCGAGTTCAGCATGTGAGACGCCAGCACCAGCGCTAGTGGAAGAGGCCGACGAGGCCGCGCTGGCTCCAGCGGCAGGTGTGGCGGCCGGTGTGGCGGCCGGTGTCGGGGCAGAGGATCCAGTCTTCTTACCCCATGATTTTGGCGCGGCGGGCTCGGGTTTGGGTGCAACGGGGTCAGAAGCAGCGGGAGGAGGAGCCTGTTTGAGCTCGGAGGACCCTGCGGCCTTCGGGCGGTTCAAACGGGCAGCCAATTCACCCATCATTCCCATGCCGCCTCCGGAGGGCGCAGCCTTCTTCTCGGGAGCAGGAGCAGCAGCAGGAGCAGCAGCAGTAGCAGCACCACCACCACCAACGGGGGCTTCCGCAGGGGGACCAGGAGACTTCTTCAACTTGCCAGCGCGCGCGGCGAGTTGCGCAGCGAGACTACCACCCGCGGCAGAGCCACCATCGTCGTCGCCGCCAGAAGGAGCGGGAGCGGAGGCCTTGGGAGGCGGAGGAGGAGGAGGTGGTGGACCACCACCGGGAGGCGGGGGAGCACCACCGGGAGGCGCGGGGGGACCAGCAGCAGGGGGAGCAGATGGAGGTGCAGATGGAGGCCCAGAGGGAGGTGCAGATGGAGGTGCAGGCGGTGCAGATGGAGGCGCAGAGGGAGGCGCAGATGGAGGCCCAGAGGGAGGCATGGCCGGGGGCGCTGCCGGGGGCGCTGCCGGGGGCGCATGAGGCGCCGGCACCGCGTGGTGAGATGACGCAGAAGAAGTGCTCTCTGCATGATGATGATCGGCGGCCTCAGCGAGTGACTTCTTCTTCTTCGTGCCAGTGTCCTTCTTCTTCTTGTCGCCCTTCTCGGCCTTGTCGCCCTTCTCACCCTTCTCAGTCTTCTTCTCCTTCTTCTTCTTTCCACCACCAAGACTGGCAATCGTAGATTCCATAGAAGCACCAAACCCATTGGCCTCATCAGCACTCTGGAAGTTCAAACCAAAGGTCTGCTCATCAGCACCGGAAGACTTCCACTGATGGAAACGGTCACTCGCTCGCGTATACGCAATACCTCCTACAATCGCACTATTGATCGCATTCTAGACATGTGCCGACAGAGAGGACCGGTATCCAAAAAATGAGAGTGATAGACGAGGAGAGAGAGAGAGAGATTCGGAGGGAGAGAGAGAGAGAGAGATTCGGAGAGAGAGAGAGATTCGGAGAGAGATTCGGAGAGAGAGAGAGAGAGAGATTCGGAGAGAGAGAGATTCGGAGAGAGAGAGAGAGAGAGAGAGAAGAGAAACGAGAGAGCAAACTGTCAGTTTTCCAGGCCATCAATGTGTCCAAATGAGCTCAAAGAGGAAAGGGACATTCTCAAGTGTGCATTGAGCCTAGATAGAGTTGATGTCATCGATTCGAAGCTTGAATATGGATGGAAACAGCGAATGCAAGAATGAGGAGGAGACGATGACACGCCTCGCGCCCTGTCCTCCCCTGCGCCAACGTACGTAGCTGGGGTTGCTGACAGACATCGACACGACTCTCCAAGTTCCATTTGCGGTGTTCTCGTAGAGTCCGACCGTTGAAAGACCACCATCTTGCGACGGGACCCACGAGCCATTCTGGAAGAAGTAGACGGCGGCTTTTGCCGTAGCGCGGGGCACCTCACTGCGAATAAGGACACACAAGTGGAGAGTCAGTGACTGTTGAATATTGGCGAGGTGGGGGAAGTGCTAAAAGCGACCAAGATGACGAAGTGGACACGAAGCGAGAGATTCGCGCCCCGAAAAGCCACGGCGCCTCCAAAGATGACAGTGTTGCGTACGACATGGCGAGCGAACGGTCTCAGTTCCACTAGATATCAATAGGCAAGGATGATACAAAGGCAAAGGCCTCAAGTGATCTGGACTGACGTTCAGAGGGGAATGGGGAATAGCGATCCAAGGTGGCGCGAGAGGTGCACCCAAACCCAGAGGGCCGAAAATGGGCCCGCGCCCGTTTCTCTCTCTCTCTCTCCTCTCTGGGCCCAAGAGGTGCGCGTCCCAGAATCGGCCATTCCCACCTTCATGTTGCTTGCACTAGTATTCTATCCCTTCTCCGAACTTCTACTTCTACTTTTACTTGATTGACTCTTCGTAGAACAGCAAGAAACCCTCACAAGAACAGAAATCACACGAATACGTACTCTCACTTCAATCTCCTCCAACTCCACTAGACTGTCGATGACAGGGAATCAGAGCTCTGCTCAGCAAACAGCTACTCATCTTCTAAGCGAGAACGGGACCGTCCACGGGTCGACATTCTGACTCTAACGCCCTCGCAGACCGCGCAAGTTCGAACAAGGTTTGCAGTACCAACTGAGCCTTCGCCGCCCACATGATCCTCACCAACCGGTAGGGAACCCGCAACCCCCTTTCCTATCCTTTCTCTTGCATTTATCTCTTTGAATTATTGCATGATGGAGAAGACGAAATCCGATATGAGCACTTCAAATGGTTCCAAGCATCGATCGCCTCGTGCCTCCATCTTTGACGTCTGGGACGCCATTCTTCTGGTTTTTGTATTTGGATACTTGGCGGCATGTCCTTATTCCAAGGTAGAGGAGAGTTTCAACTTGCAGGCGATGCACGACATGCTGTTTTACGGTAGCGACCTCCCTTCGGTTCGTTTTCTCCCGCCCATTGCCCCTTTCGATGGGCTCGTGTTCCTTTTCTGCTTCTTCACTCAATGCTCTATCATGATGATTCTGACACCTTCCCACCTTTGTATTCATCTTTGCCCCGAAATCGTGCGTTTCTTCCTCTCCCCCCTTGTAATGCCCTTTTAGTACGACCACTTCGAATTTCCAGGCGTAGTCCCCCGGACCTTCTCTGGCTCTTTGTTGGTGACTCTGTTGGTGAAGCCCATTTGGTCTGTGGTGTCTCACTTGGAGCTCCCGGCGTTGACTTTCAAGCTCTTCAGCCTTTTCCTGGTTCGTGGCTGTCTTGGTCTTCTGTATGCGTTGAGTAGTGGCCTTTTCCGTCGTTCGTTCAGTCAGTACTACTTTTCGAAGCTCGATCCTGGTTTGGCCGCTTGTTGGACGGCAGTATGCGTATCGCAATTCCATCTCAACTTTTACGCGACTCGTTCCCTCCCCAATACGTTTGCCGTGTGTCTAGTCCTCTTTGCGTACCACTTTTGGTTCCGCCGCAAGTACTACTCTTGCATTAGCGTATTGGTATTTGCAACAGTGGTCTTTAGAAGCGAGTTGCTGGTGTTCTTGGCGCCGCTTGGACTCTTCCTCCTCTTTCTGCGCCTGCCTCTTCTCCCCTCTCTCCTCACGGGTGCTCTCTCTGGCATTGCCTCCCTCCTCTTCACGATCACCCTAGATTCGTACTTTTGGCAGCGTTGGATCTACCCAGAGGGCGAATTGCTATACTTCAACACCGTCCTCAACAAGAGCCACGAATGGGGCACTCTACCCTATCACTGGTACTTCGCCACCGGTATTCCCAAAGCAATCATGGGTGCCATCTTCTTAATTCCCTTCGCGGTCTACTACGAGCGACACACACTCAAGCAGAGCTTGCTCTGGCCTGCGGGCGCTTTCGTGGCGCTCTACTCGTTGCTTCCCCACAAAGAGCTCAGATTCATCTTCTATATCATTCCCATTTTGAACATGTACGCTGCTTTGGGGCTGCGACATCTGTGGACGAGAAGAAGAAGGATGTGGCCCGTGATCTTGTTGGCGACGTTGGCACTGCTCGCGTCACTCACTGCATCCGTAGGTCTGGCCTACATTTCTTCGAAGAACTACCCTGGGGCCGCAGCGTTGAATAGACTGCACGAGAGGGCGGACAAGGAGACGAAGACGACGATGAAAGTGCACCTGGACGTCGCGGCCTGCCAAACTGGAATCTCCCGCTTCCTGGAGGCACACCCTCGAGTACAGTACTTCAAGACTGAAAACGAAACCGATTTCGATACCAAGTACACACACAGAATCACAGAGAAGGAGGCAGCATTTGGACCGCCAGAAACGATGCAGAACAAGGCGCGCACGAAGACGCTCCTCGATGGACAGCGATGGCAGGCAATCGATACCATCTATGGCTTCAAAGGCATCGCATTCACCAAACACTACCCATTTGTGCAGATCAACATGGGACCATCGCTGTACATCTATCAGAGAGTCGACTCAAGAGACGTTTGAAAGAACGCTGTGTGGGTCGTCCTCTCTTCTTCGATGCATATACTCCTTCAACCACACCAAATGACGCACCTCACAGAAGTAGAAGTGTTCAATGTTGTACAAAGAATGTAATGAGATGGGAAGTACCGATGATTCCTTCTGGACGTTGGCTCGAAACGTGAGACACCGGCCGGGGTAGGTGCGCGGTGTTCGGCTCGTTGAGGTTTTCCTCGAACGAGGGCCTCTCTCTCCCCCATGGATCTATCTCTCTGGAAAGAAGCGGCGTTCCCCAGCTTTTCCTCAGTGCCGTCTGTGCTTCCATTCCATCAACAATGTCGAAGGGATCCGGAGAAGAAGTGCTTAAGATTGGTTCCTTCCAGTACATGCACGTGTTGGACACCAACCTGAACACGGTTCGCGTGGAAGTTGGACCGAAGACCTTCACTCGCCTCGAGCACGAGAAGGGTGCGTTTCCTACTGCTCTCTCCTCCCTTTTCGCACTTCCCACCTCGTCTTCTCAAATTTTAAGTGTGTGGCGCAGCAATGCAATTGCCTGTAGACGTTGTTTCCTAACCTTTCTCCTCGCTCGCCCCGCACCGAACCGCCACAGTCGTTTTTGGTCCTGAGAAGGTGCGTCTGTCCGAATTTCGTATCATCTCATATGCGTTACACCATTTCCCACCGTATTGGAGTTGAAACAACTCGCTGTCTTCCTGCCCATCTTCTGTGTTTGCTGACGGCGGTTTGAACTCTCTCCCGTGCTTTGTGTCCCTCTCTTGCCGTGTGTCTCAATTGCGAAATTGTACTTTGCTTCTTTCTATAGATGATCATCGTGCCGCCTCGCCACTTCGTAGTGATCGACAACCCTGTGATGCGTGGCAAGGATGGAAAGGAGGAGCATGACTCTTATGGCCAAGTGATGCTTCGTCATGGCGATTCTGAGGTTCGTTTCCATCAGCCTCCCTTTGCTCTGTTCCCAGGCGAGAAGAACAGTGCAGGCATTCAGCCGCTTCAGGTGGTGGGCGAAAACTCAGCGCTTCGACTTCGTGCCAAGCGTGACTTCTTGGATCACTACGCAAAGGACTCTCACGGTAAGGAAGTGAAGCGACGTGCCGGTGAAGAGTGGTTGTTTGTCGGGTTGGCGACCTATTACCCGCAAAGCGAGGAAGAGATTGTGCAAACGTTGAGGGCGTGCATCATCAAGCCGAATCAAGCGCTGAAGCTTCGTGCGAAGGACGATTGTGTTGATTACCAAGGCAATGTGAGGAAGGCTGGAGAGATGTGGCTGGTGAGAAAGGAGGGAGCGTACTTGCCGGAGGTGAACGAAATTGATATGGGTCTCGTGGATGCCATCGTTCTGACCCCTAAGATCGCCCTTCATGTGCAAGCAACAATTTCGTTTATCGATGTGAATGGAGTGGAGCGCAAGTCTGGAGAAGAGTGGCTCGTCACGAGGGAGCAACACGAAACTTACATCCCGGACGTGAATGAGGTAGTGAATGCTCGTGTATCGCTCACCGTATTGAGCCACAGACAGTGGTGCGTGATTCAAGACCCCGTCGACGACCACGGCAAGGCTCAGCTGGGAGAACTGTTGTATGTGAGAGGCCCGAAGACCTTCTTTTTGAAGCCTGGAGAGCGCTTCACCGAGCAAGGCATTCAGGACGTGTATGTGCTCTCTCCGAACCAGGCGCTTTGGGTGAGAGCGAAGGAAGCGTTCCAAGATCACACAGGCAAGAAGAGGAACGCAGGAGACAAATGGCTCGTGTACGGACCTGGAGAGTATTGGCCGCCTGTCCAAGTCGAAACACTCAGAACCATCCGCGCCTTCCTCGGACTCGAGGCACTGGGCATCTACTTCTTCCAACCGGGACCATTCATCGTCACCGTACTTCTCATCCTATTCGCGATCTTCTTCATATCAAGATACCTGCCATCATCAGGCGGAAAAAACTTGCCTCCAAAGCAGGAGCTCTGACGTCCGCACGACGTGTATCAGTACTCATCAGTTGTATTTAACAGATGTAAATCATGCTTTAGCACCAACATCACTCACACCTTCACTGCAGCCACATATAGAAATGAAATTAGGTCGGACAGCTCTTCTGACGCGATTTCTCAAAAGCTGTAATTCCCTGGCTTTCCTTTCTAATTCCATATTGTAATTAAGGAATCTAGGTACACTTCCGCCAATCTTCAGTCCACTTCCGCCAATCTTCAGTCCACTTCCGCCAATCTGGAGACAGACCCCTGAGTAGAACATTGATCTCTGGTGAATTCCATCTTGTTGTTTATCGAAGGCTGTGTTAGTCGCACGTGCGAGCGCCTGTTCCGCCTCTTCCAAACGAAGACTCACCTGCTCTTCCTCGTCATCATCGTCCGATCCTCGGTTCCAATAGTGCTTATCCTCTAAGTCACCAAGCGTTGACCGATGATGAGCAACATCGGCGGATGGGCCGGCGAGTGTTTTTTCAACTTCTACGTTTCGGATGCTTTGCCAACGCTCGAACGTTGCCTCCGTGAGCTCTCCCAATGCATCGTTGGCCAGCTGACCAAGGATTTCCGGCAACTTGAATGTATCAACGAGCCTTGTACCGAAAAGGAGCGGAAGTAGGGTGGACGCCATGGTTACCAGAGCCCGGGCAAGATTGGAATGCGTTTGACTCAGAGATTCGCCGAGGGAGCAACCATTCTGCTCTGGCCCTGCGTACGTTCCAGTATCACCTTTGTCCGACTTTTACTTCTGATATTCTCGTAGCCACGCCATCTTTGAATGTGTTCCAATTCAGAAGCAAGCTTGTCGACCTGTTTTAAAGCCAGAACGAACCACTTTTAAACCCGTCTCTGACTCCCCGCCCAAACACACCGCCTTTCTCCCTCCAGTGACCTCTAATCGCCAAGTACACATCGTAAAGCATCAAAGAGTAACACATTCTTCCATGGTGGACTTAAGATTAGACAACTACTACTGAAATACTCGAACATTGACCGAAACGTTCCGCGGAGTAACTCGACTCGTACACTGCTTCCCACGAATCGTTTAAAGGAGACCACCTCAACCATTTTTCTGTGGCCACACACAAATAGGACGACAATATGGCAGAAAAAATGAGAAAGGCAGCGCCACAAGGCGAGTGGATATTGAAGCTCGTGATTGGCATTACACTCCTCGGTACGGGCGTTCCTTGTCCTCTCCATTCCGACTTTCAGAATGACTAACATTCTACTCACTCAGATATGATCGCCACTGGACTTGTTGTGCCTACTATTCCATACTACGCCAAGCGGTTGGACATGCACGCTTCTGCTCAGGGTTCACTCATGTCTCTGTATGGCATACTTCAGCTTGGCGGTTCTCCTATTTGTACGTCCCTTCTTCTACATTCTGTCTTCTGCAATGTGCCTCATCCGATGCCATTGGAGTCTGTAACGGTCCACCGAAACTTGTTTCTCACCCTTCCGTTGTCTTGTGTTGTTGTTAGTGGGTCGAATATCTGATGTTTGGGGACGCAAAGTGGTTCTGATTCTGAGTATCGTCGGAACATGTCTGAGTTACTCGCTATTACTGTTTGCGGAGAATGAGTGGATGTTCATCGCTTCTCGAGTGATTGTTGGCCTTCTCAAGAACACTGAAACTTCGTGTTACTCTATCATTACCGATATTTCTTCGCCGTCGCTACGCGTCAAGCGCATGGCCTACATTGGCAGCGCGATTGGATTGGGTTTCATCGTCGGTCCTGCCCTCTCTGGTGTTCTGACCTCTCGCTATTCTCTAGAGATTCCTGCATATATCTCTTCTATCTTATTGGCCCTAAATGGTATCATTACGCTTCTACTACTCCCCGAGACGATGGGTCTCCGTTTGTCTCTCGATCCTAAGCCCACCAAGAAGGCTTCAGTCGTAGTATCTATTGGCGAAAAAGACCTTGTTTCTCATCAACGACACCCTCCCGAAATAGCAAGCCTTACTGATGAACTCTTGGACGAGATGGATGCGCCGGTTGATATTCTGAAGTCCTCATCTGAGTTGATTCGTCCGCCCGAAGATGAAGTGTCGCTTGCGGAAGCTATTACAACGGTCCCTATGAAGCAGTTGGCGCGTGGATCGAAGTCCCAATCTACTGAAGAGAAGGCGGCTTTGAGCCTTTGGAAGTTGCTCTGGACTCCAGGTCCTCTTCGCAGTCTTGTTTGGGTGTACTTTGGCACGTCTCTGGCGACAATGGTCTTCTTAGGTACCAATGCGCTGCTTCTTCAACTGCTGGGTCTATCAGTGCAAGCTTCTAGTTGGATGATATCCTTCTCCGGTCTTCTTACCGTGCTCTCCTCTTTCGTCATTAACTACCTATCAACTCGCTACAGCGAAGGCCAATTGCTCTTGAAATCTCTTTTCGTCATCGCGTTCACTCTACTCGCTACTGCGCTCATGTTAGTGCAAGCAATGAACGTGGGTAGCGCAAACGTGGTCGTCGCTGGACTCTTGTTGGCGTACATTCCGCTCATCCTGAGCTCGAGAACCCTGAAAAACTGTCTGTTAGGATGCGTCACGCACTTGGCGCCAGCAACGCAAACAGGCACCATCATTGGAGTCTTCAACTCAATCGAAAGTCTGTGCCGGGCGCTGACGCCGCTCCTGGGAGGGTTCCTCATGGACTCAATCCACGCAGGCAGTCCTGCACTCATGGGCTCTCTGATTGCCTTCGCCTACTCAGTTTGGATATCGAGACATCCCTTTAGCGCTTTCGAAGGCAAATCGCTCGCCTAACAAACGACAGCGACGTGTCCGACCGACCCGACGACCCAAAATGTACTGCCACTACGACTCCTTCTGCTGTTAATGGACCCCTCACCCTTCAAACGTGTCTGTATGGATGATCTGTGAGTATTGTATAGATATATGTGTGAATCCGAGGTTTGGGTGGGGAGGGTGTGACACCGCGGAGGACCGGCGCCGAGTACAACACACACACGCCGAGCTCTCTCTCCTCTGCCTCGGCTGCTCTCACACGCACGCCGAGCTCGAGGTAGCCGGGCGACGCGTGAAGTGACCGCACTCCCACCGAAGGACCCCCTCTCCTTAGACCGCGCTCCCTCCTCAGACGCCATCGACCCCCTATTGCACAGGACTCCTTACGTTCCTACTAGAAGAGACACTTGCCGCCCAAGTTCGTGTTCTAGGACCCTCGCATACCTCCAGCGAACAACGTGTTTCTACCCCGAACAAAACCCCGTTCTTACACGCTGCTACTACCTTCGCATCGCACCAAAACGACTCCATCTGATAGACGTGAACGATACACTTCCAGCACATATGAGTACTCCCTACACAATAGCAGTAATAGGCGAGGGTGGCGTTGGTACGTAGTATCGCGGTCCACAACGGCACTCTGTACTTGGAGAGCCTCATTGAGCCTCCAATTGGACCTCTCAACATTCAACTGACCCTAAAGATACGGTTTCACTCTAGGAAAATCATGTCTCACCACACAGTTCCTATCGAAAACCTTCACACCCGAGTATGACCCAACGTACGTCATTTTTGCCATTCTGTTGCTCCTCTGCCTCCATTTTCCAATAGAAAACGCATCCCCATTTCGACGCGAACGCTCTACGTTTATGAGACTGGCAAGGAAGGTCAGATAAGCGCAGTTTTCTAACTCCTCTTGGAGATGTCCCTACTGACGCCCCTTTTGCCCTTCCTCTGCTCGGAACTGGAACTTCTCCCCTATTATGCGCACTGTGGCACTCATGGATATCCATCGCGCAGAGTTGGTACGTACATAAAGAGAGTTGAAGCTTGAGATGTGCTGCCCCAAAATAGCTCCAGTTCCTTTCTCCCTTGTCCTCTTCCTTTGGTCTCTAACCCGCTCCGGCTGCCAATTTCTGATAGGTGACTGTTACCAAAAGGAGATGACCTTCCAAGATCAAGTGATTACGCTGAACGTACGCCAAAAGCTCTTCGGCACGCTTCTCGGAGTTCGGTGCTGTTTGCGGTGTTCGGGGAGTTCATCGTCCCGGGCTTCCCGCTCTCCCGATTCTGCAGATAACAGCTTTCTCTCACCCCCCTCCACACAATTCTCTCTTCCCTTGCCAAGAACATAACCAAGAGACGCCGATAGATGGAGAACTGACTGTTGAGTTTCCTCCCTGCCCTCAGATCCTCGATACCGCCGGCCAAGACGACTACGTACGCTCCTTTTGTCCTTTGAATCACTCTATCGGATGTTTCACGACCATTTCTCGTGTTACTATCCTCTTCACTGCTTATTGAAGCCGCAAACGAGCCAAGTACAGCAATTCTCTGACACTCCACTCCGTCCCTGTTGCTCTCTTTCACCTCCTGTCCTCCCCCCATTGTTCGCAAACAGCTTGGTATGCTTGAGTCTATCTTAGGCCAGGCGCAAGGGTTCCTCATAGTGTACAGCATCACGGCAAAGCGAACGTTGGATCGCATCCCCGATTTTGTGGACTTGGTGAGGCGAGTAAACGATGGCGATTTGCCACCTTGTCTTTTGGTCGGTAACAAGTGTGACCTCGAAATCACAAGAGAAGTGACGAAGGTGGAGGGAAAGGCGATGGCGGACCGGATGCTCGTGGAGTGGGCGGAGGCTTCGGCCAAGACACGCATCAACGTCGATGAGATCTTCTCGTCGATCCTCAGAAGAGTCGTTGAGAGCACAAATGCCGCAGAAGAGACGGCAGCCAAAGAAAAGAAGAAGAGGAGATGTACAATCCTCTGACGACAAGTACCGGACACAAAAATCGCGCGCTTGACTCCAAGAAGCGCTTCCTCCATCCAGCCACTCCCTCCTCCTCCCCAAACCTGCCACATTTGTACCATATCTCATGTCACCTCAAATGTAAGTAACTTATGTAGAACTCATATTATGAGCAAGTCTGAGTCCGTGGAGAGAGGATTGGAGGTGATACACTCTGTGTACGAACATGACTCAAGTCGGTTTCGGGATCCTCGATATCGCTCATGTTCCAAATTGAAAGAAGTGCAGATGTAACGATGATCATGTTGATATCTTGTTCATTGGGGTTCATTTCGTGGTACTACAAGTCGTTTGAGAGAGTGTGTGGGAGTGTTGTTTCGTGCTGCGCGCTTGTGTCTTTTGCTGTTTGCTTGCTTAGTCGTCGTATTCTCCACCCTCCAAAATGACGATCTTACACTTGGATACGTCCTTTCCAGTCTTTTTGGCTCTGATGACGGCGAGTCGCTCTAGGAGTGCCTCGGAGAGCGCTCTTGGGTTGTCCGGCGCTCTCGCGGCGTCCTTGAGTGCGAACTTGACGACGGTTTCCGGTGCGTGCATGACGTGTATCTTTCCATCTGCGAGTTCTGAGGTGAGGTTTGCGAGTTCTCTGACGACGCCTGCGTCTACAGCGTTCTCTACCAAGTTGACGAAGATTCCGAGTTTCACCTTTGTCTTCATGCCTGCGAGTGTCATGTACTTCATGAGGTCCTCCAACTCGTACGAAAGGTCCTCTCTGGTGTGTTCCGAGAGTTTTGCGAGTCCGTCCTTGAGTGATTGTTGGAGATCGGCGATGGTCTTGGGTTTCTTCGTGGCGCCGGACGAGGCGGTTGCTGACTTGAACAAGTCCGCGAGTTCGCTCTCCACCTCCTTCCTCTTCATCTCCGCGAAGTTGAATTCGTTCGTCTGATTCTCCTGATCTTCCGGCACACTCTGCTTCTGCGAGGCCAGAGGTTTGAAGTACCAGCGCAACACCTGCAACTCCTTCTCCAGCTCCGCCTTCGTCTTCAACAGCTTCTCCTTCGTCACCGTCTCCTCGTACAACTCCTCCTCCAACACCTTCACCACCGCATCGCAATGCTTCACCGTCGCAGCCAACTCCGCACGCGTCTCGTCCAGCGTTTGCTTCGTCGCGCGCAACTCCTCCGTCGTCGCCACCAACTTATCGTTCGTCTTGTCATACTTCGTCTCCACATCGCGCAACTTCCTCTCTGTCGTCTGCAACGTGCGCTCCGTACTCTTACCCTGCGCATCACTCTTAGAAAGCGCATTTTTAGTGCCAGACGAAACAGTCAACAACTCCTCATACTTCAACTTCAAATCATCCAAATCGCGATCCTTCTTCTGCAAACTCTTCGACAACTTCGAAATCTCCGCCTGCGCCTCAGTCAACTGCTTACCAGAGGACGTCACCTGCTCAATCGCTAAATCCACACTCTGCTTGCCCTCCACACGATCCTGCTTCAACGCCTTCTCCAAATCCTCACGCTGCATCTTCTCCTTCTCGTAAAGCGATTGCAGACGCTTCTGCTCGAGCTCCGCAGCGGCCACCTTCTCCTCGGCCTCCGTCAACTTGCGTTCCTGCTCGCGCTCCATACGCGAAATCTGTGACTTGAGCGATGTAACATCGGAAGAAGAAGAAGAGGATGAATCACCACGAGTAGCAGAGGAGGAGGAATCGGAAGAATCACGAGTTCGAGAAGATTCGCGATCACGCGTTCGAGACGTCTCTCTTGTGCGCAACGAATCGCTCTCAGAAGATAAAAGACTTGATCTCTCACGATCTCTTCCGGGGCGAGACTCAGAAGCGGAAGAAGTGGAGGAGGCGGTAGCATTTCGATCTCTCGAGTATCTGCTCGTGTATCCCGAGTCTGAGGTCGAAAGTGATGCAGATGATGTATACGATGATGAAGATCTGTCTCTATCTGAAGGTCTGTCAGAAGAGGAAGTAGAAGACGATCCAGTGACGCGAGCAGCTTCGCGTTCCAGTTTCTTCTTCTCGCTTTCCAGCGCGTCGTACTTCTTGTTGAGCTCCTTGACTTCTTCCTTTAGCGAGTCGACTTGGTCTTGCAACTTGGCGTGCTGTTTGCGCAGTTCTTCGGCCTCGGCGGCGTCCTTGCGCAGCTGTCGAAGTTCCTTCGTATTGGCGTCCTTTTCGTTTGTGACTTCTGCGTGTTCCTTTGTCTTCTCTTCCAAGTCTGCCTTGAGTTCCTGTATCTGCCTGTCCTTGGCTTCGGAAGCGCGTTCCAAGTCTCGGTTCTTGCTCTCGAGTTTGCGGTTCTCAGCGTCCATCTTGTTTCTCTCCTCCTTCTCGCCCTTCAGCTTCTCCTCCAACGCGGTGACTCTCGGGTCCTCCGCAGATTCCTCGCGCATCTTCTTCTTCAATTCAGACACGTCAGAGGTGAGTGACGCAATGCGCTTCTCGTAATCGGACGTCAACTTGTCGACCTTCTCCTCGAATTCTCCCCTCGCATCGTCCAACTTGCTGCCCGCCGCCTCCAACTTCGCCTGAAAATCACGAAGCTCACGATCAGCATCGTACTTACTCTTCTTAGCTGACTCCTCCAACTTAGACAAGGACTCACTGTTCTGACGATCACGACGACGCATTTCATCCTCCACACGCTCCGCACGCTCCAACGCAGACTTCAACTCATCAGTAAGACGACGATTCATCTTCTCCAAACGCTTCGTATTAGACTCCGCACTCTGCAACTCATCCGCAATATCAGACTTGGAAACCTTGATAAGAGAACCAATATCAGCAACAACACCGGAACTAGACCCACGAGACGCATCGCGCTCCCTTCGCCTCAAACGACTAGGCTCACCATTACTAACACATTCAAAGAGAGACACACATGCACACAACAAGGGCATCACGCACAGCAACAACAGAGAACACATCACACGCAACACAGAACAAGCACAACAGACAAGAACACTTCGCGTTAGAGAAGAGCGTCATACTTGGAAGACAAAGCAACAATGCAAGAGCACGAGAGAGAGGACATGGATGCTCCAGGAGACGGCGGAAGCGGGACCACGACACGCCGATTTAAACCTAGTTTTAGCGGCACCACCAGCTAAATACGAAAATTGCATCGCCCCAAACCAATGCCAACGACATTGCGACCTTGTAGCGGAAGAGATGGACGCAAATATGAGCCAAAGCCATAGCAAATGACGATGCACAGAGTATACGGCATGTTGAACCGCTCTCACCGATTGTTGAAGGATGGAAAACTGAGGAAAGAAAACCAATCTACACCGACGGGCAGTTCGAAACCTTACCAATTCCAGGCCTGCATAGTGATCAAACGACATACCTAGTATCGTCCAAGTTCTTCGAACTGGTCCTTCCGAGTGATTCAGAGGGGCTGGCCATTGTTATCGCAATGCTGAGGTGTCTAAATCGAAGTTGTGTGTACGTAGAGCGAGGCGGAGCGCCAGACGCAATTGGAATCTGTCAGTTTTCACGTTCAAATCGAATATGATGAGTTAATAACAGCAAAGGGCGCGATGAATTAGCTGTCTTACGTACGGAATAATGGGTAGATCGGTAGTATACAGCAAGCGAAGCTCGAAATGACGCGAAAACGCCTGTTCCACCAAAGCCCAAGTCCAGACGATGCAGCTGCCGAGTGCACAAAGAGTTTGGTAACGCGCGAGGGTTCAGCGTAAACCAAAGATTCCAACACAGGGCAAACAAGCACCACCAAAGGGTCCAGCAAGCAATGAGAGGTGTTTGAGTCAAGAGGCGCCACCTCCCACCCATCCCCATTTCTCTCCTCTCTCTCTCTCGGCTATCGTCTCTCTGTGGATGTCCACGTCCATTCTCTGTCTAGTCACCTCCTCGAAGACGTGCTATGTTACTCCTACCTTGGTGCGAAGCATTCCTAACGAATTTCTGATGATAAGGGACTAGTGGGGAGGATGTTGAGCGAGAATGCGAGGGTTCCGGGGGTTTGGGCGTTCTCTCGTTGAGTACATTGTGGCTATGGTACATTCACTTGTTGTCCCTTTTGGGAAGTTCTCCTTCAAGCAGTGGGTGTCGTCGTTTGTATGATGAGGCATTTGGATGTTGAGTCTTCGGGAGCGACTCCAAATGCGTGCGAGCCTCCCCTCAATGGTTCTTGGTTGAGTGGCTTGCGTTGAGCTTCTTCGCCTCTAATGAGATTGCGCATAGCGATGCGAGCAGTCCCGATAGTTGTAGTAGTGTGCCGTTGCCTTCGAGTACGTGTAGGTGCGTGTTTCCAATTTCCTTGATGAACTCCAGTTTCAGCAGTTCTGGCATGTCCATGATCTTGAGTACCTTGAATAATGTCGTGACAATGTCCAACGCATTGTATCCAAGCTTCCAGAGCGATTTGCGCACGATCTTGTCTGCGACGGCGAGATTTCCGTCTTCGCACTCCTTGATGATCCTCCTCGCCACCTCTGGGTGCGGTTGGTCGCACACTTTAAACACGTTATCTCCATTCACGAATCCAAAACCTACATGCGTGGCTTGGAAGTTATTGATCGCCTGACGCATATCGCCGTCCGCCGTGAAGAGGATCGCCGTCAGTCCTTCATCATTGTACTGCACGCCCTCCGCCTCTGCAATCTTCGTAATACGCTTATAGATTTGGGTATCAGTGAGCTTTTGGAAACGCAAGATGGCACAACGCGACTGGATCGGTTCAATGATCTTCGAACTTTGATTGCACGCCAACGCGAAACGCGTCGTCGCTGTATGCTCTTCCATCGTCCTACGCAATGCCTGTTGAGCCGCGGAAGTCATATTATCCGCCTCATCGAGAATGATGATCTTGTGACGCCCAAGCGGCAGGGACACCTTCCTCTTCGCAAATTGCTTGATTGCCTCTCTCACTGTCGCGATACCACTACAAAACACATCAAAACACATGCATACACGTCAGAAACACAAAAGAAGCAAGGGGAACGTTCGGAAGGAGACGAAAGAGGGCAACGGGGAGAAGAAACGACTAGAAACGCACCGCTCATCCGAAGCATTGAGCTCCAATACTGCTCTCTCATAGGCATCACCCAGCAAAGTATGCGCCAAACAATGGATACTCGTCGTTTTGCCAGTGCCAGGAGGACCCTTTCCAAGAGCAAGAAACGCGGAACGAGGAAAGAGTCGTCAGTATTGGGATCCAATGAACATGTAGCGGATACTTTTCAGAGCGAAAATGGTAGAGAGAAGGGACGAAAGGTGGGGAGGAGAGGATATGCGACGAACAGTGATGATGATGTTCGGCATGTTGCCTTGCTCGGCGATCACGGCCAGGCGACTCAATGTTTCGTCATTTCCGACCACATCACGAAAGTCCTTAGGGCGGTACTTCTCCAACCAAGGCAACTCAACAGTTTGATTCGAAGTAGAGGCTGCCATCGAGACGAATGGGCGAATGACTGGCCAAAGGAGCACAACTCCGGCCGGTGGACGATGTGTGTCTCCGAGAAGAGCTGCCTTCAGAGCAACTTCAACGGGTGATGTGCCGAGAGAGAGGAGAGATATGGTGCCGAGAGAGAGATTCGGAGAGAGAGAGAGAGAGAGATTCGGAGAGAGAGAGAGAGAGAGAGAGAGAGAGAGAGAGAGAGAGAGAGAGAGAGAGAAAGAGAATGGCCATACCCCGACGAACGTGCCATCGCCAGGGTTCCTTTTCCTTCATTGAATTTCTCGCTTCAGCACTGAGGGAATCCCCTCCTCTTGGTGAACAGAGATCCTTCCGTCACGTACTTCGCGGATCTTGGGTGTTTGCTGGAATCAGGATGACTGTGTTGGAGCTTACAGAGTGCAACCGCCGAAAAGTTGCCGACAGCGCCTCCTATTCTGAGTTGTCCCCTGGGTGGGTCAACATCCAAAGACTTTCGGTGTCAACATGACTGAAGCGCCGATTCCTCCTGATTCTGATGACTTAAGTGATGGAGGAAAACCCAAACCGCTCTTTGTGCATCGTCCAAACTTGCTTCAGCAACAGTACGTGCCTATCACTTCTCTGGA
>Ga0307375_10001585_pt1 | contig 24632 bp, 33 predicted proteins | sample TR1MG_FD_202531 | JGI IMG/M metagenome (GOLD analysis project Ga0307375, IMG submission 202531) | Soil microbial communities from Risofladan, Vaasa, Finland - TR-1 | ecosystem: Environmental > Terrestrial > Soil > Coastal area > Acid sulfate soil | place: Finland: Risofladan, Vaasa | collected...
TCGTTTGTTTGTAGCCCTCGCCAAGGATGCTGATGCCGTCAAAGGACTCCGCCTTGATGAGTGTGGAACTGATGAGATAGCTACCTGCTGGACAGAAAAGGATTTTCCCCTGCCCTGTGCAATAAGTGACGCCTGCCTGAACCGCTGCGGTCACATCAACTAAAAGCGTTCCTGCTTGCACGTCAGCGATCTGCGCGGCTGTCATAAAGTCAAACACGCTCTTGAGCATTCCTCGCAGCGCAGCTTGTACTGTGTTTGCGACCGCCCCCGTTCCCAGCGGTTGATTGCCAACAAGGGCGGAACCTGCGGAGGCGGCTAGGGATGCCTCGAACGCATTTAGTGCGGCCAAGAAAGCAAGCGCAGTTACGCTTGTGGCTTGATTAAGCTGATTGCCGTCTTTATCGTAAAGCGTGAAGGTATAAACTACGCCTTGGACTAAAAATAACTGGCAAGATACACCGGACGCATTCGATATTTCGCCGCGGGAATTGAGCGGGATCGGATTGGGGAGCGGAGTCGTGCCGGCCGCGTCCTGATAGGTGGCATAGTTGACGCCGCCGACCTGGGTCAGTACGCTCCCTCCGGCCGCAGGATTGCCTCGGTTGTCGAAGAACTGAAGAACTGTGGGCGGGCTAGAACCTACGATTGCAGTCATGCTATGATGTCCTTATGGATGATCACACCGCGCGAATGATTCTGTTGCCGGTATTTGTCATACTGGTTCAACTTCTAATCCTGCGGCCTTTGGGTCGCTTGTTCCGTCGCTACCGCACCAGGAATAGCGGCTCCGGTCATAAGTCGGTTTCTCAAAGCTTGACTCGGCGTTGAGGACATTAGCGCCTTGATCGTGACGCCAGGATTCAGGGCGGCGCCGACATCGGTCTGATTCTTCGCGGCAGCCAAGCCCTCTGCGATACCCTTGGCGATCGGCATGCGCTTTGCGATCTGAGCAACGGCGCTGTTTTTCAACATCGACACGCTGGCATTGACTACCGAAGATCCCGTGTTCGAGGTATTCACAGCGGATGCGACTGGAAATTTCTTCGCCGCCTCGACCGTCGATGCAAGATTCTTGAACGTGTCAACGGCTGGTTTCGGCAGGAGCGCATCCAGCTTGGCAGATTTGACTGGATCGTTTGCCCAGCCGCGCAACGTCGCCTCCGAGACCGCCCCGCGAGCGTCTGACGAGGAATTGAGCGCCTGGCGCTTGATCTCGCCCATGAGAGTTTGGCCGATCTGCTGCGGTGCTTCTGGGTCCAGTTTCGACAGAAACGCGAGGTTTTTCCCAGCCACCGAGGGCGCGGAGTTAAGGAAATGCGTAGCAAAAAGCTGCTCCGGCGGTTTGCCGTCCTGAACCACCGCCTTGACCATCGGCTGAAAATTCGGGTTAGGCATGCCGTTCAACTGTTTAGGGTCGAGCAATGACATCTGCTGGGCGTGGGCTTGCCGCGCGGCCATATACGCTTGTTTCGCCTCAGTCCCGAGGTCATCAGCAATCGGCGCATCCATGAGAAGACTTCGTGCTTGATTGATGGCGTAAGCCGTCGATCCGTCAGCCCCTCGCGCCGCCTGCCCCCAGATTTTGTCGAGTGCCTGAGATTGGGCGACCGTCAGCGGAAACTCTCCGGCGCCAAGCGAATCGATAGTTTTCTTGATATTCGGCGGCAGCGCGTCATACACATGGCTTGCTTGCGGAGTATCAAGGGCCGCTTTAATGCTGTCTGCGGCTTTAATCCCATCCATCGCGGCAGACTGGCCCGCTGAGTTGCGCACCCCGGCGTATAGGGCATCCTTGCGCGCCTGCAAGGCGTCCCAGAACGATTGAATGCGATCGGCGTACTTGGCGCCGGTTGATACTGGATCAGGAGCGTTCCTAGCACCCAGGGCGTCAAGGTTCTGGATAAATGCCGCGTTCTGCCCGGTCAGTTGATTGGTGATCGGCTCCCCTACACCAGTCACGCCGCGCAGGTTCTGCTCGCGCGCGAACTGCATCGCGTCTCCGGTTGCCTGCCCGCGAGTAAGATTTACAGGAACTGGTAGGGATTCAGCCACCGCGCGATTTGCTACTGAAGTCGGAGATACATCCGCACCATGCTCAAGGGCGGATTGCACATCCTGTTTTAGCCCCGCCAGCACATTGAGGTTGACGGTAGCGGGGTCGTGTCCAGCAGCTTGCACAGCTTGATTGATGACGGCATCAGGAGCGCCGGCAGCGACTGCGGCTTGACCGCTTCCGAACAACTGCCGGGCTTTGCTCATGCCCCACCGTACGGCTGGCATAGCGCCCTCGATTACGGAACCGAGAATGCCGCCAGTGCCTGCGCCCACGGATGCGCCTTTAGATGTGTCCCACCAGAAACTGCCTGGATCAGTGGGCTCCGCGGCCGCCTGCATTCCGCCTGCCACGCCACCTTGCAAAGCAGCCTGCCCGACTCGGCCGACGACTGTTTCAGCCGCGCCCGCGCCACCTCCCAGATAATTGACCGGATTTGCCACGTTTCCGGCAAGCCGCCACCAGTCAATTCCGTTCTGGCCGGCCATCGCTCGGGCCTGCTGATATTGCCCGTTGCGCTGGGTAACAATGTTGTCAAACTGCTGTGTAGATACCGGGTCTTGCCCTAAACCTCGGCGCAGGAGATTCATCGCCCCTTCAGGAACTACATGCTGCGCTATGCGTCCCAGGCCGACAAACGCATCGCCAAGCCCCTGCGTAAAACTTTGCTCCGCACTCGGCGCTTTGCTTGGGTCAATCGTCTGCGGTGTCTCGTCTCCAGCCGATGCGATGGCCGCGTTGATGTCAACAGGAGCGCCAGGCGCGGCGGCATATTGCAGCGCGTTCGTGATGTCGGCCACTACAAGGCTCCCAGACTTTGCAGGACGGCGTGTTTAGCCTGCAACGCTTTCTGCTCCCCTGCTCGAATATGGAGTTTGGCGTAATTTTGGGCTTGCCCTTGATCTTTCATTTCGGCTAGTTGGAACAAGCGCGGGTCTGCGTTTTCACGCCAAAGTGCCTCGAACTGCTGTTCGTTCTGTAGGGAATGACCCGGCTCCGCAAGCCATTTATCCATCGCGCCGGCTTTAGCGAGAGACATGCGGGTAAGGCCGGCCATGTACTGAGCCACGTCCTGCACTGTGCGCGCGTCCTGTTGCTGATTCGGCTGCGAGTGCAACGCTAGGTCTAAGCGGGCATCAGAGCCTTCCAAGCCCATCTGCTTGCCCATCCGCGCGGCATTCTGCGCCATGAACTTGGCGAGCTCGTTGTAATTGTTCGCGTACTTCGCCGCCCCTTCAAAGCCGGGAAGCCCAGAGACCGCTGTAGCGAGCTCGGCGACATTCTGACTGCCTGGGCCAAGGTAAAGCCCAGGCGTCGCGGCCAGTGATTGGATGCGGTTCAGGATGTCGTGATTCGTCAGACTGTCCGCGGCCATCGTTCGCGTTGACGTGACGGTATCGACGTTGCTCTTTACCTGTCCCGCCTCGCCCAAGGTCAGTGTAGGCGGTTGCTCAGTCTGGGCAGTTTTCGCTGCGCCCTGACCAAATACCGCCTGCGGGCCATTTTCGTGTAACATAATCGCCGTGGCGATCGCGTGCCTTTGTACCGGATTGCTCAGGTCGATCTTTTGATCCGGGGCGATCCCGAGACGTTTTGCCGCATCCGCAATGTAAGCAGCGGTATTGTTTTCTCCCGGAGGCGCCCACTTCGAGATTACCCCGGAAAGCGTATCGACTCCTTCCGTTCCGTATTTCGTGAGATTCGCATCCAGCGCCGACAATCCTGCTTCCGGCGTCTGGTATTGCGCGAGCTTGCCACCGGGCATCAGCGCACCGGGGTTGTTGGCCTTCAATGGCGCAGTTTCTCCTGGCTGCGCGGCCGCACCTGTTCCGGCCCCAGTATTTACCGCCCCCCCCTGTCCGACCCTGATTGCATGGCCCGGGTCTTGCGGGTTAAACGCCCAGGAATTCCCGGCCTGATCCTGAAAGGTTGACATACCCGGAGGGACGCCTTTCGTAATCGCCGGCACAGCCCCCAGATTGCCCCCTGCTGCCTGCGGATTTACGTTCGTGAGCTTCGGCCCTACATCCGCATAAGTCGGCGCCTGCGTGGCTGCTTGGCGTGAGGCATCCTCAGCCTGAAGCTGGATCGTGCTTATGCCCTGCGCGAGCTTTCCAGGAGGCGCATGGACGGCGACTTGGCCGTAAATGTTGGCTACCCGCTGCGCATCCGGTCCGCCGGCCTGCCCGAACTGCGCCATTGCGTCCGTCACTTTCTGGCGACCGGTCGGATTGTCCGCTATCACATCGGGGTCTGTCCGAAGCGCCCCAACCATCGAGCCGAACTGTCCGCGCAATTTGTCATTGAGCCCGACGAGAGATTGTTTGTTCTGGATCTGCTGCCCTCGTATCGCCGCCCCGGCTTTTATCACATCAAGGAACTGGTCGCCAGCAGCTTGTTGCAGACTCGGGTCAGCCATCATCTTGTCGGTGCTTACCGTCCCGGTGCCATCGTCGTACTTGCTCCAATCGACGCCGGCGATGGCTTGACGCTGGGCAGCGCTTTGCTGCGCCATCTGGGTGGCCGCAGCGCCTTGCTGCAGGGTCTGCTGTTGCTGTGCAATCCCGATATTCTTTGATTGAATGGCCTGCTGCTGCTGTTGCAGCCCCATCAGGTCAGAGATTGTTTTCAGGCCGCCAGCAGGGTTGACGTTGACCCCCGCGGCTACGGGCGCGCCGAAGTCGCTCACGATCCGGTCCAGCCCTGAGAGGCGTTCAGCGATGCGATCGGGTCAGAGCTTTGATTGGCGGCATTGATCGCACTTTGCGGAACTTGTGAGCCTGAATTTCCAGACATGAGATACGCCAGCGGAACAGCCGCGCCGCCGAGCGCGTTCGCTGCGCCCACTGTGCCAGCCGCTTGCGATGCTCCTGCCGCCGCCCCGGCTTGCGCGATTCCGGTCCCGAGTGCTGTTCCTGCCGTCCCGACATTGGTCGCCGCGTTCTGACCCAACGTTGCGATCTTGTTGAGTCTGTCGAAAATGTTGTTCTGCTGCGTCTGCGTGTTGGTGAAATAGTTCTGGTAGGTCTGGCTCGCTAGCCCTTGATTGAAGCCCATCAGGTCTTTCAACGCAGGACCGGAAAGCGCACCGACGCCCGGGGTGTCTGCGTTGCGTACGGCCTGCCCCCCAGTCTTGAGGGCGAACTGATAGCCCGGGTAACTTTCCAGCTGCGACATCGACGGATTGAATGGCTGCGTAAGCGATCCATATCCGGATGCCCCGGTATTTCCAGACGTTCCAAGCAGATCGGACAATTTCGACGTTGCGGCATAACCCGGCTGAATAAAGGGCTGATTTTGCTGGTTGATGGTTTGAAACATCTGCTGCTGCGTGGCGGCAGCTTGTTCTTGCCCTTGAGCCTGTGTATTAGCGGCAGACTTGCTGCCCATATACCCCAGTACAGCGCTTCCCGCTATCGCGGCGGCTACCCATGCCATGACAGGCTCCTTAACTCGTTGCGCGCGTCAAAGAGCGCCAAGCCGTCAGGCTCTACAAGTTCAGCTTCAATTTCGTCCAGATCGCGAGAGTCCGTTCGGTGGACATTCAGCACGATGCAGTCCGTGTGTGCATAGCCCGCTCGCTTGATACCTGGAGCGCTTACAACAGTGAAAGGCGCTTTGACCAGCCGTGGAGCGTGACCGTCTCCGGTAAGTGTCATTTCGCCAGCGGTCAGAATGAAAAGGTGTTCCCGCTTGTGGACCTTCCCAACAATCAAAGTTCCGGCTACGCAGTGCATTTCCCTGACATAAACGCCGTCAGAAAAGTGGTGGAACGTGGGAATATCGACCTGCGGAAATTCGGCCATTGCCGACTGCAAAACTTCCATCTTTTCGCGTGTCGGCTCCTCGTTTGCAATCAACGCGGGGATCATTGGATAATCAGCCCGGACATGGTGAAGGTGATCGAGGTCGCGGCGCTCGCGTACGCGCGCAATGCCGAGCCTGCCGGAATAACAGCTCCCGCCAGTTCCGGGGAGACATAAGCCTGACCAGCGGCCAGCGTCATAGCGGAAATGAGGGTAGTGCCTGCGGCAAGAGCGCCGCCAGTCGTGATGCCCGCCGTGATGGTCAGAGCGCCTGCGGTCGTGTTGGTGAATACGGCGCGGCCGATCTTGGCGGAAGTAAGGGCTGGGGCGGTATAGACTGCGGCTGCGTCAGTGCCGGCGAGTTGCGCGGGCGCTACGAGTTGAACGAGGGTGATTGTCGCCATCTGCGAATGCTCCCAAAAGGGTTAAATTGCACTCGCCTAAATGACGTGGGGCTATTATATGCCAACAATCAATAGACGAGATATTGACGAGTGATACCTAGTCAGATACCCACGCGCTCCCGTTGTAGAAAACTGGCGTCGTAACCGTCCCGCCGCCGACGAGCACGCCAAGAAAAGTCGGCGCTACCGCATCGGTGACATAGGCGTGCATCCCTACGGTGCCAGCTGGAAGCGTTGCCACCGTGTAGCCGCCGCTGCTGAAGGTCGTGGTTGGGTTAGACTGCCCGACGATTGCTAGGCCTTTAGCGGAAGCGGATGCTATTGGTGCGCCGTTGAAATATAACGCGCCGGGAAGCGCAATTATTTGATCCAGAATATCCGCAATGAGCGCTTGAGCAGTTTGCAGCATCGATAGAAGCTGAGCAGCGTCTGCTCCGGAAGCGTCAATATCAACTGAATCGACATCCTGTGGACGTTGGCTGAGCTTCGCAACATCGGCGCTTACAGAATCAATATCAGCGGAATCCAACACCACATTAGAGGATTGCGCGTTCGGAATTTCCGAAGCGTCGATGCTGTCAATCAGCAGCAGATCAATAGAACTTCCCGGAATGGCTCCGTTTGGCTGACTCAGTACTTGGTGCGAAAGGTTGTACAGCAGGAGATACCACGTTATGTCTATGGTGACATTCCCATCCGCATCAGCCTTTCCGAGTGAAGCAGTCTGAGGCGGGATGGTTTGATGGAGACTACCGTTGCTCATGCTGAGCTTGCTGCTTTTAGAGTGACGCCGACAATATCCCTACGAACGGGATCGATGACTTCTAGATCAAGCACCATGTCACGCGCAAAGCTGAGCTTGCGCCACATCGTGCGGTTCTTGGTTTCTCCGATCTTGCCGATAGGTGCTTTCCATTGCATTCCGAAAGTCTGGCCGCCGTCCCGCGAAATTGTAAGCGTAGCCTGTGGGTCTGATCCAAGTCCGCTCGCGGTGCCAGTGCCAGGCGTGAAATCGATCTGAAGGCTCGCCACGAAAACACGTCCACGCTGGCCTTCGTCCCAAATATGTGGAGACCTGCGCTTGGCAAGCAAAGGCCAGCCGGCGTCGGTGAAAGCCGAGCGCGTGAGTTGGTAGAGACACCCAGACTGATAATCCCCGACGATCCGCATCCCCGCGAAGTTCATGTAGCAGTTCGAGCGGTTGCGGTGGAACTGCTGCGCGTAGGGATCATAGGACGGGCGTTTATGGAGCAGTTTGGTCTGCGCGTCATAGACCCAAGTAACGTCAGCGGTCGGGAACGTCAGCACGTAGAATTCGTGCGTGTCCTCCTGATACGTGTAGCCTATCGCGTCAGAGGTCACGGCGTAGGTTCCAACCTCGTCGCCAAAAGCTGGGGTAGAAACGACTATCCCTGAGAATCCTTGCGTCACGACTATGACGTTTTCGCCCCGATCGGAACGGCCAAAACAAACAATACCATCCTGTCCGCCAGCGCTAAACCGAGCAACAGAAGCTGCCGCCTTGGTGCCGAACTGCATGAGGGTGCCGACAAGCCGCTGGAATGGGAAATACTGGCCGCCGGCGTCGTACCAGACCTCGGTCGTGCGTTCCCCAATCAGCCAGAGCTGCTCTTTGCTTTCGAACACCGCCATGAGATTGTCGGAGGCCGCGTCTTTCAGAGCAAAGTAGGAGCCATCAAAGCCGGTCCCGTACTGCGGATAGTTCGTGTAAAACGTCTGCGTCCCGGGCTGATTGAATATCCACCAGCCGTCAATGTACGCGACGGTATTGGAACCGAGGAAAGCCGGGTCCGTGATCTGGGCGAATGCCTGCGTGGCGATGTTGTAGAGATACCCATTTGGGCCGTCCACAAGCACCGCGTAGCCGCCGATATTGTTGTCCCGGATACTGACAGGGCCGGAACTCGTTGCGAGCGTCCCTACGGCCGTCAGCGTCATTCCTGAGCTAACCAGATAGCAGGTGTTGCCGATGACCGCCAAGGCCGTCTGCCAGCCCGGTAACACCCAACATCCGCGCACCGGCAGATTAGGCCCAGAGTAAGGCGTGGGCCATGTCGTCGGATCGTCCCAAACCTTTCCGCCGCCTGGCGCGGTTGCCTTCACGACGAGCCCAGGACACCCGAGCAATGCTATGGCTTCCTTTGCGTTTTGCGGGTCGATTTCAGCATAGAAGTTATAGCAGAGTTGCGTGTTCTGCTGCGTGTTCGGCGCAACGTCCTCCCCGCCAGCAAAGCCAAAATCTCCGAAAATTTGTAACGGAGATGACCAGCTAGGGGCGTCATTGTCAGGGCGTTGCATACATTATCGCCCGTACCCGCCATGAAACACCCACCCCCCGTCAGGCCGATTCCCCCTCGAAAGCTCGCGGTCGTACCTCGATACCTGAGCAGGCTGCGCATTCAGCGACTTGACGAAATCCGCCGCTTCCTGAGCCAGCTTCAACGCAAGCGGTGAAAGCGCTATCCCGTACTCAAGCGAAATGTCGCGCATGAGCAACAATTTTAGACAACGCGCGTAACCCTGCGGCATGACGAGGACTTGATTCAGCGTCATGTTGTCAAGAATGGTGTCGGTGAAAAGATGGACCGCAGCACCGTTCCCCGGCGTCTGATAGACGTTCAGAATCCCGTACGGGAATTGGTTGTTGTACCAAGCCACGATAGGCCACGGCCCGGGCTGGGCCTTGTACAGAATCGAGGTGTATTGCGCTTCGGTCTGACACACGTCCAGCGTAAAATCAAGCGCGTTGAATCGCGTGAATCCGTGCGTGATGCGCAAAGGCCGCACGATTGGGAAATCGCCGGGAACGGTATAGCTGAAACTGTCAGCGCCGTTCGACGTTGCGGTGGCATTAGCCGACATAGTGATTGTGGTAGTCCCGATAGCCGTGACCGTGGTATCGGCCGGCAGAAGCCCTTGCGTGTCGGTCAGGATAGAGCCAGAGCCCACCGCATAGGCAGCAGCGGCGCCCGCCACCAGATTTGATGGAATGTTCGTTACCGCCGTGATGATGTTCGACGCGCTCGTCAGCGTTCCGGTAAATGCCGACGACCCGAGCAGCGTCATAATCGGATTGCCGACCGTGTACTGATTCTTGCCCGCGGTCCAAGACAGGATGTTTTCGCCGGAACCGAACACAAAGTTCTCATCGGTCGAGAGTGAGTCTAGAAGATCGTTGAGCACCTCCAGGCAATCCGCCTCGTCAGGAGCTGCAATCGTCTCGCCTGACTGGTATGAATTGATCTTGCGCAGCGCGCCTTTGATTACGTCAAGCGCGGTCGTGGTTCCGATAGTCATGGCATTTCCTCAAAAATTCGTCTGCCCGGCGGGATACGCTACCGACATCGGAGGCGACGATACCGTGAGCGATACAGCAGCATTTGCCGCGACAGTAGCGCTTGCCGATGGATTCTGAGCACTGACGACATAGGGCCTCTCTGAGACATCGGACCAAATCAGCGTTACGGGATCATTCTCGAAATATCCAAGCGGCAGAACACGAACGCCCGCCGTGACCATCGAGTCTAGAGCGGCCTCATACTCCAAGCCGAGGACGTTGGGCATTGTTGGCATCACGGCGTTCCGTGAATCGCTTTGAGCAGCGCATTGATATTTGCCAACTGCCCGGCACTCGGAATGACTGGAAATATGATCCGCTCCTTGACCTGCTTGTTGCCGAACTTCGTCCCTGCGCCATTCGCAAACTCAGTCCATCCAGCGAGCGCGGTAGCGTTTAGCGTTCCAGTCGCCGCAGTTCCGCCGTTTAGTTGAATAGTTGCAGCACCGGCGGCGCTCTGCCCGATGCTGATAATGTTGTACGTGTTCAGCGTTGGTGAGATTGAAGCCGTCAGCGTCGTTCCGTCCCACATCTTTACCTGCGGCGTTCCGGTGATCTGCTGCGTTGCGAACGAGTTGGACGTTTTACCGTCTGCCATCACATTTGCGGAAGTCCACGAAATATAGTTGGCAACCTCGATTGCAAAATACGGCGCGGGAATCGTTGCCGTCATCTGCATGATGTGCGCCACGCCATCCCCGAGCAACTGCGGGGAGCCAACGATCTGCGCCAGGAGCGTTCCGGTATTCGCAAGCGTCCACGTCTCGCCGGTCGTGGAAGATACTGCCGTTGCGCCGTTCGTCGTGGTCTCGGGCCAGTCTGATGCGGAGAACTGCATCACCGGGCTACCGCCGATGCCGTTGGTCACGGTTACGCTAAAGAGTTTTCCTGGTACTGTAAGCGTGCCAGTCTGAGACGCCGCGATAAAAATTCCAGTTGTATTGGCGTTTTTCGCTCCGATAGTGGCGACGCTTTGCTGCGTTCCAAGCGCAGAGTAAGTTACTCCATCTGTAGAAGTGGAGAAATTGACGAGACTGTTTCCTGCGCCGTCGTTCGCGGTGAACGATATTTTCAAATAGCCGCCGCCCGCTCCGAAACTTAGCGCCACGCTAGATATGAAGCCCCGAACGGTGCTGCCTGTCGGAACGTCGACATAGATCTGTCCCGATGACTTCTGCAAAACATATATATTGCGCGTTGATTCACTGGTATTGGCGCCATTCAGAAACAAGATTTTGTCGGCGCCTGGCGCGTAGGTGTAGGTATTAAGGTCAAAATGAAATATTAGATCAAAATCGGCGCTAGGCACACTCGCCGCAGAATAAGCGCTGCTCAGATAATTGCCGTCGACAGCCGGAAACCACGCATACTTCTGCCCGCTGAACGACAGGATGATCGGCTGTGCGCCTCCTGAAGCGGTGAGGCTGGGGGCGGTGAACTGAGGTAGGTTCGTTACGGCGCTCGCGTTGAGCGTGCCGACAGCGTTTCCGGCTAGGTAGTCGGCAATCGCCCCAGCGGAAACCAACTGGCCGGTCAGGATCGAGCGGGGGCTACCAGCTTGGGCCTTGACCCCGCGATAGACCGCACCGGATGCGGCCTTGAACATTTACGACCCCTCGCCTGCCTGAACCTTGATGACCGCCGTAACGCCCGAGCCGGGCGTGATGCCGGTAATGTAGTAGCCAGACGGAATAGCGACGATGACCTGACTACGGGCGAGCAGGTAGTAACAGGCGTGAGATAGATTGGCCACGGCGGCATTTAGCTTTGCCGCGGCGTCGGTCACACCCCAACCGACTACGCAGTCGTTCGCCACATCCGTATTCGTCAGGCAGACCTGCTGGTCGACGGTATTGTTCTTCGAAATCGCCTGCACCGAGGTCGGAACAGAATTGGCACCGGTAAAACTGAGGAGCGGCCCTGTAGGCCGGAACGGGGTCATTATGCCGTCCGGGTAAAGGCGTAGGCGGTCGGGCTCGAAAACATGAGCGTGAAGCGTGCGAGGCCGGTAGCGCCGCTTGCCACGGTGAGCTGCCCGAAACTGGCCGCGGTCGTGGTGGCGGCATCGCTCAAAATGCCGTTCGTTGCGACGGCCATCGTCACGGTATTGGCTCCAGCCGTGTTGTCCACGTACAGATCAAACATGGTTCCTTTCTGCGCGCCAAGGTATGCTCCGAGCAACGTCCCGGTCGGCAGCGTGATCGTAGTCGCCGCGGCAGACGTGGAGGTGATGTAGCCGGTACCGACCTGTTGAGGCGATGCGGTAGCCGTTGCGTTGATCGCGGAAGCCTTATAGGTCACAGCCAGGTTTTGAAACATCGGATCGAGAAATGCGACACCGGATGCTTTTTGATTGAACATGATGGTTTCCTTTAGGCTGCGCGGATAGACAAATCGCCGCCCGGTTGACGCCGCATGAAATTGTGAAAATTGCCGCGATACTCTTTGTCTTTGGCGTGATGGTTCAGGCTCAGGTCGGGCACTATCCATATTTCCTCGCCCATTTCACGCCACCGGCGGCTGAACGAATAATCCTCGCCGTACCAGACGCCTTTGTAGGCGCCGTGATTGAACAGGTCCACGGAGTACCTGTCCGGGTCTCCGTAAAGCAATTCAGGGTATGCGCGCATGAACTTCTGAATAGCTGCCTTCGTGACCTTCAGGAATCCGGCTGGAACCTTATCGGCGCGAATCGACCCATCCGACCGGCAAACGGGAATGTTGTTTCCATCGGAAACAATCGTCCCCATGTACTTTTCTTCGTCCGTCTTGAAACGATATATTCCGGCCACTACATCGCCCTCGGTTGAAAGCAGCTTCAGCATGTCCTCCGGGCGCCACGACAAATCGTAGTCAAGATAGACAATGACATCTGCGCCGGCATCCAAAGCCTTGCGCGTCATAGTCGCCCTTGCGTGCGAAATATACGGGCACCCTATTTCCTGAACATACGCTTCCGTCCAACCCTGCGCCGTAATCAAGGGGATGGATTTCTCCAAAGCCTCGATATACGGCGCGGTCGGGCCAGCCAGTGAAGGCGTGGCGAAAACTACTTTCAATTACGCCGAACCTTTCCAGAGGCCCAGAGCGGTCAGCGTGTTCATCACCTCGATCAACGCGGCTTTCGTTGCCGTGTCGAGCGCGGTAGATGACGCCGTACCGACTAAGGAAGTGGCCTGCGCAGCAAGCGAACGCTGAGCGATCGGCGTGGCTCCGTAGAACGCATTCAGCGCCGTAGCGGATGCCCCGAATTGGTTCGGCCCACCTTGGTTCAGGTAAGGGGCCGGAAGCGTAACGGCGTTCGGGCCCGGGTTCGAACCATCGACGTTTGTGGTAGCGGGAAAAGTCATGTCATTGCTCCTTAGCCCGAAACCCGCACGCCGAGCGAGCGATACAGGCTACTAAACCCATACGCCACGTCCATCCGTGTCGGTTCCGCGTCGTTGTTGATGGTGTACTGCGTGGCGACCCGAATCGAAAGCCCCAAATCTTCGTCGTAAGCCCTGGAGGCTTCGACGGCCGTCCGCGGGAGCGGCAGGTCGACAAAAGCCAGCGCGAAGGCGTCACGATGGAAATACAGGTTCTCGGTCGAGGACGTTGCCAGAGCAGCGCCGCCGTTCAGCGTGACCGCGGGAGTGCCGGTCCAAGCTGTACCCGTTGCTACGTTCTGGAACTGGCCGCCAGTGATCGCGCATTCCGCAACTGTCACAGACAGCGTTCCGTCCGATTTGGCGGTGTAAAGCCCGGTCGTGGCGTTGAACGTGCCGTTGGTCGGGGTGCCAGCCGCAAACGCAGGGCCACCAGGCGCGGCGGCACCGGACATCTGCGAGTAGCCGGCCGGCGGAAGCACCACGAACTGCTTGAGGCTGTTGCCGTAACGGCTGCGGTTCTGCGGGTTGACCGGATAGAGGCCGGCAACTTGCATCGTATCGCCAACGTAGCAGGCTGCCGAACTGTTGGTCAGGCCGGACAGCTCGAACACGCCGGTCTGCGCCCAGCCAGAGGTCAGGATCGCCGTTCCGCCAGTTCCCGAGGTCAGTCCCACGAGCACCGGGGTTCCCAACAGGGAGCCAGTCGAATAGCTGGCGATGTTCGGGTCCTCGAACCAGTCCGCGCCGGCCGTCTTTGCCGCAACCATGCCGGTCTCGTACAGCTTGGAAATGTCGGCCTGGGGATTGAACAGACCTTTCAGGCTGTCGGCCATGCTCGAGCTTGCCAGCGGGTGAAGCACCGCCGAGGGCATCGATCCCTTCGGCATGCCCTCAGAGATCAGCAGGGCGCGTGCATCGCTGAAGTTCTTGTACGACGTCGGAGGCGTGCCGGGCGTCCCGATGCGGTTCGCCGTGTTCTGCATGGCGAAATAAGCTCCGTCCGAGTCGATCCGATTCCCCACAGCCATACAAGCCGGCTGAATGAAGCGGGACTCGAATTCGTCGATGTCCAGCAGCATGTTGATCGTGTTGAACTGGATGTCAACGTGATACTGATACAGGATCGAGACCGGAACGTAGTTCTCCGTGCTCGACTCGACGTTGAGCGCGGGACCAAACGTACCCAGGTAGCGCGGGGGCAGCCTGACGTTACAAGTGGCGCCGATTTTGCGGCCTTTCTGGCCGAATTCGCGATCATATTGTCTATTGAACTTGTCGGTAACGACGCATGTGTTCGCCAATACAGGCAGAGCCCGATTGGTGATCATGCTGATTGTAAGCAGCTGGTTGCTAATGATATCTCCTTAAGGGCTTATCGCCTTCGGCGTGCCTTCGATGCAGGGAAACGAAATTCCGCATCGGCTCGGAGATATTTAGTGTCGCTTCCTCATCGCGAGGTTCGCATTGTTGCGCTTCTGCCAGTCAGAGATCGTTTCCCGGATATTCATGTCGACCGGGTCTTTCTCGACTGTTGCGCCAGTAGTGCTAAGCGGCTGTATCACCGGGGCCGTAGTGCGGGCCTTGCTCGGGGTAATCCCCGTCGTTTCGCTGGCCTTGCTGGCCTCAGTGACTGCCTGCGGCTTTGCGCCGCCGTTTGATTTCTCTTTCGAGAATGGCTGAAGCGTACTCTCAATTTTCCCGATTTGCACTAATTGCAAGGCCGGTTTGAGCTTGGCGAGTGATACCACCAGTTCGGGATGCTTCGCCAGATGGTAGCCCAACTCGGCCAACATTTCCGATTCCTGCATGTAACCTGCGACTGCTGGCGGGATCTCCTGATCCGATGCGCTGGTCACATCCACGAAGTCAGGAACGAGCTTGATGGCGTCCGCGATCCGCTGCTTGGCTGCCGCTTCCATTTCAGCGAAGGCGCGTTCCTGGGCTTGTTTGGCCTGCTCTGCGGCGTGCTTGGCAAGGGCCTGTCCAACCTTCCAGTCGGTCAGGGCTTCGACGTACTCGGTCTCGGTCCCAAAGTTCTGGCGGTCTGGCTTGGCGGTTTCTTCCGCTTTGGCCTCGACCTGCTTTCCTTTCGCTGCATCCAAAGCCGCCTGCAGCTGGTCAGCCCGTTGCTCGGCCAGCTTGCGCTCGCTGTACTGCGCCGCGGCGAATTCCTCGGCCTCTTTCATTTCCCGGTGCTTCTTGCCGATGGCCTTCAGCATCTTGGCCGACAGTTCTTTCTTCTGATTGGCGGTCAGCCCATCCTCGCCCTCTACGTCGTCCGGGTGTTCTTCGGCCTTGTTATCCGGCTTCGCTTCACCCGGAATAGCGCCATCGCCGCTCGCAGCAGCCGCGCCTTTATCCTCGCCATTGCCTTTTGTTTTCGGCTGCTCAACGGTTTCCCCGCGCGCGTCGGCCAACACTGCCTCTTTGTCGCTACTGTCCAGCACTACTATTGCCATTCTCTGCCTCCGTTTTGGCTGATTGTTCAATCATTCTCTCGGCTTCTGCTCTGTGATGCTCGGCCTCGGCGTGCGTGTTCAGCAGAGACGCCCCAGCCCTGATTTCCTCTTTCGCAAGCTCGGTATGCGACCGGACCACGGTATCCATGCGCTTCGTCTGGTTCGATTCCTCGGTGTCATGGGCCTTCGTGACGGCCTGAAGGTGCGCCTTCGCCATGCCGAACTTGGCCTCCTGTTCCAAGCTCTGAACCTGCTGCTGCAGGCCCTGCACCTCGTTGGCAAGGGCCTGCACAATGGACTTCGCGCGGCCAGACAGCCCCTCCATGATCTTTTCCAGACCCTCGGGATTAGCCGCCTGTACGCGGTCGGCAAGTTCCTGCATGTAGGGATGGTCAATGCTGCGGAATATGAGGTCGGCGCCGAGCTTTACGACCATTTCAGCAAGGGCAGGAATATCCAGCAGCTTGAGCAGGTTTTCCGCGCCTTCCTCACGCTTGGACTCATAACCAGGACCTGTATCCATCACCACGTCATAGCGGCCAACAGACAGGTCATTCTTGATCTTCTCAATCCCGCCGTCGTTCGTCTTTTCGTTGAGCGTCACCATCTGCGGCGTTGAATCCTCGCCGATGATCCGCTGGATCCGGCCGGGCTCGGACATGTAGACCGGAATCCACGAAACCATGACACGCCAGCATTGAGCAATGGCAAGGGTGAGGTTGTCGAAGTATTGGAAGTGCGCCTGATCGCTCAGGAATTGCCTACGCTTGTAGGCTTCGCCCGATACGACTTCACCGGCTTTGTCCATTCCCGGCTCGCCCTGCATGTTGGCGACGGCCATCAGGTTCGTGCGCATCTGCTGCACGAACTCGCTGAATCCGGCCTCGATCTGCGCCGGCGGTTGTCTCATCGGGGGCGGAGGCATCACCGGACCGCTTGAGGTCTCGATTACCACGGGCTTATAGGTGAGGACCGAATACGCCTTCTGATTGGCGTCATCCCACTCAGGATGCCCGTCAAGCTGTCCCTCGGCTGCGACCCAAGGGGCTTTCGGAGCGAGGCCAAGGCGCTTGATCTTCGCGACTTCTCCGTAGTTCACCATCCGCGCGGGGTCTTTCAGGCTCTCAACCATTCCGCGGCGGATGATGCGGCCGTCAATATCTTTGACGTTGCCCTCGACGCGGAAGATCGGGATGTAGATGCCTGGCAGTTGCTCGCGCTCGACCACCTTTTTGCCGTTCAGCCGGAACCATTCGACTTGCATCTTGGAGGATTCGCGGTCTCCGTCGATCCTCATCCCGCGTTCGGCGATCATGGCTTGGACTGCCTCGATTGGCAGCAGCTTGCCATCTTCGCCGCGCGGCAGTTCGGAACGATACTTCGTGAATTCCTCGCCGCCCTGGCCCCGGAACAGGTAAAGCCGCTCAGCTTTCTCGCGCAGGCGGAAATACTCGGCCAGCCGGACCGATTCCTTGTCCTCCCAATCGAGCGTCAGCTCGTCGCGGCTCAGGTCGGCCCAATCCCGGTTCTCTGCCCTCGGATACCGGCGCTTGTACTCCTGGCGCGGCATCTTGATTGAGATAATGTTCCAGTTCTGGTCGTTGCCGGCCGGCATGATGGCGCCGGGGTCCATGAAGACGGTGAAAACGTTGCGGATAGGGAGGATACGCAGGTCTTTCTGGAACGACTTACGATCGACGAACTCAGCCACCAAACGGAAATAGCCCCAGCCGGCATCGAGCGACGAGGTAGAAGCTTGATCGTAAGCCACTGAGGCATCTGAACGCGTCTCGACGTGCCGGCCGATGCCGTTCAGTATCTCGGCAATCTCAACGTCTGCCCCATCGCCTACCGGATGGCACTTTCCGCGCGGCCGCTGCTGACGAATGTTGTTCTCGACCCGGCGAACAAGGGCGTCAGTCAAGTTGATGGTCAGTTCAATGTCATCTTCGGATGCTGTGGTCGACGGCGTGTCCTCCCACTGCTTACCCTCGCGGAACGCGATAGAGTCCTTGGCCCGCCTGCGGTTGTCGGACTCTGCGTCCGTGCCGATTTTCAGGCGGTCGCGGGCTTCCCCCCATATGGCGGCTTCAGTGAGCGCCGCAAAGTCGCGGTCGTCGTCCGTGCGGTCGGTTTCGTCGCTCATTTCCCACTTCCTCTCATGCCAGCCCGATACTGACTGAAACAAAATCCCACTTTGAGCCCATTATCTGCGCATCCATGAGTTCGGCCCGCCTCGCCTGATTGGAATAACCTGCTGCGGCGGCTTTGGTATCGCTGGGTCGCGCGCGAACTCCATGCCGCGCCCAATCAGGGACATAACGTCTACACCGTCGTCATATTTACCGCCAGGGAAGCGCATTAACTGGCTCATCAGATCGGCTTTCCACGGCGCGTGCTTTGGGAGATAAACCTTACCCATTGCGCACCGGGCTTGGATTGCTCGGGCTCTAGATATTTTGTCGGTGATGCTTGGCAGCCACTCAAGCCGGCAGAATGCTTGGCGTTCCTGCATACGCTTTTTCAGGAAAGGCTCAATCGCGCGCTTGATCGGGCCGGCCTCGCCAAACCAGATAATCGGCTTGTAGCGCAGGATGTACTCGCATTGGCGCTCAATCCAAACGTCACTAGCCGCTTGCTCTCGCCACCAATCCGTGACGTACAAATCCCCGTTGTAATCCAGCCCAAAGATGCCGTGCTCGGTGTAATCGCCCTGGCCATCCGACACCGCATAGTCCGACGCACCGTAGAAATGCAACTTGTCCGGCAGCTCCAAATACTCGTTGAAGTCGTCGCGCTGAAAGAAATCGCCCTCGTCCGGGGCCGGATCCTGTTGGTAAAGCGCATTCCATGCGCGAGGATCAAGCCGCGCCTGCTCCACCATTTCAGCGGTGAACCACTCTGGCCATAGGCGCTCGCCTGGTGCGCGAGAAAGTGGATCGGAGGCTTTGGCGATCATTGGCAGGCTCACCACCGTCCAGCGATTGGCTTCGCGGTCAAGGATGCGGCCGCCGAGGTCGTCCTGGTGCCAGCGAGTTTGTATGACAATCTGTCTGGCTCTTGGCTTAAGGCGTGTGAGAAAGTCGGTAACGTACCAGTCCCAATGCTTCTGCCGCACCCGCTCGCTGTCGGCTTCCTCGCGGCTCTTGATTGGGTCGTCAATAAGGCCAAGGTCAGCGCGCCGGCCGGCGATGGCGGCGCCCATGCCAGCAGCAAAAAACTCGCCGGCCCGTTCGTTCTCCCAATGGCCGGCCGACTGTGTGTTTTCCGACACCCCAAAGCCGAACACGTTGCGGTAGTCCGCTCGGGCGACAAGATTGCGGGAGCGCCGGCTGAACATTTCGGCAAGGTCGGTCGTATTCGATACACCGATAACCGACGCTTCAGGATTGCGCCCCATGAACCACGGCGGGAAAAGGATGGACGTGTAGGTGCTTTTCGCGCTGCCCGGAGGCATGAGCACCATGAGGCGGTCGATCTCGCCACGTTCGATAGCCTCAAGATGCCCGATAAGCAGGAGGTGATGGGCGGCCGGGACAAAGCCGAGGTCGAGGTATTCAATGAACGACGCCAGGCTTTGCTGCGCCAGCTTTATTGCCTTTGCCGCCTTCAGGAGGGTCAAGCGCCGCAAGTTCGGTAAGGATTTCATCAAGGCTCATGTCTCGCACTTCGCGTTTGACGGTGATTTCCTGCGATGCCTTCCCGTCCAGCCTGTCCGCAAGCATCTGCACCGCCCAGGGCTCCCCCTTCGCTGCGAGGTCAAGCAATGTCTCAGCACAGGCGCGCAGGCGTTTCCCGTCGTCTTGGGTAATGGCTCGCGCGACCGCATCCAGAAAAGGCCGCGATATTGGCCTCCCCGCAGGGTTGCCAGTCTGTCCAGGTTTCCAAGCCATTGATAATCAATCCTATACTGTTGACATTTCGTCACTATCTGGCGCGCGGATCATGGCTCTGACGGCTGTACCAAGCGCTCACGAAGTTCTGAGCATGTCCCGGATTGGTGAAATGCAACGCCCGCTCAGGCTTACGTGGGTCGGCTTCCTCGGGCCATAGCGTGATGGTGTAATCGGGGCCGGTGTTGCGCACGTTCAGGAGTTGGCCGGGGTGCCAGTCGGCGGGGTATTGGGGCGGCTCGGGTTCGATCGTCCTGACTGATTCAATCGTAATAATTCCGTCCTGCATTGATGCGGTCACCTCTACCGACTGATCGCCATCAGCGGACGCCGGATCAATTGCAACAACTTGGCGCTTGCGCGACTTTCCTTTAGGCCACGCCATGTCTGCGCTCAAAATAAAATTGGGCTGCGGCCGTTGCATATGCCTCTTTCAGCGTTTTGTGCGGATAAATCATGCTTTTATACTCAACAATCCAACAGGAATAGCATCTTTTGATGCGCGGCTTACCCTTAGGCCATGCCATTGGACATCCCTCGCGCTATGCCGAACAATCTATCGCGTTCTCGGCGCGTAGATGCGGGCGGCAATCCAGCTTTGGCAATCCACGCGTTTTGTACGTCGACCGCGGCCGTGATATGCGCCCGCTTGAGCATTTTTCTGCGGTGCTTTCCGGTCACGATTCAATCCCTACCACGTCAGCTTCCCGGCAGATCAGGTGCACCTTGTCGCCCCACATCAGACTTTGGAACGCGTATCCACGACTGCCCTGGGGGCTTCCCAACTGGATCACGTCCCCGACCTTGACCTGGGTCGGGATGAATTGCTGGCTGTCCCGCATCTTCGTTCGCTTGTGCTTGTCGGGGTGATCGTAGCGCTTTGGAAAATGCCCAGGTCCCACAGCCTTGACGATACCGCGGACTGGCTTGGTTTCCTCGATCACGATGAGCCGGGTTCCGTGGTCAACGTCCAGGGGCTCGATGATGATCTGGTCGCGCAACGGGAGAATCTTGGCGTCAGGCTCGACGTAGGTCGTGGAGTCGAGCGATAGGCTGGCGCTGCGGCCGTGGGTTGTTACAGCCATTTACTTCTCCTTACGTGCGCGCTCGCGGCTTTCCGCGTAACCTACCGCCAACCTTTGCTTAATCTTGGGAAATTCTTTCTTCTCGCGCTTCGACGAGACAAACCTGCCGATGAACTTGGAAAGTTTCTCACCTGTCTTGCGCTCTGGCATTTGCGCAGTTTATTCCTGTTTCGGCTCAATATCGTCGGTCTGGTTGGTTATGAGTGATACCAGGTCGTCCATGATCCACTGCGCATCAGCCCCCTCACCGTAGACGCCGACGAACACGCCGCGGGTGCCGTAGCCTCTCGGGGCTGGATATTTGTAAGACAGGATGTGGCCTTGATAGAGCCGTACCTGCAAGCGTCCGCGGGCTTGAATATCCGCCAGAATCTGCTCGACCCTGCGCCGCAAGTGATCTATGCGGACAGGATTAGCCACGATCAAAGATGCTCCGGGCACGCGGCCGCACGCTCAGCCTGGAACGAAAGCCCATTGCGCGGGGGAGGGTCCGCGCGGGCTGCGGCTTGAATCATGCGTACCTGCTGGCCACTTCGCGGAAGGCGTCGATCTCGGATTGCCTCGGGTGATCCGTCGCTGGCCAGGACTTGAGCGGCTTGAACTCTGGCGTCGGCGCCGGTTCGGTAGTGTCAAAGCCCTGCTTCCACTTATTTACCTGGTCGGTGAACTCGCTTTGTTTCATTTCCGTCTCCTCGATTGTTTAATCACGCTTGCTTCTCCACAAGGCCCTGCGTCAGCTTGAGCAGATCGGCCTCGGTCCCGTACCTGCGCTCGAACTCTCGCCGCCAGTGATGCCGCGACACGACTTGAGCGTTATTCAACTCGCTCCGGTGATGCGTGTAGCACAGGCACAAAACGTGCATTTCGCCAATCCGCTTGCTTCCGCTCAGCATGTGGTGAATGTCGCCATCTGTGCGCAGTCCGTTGCTCACAAGGCAGGCGATACAGCCAAGATCGCGCAGGCTGTCCTGAAACGATTGCTCAGCTTTTGTCACGCGCTCCGCTCCAGTTGATCGAACGCCTCGCGCTCACGGTTTGGTGCAGCATGAAATACAACGCCTAGGCCAGCGCCGTATGCCTCGACTTGCTGCATGTACAGCGCCATGCCGCGGACGAGCAACTGCGTGGTGCTACCGACTAGGACACGCTCGCCGGAAGGATCAATGTCCCATTTCCGGTAGCCGTCCTTGACTAACTCGTGCAGGTCCGGCGTATCGTCCTCGGGCAGATATTCGCGCTTGAAGTATTCGTGCCACACCTCGGCGCTGTATTGCCTACCACCGGCCCAGGCTTGCTCGGCAATGTCACGCAGCGGACCGGCCCACATCGCCTGATTTTGGTCAGGCTTCCGCGTTTTCTTTTCCTCGCGCAGGATCAGTTCAAGCGGCTTTTCGGCGTCGATTGGCGCGTTGCTCACGGCAGCCAAGGCAATGGCGCGCACGTCCTCGCTGACAAGTCGGATTTGGCGCGTCTTGAAGGCGGCGCGCACTACGGCAACTCCCGAACAGCCACGCCATGACAGGCAGCCATCAGCTTTGCCGTCCTGCGCCACGCCGCGAGGGTCCTGGTGTGCGGTGACTTGGCGTCGGCCACGACGCGCTTAAAGGTGCCATCCGGGGCTTTCTCGTCGAACACGAAATCGGCCTTATAGACCCCGATATGCTCACCACCACCAGCAAACAGGCTGAACTTCACTTGCCGCCTTAGACCGCGTATTTCGCCTGCCTTTTCGCGCATCTTCAAATCCTGCCACGCCCGCGCCTCAAGCCGACTGTCGAACAAGATACCGTCAACCGTTGTCGGCACGGCTTTGTACTTCGCGGGCTTTAGCTCGGGGGCGCCAGGCTTGTCCATAAAATGAACAGTGCGGCCCTTCACGCTTAGGCGGTCGGTGATCGCTTTCAGGTCGGCGGCGGTCCAGTTCATTTCGCTGCCTTCACCACCCAACGAATCGGGCTGAAGCTGCATTGACTGACCGGCGCCCTGTACTGCCACGGCTTCGCAAGGGAACAGTGCAGCCAGCCGGGCATCTTGTCCGCCTTGGCGTCGATGGAGTGAAGGCAGTTCGCGCAAGTTTTCACAGCGCGAGTTCCGCTTGGCCGATGAGCCGATACGCGCCAAATCGTTTCCCGTTTTCCATTCGCATTTCCTTGGCGATTTCGTGGCCTGCAGCGCGAAGCTCAGCAATGCGACTGTGGCAGGCCAAGCTTCCGGTAAGCTGAAAGGCACGCAAAGGGGTGATGACTTCACCGCGCTGCATGGCCTCGAGGAGTTGGGCGCACTGGCTCATGCGGCCATCCGTTGCGCCTCGGATTCGTCGAGGAGTTGCGCGGCGGTTTTCTTGGCTGGCGCCATCGCACCGTTTTGACGGAACTTAGGCCAGTCCTGGCGAACGCAGTTTGCAAATCCGGCGTCAATGCTCACGTACTCGTGGCCCTTGGAAGCGCAGATGTCGATAAAAGCGACGGTGTACCGGGCGATCCCGCCTTCGGGAAGGCTGTATTCTTGGGTGAGCCTTTGAGCTACCCTCTCCGAGGGTTTCCAATCTTCAGGGACAGGGACAAGCGCGCGTTTTTTGCGCGCTGTCTTTGCCTTTTCTGGTGGTTGGAGGCTGGTGGCTGGCGGTTGGAGGTTGGAGGTTGGAGGATGTCCCGATCCGGTTATGGTTTCGGTTAGCGGTCCGGTTACACTTCCGGTTTGGTGCACGGTTCCATCTGTGGTTATTTGTTCGGTTACTAATCCGGTTATGGTTTCGGTTGGTGGTCTGCCCCCATGCTTCCCGTTGTCGCGCGCCTTTTTCGATACCTCAATTTCGTGGTCGACGCGCTTCTGGTGGTAGCCGTCCGGTTCAATCGTGAAGAAAACGCCAAGCACCTTATCAACCGCCTTGCGATCTTCCGGCCGCATCGCCCGCAGCATCAGGTAAAGCTCCTGGTGGTCAAGCGGCAGCGGTTGCTCTTCGGAGTAGTAATAGTCGAGCAGGAGGTTGTAGGCGCCGTGTTCGAGCATTGAAAGCCGCGCGGTGTCGCGTAGGTAATCGCCAGAATAGCGCCGGTAATAGTTCACTCGTCATCCTCGCCCGGGGTGCGCTCGACTTGGCCGGCGCCGGCATAGGGTGTGTCCGTATCCCAATCCGGCCCGCAGGCCCGTTTCGCCATTTCCAATTGCACGTAGTTGAGGCTGCCGCCAGAACGGTGCTTATCCCGGAGCCCGTAGGCCCACCATTTACCCGGCTTGCGGGGGCTTCTGAGCATTTCCCTGATAGTGCCCATCGCCGCGGTCCCGATGCGCGTGACGGGCGTAGGCGCCCTGCTGAACGCGGCTTTATCGGCAACCGCCCGTCGCTCAACGTCATCCGAAACGGCGTCGCGCAGCAGCGGGATAATGTCGCCAATCATCGGCGGCTTTGTTTTGGTGTCGCGCCACAGCACCAGCCGCGGCCGCACCTTGTCCCAGGAGAATTCGGTAAGCGCCTCGAACCAGTGCTTGATAGCCGCGCCGCCGTACGGCTTCCGGTCGTAGCATTCAGCCAGTTCCTGCATGAACGTCTCGAAAGCGGTCAAATCGTAGCGTTGCATTACCGGCCCCTCGCCTTCCGCTGCACGTCCAACCGCCTGCAAGCGCGCGAGCAATACTCCCTGAGCTGGAACAGCCGCTCATAATTACGGCCGCACAGCGCACAAGTTGCGTCCACGGCAGGATGCTTGCGGCGGGGGCGATGGCGCCAGATGGGGATGGGGATCATGCCGCCTCCTTTTTCTTCGTGCCCGCGAGGGCTATGCCGCTAACTCGGCGCGATCTGCGCGGAGCTTCCCGCCAGTCTGCAACTGAATTAGCGCCTGCGTCTTTATCGGGATGCGCTTTTCTTTGAGCCAATAGCTGACGATCTGCCGCGTCACCTTCAAAGCCTTCGCCGCCTCTACCTGCGTGCCAAAGTATTCGATTACGTTTTCAGGGGTCATGTACGCATTTTAGGCATATTTTTGCAAAAGTCAAATTCTTTTCAAATAGTGCTTGCAATCGTCAAAAAGATTTGCTATCGTTCAATCAACCCGCCCGCATTCGCGTCTTTCCGTGGATGGTAAGGCCACAAGGCGGGCGGCGAGTACCACCAGGAGATGAATATGCGACCAAAGTACCTCCCGCGCGATTTGCGCCACTTCCGCACCGACCCGGAACCGCTCGGCGACTCGGCGGTGATGT
>Ga0307375_10001586_pt1 | contig 24632 bp, 22 predicted proteins | sample TR1MG_FD_202531 | JGI IMG/M metagenome (GOLD analysis project Ga0307375, IMG submission 202531) | Soil microbial communities from Risofladan, Vaasa, Finland - TR-1 | ecosystem: Environmental > Terrestrial > Soil > Coastal area > Acid sulfate soil | place: Finland: Risofladan, Vaasa | collected...
CTGTAATGTCTTTGTGCGAGATAACACACGATGTAGACCCTTGGAAATTATTTCACCATTCGATGATTATCAGCACTATCCACATCTGAAATCGACTGGGGTGGAGAAAGATGGCAGAACAGAGCAGGAACAGAGATCAGAACAGGGCACTCCCGGCGTCGTGATTGCTCTCAACCATACCTATCTACCTTTCTTTCAAGCCAACATCTCACGAATATGGGAGCTGATGGTGGAACTGTTCCTACTCGAGCTGAGTTGATCAAACAAAAACGGAAGGAGGATCGCTTGGACGCTGTTGGTCGCGCTCAACTTCGGCTCAACTTCTGCGCTCTTTCTGGAAATCCACTAGCCAAATCCACTGCAAATATCGTCTGCGATATTCATGGTAACCTGTTCAACTTGGAGGCAGTCTTGGAATACTTAGTTGACGCCAAGAAGAAGCAGCAACTGAAGTCCGAGTTTGGAATCCGCAAAATGAAGGTTCGCTATTGCTATCTGTTCCTTTCAACCCAATTCTCAGTATCAATGTTCGATCTCTAAGCTTCTCAGCACTATGATACCATGTCCATCCTCAATAGAACCAAGAACTAACCCTCAGATTTGCCGGCAACTTTCCGCTCACCGCTTTCCTCGGCTTTCCCTTCTCTGTGCAATAACTCAAATAGGACCTCATTAAAGTTCAAGCAGAGATGAGTGAGGAGTATATGGAGGCCGCAGAATCGGGCGAGACGTTTGTGGCGCCCTTTGTATGTCCTTTCACCGGTCATGCCTCCAATGGTGTAGTCAAGTTCGTCATTCTTCAACCTTGTGGTCACGTCATGTCTCAAAGGGCGATTAAAGAGATGGAAGATCCCCAGCATAGCGTTCATCGGTCAGACAAGGGAGTCTCTTCTTCAACTTCCTCATCTGCTGCTTCTGCCATTGCTGCCTCTACTGCTGGACCAGTGCCAGCTGATTCTTCCAAATCGAATCTTGGCACTGACAAGCGACAATGCCTCATGTGCCACCAACCTTACAACTCCCTTACCGAGATAGTGGAACTCGCTTCAGAGCATCAAGCTTCTCCCACTTCAGCTGGTGATCATGATCGCAAACTCAAGAAGAGGGCACACGATCAACAAACCGAGCCCAAATCTTCCTCCTCGACCGCAACAACGGCGCTACAGAGTCCTCCCGAAGCCAAGAGAGCCAAGCTATCTTAAGATCGCCGCTTCCTCTCATCCTCTTCTTGCTCCTCCAACAGAGCTCTTATGCTCCCATCAACAGTTTTCGCTAGCTCCTGGATGGCCCGATGGAAGGCTCCTCCTCCCTCTCTATGTTCGTAGATGAGCTCTCTGGATCTCCCCATCAAACTTTGCATGTTCCTCTTCAGTGGGTTCTGCAATGGCGAATCTTATAGGAATTGAAACACTACATTTACAATGCTTTGAGACCGATATGAGTCAGGGCTGATTGTGAAGGGAGGGAGAGGGTCTTGGCGCATGTTAGATACAGAGCAACTTCTAGCCGCTGCTCACGTTCTTCAGGGCTTCTCCTTCTCAAAATTCATCTCCAGGGGGATTTCCGAGAGGGGCGCCAATGCAGTCAGTACTACAGACGGGAGTTGTCGGACCAAGCTGAGGTCGTCGTAGTAGTCGGACACCTCTGGTTGGTTGTTGAAGAGCTCAGACATCCAAGCGAAGAGTTGTCGGGCATTTAACGCGCTAATTACAAAGTTCCTGAACCGTACGTTTGGATTGGTGCTCGTTGCAGTGATATCTCGGATGGTGAGAGGCAGAGCGATCGAAGATATGCTGCTGATTCCGCTTCTCTCCGTTGCCGCATCGTTCACAAAGTCCCATATGTGGTACTTCCGCAGTATGGACCAATCGTTGAAGCCATCGAAGAGAACAGCTGCAAGACGGGTGCAAAGATCTGAGCAAATGAGAGTTTGAAGCGGGCGATCGTTGGAGAACGACTCCGACTTCTGCTCTAGAGGGATTTCATAAGCTGCTCTCGCCGAAGAAGTGTGATCCATGATCTTGGAAACAGCAGAGTAGAGATGGTACACGAGGGCTTGTCTTGGAACCGAGATGTGGGCGTCCATGGCGGAGAGCTTCTTTCCAATCAAAACGAGATCCCACTTGATCTCGTCAGAAGGGCAAACATCCCTTTGTAGAACGTTCCATTTGTTGAAAGAGATCCATTGCACTTGAATGAAGCCCGGGAGTTGCCAGGTGAGAGACGAGTCGTCTTCGGAAGCGGTGGTTGAACTTGCTGAGGATTCCACATGATCACGATTCGATTGGACAGCCCACATGCCGTTCATGCCGATGAGTGTCCATTGGTTTAAGCGAATTGAGAATTCTTGGGAGGGAGTATCGCGAGAGAGGCGAAGACGATGGACAAACTGTTCCGGAGACCTGACGATAGATTCCTCATCGACTTCGGATCCATTCGGAGCATCAGTAGGGGTGGTATTAGCAGATGGAGAAGAAGACGATGACGATGAAGCGTGCGAAGATGAATAGGATCTATGGATGCCTTCCTCAATGAGTGAAAGAGGCGATGGAATGGCGGGTGCCGCTCGAGCAGTTCCTGCGCTCAGCTTCAACATCGCGCCTTCGTAGTTCTTCACCAGTGGCACGGAAACTCCTATACTCCCAGCATCTTTAGGCAATAGGGGACCCGAAGGTTGAGGTACAAGAGAGGAAAGAGAGCTGCGAAGCGTGATGTCCGGTTCCCCAACTCGGAACGTGTCTGTGACCATCATGAGGCTTTTCTGCTCCTCCTCACCGACGGATGAGCTGAAAGATGAATCGGCGACAGAACCAGAAGGTGATGCTACATCAGAGTGAGAAGAAGATGGGGCTTGAACCTTGGTGGATGACCGGGATGGTGAAGAAGATAAGGAAGGGAGCGATGATGTTGAGGAGGAAGGTTGAAGAGGTTCACTAGAGGTGCTGTTCGATGGGAAATCGCCGTATGAAGGGTTTGGAGCAGCAGCAGCAGGCGTAGAAGCAGAAACGGCAGCTGAGTTGGATGAGATATACTCCTTGGTGGATGACGATTGTGATGATTCAGAGGACGAAGCAAGTAGATAGTTATCAATAGAAGAAGAAGTAGAAGATGGCAATGATGATGATGATGATGAAGGTGACGACGAAGAGGGGAGTGCCGCATTTGAAGAAGAGGGAGCAGTCTGATGCTGCTGCTTCGACTCTGGCTTCGCTGACGACCATCTTGCGTTCGAACTGGGCGATGAGGCATTCGATTCGAAGTTGGCAGCTCGAGATGCGATAGAATTTGGGTGCAGGTCGGGCTTCGTGGAAGGATGCATTGAGCTGCGTTGTGCGCCAAGGAAGGCTCCTCCTCTTCCTCCTCTTGGAACCTCAGTAGAGTTTGGGGCTTTGTTCAATAGCGCGGCTGACGCGAGAGTGCTGCGCTTGGGGAGGGAAGCACTCAACGGTGCGGTAGTATCGGATATCGTGGCAGGTTGGGCGTATTGGGAGGAAGTGGAAGGAAGCACCGGTTGTTTCGGCTCAAGAGCCTCTTTAAATGCATTGCTATTCATTGATTCAGACGTCTTAGATACCACCATGGTAGATTCGGTCACCGATGATGAAGGCGCAGTGGTCGGTACAGAAGAAGAGGCGGAAGAAGAGGCAGGATTTGGAGACGCTCCAGGTAGGATTTTTGACTTCGGTTTGGCAGATTCCATGACAATGTTGAGAGCCTTCATCCAAAGTCCCATTTGAGCAACCGAAGGGGCCTGTAGCGTGTACACCTTCGCTCCGAGAACGTCATCCGTCACCTCCACCAAAAACTCGACATCACTCTTTCCTGTCTTTGCCAATCGCGTTACTTTTGCGAGATTGATGAACCCATTGGGTACTTCTGAAGCCTGCTTTTCGTAATAGTACAGACGGCGGTCCACATTGTCCAGAACGAACCACCTATCGTTGAAGGGTTTCTTGATGAATTTTCCGACCTTCATACCCTTATCAGCCTCCTTTTTCATCCATCCAGTGATCTACAAGGCATTTGCAAACATGGTTAGATACAGAAGAATGGAGTTCGAGGCGAAGTACATCAGTATTTCGATGAGTAAGGGCAGAGGCACAAAGATGGCGCGTAGCGGACATACCGATGGTGTGCGAGGGGGCTCCATCACCGTAGTCGGCAATAATCAAGGGTGGAGAATGGAAGGAGCGATAGGGAGACAAGAGTAGGAAGCGCCAGTGCAGAGGGGAGTGCTATGTGGTTTCCTCACCGGTTGGCTCCGTACTTTCCCGCCCAACCAGTCTTTACTGCAAGTTGGGGCCCCCTCATTCCCTTCTTTTGTCGTGCACGTGTGTCATTAATCTTCTCATCGGCTCTAGAGATCGCTCGAGCCATCACATGCGCGCCTAGGCACCAACTACGATGAACTCCCCCTTTTCTGGCAAAATCGGCCGTTCTATTCCCGTCAGGCAGAAGAAGTCAAAGGTATGTTTGTTCTATAGATCGTCTATCTCCTGTTTAATTCCTCGCACTCCTGTTACACGACCGATAGACCGCGAAATACCCACTTTGCTGGGCAACTCCTTGTTCGACGATTTCTTCCCCACTATGTCTGTATACTAAGCCTCTAACGTGGATACTTGGTGTTACTATTGTAGTTATGTTTGGATCGAGTGATAGGAGCGACTGTCTTCCACAATGGATCGCTGGATATCAATCAGAAGTCTGGTGAGATTGCCTACCCTGCTGGCTGTGTCACTGTCACTTGGGATCCCAATTCTCAGCAACAAACACGCTTTTTGAGTGCCCTACCACGAGAATCCGCCAAGTTGAAGCCTATCACGAGTACCACATTCTCTCCAGATGGTCGTCGTTTGGCGTGCGCCGAATCTGGTCACTCACCCTCCATCTTCATCTGGGACCTCGAAAATCGTTCTCTTCTGTTTGAACTCAAGTCGCACACTTTAGGCGTTGCAACAATGTGCTTCACGCCGGATAGCAAGCACCTTATCTCGATCGGAACAGAACACGACCAACAGCTCAACATCTGGGACTTCAAATCCAGTTCTCCTCTGCGTGGGTGCAAAGTAACTTCGAAAGTACACTCGATCGCGATGTCTGAGGATGGAGCGTTCTTCGTCACGGTTGGCCTGCGCCACTTCAGAATCTGGACCAAGGATCTCGTCGGACACTCCATCACATGTGGTTCCTTCAAAGACCACGAATTCGTAGATGCCGTTTGTGGAACCGATACGAACAGTGACCGAATCTATGCCGTGTCTCGCGAGGGCCTACTCTTCGTTATGGACGCCAAACTTCGTCAACTTTCCATGCACATCGATCTTCACTGTGCAGCGTACGCTTTGACATTTCAAACCAACCTCCTCGTTGTGGCATGCGCCAAAGGCGTCGTTCGCTTGATGAATGCTTCGAATTTGGACTACATCGCCTCTCTACCCAAACCGAATCCCATCGGTCAAGAAGTTGTCACATCACAAGTCGACATCGTCAAACCACAACACAAATCACTGTCCGATTCTGGGGCCACCAACATCTACCCTGACGCGGTCGCAGTGAAAAGCGTCGGAAATCACGTAGCAGTCTTCTACAATAACCGCGCTCTCTTCGTATGGGACATTCAAAACGTCAAGCAAGTTGGGAAGTATCGATCTTTCATTGCACATTCGTCGTGTATCTGGGGATTGGATGTCTTTCCGGCTCGAGAGAGTGGTGCTGGCTCTGGAGCCGTGCTGCCGGAGAACTCCTTTGCATCTTGCTCTGCTGATGGATCGATTCGCATATGGAATGTGGAAGAAGGTGAAAAGAACATCTTCTGTAAGGAATTGGTGTCTTCCCTATGGTTGACCCCTGCTGAGGAAGTGTATCAGGGACTAGTTTCGTCCGGCCCCGTGGATGGCCTTGGTGGCTCTTTGGTGGGATCTTCTAGTGCTACGATGGCTATGACTGGAGGAGTGCGTTCTATTCGTATCAGCCCAGATGGAAATGAGATTGCGAGTGGAGATAGGAGTGGAAACATCAGAGTTCATCGCGTATCGGACTTCGCTCTGGTTTCGCTTCAAGAGGCGCATGAGTCTGAGGTGTTGTGCCTCGCTTATACGAATGGAGATGTAGGAGCAAGCCGGGACTCAAGTACAGTTCTGTTGGCAAGCGGAAGTAGAGATAGACTCATTCATCTGTTTGCGAGGACCGATTCAAGGAGCTCAACATCGTCGTCATCCTCCATATCAACGGCGTTCACAATGGCGAAGGTTTCTGGTGTCGAAGGTCATGGTTACAAGCTTGTGAGCACAGTTGAGGATCACAGCGCATCAATCACAGGCTTGGCGTTCTCAGATTTCGGAAAACACCTCTTCTCCACTAGCGCTGACAAGTCTGTCATCTTACGGCACGTCTCTCCCGATGGTCAATCCCTCAAGAGGTATCATAACACGATTTTGCATGGAGCTATGTTGGATGTGAAGGTGGTCCCCTTCAAACAGTGGATCGTGTGTGCTGGTCAAGACCGTAAGATGTATGTGTACGATTCAAACACAGGCGCCGTAGTCAGAACCATCCCTTCTCTCAGTGATGCCGACATCCTCAAGATTGAATTGGACAAGTCTGGATTGCTTCTCGCCACTGCATCTCAAGATAGGATCTTGCGCTTGTACAACTTCGCCACAGGAGAGCTTCTGGCGTCGATGGCTGGACACGCAGAGCTCCTCACTTCGGTCAAATTCAGCGCCAATGGCACGTCGCTCATCTCAGCGTCCGGAGATGGATGTATCTTCATTTGGACTATCGCCTCTGATCTCGTGGCAGCCACTCAATCCCGCTACAAGCAACTGCGAAGCAACTGCAGACTCCCTCCCTCGTCCCACTCTCCGTACCCGGCGTCGTCTCCTTCATATTCTACTGCCTACCATCACCACCACCAGCCACAGCATCAACATGGATCTCCATCTAGTGCTCCTAGCAGCATCAAGTCTGCCAGAAGGAGCGTCACTCCGCAACCTTCGCCTCCATCGAGCGGAAAGCGCCCCTCCTCTTTCTCCTCTGCTGGGTCCCTCCTCCTCGAACGTCTCATCAGCCCTGCCTTCCATCCGAATTGGGTGAACAATGATCATGAAGGATTGCGAAACAAGCCAGCGAATGACCAATCGGTACGTGGAGCTTGGGCTTCAAGAGGACCACCAGAAGCAGGGATCACCATTGCCACCAACTCCACCTACGCCGCGCAGTTTGGCCCTCTCATTATCGAATCATCAACGAAGCCTCTTTCATGGAGAGATCAGCTCTTAGGCACTGGGGAACACGAGTCTCTGGCAAGAAGAGTGTTGACGAGCAGCAAGAGATCCACAACATCCTCATCACCGTCTTCATCTTTATCGTCCTCATTATCTCCTTCTTCATCTGATTCAAAGAAAGACGTTGAAGACTCTCCCTCCATCTTCTTTCAACCCGCAATCGATGATTCTGCGTCAGTTGGCCCCGTCATTCGCTCGATTGCGTCCCCGCCATCTCCCTCTCTCCCCAACAGCTCTACATCTACGCGTGAAGAAGATGAGGTCCAGACGTGGGGTTTCGAGGGTGAAGTGAGTGACGACCCGAGCACCTTCTTCCACGATCTGCAGTCTGCTAGCTCGCCCGACTTCCTCCATGAACAGAACTTTGGAAACTTAGATCATGCCTTCGTACCTACCAAATCCACAATCAAAGGTCGCAAAAGCATCTCGGCGCGCTACTTCTTGAAGAAGCCGGTGATCACAACCACACCGCCACCATCATCCTCTTGTGAGCCCGCAGGTACCTCCTCCAGCGTTGAGCCTCCTCCTTCCATTTCAGCCTCTTCAGATCAGGATCGAAAGGATCAGATGGCAAAGGAAGTCGAGAGAACCAAAGCGCGGCTGCGAGAGCTGGGAATCACGTTCGGAAGGAGTCCAGCACCCTCCAAATCCGTCGTGTCATCGTCTTCTTCTTCGCTCCCACCGTCTTCCGCTTCCCCCTCACTTGTTGATGATGCGCACATGCACACACACGTACCACAACCTACCACTATTCTGCGCTCGCCTATCAAATCGACCCAAGGGTCGAGCATCTCAAAGTCGATGGGTGATCTCCCCAATATTCTCACCGATCCTGAAGATCTCGGAGCGGATAACATGGATACCTCTGAAGGAATTGAAGCTGTTGAAGGAGAGGAAGCTATCGCCTCAGCAGAGGACGGATACGAGGAGACGTACGAAGCGGAGCCCGTGGATAGTTCCTTCGACCATCTCCCTCCCCGTCCCGCCTTCTTGGAGAGTCTGATGAGTGGATTCGATCGAACTGTTGAGTTATACAAGGAGCTTAAAGAATCCAAGCAGCAGGACGATATGGTGCTTCAGTTCAGATCGGTCTTCTCTGAGATGAAGTCAGCTCTCGACATGCTCAGTTCCGAAGACCCGATACTCAGCAACATGGCATCGAATCGCACTTTCGAGATGACAGGATCCACGACGTTGGAATGCTCGGAGGCGGCGATGTTAGAGCGCTACAGTGAGCTGTTGGTGGGCATGGTACGGTCGAAGCTCGACTACCAGAACTAGACTAAACTCATCTGCCCCTATTAGCTTGTACGCACGCAAAATGTAACACCTTCAAAACCGAAGATTGAGTGCGTCTGAATGACAAGCCTGCTCGATATTACAAGTTACAAGCAGAGAGTTGCGTCTCTGGTGCCCCGGTCGGGGAGTGCGCGGAAAGAGGATGGCGAGATTCGATCCAGACGCGGTTCGCGCGAGTGTGGGCGATTGCGTGAATATCTACTCGGGCTTGTGATGATGGTGATGATGATGGTGGTGGTGATGGTGGTGGTGAGGGCGGGCTTCGTCTGATCCTGAGCTGGACGATGAGGATCTCCCGTGTTTGCGCTTGTGTTCGTAGTGCCCATCGTGGTCTTCATCGTGTGACATCTCTCTGACTTCGAGTTCTAGAGGATCTGCATCCGATTCGTTGTATTTGTCAGCTACGAGAGTGGAGAATGATGGAAGCTCCGGGTGCCTCCTGAGTGGAGCATCGAACGCCGATCCGTGATGTTTCTCGTGTGATTCGTGGTCGTGATGATAGTACTTTCCGTCCTCTGAGTGTTTGGTAGAGAAAGGAGGAGGAGATGAGGTGGTTTGCTTGCCAATTGAGGCGACGGGAGAGAGAATGACGGATCTTGGTCGAACAAGTTGAATCGTGCCGTACTCTCCAGAATGGTACCAATCAGACTTCATTGCTTTGGCGAGTTCTTGGATGACCTCTGATGATACTCCAGATACAGTTTCAGATTTGAATGTTCGGATGATGAGTAGAGGGACGGGGAAGTACGAGACGATCTCCTCGGTTGGCGTGGTGAAAGGCCATGCTCTATCTCCATGGAATCTTCTTGCATTGGCATCTCCCTTCGATACTACGAACACAGCTTTCGTGTAGGAGTGATATAAGTCCAGAGGCACGATCCAGAACGGTTCATACGCGTTGTAGTAAGGGTGTTCCAGAAGGGAGAATTTCCCAGAGTAGAAGTGACCTCTCCATAGCTTTCCAAGTTCAGGGGATACCTTCTCAATGAAGACGAGAGTGTCCTCGACGTCATACTTGGTGATATCGGAGACGAAGGTCGGGTGGTACTTGACGTGGAACTCGACGCATGTGGCTCGGTTTGAGGAGATTAGCAGATCCGCCCATAGTAGATCGCTTATGAATTCAACGCCTGCATTGTCGCACAAAACGATGACCTTTCGAGTGTCTCTTGAGGTTGAAGAAGAGACGATGACACTGTGATTGACGGTGTTGTTGCCATTGCTGTTGCTGTTGCTGTTGTGGTTGTGGCTGTTGGAGGAATCAGATGATGAGATGGGGGTGGTTGGGGTTGTTGGGAGACTCTGGATGAGCTCGATGATCGCAGCGGAGTCGTTGATGAGCACATTGTTGCGCTTCTCGTCTGGCATCGTACTAAACACTGTATCGGCAAGAGTAGAATCTATTCCATGAGGATGTCTGGACAAATCGGCTGCGTTTGACCAGAGGGAGACGTGCAGGAGGTTCACCAGATATTCAGTGTTTGACAGGTCGCATTCACTCCTATGGTGTGCAATGTGCTTAATAACTGATTCTGCATCGACCAAAGATTGCAACTTTTGAGGTCGGAAGGGGTCCAAATGCTTCTCGAAGAAGTCACACTCGTCCATAAGCAAACGGTAAAAGACAGCCTCCAACGTCAACCAAGGCATATGATGCGTATGGAAACCATCGATAATTCCATTCCATTTCTCCTTCAGGGGTCCAGTTTTGCTAATAGAGAGATCAACAAAGGCCAAAGAAGGACACAAGAGCAGCACAGAACATTGTCAGCCCTCTATTACAACGACCTCGTCTCACAATGCGACGGACACACCCATATGGGACTTGTTGTCGTAAGTTTCTATCGAATCGGGCAAGGAGGCAGGAGCAAAGTGCCATGTGGGGGAGACAGAAGAGGAGGACCTGCGAAAGGTCACGCACAGCAGAGGCATGACGCCATCGTCACGTAATATCTTGATCATGTTATCGCAGAACTCTTGTGAAATGAGGTTTCCATAGAGAGCAGTCAATCGAGCGGCGTCAGAGCCAGCGAAGGCGACGGGAACAGGGACAGGACTCCGAATCCTCTGAAGAATGGCCGGTAGGCGATCAACGACTGAGGCATGAGCCCAACTTCTGGCATTTGCGGCAGTTATGAATGGAGGAGGGTTTTTCTTGCCGAAGAAGACATACTGCGAGAGTAGGAGGACGAGGTGCGAGGGGTGAGCGTCGAGGCAGAAGAAACCCTTCAGGCAAAGGCGTGGGGGCAGAAGTGCGGAGAGAGGATCACACAGAGCATCATCGTACTTGAAGATTCGTTAAATCTGGCTTCTTCACAGTGTCCATCGGGTTGGAGCGGTGGAGAGGCGGGAGTAGAGGAGAATGGACGGCTTCTGGCGCCGGGGACAAGCGAATTCAGAAAATAGAGAGAGGAGAGAATGGGAGAGAATGGGAGAGAATGGGAGAGAATGGGAGAGAGAGAGAGCGCCACAAGTATCTCTCTGGACCCCGTTGCGTCTCTCGTGTGGTCGGTCGTCAGAGAGATCAGTCGCAGCTTCAGCAGCCCTCTTCCGCCCACCAACATGTCTGACGACAAACTGACACGTGTGGCTATCATCAACGCCGACAAATGCAAGCCCAAGAAGTGCAAACAAGAATGCAAGCGATCTTGTCCTGTGGTTCGCATGGGTACGTCCCCGTTGCTCTGGTTGCTCCCCCACTTCTCCTCCAATTCTGGCCTTCTCTCTTGCCATGTCGAGCTATTAACCAGTGATTTCGATTGCCTTGATTAACGTTCAGGTAAACTATGCATTGAGGTCACATCGGCATCAAAGATTGCGTGGATTTCCGAGTCTCTTTGTATTGGTTGCGGCATCTGCGTGAAGAAGTGTCCCATGGAAGCTTTGCAGATCATCAATTTGCCCAAGAATTTGGAAAAAGACACTACTCATCGTTATGGAGCTAATCAGTTCAAGTTGCACCGATTGCCGACCCCCCGCTCTGGAGAGGTGCTCGGTTTGGTCGGAACGAATGGAATCGGCAAATCCACAGCGCTCAAGGTTTTAGCTGGCAAGACGAAGCCCAATCTCGGTCGCTTTGATGTACGTGTGTCTATTTCGGTGTCCTTTTCGGCTTTGAATGCGTTTGCAGGCCTGTGGAAGAGAGTTTCTGTTCCGTCATTCTGCTCCATTTCCCCCTTCCTTCGCCGCTTCAGGCGTTTAGCTCTCTGCGTGGCTGACTTCATGTCTGTTGTGCGTTTGTCTGTTCTAGAATCCGCCGGATTGGAAGGAGATCTTGACCTACTTCCGAGGTAGCGAGTTGCAGAACTACTTCACGCGTTTGGTGGAGGACAATTTGCAGGCCATTACGAAGCCGCAATACGTGGATGATTTGCCGAAGGTCGTGCAAGGTACCGTGCGTGAGGTGTTGGAGAAGAGAGACGCGCGCAAGATCATGGACGAGATGATAAAGGTGTTGGATTTGGGCCCAGTCACTGAGCGTCAGATCAACCTCTTGTCCGGTGGTGAGCTTCAGCGCTTTGCAATTGCCGCAGCGATGGTACAGGATGTGGATATTTACATGTTTGACGAGCCGTCGTCCTACTTGGACGTGAAGCAGCGTTTGAAGGCGGCGCGCACAATCCGCAGTCTCGTGGACAACAAGAACATGGCCCTCCGCCCCAAGTATGTGATCTGCGTCGAGCACGATCTTGCCGTTTTGGACTACTTGTCGGACTTCATTTGCTGCTTGTATGGACAGCCTGGTATCTACGGAGTGGTGACGATGCCGTTCGGTGTTCGCGAGGGCATCAACGTGTTCCTCGCTGGTTTCTTACCCACTGAAAACTTGCGTTTCCGCGATTTCGAGCTTTCCTTCAAGGTGAACGAGACGATTGAGAGAGATGACGCGAAGGCGCGCTCGTACAAGTACGGTGAGATGAAGAAGAAGATGGACGGTTTCACGCTCGATATCAAACCCGGAGAGTTCACGGATTCGGAGATTTTGGTGTTGTTGGGACAGAACGGTACTGGAAAGACGACCTTCATTCGCATGCTCGCCGGTGGACTGAAGCCAGACGAGGGAGACGAAGTGCCAGGCCTAAACGTGTCCTACAAGCCGCAGACCATCTCGCCCAAGTTCCAGGGCTCCGTGCGCCAATTGTTGCACAAGCGCATCCCCTCCATGTACATGCACCCGCAATTCGTCACCGACGTCATGAAGCCGCTCAGGATCGAGGCCATCTTCGACAACGAAGTCATCTCTCTCTCCGGAGGAGAGTTGCAACGTGTTGCCATCACTCTCTGCCTCGGAACACCCGCCGACATCTACCTCATCGACGAGCCCTCTGCCTACCTCGACTCTGAACAACGTCTCATCGCCGCCAAGACCATCAAGCGCTTCATTCTCCACGCCAAGAAGACCGCCTTCATCGTGGAGCACGACTTCATCATGGCCACCTACCTCGCAGACCGCGTCATCGTCTACGACGGAACACCTTCCGTGTGCGCCACCGCCAACTCACCGCAATCGCTCCTCTCTGGCATGAACAAGTTTCTCTCCTCACTCGAAATCACTCTGCGCCGAGATCCTTCAAACTACCGCCCTCGCATCAACAAGTTCGACTCAGTCAAGGACCGCGAACAGAAGGAGGCGGGCACCTACTTCTTCTTGGACGATTAAGGCACCTCTATCGAAGCTACTGCTGATCAAACGAATCTCACACGTATGTGCAGGCCCCTGAAGAAGAGCAAGAAGAAGACAAACAAGCAGACGAACAAGAAGACTCTCCAACATCCAACTCTCCTCAACAACTCCACTTCCCATCTCACCACCTCAACCGTCTCAATCATGGAGATCTTCTACCTTGGTACTGCCTCTGCTGCTGGCCATCCTACACCTCCGGCGGCCTCATCCACCTACTTCCCCACCTAGACTTTGAAACAACTCTCCATCATCATCTCTGTTCCTTGTGTATGCGTGTGGAGTGGAATTTTGATATGATGTCCCGCCATTTAGCAAGTTCTACGTCACATCTCAAGAATACAAACGGACACGGCAACAGAAGCAGTACCCAGACAACGCCATCCACATCCCTCTATCCATCCATCCTTCTCTTTCCCAACCCTCTTCAACCTACAGCGTCTCGATCACACAGCGAGATTCGCCCCATCATCAGAGTAAAAACCGAGGCCACACTTCCGAATAGTGCAGTCAAACATGAGCCCTTTGCTGCCCCTTCCTTTCGCACCCGTTCAAGGGTCACCCTATCGATATAGAGTCGGGGTCACAGAGAAATGGGACATATCCGTGCATGCTGTCAATGGGAAATGCAGAGCTACATTGAGATCGAGCAATGCCCCAGTGGCAGTGTTTAAATGAGTCGCGCCCTGTTGGCGGCGGGGTTGTGAGAATGTGCATATGGAATACAGAGTTGAACATGAAGATGAGACAGAAACTAGGAATGAGGGTGATCAGGTTTGTAAAACGGTTGTTGAGGCTCGTTGGAGCGTGAGGGAAGAGGATGGAGAGGATGAAGATGAGGATGGAAGATGAAGATGGTGAAGTAGAGGAACGAGCAGCGAATCGCTCAATGCCTGTGACCGGTGGCCTTGACGGAGGTGGTGGGAGTGGGAGCGGCGGAGTGGACTGCGACCTGAACCTCTTGTAGGATTGCGGTGAAGAACCTCTTGTCCTTGTCCCTCTTTTCAGATACGGTGAGGAATGTGGGTACGAGGGAGCCGTCGGAGTGTTGTGCGAGGACTTTTCTGCCAATGCCGATGATCTTGGAATGTCCGGTTTCGAGGTACGCCTGGAGGTATGCGTCGTGGTTCTCCTTGTGCGGTGAAGGCATGAGGATGTTGACGTTCTTGCCAATGACGTCGACGAGGGAGAAGCCGAGGAAGTCTTGCGCGGCCTTGTTGAAGCCATTGATGAGTCCCTTGGCATCCATAATGATGGCGGGCACGACGAGCGTGTCCAGCACCTCTCTCTCTTGTTGGATGAGTGTCTTCTCCTGAGGGCGAGAAGAAGCCTCTTTGAAGATGCCGACGAAGTAGAGCCTGCCACTGTTGGAGAGGGCGTACTCGGTGACTTCCAAGTGGAGAGGCATGATGGAACCGTCCTTTCTCATTGCAATCACGTCTCTTCCCTTTCCAATGATGCGAGAGACTCCAGACTTCAGGTAGTTGCGCAAAAAGGTATCGTGATATGGCCTGACGTCCTCTGGAATGATGAGATTGACGGAGTTGCCCAGGAGGTCGATTTGAGCGTAGCCAAGGACGTTCTCCAGCTTCTTATTGACGAATTGCACAACTCCAGCTTCAGAGATGATGAGGACGGGGTCAAGAATGCTTTCGAACATGGAAAACATCTCAGCACGGGCTTGGGGGCTCGTTTCTTCCATCAGACTGCTGGAGCTCTTCGGAGAAGGAGAAGTCTCCCTCTGATAGCAGTACAACTTGATTCTCTTCCTAGACGTTTGCTCAGACTCTTTCATACAGTCTTGCCAATCATGTTCACGCTTGATGGTCACTTGATCGCCATCGGAATCGGCGTACTTGATGCGAAGTTTGCACTCGAATTGGTCCTCCAACTGGCGCTTCAGAGACTTGAAGGTTGTGGTGGCCTTCATGACCTTGATGGAGAACCATTCGTTCTTGAACCAGAGCTTGACAGAGAGACCTGTACAGATGGAGTTTGAGGGTGAAGGTGGTGGAAGCGGGGGTGAGGAATGCGAGTGACGACATGGCATGGAGGATGATGGAGAGATGGAGAGCCGGAGAATAACGGCCCGCCCGAGAGAGACGGAGGGATGAGCAACGGCACACACACGCGCACACACGCACACACACGCAAGGTACGCCGGTTTGGCAGTTGCCGATTCGGATCGCGTCCGCAGTACAATCGATGCAGGAGTGGAGGCACACATTGTAGGAGGCAAGCGTGCATTCGACATCGCAAAACGACACGAGGGGACACACACACCAGAAGACCAAAGGCGGTACCGCAACAGAGAGCAGCCCGGTAGTTTGGCATCGGAAAACCGGAGTTAAATTGTTTCGAGTAAGTCAAGGCGGGGTTTGGGAGGGAAATGAAGCGTCAGAAATGGTGTCCCTTGGTGGTATTATGTGGCATGTGCAAGAAATTGTGGTAGGAACGTACGTGTCTCGTCCGCAGAGGACTCGTGGGTCTCTGAGGAGTCCGCAGCTGCAGAAGCCGACGACGCCGAGCCAGCAATCGAATCTCCTCGCAGCACAGCGATGCCCTTGAGCAGCTTCTTCCTCAAGCCAAGTTTAACGATGCCCATAGACTTCAAATCCTCCTCCGACAGCTCCATCAGCTCAGATCCTGAAATAGAATTCTCAGAAAGGGCCTGACGCAGATCGCCGAGTTCTACACTCTCTAGCCAGGCTGAGGTCTCCGTAATTGACCATTGGGTGGGGTCTAAACACCGTAATGTAACGTGTTGCACCAAACAGTACGACAAGGCACGCATGGGATAGAGATAGGAAAGTGGAGAATGGTTAGGAAAGCTGGAGCTCCGGCTACGGACGGATTCACATCCAGGGATAGAGGCTTGCGCTGCTCTCTACTGCTGTGAATCCGAAGTAATACAAGAGAGAACTCGGAAAATAGCTCACGGCAGCATTTGGAGGACATAGAAGGCACATAGAAGGCGGGGGAGGCGAATTGGGACGGGCAACGCCCACCCGCTTCGCCCCTCCCACGCCTCATCTCGCAACGATACAACGGCAACATCCTAAGGGAGAACGTACCTTTAGAGGAGATGATATCGCGCAGATCAGCATCGGAGTACGACGTGCGGGAACGTGAAGGAGAGCCACCAGACGATTGGAGGGAGGAAGCTCGTGCCGGGGACGGAGAACTACGTGGTTTGCTGGACAAGAGTGGCATAGATGATGAACTCGAGGTAGGTGCGGAAGTGGATGAAGAAATGGAGGGGGTTGAGGAAGAAAGGTGACTCGAAGAACTGTCCCGAGGTGATTGGTCTCCGATCGTCTGCAGGCGTGAGGCAATCCTCGGAGCATACTGCTCAGCCAAGCTGTCCATGAACAGTCGTCGCGTTCTCGCCATCTTCGATTGCATATACTCGGATTGAATACAAGCACGCTCGCCATTGACCAGCTTCGCTAAGAGGAAATCTCGGAGGTAACCGCCGGCTGCCGGCAGAAATGCGGTTTTAGGAACGACGGGTCCGAAGGAGGGCACACTCGCGCGGCGCGAAAAACCCACTCGAAACCCGGGCGTGCCATCCGTGGCAACCGCAGGTTGAACAGCCGCAAAGACTTGCAAAAAGTCGCCGCTAACACACGGAGGCTTGAACACAGCGCCTTTTTCCAAGAAGATGATGGTCGTCAGATCATTGCCAATGCAGCGCTTCTTCGCGATCTGTTGTTCGTCTTCAGTGGAGTGAGGAAGGAGGGTCGACACGTGAAACATGATGTCCACGCCCTTGAACTGAGTAAACAACGAGTGCGTTCCAGTTTGATTATGCACCACATCCAAATCGCCTTTGAAACCTTGCCAGCCTTCGAGCTCGATGATGTCGCCAAGCAACTCTAGGAACGACTCAAACTGCACACTGCCATACTCGTTTCCAAACACCTCCTCTTCCGTCGTTTGCCCTTGCTTCACATACAGCACACCAATCTTCATACGAGCAGACTGAGCAATCTTGCTTTGTTCGAACTTGACAAGCTCCGCATGCAGCGCAGAATTTTCGACCACGACGCATTTCGAGACGTCCTTCAGCTCCAATTCGGGTATCTCCTTCGTCATCTCCTTAAGAATGTCCTTTCCACTCAAATCCTTACCAGTTTTGCCCTTGAAGATGGACGAGGGGATGAAGAAGCGGAAGTCTCCAGATTGGGTGCGAAGAATGCCTCTCAGCTTGCCTTGAAGTGGCGTCTTGAGTACGGAGATGGAAAAATGGTAGGGGCAGAGGACGATGTCTTCAGGTATGGGTGAAGCACGGGGAGAGGAGTCGGCCTTGCCAGCCTGGGATCGGTACGGAGGACCCATGTAGGCGCCAACCATGTGAACCACCTCTTCGGGATCTGTGCTGCCCAAATCGAATAGGGAGCGATCTTCGTCGATTATGAGGTCCATGAGAGGGGAAGAGTCGAACGTGTTGGGCGCATTGCCGAGCTCGTATTTGTAGGACTGGTTGTAGACCATGATGTCGTTTGCGCCGGGAGTTTGCACAGCGATGATGCTTCCGGAGTGCTTTCTGACACGTTTTATGCCAAGGAGAGCGGGCAGGTTGAGGTTGTCGTAGGACGGAGCCGAGTAGGCGAAAAAGTGAATGCGGTATGCTGAGTCAGAGGGCTTCTTGAGGCGTTGAATGACTCCCTTGAGTAATAGCGAGCACTGAGTGTTGGAGTGAGCGATTGAGAGGGCGAGGGGGGTGCCATGTTGACCACAGACGAAGACATCGGCTCCGGATTCCACCAGAAGTCGGCACAGTGCGAGCGAGTTGGCAGCGACTTTGACGCGTACAGCTGCATGCAAAGCCGATTCTCCACGCAGATTCAAACGATTCACGTCAGCGCCTTTCTGAAGAAGGTAGCGCGCGAGCTCCACTCGGCCCGCAGTGCACGCCGCATGGAGCGGGGTTTCGCCGTCTCGCGTGTGGCAATTCACATCAACTCCTCGTTCCACATTCAGGTCCAATACCTTTAAAAATGAGTATGGGAGTTCTTCGGTCCCCACAGGCGCAAGACTGGGTGAGACACACACACAGACAGAAGGTCACGGAACGGTGAGCCGAGGCACTACAGGGATTCTCACGACTTCCAACTTGTGAACCGAATTCTACAACAGCCACAGGAGAGGGACAACACACAAGATGCTGAGAAAGAGAACATACCGACATAGGATGCCAAAGGACGACAGCTTGTCATAGTCCGTGGAGTTTGGCGAAGCTCCCGCCTTAAGAATCGCCTCGTATATGTCCAAGTGGCCTTGCTGTGCAGCCAAATGAAGAGCAGTACTACCCTTTTTATCTCTCTTCTTCAAATCGGCGGACTTTGCGCCTTTCAAGAGCCAGTTGACGGCGTCCAGGTCGCCAACAAGAGCCGCTGCATGTAGAAGCGTCCTACGATCTCCGTCCTCGGATGATAGCGTTGATCGGTCAGTTTTCAAACGTTCTTTGATGGATATAACACCGTCCTGAAGAGATTTGAAGTGGTCGATTGAGGGAGACGACATTTGTCCGGCAAGTTGGGCGAGTGGCAGGTGTCAATCGACAAGAAGGCTGGAATTCGTTGTAGAAGGGACTTGAAAGCAAAATGAGCCAAGTTGATGGGAGGCGACCCGAGAGGGGAGTGAGCAGTGAGGGGATTGCCAAAACTGTTCGAGTCTGGTGTAGGTGCCGTTTTCGCTGACACTGAGGCGCTGTATTGAACGGAATTCTGCGGATCCCATAGACTCATCACAACCTGCGAGTGGGGTGTGGCACTTGTGCAAACCCAACCATAATGGATGGAGATGCCCCGACAGCAACGTGTTTGGATTGTGTGGGATTGCAGGCGGTGGCTCCAGAATTGGGGTGGTCGACGACGTTTGCGCCAGCACGAGGTTCTCGATTGGATACTCCAATGTAATACGTTGCCACCATGCAAACCAGATTGGAGATAAGGAGCTCGCTTCAAATGGAAGGTCCACGGCACTTGCAGTTCAACGCGGAGAGGGTGAAAGCCGAAACGGCGGGGCGTAGGATCTCCGGCTCCGCAACCAATCACGGGAATATCAGTCCGAAAGAAGACCAGACAGAACACATCTGCACCACTCCAACTACAACAACTGACCCGACATCACACTCGAGGGAAGGACGAGAAGAAGGACGGGGACCCAAGGCGATTGAACTCCACCTCCGGACCTGACGCGAACTCGGGCAAAGGCGAAGACAGAGGAAGAAGCCACGAAGATATCAGAAGCTAGCCAAAACAAGGTGATAGAGGGCACACGAGGGGAGATGAAGGCAGCGAAGCAGAGGCAACTGTAGCAGGCCAAATCCTGAGAGGAGAATGGGCATTCAATGTCGTCGCCGAAGCCTAAAGTGCCAAAGTAGATTATATACCACTCCTTGTAGGTAGTAGGAGGGACGAGAGCAAAGGATCAGCATAGGGCTCACAAGGAGGGGAGGAAAGGCCTTTCAACAAGAGAAGAGCCAACGATGAGATGCCTGTTTCGGTCACAGACCGCATCAGATCCATCCACAATTCGAGACAATAGATAGAAGGCCACCGAGTGTATCCATAATATCCCCTCTATTTTGCAGAAGAGTGAAGACCAACAGGAGGAAGCCAATATGTTTGGAGCAGCAGCCAGTAAACTTGTAGAGGGGGTAGTAAGGGTCAGATATGTCCCGAAATGAGATGTTTAGAACGCAGAATCGTGGCTTCGGTGATCAAGATGGATGACAGGACAAGAGATGAGCCATGTGCGAGGCTGAGGAAGTAAACTTACACACTTAGGGTTCAAAGGCAAGTCTGTCCGTACCTATTGCATACTTTGAATGGAAGCATCCTTTGGAAACAGGGTCACTGGGAAGAAGAGGTTGCGAGGGCCAAGTTGAAGAATGCGCGGGAGTTGCAGTTGGGCAGCGACAATGGCGAGCGTTCAAGGCCGCCCGACTGATGACAGCAATAGTGAGGTGGGGCACGTGTTGACAGGAGCATGACTAAGCGTTGGAAAGCCAGGGTGAACGGCAGCGCACCGGACGGTGTTGTAAAAGCGACTGGCGCTCCTCGTCCTTGGCAAAGTGGCTCCAACAACAGTTTAAAGAACAACGGCGAAACTGCACTCACAGCATGCAGCTGCCGAAACTGCGTGCTGCCCTGTGTCTGCCTTATGAAAGCCAATCTATTGCCGCCCTTGAAAGGCAACAATAGAGTGGAGTTGGGAAGGAAAAGAGGGGAGATCAGAGGTTCCTCGCTGTGGCAATCTCTTTCCGTTCACAGCACATGCGCCACAATTGCCGTCGTCTTCAAGTTCGATCCTGGTCCCCGATACCGAGATCAACAGAGCACATGCAGAGCTAATTTTGGAAAGAACCTGACGATTCGGAGCCACATGAATGCTCTACCGTTGCACACGTTGACCGGTTGTCTAACCCCGGCCCAGTGTATCGCACTCATTGAGCAAATACGGCCACATCATGCAACATTGTATATTGGTGACATGTCGGTACACACTTTGGGACCCCGAATTTGGGGAGGTGTTTAAGGGTATGTGCTCGAGTAGGTGTCAAAGATGGCGGCAGTATCGTCGATGGCAGTTACGTTGTATGAAGAGGCATCCAAGCTCACAAGGAGATAGAAAGAGCGACCAAGGCGTTGCGCGAGATACGGCCTATCCGCAGGGATGGCAGTAGAGGAGGCAGGGATGCGAGCGTCGACACCCATCGCGCCGTCTCCAACGTAGAGCGTGCCTGTGGCATCTGCGACGCCACCCTTGAGTCTGTGGGTGCGTTTGTATGCGTGGTCGTGATTCTCGAAGGAGACTGCGAGTTGGTGGGCGTCGAAGACTGGGACGAAGCTGGTACGCACGGCGGTACTGTCGGGATCGGTGAACACTCTGACGGACGGGTATGCGGGAGCGTGGTAGATGGCAGTCTTGAAGGACCCGCTGGGAGCCGTGGACAGCGTCGAAGTGAGCCAATCAACTTGACTGGCGGGGGTGGCGACGACGTTGGAGTCCAATGAAACGAGCACTTGGTTGGAGATGTACTGCACGTGATGTGTCGGCAGGTCTTCCGGTTGGCGACCATTCAGCGACTCTTGAACGAAGTAGCGAGTGTAGTACGGCATGTGAGAAAGAGGTTGGGCAAAGCCACCGGCCTCATGGTTACCAACAGACGCCACAATCGGGATCGTGAGGCCACCGGGGGAAACTGCGTTATCGGTGTACAACTGTATCCATTGGTCCCATCTCTGATAGCAAGAACGCATCGCATTGGCATAAGCAATATCTCCGCCGAGAGCCATATACAGAGGGTCATGAGTGGCAGCACTGGCGATGAGCTTGGAGGTCTTTGGGCCTGTTCCAAGATCTCCTCCAGACACGAATTGAATAGGTCCACTCAAGGGAGCGGTATTAAATTTACGAACTGTGGCGAAGGATGTAGGATCAGCGGCATCCCCAACGTCAAAGTGATAGATCGTATCGGGAGAGAGGCCGCTGATTTCCGCGTAGTACACGTAGCGCGTGATCTCCAGATCCATCTTGATGCCCATTGCGGCCGTAGAAATAGACAATGTAGTATCCATACTGTACCGCACTACTGCGGACGTCCAAGCTTTAGAGGAGTGGGCGTGAACGATCACCGAAGAAGAGGCGTTCGTGCCGAAGGTCAAATACACGTGGCATGGCTTGGGTGCCGTTTTCGCTGCACGCATTGCAACAAATGAGAAGAAAGACAGAGCGTCAGAGGCATGCTCTCACGAAGAAACCAAGAGGAAGGACAGGAGCGGCCTTCGAAGCTCGAACTCGACGCCGAACTTCATCATCCACTTTTCGAGCTTCCTCTGCTTCAAACCCCCGACAATTCAGAGAGAAGAGAACAAGATATGAAGACGTACCACACATATCGCCAGAAATCTTCCTAGACTGGTAGACGGAAAGGGTGTAGGGAGATGAGGTAACACATGCGTCCCTTGTCAATGCGCAAACTACCCACCAAATGATGAACATGAACACCAGTACGAAGATCTAGCAGAAACAGTGGGCGGACAAGTGATGAGGGGGTGAGTGAGGAAGAAAGGAGGGAAGGAAAAACGACGGTTTCGTACGAGGTAGATGTTGGAGTTCCTGCTGAAGAACCCTTCTCTCCATGGCTTAAATGCAATGAAGACGAGGATGAGGAAGAGAGTGATGAGTAAAGCGGCCGCCCAGAACGGAATGTAGCTGAAGATGGAGATGGTTGCAATCATGCACGTGAAGAAGAGAACAGCGAGCGACGTGGATATGCCAATGAAGATGGAGAGTGCCCTACCAATTGCAACCTAAAGATGGAATGCAAATTGGAGGCATTGGTTAGCAACAGAGGCGCAAATGGAGCCGTGTTTCAGAAAGACCAACGTACGCCCGGTTTGAACGCCCTCACGACCTGCAGAATGGCCAATGGCAAGACGAAGAGGATTGCCAACAGCAAGAAGATGAAGAAAGAGGCCACGAAGAACAGGCCATGGTAGTTGACCATCTTGGGAGCTACGAATGGCGGTCGCAGGGAGCGCAACGAACCCCAGTGGAGCGACAGGCAATAAGTTCCCCCATCTGTGGCTTCCAGAGGCCTCATACCCGACCAGTGCCCTTCGGATAGGTGCATTGATCAGAATACTATCCTTCGCCTCTCTAGAAGTGGTATCCATCTCGCACAGGGAGCAGAACAGATGCTGCGCCAAACCCTGACCGGTCCATTTTCGAAGCCGGCATTGGCTCCTGTGTCCACACGCCCTCAGACTTGGGGGATGACTCAATCTTGGGATGGTGAGATGATACTCGAACTGGCAAGGACTCTCCGAGGCTGGTGAGCTGCCAAGCGTAGGATCGGTGCTCATCCTGGGGCTGGGGCGCATTTCCTCTCTCCGACAAGTAGGGGAGTCTCCTCTCCAGGAAAACTCGGCGAACTGCACCCTCTTCTCAGTTTTCCTGCCCAACAGAGTTTCACTTACCAGTGTGACTCAATGCGACACTCCTCAAGTAACGAGTTGCACCTATGGCTCAGAAAGAAAACGCGCAGAATGGGGTGCAACATCCACTCTCTCTTCGAACTGCCTCACCTATGAAGGTTGCGCATCATTGCCTTAACCCCATTACCATCATGTGAACCCTCATAGTCTCAATCTGAGTGGGGAAATCGCCCATCTCCGTGTCACGGGTACCCTCTCTCGTGCGTCCCTCTTTTCCGCCTCAGAGTACGTTTTTTCCAATGAATTTTGGTGGTTTCATACATATCCAGCACTCTTGCGCACACGATGTTCGAAATTGAGCAGCTATGTTTCGAAGGAAAGGACAATTGACCATGATACCTCGGTCCGCCCACCCGTAGTCCCTTCTCGCCTCCCGCACTGACTCCATAACCCATTTCGAAGTCTTAATTGATGATTCTCATGTATTTAGACTCGCTCCTTTGCGTTTCGTGGAAGTTGGCTCTTGCTGTCGGAAATGGCCGTTGTTGCCATCGCTTGCCATTTGGAATACGGGTCTTACTCCGTTGATCTCCTTGTGTGCACTCGCATTGAAGACATGGAATGATACCCCGCTAATGGATCGACTGCCACATGTTGTGGTACTACATGGTCACGCTGGATTCTGAGAGAGCCATTCTTGTTCTTCAACCGTGGGGCGTTGGTCTGGTCTTGTGCTGTGGCCGTAAATTCGATTCGAGCGTTTCGAGCCTGGAGCTACCGGAGTTCGGTTGAAATGCAACAACGCTGAGAAGAGGTTCCAGATCCACCGTCAGAACGGTTGTCCTGCTTCGGGCTCCTATCTAATCCTGGTGACATGTTCCTTCGTGTGTAATATAGTGAGGATCGTCTGAAATAACTATGGTCGAGCAGTTTCTCGCCCTCCAGCTGTGAGTGGGCCCCCAGGGTTGGAAGTTGAAACGGCTGAAAGTCACTTTGATGCATCTGCAGTCAGCATCGATGTTGTCATATTGTGAAGCCAACTTGCTTGAATATGGGTGCATGAAAATTTTTGACAACCTGGGGTGTCAACAGGGAGGCACATGATTGAGTGGCGCCCGAATCGGCACGAGTGTGCGTTTTGGACCCTGCCGAATTGCAGCCTCTGTCGTCAATTTCGGGCCATCACGAGCACAGCTCCGTTCCAAGTATCTCTGTAACACTTTCCGTAAGGGAAAACAACCCGCTTTCGTGACTAACGGCATCATTGACGAAGACCTCCGAGTTGGAGTGTGGTAATCCAGACCGCCGGTTTGGGAGTGCGTGGCGCCTCCGAGGCACAGCAGCGCGGAAGGTTTCAGCCGCGGGGGGTTTCGGGTCACTCTATTCTCTGGCCTCTCTTCGTGCACTACC
>Ga0307375_10001587_pt1 | contig 24619 bp, 23 predicted proteins | sample TR1MG_FD_202531 | JGI IMG/M metagenome (GOLD analysis project Ga0307375, IMG submission 202531) | Soil microbial communities from Risofladan, Vaasa, Finland - TR-1 | ecosystem: Environmental > Terrestrial > Soil > Coastal area > Acid sulfate soil | place: Finland: Risofladan, Vaasa | collected...
AAAAAAACAAAATGGCAAATAAAAAATTTAGTGAATTTGAGTTAAAAACAAACCGCAGTGATGTGAGTCATATTGTTGGATACAATGGTTCAGAAAATGTAAGAATAACTCCTTCAAATTTCTTTAGCGGTACTCAATCTGTTTATGTTGGTGCGCTTGGTACTCCTGCTCAAAATGGAGTTGATTTATTAGCAGGGTACGTGGAAGCTTCTTCAAAAGTTTCTATCAACAACCAGGTTAATTCATTAGCACCTGATTTTGCATTTGCATCGGGGGGGGTGGGTGAGTATATAGTCTATTTTCCGTTTAATCAAGCTCCTGCGGGTCTAGTATTAAACACAAACTATACGGCTGCGTATGGAACAACTCCTGCTCAAACACTCGTGTGGAGAATAATACAGGTAGATTTTCAGGGTAATCCTACAGTTCTAATTACAGATACATCAGGTAATCCGCAAGCGGGCTTAACCATAGATACGAGCGCTACTCCCATACTCCAAGGTGTAATCGATACTTCTATCTTAATAATTGGACCTGGCGAATACAATATAGCTACACCCTTGGTAATAGATAATTACGTAAGCGTAGTTTCATTGACAGGGCAAAGGGATGTGATTATTTCAGGTAGTGATGTTCAAGTAACTGCGGGGGCAAATATTGAAGGCGAAATTATATGTGGGCTAAATCTAAAGAACACTAAGTTTATAGTAGACTCAGGCTTGGACCTAATAACTTTTAAAAATATAAAAGCGTTAAGCAATTTTTCTTTTGATAACAACAATGTGCCGGGGGGTAGTTTATCGGGAACTTTTATAGATTGTGAAGGTGGAGAGCGTAGTTTTGCAAGTTCTTTGGGGGCTAATGCTTCAGGGACATTTATAGGTTGTAAAGTGTCAGGAAATAGTTTTGGGTCTAATGACGGAATAACTTCGGGAAGATTTATTGACTGTGAATCTACCAGTGTTAGAAGCTTTGGTGCTTACTCACAACAAACGGGAGGGTATTTTAGAAATTGTACAGGGGGTGGTCAAGATTTTGGATTTACTTCAATTGATATAAATGCAGTTTTTGATAGTTGCAATTCAGGAACATCTGGCTTTGCTAGCTATTCAGTAACTAATAGCGGTACTTTCAGAAATTGTCATTCGGGGTCGCAAAGTTTTGGGTATTCTCCGGGGTATCCAAGCGCAACGCCTAATACAGGTGGAGCATTGTATTATAACTGCACAGCATCTGGGCTCCGTAATTTTGGATCATCTCCTCTTGACATTTCTAAAACCGCAACGTCTACTTATATAGGGTGCGTATCTCAAGGGATGGCTTTTGGTGCAACCAACTCCAGTGGCGCAGGAGTAGTATATGGTAAACTATTTAATTGTTATTTACAACAGGCAAATTATCCATCTAGTGGGACTGGAAAAATAAGAAATTCTATTGACCAAAATTTTATCATAAGGACATTAAATTAAAAAATTCATGAAGCAATTTAACAAATTAGAAAAAAGAGATTGGAAAACTAAAACTAACTATCAATTAACTGATGAAGAAACTGAAATTTTAAATAAAAATTCAGAGGAATTACATGACTTGGAATTATTATCAGAAACTAAAAAAGATATTGCCTCTAAAAGCATCGAAAACCCAACTGAAATCGAGTTAGTATGGTTAAACCAATTAGAGGAGCGTTTAAAAAAAGACTTAGAACCTGGAAGCTATAAGTTATGCGCTATTGAAGTAAAAAGAGAAGTAACTGAAGATAACGGTATAGAATTTTCAGGAATTTTTAATTACTATATAGGGGAAGAATTGATTCAATTAAGGTTCTAAAATAAAGAAACAAAATATGTCAGTAAACGAACAAGGACATTACGGAAAATACAGCGGGAACTCTAGACACACTAGAGTAACAAGTCATAACTTTGCCGCTACAAGAAGAGATGATCAAGCGCACATGCAATATCTAAAAGAAGATATAGACTATGATGATAAACACGGACACAGCGATATAGATATGACAGCTGACGAAAAGCATATATCTAAACTAGCAGGTGATCTAAAATACGATGACAAGCATCACGGAGCCGCTAGACACACTACAGCTCATTCTACTGAAGAGTATATGGAACGCAAAGACAAAGCTATAAAAGCTAATGCTGGTCCAGCTCAAAGCCAAGACAAAAGCTTAAGTCTTGGGGTTAATGCTAATAGAGATAAACCAAGTGAACAGAATCCAGATCCAAGAGTAAACTATGCAGCTAATGCTAACTTTAGCCCGATACCTAGATTCAATGTATCAGCTAACGCTAATTCTCAAGGCGGTTATGGTGTTGGTTTAAAAGGTAATTCTAAAAGTGGGCAAACAGACTGGGGAGCTCAGTTTAACCGAGAAAATGGCGACACTAACGTAAGCGCTAATGCTACGTTTAGATTTTAAAAAAAAAAACAGAATAGGACTGTACAAACCTAGCCAAACATAAACATAAACATAAACAAAAACAAAAACAAAATGGCAAAATTCATTAGATTTAACGTACAAGATTCAACTGCAGTGTCGCCGCTGTCACCAACAGAAAAAATATTAGTAAACGTAGAAGACATTTCTTTTATTTCTGCAACAGGAGCATCTGGAGCTAACGCTAAAACAGTAGTAGTTGGACTAACAGGGAGAGGGGGCAATGCGTTTGGAACAGGTGTGATTTTAACACTAACGGTGTCTACAAGTTTAAGTGCAGCTGTTAATCCAACAATTGTAACAGGTAAAGAAAATCCATTAACCGCTGCGGTAAGATCTGCGATAACAGCTAATCCAGGAGGAGTAGTATCATCAGTTCAGCTAGGAAAAGATCAAGCAGCAACACCTGCTCAAATGTATTTTAGAACAGCAGCTTACACTCCATAGTACATGAAGCCTAAAGGACTTGGAGATAGCATAGCTAACTTCACACACAAAACAGGTATTAAGCACGTCGTTGACATTGTCTCTGACGGGCTTAATATCAATTGTGGTTGTAATAACAGGCAAGAGTGGTTCAATAACAAATTTCCTTATAGAAACAAGAATGGCATTTAATATAAAACCTTTTTTTGATCTCAATAAAATGAGTACATCTGTGTTTGAAAGAGATATGGGTGATGATCCTGTATTTGCAAGAACACCTAAAAACGGAGTTATTATTTTAAACGAAGATGCTGTTAAAAAGTCTAGCAAAAAAGAACTAGACAATACCATAGCACACGAGCAAGTACACGTTGACCAATTTAAAAACGGTGAACTAGATTACAATCTTGGTGCTGGTAAAGTTATGTTTAAAGGAAAAGAATATGACTACTCTGTTATGCAAGCAGGTAAAGGTCCTTGGGAAAAAGCAGCGTATGCAGCTGAAAAAAAATAATATAAAAAATAAAAATAGAAACATGAAAACAAATCAAGACGGCGGAAGTTATTCCGCAAAGAAACCGAGTGCGCCTGCAAAAGAAATGGCAAGAAATCAAGCAAAAGAAGGAGCTGGAAAAATGGGTTACTCTCAAAAATTTGGACCTGGACGAGCTAGCGGCTACGATAAAGGAGCTATGAAAGCAATGGACGTGATGACTCATGGAGGAGCTTCAAAATATATGGGAGAAGGAGCTGCTCAAGGTTTCTTTTCAAATTTAAAAAAAGCCGGTAGAACTGTAACTAGAGGGCTTGGTGATATTGGAACGCAATTGGCAGATATGATACCTGTTATTGGGTCAGACAACCGTGAGTTCAATCGCTTTGCTAGAACTCAAAAACAGCGAGAAAACATGCACTATGACGAATCAAGGAAACTTGCTAAAGAAGGTAAAACATTTGGTACTCTTGCTGATTATTTTGATGATGATGGCAAGGGAAATGCGAGAGTAGGTGAAACAACAAACTATTCTCGCGAACAAGCAGAACTTGCAAAAGAAAGAATAAAGAACAGAAATCAATAAGGAAGATAGTGTATTCAAAGAAAGGGTATTTAAAAAATAGTCCTGACGTAAATAAAAAAACTAACTTGATAGCTGGTAATAAAATTACCATGAAAGGTGTTGAGAGTAAAGTTTTAGGTATTGACGACAGAGGTTATGCTACTATTATGTATCCAGGGTATGACTATATTTTTCCAAATGGAAGAGAAGTATTAGAAATTAAATTAAATAAATAACATTGGACAAGATAATTCAATGGCTTACAGGTGGCGTTATCAGCGAAGTTGGTAACGTCATTGATAAGCTTACAACTACCAAAGAAGAAAAGCTTGAGGCCAAAAGGCTGATGGTTGAGATCTTAGAGAAAGCAGACAGTGAGGCCCAATCGCAAGTAACCGAAAGGTGGAAGTCAGATATGGCATCAGATAGTATGCTTTCTAAAAATATACGCCCTATGGTTCTTATATACTTAACAGTTATATTTACTGTATGTGCCTTTTTTGATGGAAATATAGGTGATTTTAAGATAGCAGACGAATACATACCAATATTTCAAACTCTTTTAGTAACAGTATATGGTGCTTATTTTGTAGGCCGTAGCTGGGAGAAAGCTAAAAAATTAGAAAAAACAAATAATTAAATTAAATCAAATGAAAATATTAACATTATTACTAGCAGTCACTTTGTGGTCAGTTTGGTATTTTGACTTAACAGACACAAGTACTAATCTTTATTTAAACCCAGTAAGTTTTTTGGGTTTGGTGTTTACCACCTGGTCTTTACTAGGAGTATATAAATTAGTAAGAAAAATAATAACAAAATTAAATTAAATCAAATGAATAAAATAAAAGACAAGGAATTAGAGAAAGTAGTAGAGCAACAAAAAACACTAAACGAAGTGTTAACTAACATTGGTGTTATAGAAACTCAAAAGCACGGACTGCTTCACAAGGTGGCAGCTCTAAACAAAGATATAGAAGAAGTAAAAAACGATCTTGAAGGAAAATATGGAGCTATCAATATTAACTTAGAAGATGGTACATATACTAAAATAGAGAAAGATGGATAATGTCGTAAGGAAAATTAGCATAGGTGCTGATTATAAAAATGATGCTATGCACTACTCTGTAGGTCAAGAGGTTTACGGTGGTCACACTATATCTCATATTCTACTAGAAGATAAAGATTCATCATACAACATTTACATTAAGAAAAACGAAGAGGTACTGCCATGGAAGAAATTTAATTCTAATATGGCTATATCTATAGAGTATGATATAAAGTATTAATGAAAAGTGTATATGACTTTATCGTTAAGCCGATAGGTGATAGATATGCAAATACAAAAAAAATAGGAGACACCGAACTAGTTTTAAATACTAAGATAGAAGGTTGGAAATTTGTAAATAGATTTGCTGAAGTAGTATCAACACCTCTCGCTATTGCAACGCCTGTTAGACAGGGTGATATAGTTGTAATACATCAGAATATTTTTAGAAGATTTTATAACATGCAAGGTAAACAAACAAATAGTAGATCTTTTTTTAAAGATGATTTGTATTTTGCAAGTGTTGACCAAGTGTACTTGTATAAAAGAGAAGATAAATGGCGATCTATAAATGACCGTTGTTTTGTAATGCCAATTAAAGAAACAGAGCTTCTAGTGAACAATAAAGAAGCAAATAATGTTGGTATACTAAAAATAGGTAATAGCTCCTTAGAAGAGCTAAGAATAACTCCAGGACATATAGTGACATTCAAAGCTGGGTCTGAATGGGAGTTTAATATAGACGGAGAACGTTTATATTGTATGAAATCAAATGATATTTTATTGGAACATGGATATAAAGAAGACGAAGAAGAATATAATCCTAGCTGGGCATAAAGCCGTTGAAGAGTTAATAAAAGTGGCTAAAGAAGCTATTGTTGATTCAGAAGAAGACATTTCAGCAGACAGATTAAAAAATGCCGCAGCTACTAAAAAGCTAGCTATATTCGATGCTTTTGAAATATTACAAAGGATTCAAGAGGAGGAAGCTATACTAAACGAAAAGCCTAGAGAAAGTAAAGAAAAAACTTTCAAGGGCTTTGCAGAAGGAAGGTCTAGATAATGTACACTCAAAGTTTATTTAAAATAGTAGAGGATCACATCAAGCCTCACATAATAAAAAAGAATAACAAGTATAAGAAGTGGGAATACGGTTATAACAAGGAACACGACGTTGTTGTTATAAGTAAGACAGGTGAGATAGGGGAGATATATGATATACAAAACCTAAAGATTGCGTTACCTAAACCTAAAGATGTTGTTAGGTTTAAATCAGGATCTTGGGAAAGAACAGAACTACCGAATGAGCTAAAGAAAATAAAAACAATATTTGATTGGGAAAACTATCCCATAGATTTCAAAGAAAAATGGTATGATTACATCGATAAAGAGTTTACTAGACGAGAACAAGGTTTTTGGTTCAATAACAAGGATCTGGATACTTACGTTACTGGTACTCACTTTATGTACCTGCAGTGGTCCAAAATTGATGTTGGGAAGCCAGACTTTCGAGAAGCAAATAGATTGTTCTTTATATTCTGGGAAGCATGTAAGGCCGACAGTAGGTCTTATGGAATGTGTTATCTTAAAAACCGTAGATCAGGGTTTTCCTTTATGTCCTCAGCTGAGACCGTCAATCTTGCAACTATATCCTCGGATTCACGGTACGGAATATTGTCCAAATCGGGCCCTGATGCTAAATCGATGTTCACGGATAAGGTTGTCCCAATATCGGTTAATTACCCATTCTTCTTCAAACCAATACAGGACGGAATGGACAGGCCAAAAACCGAGCTCGCATACAGAGTCCCCGCCTCAAAGTTTACACGTAAGAAACTTGACTCAAACCAAACGGTCAAAGAGATCACAGGTCTTGATACCACAATCGACTGGAAGAATACAGGCGACAACTCGTACGATGGTGAGAAACTCAAACTCCTCGTCCACGACGAATCGGGTAAATGGGAAAGGCCAAACAACATCCTCAACAACTGGAGGGTTACGAAAACAACACTAAGATTAGGTAGTAGAGTTATAGGCAAGTGCATGATGGGGTCAACCTCAAATGCTTTAGATAAAGGTGGTGAAAACTTTAAAAAACTTTACTATGATTCAGACGTTAAAAAAAGAAACCGCAACGGACAGACTCGCTCAGGACTCTATTCTTTGTTCATACCTATGGAATGGAACTACGAGGGATACATTGATTCTTATGGCACACCTGTATTCGATACACCAGAAGAAGAAGTTTTAGGACCACAAGGAGATGTTATAGACTTTGGCGTTATAGAATACTGGCAAAACGAAGTTGATGGTTTAAAAGGAGATCAAGACGCTTTAAATGAATTTTACAGACAATTTCCAAGGACAGAAGACCATGCGTTTAGAGACGAAGCAAAGCAGTCTTTATTTAATTTAACAAAAATATACGAGCAAATAGATTTCAATGGCGACTTAAAGCACAGCTCTCTAGTTACTAAAGGTAGCTTTCAATGGAGAGATGGTATTAAAGATACTAGCGTTATATTTGTTCCAAATAATAGTGGTAGATTTTTAGTTACTTGGGTTCCGCCTGAAAACCTTCAAAATCGTGTAATAGTAAAGAACGGTATTAAGTATCCAGGTAATGACGGCTTAGGAGCTTTTGGTTGTGACAGTTATGACATATCGGGCACGGTTGATAGTAGAGGATCTAATGGAGCTCTTCATGGTTTAACTAGTTTTAGTATGCTTGATGTTCCGCCTAATCATTTTTTCTTAGAATACATAGCAAGACCTCAGACAGCTGAGATATTTTTTGAAGATGTTTTAATGGCTTGCGTATTTTATGGAATGCCTATATTATGTGAAAATAATAAACCTAGATTGCTATATCATTTTAAACGTAGAGGATATAGAGGTTTTTCAATGAACAGACCAGATAAAATCTACAACAAGTTGTCGGTAACAGAAAGAGATATTGGTGGTATACCAAACTCAAGTGAAGACATAAAGCAAGCACATGCCGCTGCTATAGAGACGTATATAGAAAACTTCATAGGTCTACAAGACAAGGGTTATGGTGACATGTATTTTCAAAGAACATTAAACGACTGGAGTAGATTCAACATAAATAACAGGACAAAACACGATGCATCTATTAGCTCTGGACTAGCGTTGATGGCTTGCAATAAAAATAGATATAGACCCATACCAAAAAGAGAAATTATATCTTATAATTTAGGTATAAAAAAATATGATAACACCGGTATTGCTTCTAAAATTATAAAGTAAATGAATATAAATTATAATGCTAATAGTGCGTTTCCCAATCAGGTAGTACCTTTGGAGGAAAAATTAAGCCTTAAGTATGGTTCGCAGGTTGCTGACGCTATACAGTCAGAGTGGTTTGCACAAGGTAGAACTAATGGGAATAGATATCTAACTTCTTTTAACAATTACCACACGCGTAGGCTTTATGCTAGAGGAGAGCAATCAACACAAAAATATAAAGATGAATTATCTATAAACGGTGATTTGTCTTATTTAAACTTAGACTGGAAGCCAGTTCCTATATTATCTAAGTTTGTAGATATACTAACCAATGGTATATCTAATAAAGATTATGACATTAAAGCTTATGCTAATGACCCAGCTTCTATAAAAAAGAGAACAGACTATGCTTCTGGTTTAGCTATGGATATGTTTGGTCAAGATATAATACAAGAAGTAAAAAGAACTACAGGTCAAGATATATCTAAAACAAATATACCTCCAATGGATCTTCCTAAGACAATGGAAGAGATGGAGTTGCACTTACAATTATCTTACAAGCAAGCTATAGAAATAGCAGAAGAAGAAGCTATAACTCAGACCTTAGATAAAAATAAGTTTGAGCTATTAAAACGCAGATTAAACTATGATCTTGTAACACTAGGTATAGCGGCAGCAAAAACAAACTTTAACATATCAGAAGGTATAACTTTAGATTACGTTGACCCTGCCTATATGATTCATTCATATACAGAAGATCCAAACTTTGAAGATGTATACTATGTTGGAGAAGTTAAAGCAGTTACCATAGCAGAGATCAAACAGCAATTTCCTCATATATCAGACGAGGAATTAACTAAAATACAAAAATCATATAGCAACCAAAACTACATATACGGGTGGGGTGCTTATGACGAAAATACTGTTCAAGTGTTATACTTTGAATACAAGACCTATATGGATCAAGTATTTAAGCTAAAGCAAACAGATCAAGGTTTAGAAAAAATACTAGTAAAGACAGATGACTTTAACCCTCCACCAAGTGACAAGTTTGACAGAGTTTCAAGAAGCATAGAGGTTTTATTTGAAGGTGTTAAGATACTAGGAACAAACATGATGTTAGACTGGAGAATGGCAGAGAACATGACCAGGCCAATGGCTGACACTACTAAAGTGGAAATGAATTACACTATATGTGCGCCTAGAATTTACAAAGGTAGAATAGAATCAATAGTTAGTAAAACTATAGGCTTTGCAGACATGATTCAGTTGACACATCTAAAACTTCAGCAGGTGATCTCAAGAATGGTACCAGATGGTGTGTTCTTAGATATGGATGGTTTAGCTGAAGTTGATCTAGGTAATGGCACTAATTATAACCCAGCAGAAGCACTTAACATGTACTTTCAGACTGGATCTGTTGTTGGTAGATCGCTAACTCAAGACGGGGCAATGAATGCAGGTAAAGTACCGGTTCAAGAATTATCATCTTCCTCAGGACAAGGAAAGATAGCCGCATTAACGAGCACGTATAACTATTATGTTCAAATGATTAGAGACGTAACAGGTCTTAACGAAGCTAGAGATGGTAGTTTACCTGATAGAGACACATTGGTTGGGCTACAAAAGATAGCTGCACAACAATCAAATATAGCTACTAAACATATTAACGACGCTAGTCTATACTTGACATTAAGATTATGTGAGAATATATCTAAAAAGCTAGCTGATGTAGTTAGGTTTCCACTAACAGCCGAAGCGCTAAAGAACTCTATATCAACGTTTAACGTTCAGACATTGTCAGAGATATCTAATTTAAACTTACATGACTTTGGTATATTCCTAGACTTAGAACCTGACGAAGAGGAAAAAGCACAACTTGAACAAAACATACAGGTTGCCTTACAAACCGGTGGTATTGATTTAGAAGATGCTATAGATCTTAGGCAAATACGTAATTTGAAACTAGCAAATCAAATGCTTAAGCAAAAACGTAGACTAAAACAAGAGAGAGATCAAAAAGCAGCTCAAGCTAATATGCAGGCTCAAGCTCAAGCAAACGGTCAACTAGCAGAGCAGACAGCTATGGCAGAGACTCAAAAGCAACAAATACTAACTGATCAAAAAATGCAGTTAGAGCAAGCTAAGTCTCAGTTTGAAATACAGCGCATGCAAGCTGAAGCAGCTATAAAAAGAGAGCTTATGGCTGAAGAGTTTAATTACAACGTTCAATTAGCTAAAGAAAGATTCAATGGAGAGAAAGGTAAAGAAGCAGACATTGAAGACAGAAAAGATAAAAGAGCTAGAATAATAGGAACACAGCAATCACAAATGATACAGCAGAGACAAAACGATGGAACACCTATCGACTTTGAATCTACTAACGATAGTTTAGGTGACTTCGGCTTAGAAGCCTTTGGTCCTAAATAATTTTTAATTTTATAATATTATATTATGTCAGAAGTAAAAGCGGCCGTAGAGGTCAAACAAGAAGGTGAGTTTTCTTTAAAAGGTAAAAGAAAATCACCAAAGAAATTTTCCGATACATCAAGCAATGAACCGGTTAAGGTTGATTTATCAAAACCCGAAGCACAGGGAGAAGTTATACCAGATGTTATAAAGGTTGATTTAACAGAAAAAAAAGAAACAAATGCCGTTCAAACACAAAAGACAGATGATAGCGATGTTATTATCGAAGAGTCCAAAGACAGTGGCGACAGCAAAGAAGTGGCTGAAGAAGTACGGGACACCAAAGAAGAACTAGAAAGCCCTGTACAGGAAATAACTGAAGAAGAGGTAGATGAAAAAACAACAGAGCTCTACAAAGAAGCAGAGCAAGCTGTTAAAGATCAAGTTACCCAAGGCAAAGCATTGCCTGAAAACATACAATCACTTGTAGACTTTATGTCTCAGACAGGTGGAACAATAGAGGATTATGTAAGACTCAACCACGACTACTCTAACGTAAACGAAAAAGTACTACTCAACGAGTATTACAAACAGACTAAACCTCATCTTGATAAAGAAGAAATTGATTTTCTTATGGAAGACAATTTTTCTTACGATGAGGATCTTGACGAGCCAAGAGACATTAGAAAAAAGAAATTGGCTTTCAAGGAAGAAGTTGCTAAGGCCCGTGTAGAGCTAGATGCTATGAAGGATAAATATTATCGGGAAATCAAGTTGAGACCTGGTATTACCCAAGATCAGCAAAAAGCTACGGACTTTTTCAATAGGTACAAGCAGCAAGAGGAGAGTGCAAAAACTCTTCAGCAGGATTTTAAAGCGCAAACTGAACAAATTTTTAATGACGATTTCAAAGGTTTTGATTTCAATTTAGGAGAAAAAAAGTTTAGGTACAAGCTACAAAACCCATCTGAAGTAGGTAAATCACAGCTTAATGTAAACAGTTTTATTTCAAAATTTGTAGACAAAAATGGAGCCGTGACAGACCCTTCTGGTTATCACAAAGCTATGTATGCTGCTATGAACTCGGATAAAATCGCTAATCATTTTTACGAACAAGGAAGAGCTGATGGTATTAAAAATATCGTTGACTCATCTAAAAACTTAAGTAACGACAAGCCTAGGCAAGTTGCCGATGGAAACGTCTTTATAAATGGGTTAAAAGTAAAATCAATAAGTGGATTAGATTCGTCTAAATTAAAAATAAAAAAACGAAAATTTAACTAATTAAACTTTTAAAATTATGGCTTTAACACCACAATTTGGTTCGATAGTACCATCGCAGCTGCAACAGCCGCTTGCTAATAACTATCTAACATTTGACGGTGCTGCTGGCGGAAACTTCGCACAGCAATACTTACCTGAACTTTACGAAGCAGAAGTAGAGCGTTACGGAAATCGTACGTTATCTGGATTCTTACGTATGGTTGGGGCTGAACTACCAATGACATCTGATCAAGTAATATGGTCTGAGCAAAATAGACTACATGTAGCCTATGACAACTGTACATTCAACAGTGGTGCAGGTACTATTACTATTCCAGTTGCTGCAAACATTATCAACGTTATATCTCCACAACAAACTATCGTTGTGATGGATGACTTTGGTGGAGAGGCGAAATGTTTAGTAACAGGATCACAGACTGCAACAGGTGTATTAAACGTGTTACCTTACGGTTCTGCTACATTAGCTAGTGAAGGACTAGCTGGTACTGTAAAGATATTTGTTTACGGTTCTGAATATCCAAAAGGAACAAACACTACAATTGCTGGAACTGGAGCACTAGCAGTAGCGGGTAACGATTACCCTATTCAAACAATAACTCCTGCATTTACTCAGTTTTCTAACAAGCCAATTATCATTAGAAGCCAATATTCAATCAATGGTTCTGACACAGCTCAGATCGGTTGGGTGGAAGTTGCTACTGAAGATGGAACATCTGGATACTTATGGTACCTAAAAGCAGAGTCTGAAACGAGACTACGTTTTGAGGATTACCTAGAAATGTCTGTTGTAGAAGGTGAGCAGGTTGCTGCTGCGTCTACAATCACAGGTGTTACTGGTACAGAAGGTTTGTTTGCTGCTGTTGAAGACAGAGGTAATGTACAGGTTGGATTCTCTGCTGCTAGCGGTATAAATGACTTTGATGATATTCTTAGAAATTTAGATACCCAAGGAGCAATTGAAGAAAACATGTTATTCTTAAACAGAAACACTAATCTTGATTTTGACGATATGCTAGCTGCAATATCTGCTGGATCTGCCGGTGGAACTGCTTTTGGATTATTTGAAAACTCTGAAGAGATGGCATTGAACCTAGGCTTTTCTGGTTTCCGTAGAGGATCTTACGATTTCTACAAAACTGACTGGAAATACTTAAACGATGCTTCTACTCGTGGAGCTATGACCGGACCTGCGTCTATTGAAGGTATGTTAGTTCCTGCTGGAACTTCTACTGTTTACGATCAGATTCTAGGGACAAATATCAGACGACCATTCTTACACGTTCGTTACCGTGCTTCACAAGCTGATGACAGACGTATGAAGTCTTGGTTAACTGGTTCTGTTGGTGGAGCTTTCACTAGCGACCTAGATGCTATGACTGTAAACTTCTTATCTGAAAGATGTTTAGTTGTACAAGCTGCGAATAACTTCGTATTATTCAAAGGAGTGTAATTACTCAATAATAATTATCCCTGTCTTCGGGCAGGGGTTTTTATTTTTTTTACAAACTATTTAATTATATTATATTATGGCTAAAAAAGCTGAAGCAGAAAAAGTTGAGGTTGCACCTCAAAAAGAAGTAGTAGTAGCAAAAAAAGTTGCTACTCCAGTAGTACCCACAAAACCAGAGTGGGAAATAAAACCTAGAACCTACATTGTTAAAGGTAATAAACAACCATTAACATTAACAATTCCAGGTAAACATACTAGAAAAAGTCCTTTGCTATATTTTGATAAAGATCAAGCTAAGCAAAGAGAATTAAGGTATGCAACCAACATGAACAGTCCTTTTACAGATGAGCAAAAAGGTGAGGTAACGTTGGGGCATATTACTTTTAGAGATGGTATATTAAGTGTTCCAGAAGAAAACCAAATTCTTCAAAAACTACTAAGTTTATACCACCCACTAAGAGATAAAAAATATTTTGAGTTCGACGCTGTTGCAGATGCTGAAGATGATTTAGATATTATAGAAATGGAAGTGCATGCACTTAATGCTGCAATGGAGATGGATGTTGATCAAGCTGAGGCTATACTTAGAGTTGAAAAAGGAAGTTCTGTTTCTAACATGAAGTCTAAAGAACTTAAAAGAGACTTGTTATTATTTGCTAAAAGAAAACCAGGTTTATTTTTAAACCTAGCTAACGACGAAAACGTTCAGCTAAGAAACTTTGGTATAAAAGCTATTGAAGCTCAAATAATTAACCTGTCACAAGATCAAAGAACTTTTCACTGGAGTTCAAATGACAGAAAACTATTTACTGTACCATTTGACGAAAACCCATATTCAGCTTTAGCTGCATGGTTTAAAACAGATGAAGGTGTAGAAGTTTATAAATCTATAGAAAAAAGAGTATAAACAAGTGATACTAATATATTAGGGTATCATATCAATGGTACCCTAGTGTATTATAATTTAAAAAAGTATGGCTGTAAACGTAAACACTGTATATCAAACAGTATTGTCTATAATAAACAAAGAGCAAAGAGGTTATTTAACCCCTGCTGAATTCAATGAGGTAGGTACTCAAGTTCAATTAGATATATTTGAGAAATACTTTGAAGACTTAAACCAGCAATTAAGAGTGCCACAGGCGGATGTTGACTACGCTGACAGGATAATGAATCTTGACGAAAAGTTAGCTATATTTAAAACATTTGGGTCCGCTGTATACGATAACACGAGTAACCCAGGTCTAGCATATTTTACTTTACCAACCGTAGACAAGTACGGAGCTACTGTAGATTTTTACAGATTAGGTACTGCAATATACAAAGACGATAGAGGTAATCAAATAGAACTACAAAGATTATCTAGAACAGATTTCTACAACATAGAAAGATCTCCTTTAACAAAAGCAACAAAAAGTTTTCCTACGTATTTATACGAAAATAGAGGTAATGTAAACAACGCTGGTTCAACTATAAACAGCCACTTGCAGAACGTTATATATGTAAATCCAACCAGTATAACAAGTAATATAGAGGTTGATTACATAAGAAAACCTATTTCACCTATATGGGGTTTTACAACAGCTGGTAGAGGCCAATATATATTTAATAGTAATTACTATAACCCAGGCTTAGGTACTGGTTCTAGAGACTTTGAATTACATGAATCAGAACAAGTTAATGTTATATTAAGAATATTAGCATACGCTGGAATAATAATACAAGATCCTTCTATAGTTCAAATAGCTGCACAACAAGTTCAAGGAAAAGAAGTAAATAAAAAAAGCTAATAGATGGGAGTTATAAACGAAACTAATCAACAATACTACGCTGGAGCTCAAGGGTTTACAGTTGGAAATGCTTTAGGTCAAACTGATTTTACATTTACTTTTGATACTAACTTAGTGTTTGGATCTTTTGATCCTACAGAAGTAGACTACGCTTTAAACAATTTTAAGCTATATAGCAGTACTGATGGTATAACTTATACAGAATATGTAACATCATACACTGTAACCGGTAACACTATAAAACTAGGCGTAGCGCTTCCTCAAAATAACGTGTTAGTATGTCAGCTAAAAAGATTAGATGGCGGAAGTTACGGGAGCAAGAACGCATATGGTAATACCACAGAGCAAAACTATGGTAGTTATGAGTACGTGACTTTGAATGATGTAGTTAACAATTTTATAGTTGCATATGTAGGAGCGGGTAAATTAATACCAAGTGTAAAGAGAACTGATTTAATATTTCACGCAAAACGTGCTTTACAAGAGTTTAGTTATGATACTCTAAAAAGTATTAAGTCCCAAGAACTGACAATACCACCTAACCTTAGTGTTGTCATACCTCAGGATTATGTTAACTATGTTCGCATGTCATGGATTGATATGGCTGGTGTACAAAGAATAATATACCCAGCAAACAATTTAACAGACTCTCCTTATAGAACGCCAGTACAAGATTCCGAAGGTGTACCAACTCAAGATAACTTTGGTCAAAACATACAAGGAACATCGATAACAGAGGAAAGATGGAGAACAAATAATATGCTAGGAGGAGAATTTAATGCTAACGTAGACTGGGCTGAATTCGACTGGGGCTATGGTGGAATGTGGAACTCAGGTTATGGTCAGTTATACGGAATTGACCCACAATACGCTCAAGTTAACGGCTGGTTCAATATGAACGAAAGAGAAGGTAAAATATCTTTTTCAAGTAATCTAGTTGGTAGGCTAATAATACTAGAGTACATCTCTGATGGCTTAGCTTACGATATGGATAGTAGAATACCTAAGTTAGCAGAAGATGCTTTATATGCTTACCTATCACATGCTGTATTAGCGAGTAGAATTAATCAACCTGAGTACATAATAAACAGGCTGAAAAGAGAGGCTAGCTCTAAATTAAGAAATGCAAAAATAAGATTGTCTAACATTAAGCTTGGTGAAATAGTGCAAGTTATGAGAGGTAAATCTAAATGGATAAAACACTAAAATTAAATGGCAGAGTTTAAAAATGTTTTTATAAAATCTAAAATGAACAAGGATCTTGACGATCGCTTGTTACCGCAGGGTGAATATAGAGACGCATTAAATATACAGGTCAGTAAGTCAGAGTCTTCGGATGTTGGTGCGCTAGAGAACGTTTTAGGTAATAGTGAATTAATTAATTTTAAAGAAATTATTCCAGGTAAACCTGATGTGGTTTGTATTGGTTATTTGGTTTCTGAAGTTAACTCCTGTGTATTCTTCTTTTTAACAAACAACACTATAGCTAGTAACCCAAATGGCAAATACAACAAAAACCCGTTAACCAAACATTATATAGTAAGGTCAGTTATATCACAAGGTTCAGCTACGCAAAGCAACATACTAGTTGAAGGTTTGTTTTTAAACTTCTGGGAAGGAGCTCCTATATACGGGGTTAACTTGTTAGAAAAGTTATTGTTTTGGACTGACAATAGGAATCAGCCTAGAAAAATAAACGTAGAATCAGCATTGAATGACGCTAGTTACTATGTTATAGAAGACACTATTAGTGTAGCTAAGTATATGCCGTACAACGCGCCTATACTTTGGGAAGAAGTAACGGCAAATATGGCGGCCGCTAATCCAGCGTTGCTACCAGCTGTTGGTGATTACCAAACTACAATGCAAGATGTTGTTAGCCAGCAATTACCCGATGGTGCAACTAACAACCCTTACTATAATTCAACATATAGAGGTGATCCGGATTACTTAGAGTCTAAGTTTGTAAGATTTAGCTATAGATTTAAATTTGAAGATGGAGAGTATTCTGTATTTGCACCATTTACTCAAGAGTGCTTTATACCTCAACAAGATGGCTACTTTCTTTTTAACTCTGGAGCCACTACTAATGACGAAAACGATATGTCAGCTGCGTATAGAAGCACTATAGTTGACTTTATGGAGAATAAGGTTAATGAGCTAACTTTGCTTATTGACATGCCTGTTAATGGTGATCCTGCGTTTCCAGCAACAACCTTGTTAAATACTACGGATTACTTTAAAATAACGGAAATAGAGATATTGTTTAAAGAGTCTGATGGAGCTGCTGTGTTGGTTGTGGATACTATATCTGCAGCTGAAATAAAAGCTCAAACTAGTCCATTTGTATCTCCACAAACAAATACATTCCAATATGTGTATTCTGGTACAAAACCTTTTAGAACACTACCTGAAGATCAGCTTACTAGAGTGTACGATAAAGTACCTGTAAAAGCTTTAGGTCAAGAAATAATAAGCAATAGAGTTGTTTATAGTAATTTTCAAACTAAACATACACCCCCTTCAACCCTAAGTTATAACGTGGGTACACAAGCTAAAGCGGCTTTCGATGTAACTACGCCAGTAACTCCTGTAGAGTGGAGAACAAGTATTGTTGAATATCCTAACCATACGCTAAAGCAAAACAGAAACTATCAAGCAGGTTTTGTTTTATCTGACAGATTTGGTAGAACTACCTCAACATTACTGTCAAATGCCGCTATTGCTAGTACAGGAACTGTTAGTCAATTATCAACTGTATACTCAGCTTACAATGATAACACTGTCGATGTAGGTGCTTGGCCAGGTGATGCTCTTTATATTCAAGTTAATGATACAATAAACGAAACCCCTGTAGCACCAACTCTATATCCTGGTACCTATGTAGGCGATCCTACGCTTAGCACTTATAACCCTTTAGGATTTAACACTTGGAAGATAGTTGTTAAACAGCAGGAGCAAGATTACTACAATGTATATCTGCCTGGTATAATGAATGCATACCCTGACGATCCAGTTAAAGAAGCAGGTGTAACATCCCATATAGTTTTAATTAACGACAATATAAATAAAGTACCTCGTGATTTAGCTGAAGTTGGGCCTGATCAAAAACAGTTTAGAAGCTCTGTTCAAATGTTTGGTAGAGTTGAAAATCGTGCTGTAGCGCTAACAGGCGGACCACCGGCTACAAACCTAGGAGCGGTTAATCAACAATACTACCCTTCAAGATTTTCAGATACAGTTTCTACTATATCGACTGTTGATGATTTATTTAGTGTTCCGATTCCACCGGTTGTGCCGGGTGATTTTGCACAATTTTATGAACTTGATTCTGATCCTTTAATAGGCAGGATAAGCACAAGCCAAACAATAGGTATACTAGCAAACTCTAGCCCAGTTGGTGTGCTACAACAACTAGCTATATATGAAACAGAACCTGTAGAATCAAAGCTAGATATATACTGGGAAACAAGTACAAGTGGTAAAATAGACGAACTAAACACACAAGTAATAGCCACAGGTGGACAAACAATATTTGAAATAATAAACTTTAAATTTGGACCTTTTACTGAGTATTGGGGTATACAAACACCCGCCTCAATACCTTGGAATCCTGCTGTATTAATGGCATCACCAGAACCTGGTACTTTGCTAGCTGATCCACCAGCGGCAGCTAATGGATATTTAGGTAGATTTAGATCTGTGATAGGTGGTTTAACAGACAGCCATTCCCAATTTCACTTTGTAGATGTTGCTAGTGTTCCTATTACTGATGTAACAATAGATGATTTTCAAGTTATAGATGGAACAGGTACTAATGTAACATCTGACTTTGATTTGTTACAAATATATGGTACAGATCCCGCAAGACCTGGACCTGGTACTTATATAAACTACAAAGGAGTAGCTGGACCTGCCGCCGTATATGACACTTTTATATTAGTGAATAAAAGTTATAGATTATACTTAACAGATAATGATGATGCACGGAATTTTTATATAACAATAAAAGTTATAGACAACTCTATTGCACCATTAACCCCTGTAAAAACTTTTACTTTAACTCCAGAATATAACAGTACGTTTTTAGAAAATGTACCCACAGTGCATGTTGGTGGTGAGTCAACTCCTGCTGGAGTTTCTTGGGGACAAAACACTTTACCAATATTAAACTATGTAGTAGATGGTGGTAGTCCGCCATCTGGTATAGTAGTGCCATATGGTACAACAGGAGTGTTAATGAAGTTGTATGGTATGAATGGTGCTAACAGAGGTAATCCTCTTGTTTCGCCTAGTCAAAACCAAACAGGTTTAATTTGGTCAATACATTCTCAAGAACAACCACTAGGTACTGCGGTTAATATATTTCAAATAGATGCTGTTACTGGAGAAGTAACTGAAATAAATGAAGGTGATGGTTTAGGTTTATACAACTTAGTAATAAGATTAAGCTCAGGTGATGGAACAGAACAAGATTTATCTATAAACATAACGATAGGTAGAGCTACAGCTACTGGTTCTTTTAGCAACGATCTTAGTATAGAGTTGTTTTATGATAGTGCTTATATATTTAATTTACACAACAATGCGGTAGACGCTTACGAAAAAATACCACAAAGTCAAGGTTCTTCTGATTATAAACAAAGATTTATAAGCACCTACCCTGATCCGTATACTGCAGCTATAGCATTGTACCCAGGTCAACCAACTCTTGAAGCAAGTTATAGCAACGCTAGTAGTGGTAGTTATTCTCAAGGACCTAGCGGACCTCAGAGATTACAATTGATAAAGCCAGGTTCTAGCTCTGGGTTTAGTGAAGGCGCTTTAACAGCTGGCACGGGTTTCATAAATATAGAAGCTAATTTACAAGGATTAGCTGCTAATCTACCTAATCAGTATCAAACATCAGAGATATCTTGGGCTGTAGAATATAGACCAATTGGTGGTTTAACAGCAGACTGGACAGCTGCTACGGACATTGAGGGTAATATACTTTCTTGGAATCAAGATTTACTTGGTACTAAGCAACTTAACCCACAACATTCTGGTAAGCCGCTAGACGGTATTGGTACTCCAATAGGTCAAGAAAGCTTAGCTATTCACACGGCTACACATCCAGTAGCAACGCCAAGCATAACAACGGATCAAGTGTACGGATCTGCTAACAGCACGTTGCCAAGTGGATTATCCGACAATCCTCCAGCTAACTTTTTTCAAATAAATTCAGAATCACAACAAACTCCACAAACAAATATACCAGAAAATATAATTGGTAAGTGGGTTGCTGTAGGAAATAGTGCTGTATATGGTATTCCAGCTTGTTTTGGAGAGTATAGAATTATTATACAAAACATAGGTGGTGAATGCCCAACTTGTCAAAGTGAAATTTCAAGTAATATATATTCTAAAGGATCATCGTTTCAAGCAGGAACAATAAATATAGGAGATTTTTACTATGACTTACGACCTGTTAATTCTTCAAGAGCTTTTGCGTATCTAGTTGATACAACTATATATGCTACTCAAGCAGAGGCTCTTGATAATAACATGAGTAATGCTGTAGTATTATACGCTGAAGAAGGTGTTAATAGATATGTAAGTAGATTTTACTCAGATACAGGTCTTACTCAATTAGTAACAAATGTTTCTACACCGCATAGCTGGAGTAGTGCTGTTACAGGTTTCATATCTTACACAGCGGCAGAGTTATCAGGACCAGACTTTAGTACGCCTTATAACGCAGGTGATTCTAGTGTGAATAATCAAAACAATGTATTCGCTGCTGAAAACGCGTCTTTTAACAACGCGTCTCCTAATACAAACCAGAACCTGAGAACTTGGGCATGTCAAATGGTTCCAACAACAGGCTTAAAAAACGCAACAACTTCTGTAGGTAGAGTAGGACCTTAGTAAAGTGATATTAAAACATGTAATCTAATATATAATGGCATTAATAGAAGTAAAATACTTTAACTCTTTTACACTAAGGAAGACCCTTCAAGCTGCTCTTACTCCTAATCTTAAGTGGTATGGATCAAGAGGTATACCCGGTGCTATAGGTGGGTTTAACGGCGGAACGCCATACACTACCTTAAACTGGGCTGTAGAAGAATCAAGAATTAGAGGTGGTTATAATAATACATCTGTTTCTTTTGGTGCTAAAGCTTACTTAGTAGAAGATGAACCTCAAGGAAGTATAAGAGGTAATGCTATGATATACTCTGGGATATTTAATTCTAGAACAGGTATAAATCAAACAAATCAATTCTCGGTAGCAAACGATATAACAAAAGGAACTGACCCAGCTAATGGTAGTATACAAAGGCTATATGCTGAAGACAGTAATCTTATTATATTTTCTGAAAATAAAGTAAGTAGAGCTTTAATAGATAAAGATGCTATATACACAGCTGAAGGCGGTGGTGTACCTATAAGTCAGTTAAACTTAGTTATAGGACAAATAACACCTTACGCTGGTAATTTTGGTATATCAGATAACCCAGGAAGCTTTGCTGTGTATGGATATAGAAAGTACTTTGTAGACAAGAACAGAAATGCTGTTTTAAGGCTGTCTAGAGACGGTATTACAGAAATTTCAAACTATGGTATGATTGATTGGTTTAGAGACAATCTAAGCACTGTAGATTCAGTTAGCTTTGGACCAGGTAGAATAGTTGGTGGATGGGATATTTACACAAAACAGTTTACGGTTTCTTTACAAAAAAATCCAAAGAACACAGCTTTACCATCATACAGTACGCTTCAGTTTGACGAGGCTGTATTAGGTTGGCCATCGTTTTATAGCTTTGAACCTACTTGGATGTTTAGTCTAGGTGGTAGGTTTTACAGCGTGTCAAAAGGAAGCGGAGCAAGTGATATTCTTTGGTTACATAATAGCTCTAGCTCTGATAGAGCAGAATTCTACGGTGTTAAGTATAAGTCAAATATAACATTTGTAGTAAATCCAGATGTAGGTAGAAGCAAAGTGTTTAAAACCGTGAACTACGAAGGTAGTAATGGTTGGGAGGTTGTATCATTTGTATCTGATATAACGGGTGTTGATAGTATAGAGGTTAATGCCTCTAACGTACCTTTATGGTTGTTACCACCAGAAACTAGAGATACAACAAATGGTATATATAGTTACTACGAAGGAGAATACATAATAGATCCTAGGCCAGCTGCTGCTACATTTAATACAGCAGTTTACAGAACAGACTATGTAAGTGTATTTGGAACTGATGATCCACCTTACAACAGACTGTATGCTGGGTTTACAAGAAAAGAAAATAAATACTATGCAAACCTAGTTAACAACTCAGAGGCTACAGCAGCTGAGGTTAGGTTTGGTAATCAAATGACTGGTATAAAAGGTTATTATTGTACAGTGGTAATAGAAAACGACGACTACACTAATCCTGGAGGAGCAAAAGAATTATTTGCAGTTAACTCAAGTTTTAGTATAAGCAGTTAAATTAAATTAAATCAAATGGAATTACAAGTTAGAAAGCTAGAGGAAACTGATTGGGAAACTTTAGTAAGTTGGTGGAAGTGGTGGAGATGGCTAGTTATGCCTAAAGGTTTTTTACCAGACAATGGTACTGGAGGCTTAATGGTTTACAAAGAAGATACACCCATAGTAGCTGGGTTTTTATACTTTACAAACTCAGACGGTGTACTATTAGAGTGGATAGTATCTAGCCCAGACTATAGAGAAAAAGACCGTAAACAAGCTTTAGAATTATTAATATCTACAGCTGAAGAGACCTGCAGATTGGCAGGTAAAAAACACATGTTTAGTATAGGTAGAAATAAACACCTAATAGAAACACATAAGAAATTAGGGTGGACAGTAGATAAAAGTCCATCATATGAATTAATAAAAAATATATAAATTATGGCAGCAGTAACCGCGGCAATAGTAGGAGCAGCAGCAGTAGGGATTGGCGGAGCAATTCAGTCTGGTAAAGAGCACAAGAACATGCGTCGAGCTAGAGGTGAAAAAGCTATGGCCTCTGCTAAGATTGAGTCTCTTCAAAACAGTAGACAGACTATAACTAACCCTTACGGAGGTGTAACATCGCTAGCTAATTTAGCATCGGACCTGTCCGGTCAAATGTCTAATCCTTATGCTAGCTTAGGCGTTGCTACTCAAGCTGCAGAGATACAAATGGAGCAAGCTGATATAGCTTTAGCTAATTCACTTGATGCTATGATGGCTACGGGTGCTAGCGCAGGTGGTGCAACTGCTTTAGCTCAAGCTGCTTTAAGAAGCAAAAAAGGCGTGGCTGCTGGTATAGAACAACAAGAGGCTCAGAATGAAAAACTTAGAGCTCAAGGAGAACAAAACCTACAAGAAAGACAAACCGCAGAACAACAACGACTACAACAAATAGCTATATCTGAAGGAGCTAGAGAGCAACAAGCTGAGGCGGCTGGAAACATATTTATGTTTAACGCCAAAGAAGATAGAACAAACGCCGATATATCTTACAACATCGCTAAGGAAACTGGAGCTGCTCAAAGGCAAGCGCAAGCTAGCGCCAACAGAGACGCTGCCACCGCAGGTATATTTACTGGCATAGGTAGTATAGCTAGTGGAGCTCTTGCAGGAGGAGTTTTTGATTAAATAAAAATAAAACATGGGATACACTATACCGTCTGGAGATTATTCATTACCACCATTACAAGTAAATGTAGGGGCTGAGCTAGGTAAAAGCTTTGGAGCTGGTCTCGCAGCTTATGGAGCTAGAAGAGACAAAGAAAGAAAAGAGGCAAAAGATTTACTAGACACTCAGAACGCTATGAGAAATACCATAGCTATTAATCAAGCTGAATTAAAAACAAAATTTAATGCTAATTTAAAAAAGTCTGGTATAGAAGCTGGTAGTAGCTTATTTGATCAATACCAAGAAGTTATTAAACGGAAAGGTCAAGAGGCAATGGAAGCTCAGATGAATATGAATTTTGGTACTGATATTACAAGTGAGCAAAGAGCTATGTATGCTGGTTCAGTAAGTTCTTTTCAAGCGTATGCTACATCTAGTTTAAACCAACTGGGTATGCTTACAGCTGACGTTGATCTTTTAGATAATAAAGATTACATAGTCGTTGGCAACGCTAAAAATGGTGAGCAGTTAGTAAATAGAATAGCTTTAGGCGCCATTGGTAGCGTTAACGAAGAGGTTTATGGTCCAGGTGTTTTAGTTGACAAAAAGCTAACAGAAGAAAATGGTAGTAATATAATAAATTCTACTGTTAAAATACCTACAAATAGTAAGTTTTTTAAGCAGGTTGCCGACAGTGGTGGAAGAGGTATTTATGATCAACTACAGGCTGGTATTTCAAGTGGTAAGATTGTAGAAAAAGATGGTTTCTATGTTTTTTCTAATAGCATTGACGTGAGTAATTATGAATCTCGTGGTGGTATGGATTTGCTTCAAGAAAAAA